>MDTE01026272.1_pt1 | contig 36262 bp, 24 predicted proteins | sample 811231 | NCBI WGS metagenome assembly MDTE01 (sample SAMN05326651, study PRJNA326480) | marine metagenome | isolation source: seawater | place: Indian Ocean: Red Sea | collected 2010 | reverse complement strand
TAGCCAATCAATTAAATACACCCGTTAGGGATATAGAGAAAAAAATAATTAGCTCACTAGAACAAACAAAAAAACTTGAAAGACAGCTTAAAACCCTGCGCCAAAGACAAGCTGCAGAGCAAGCTAAGGTTTTATTGAATAAGTCTCAGGTAGTTAATGGTATTAATTTAATTTCTGAAAATCTAGGGCAGATAGATGATGGTCAAACACAGGCAATTGTTGATGCTTTGAAAGCTGGATTTGATGGGGTAATTGTGATTGGTGCTGTAGAAAATGGAAGGGTGGTTTTAATTGTAAGTGTTTCTGATGGTTTAATTAATCGAGTTCAAGCTGGTAAAATTATTCAGGCTATTGCGCCAATAGTTGGAGGAAAAGGGGGAGGTAATCAGTCTCAAGCAAGAGGTGGTGGTAAAGATGCATCAAAAATTGATGAAGCTCTTGGGCAAGTGGTGGCATTGCTATAGATGATTACTTAATGATCGTTTTATTTGATTAATTTTTCTCATCTTAAAATTAAATATTAATATTGCATTCAATGTTATTGCTCTATAGTGGTTTTTTTAAGGAAGGATGAATAGTAAGATAATGATTAAAAGAGTTGGTACTTTTATGAGGAAATTTTTGTTTCTAGCTCCCTTTTTATTTGAGGGTTTCGTTCTTTGTGAAGTAATAGATACTACATCAATTTCTTTTGAAAAAGTTTTTGAAACTCGTGAAATCGCAAAAAAGCCCGGCACCTTATTATATGAAAGTGCAAAATTTAATCTTCAAGATAAGTATAATACGGTCAGTGTGACTGGGCTGAATCTTGAGCTTCCTGCAGGAACCAAGGAAGTTACTTGGTCGGTTGAATTTATGAGTCTAGGAGCAGGAAGTGCGGGGTTATTGCTTTATGATCCTCCGACTGTAGGGAAGAGTTATAATGATTTTTGGGAAAAGACTAATAAAGGTTGGGAGCTTAAGTTTATTGGAGAGAATGCTAATTATGCAGCGCGTTTAGCCGGCGTGCCAGATGGGAAAAACGATCAGAAAATAGTTTATGAAAATGCTAAAACTTCTCTAGGTAAAACATATTTATCTGGAAATGAAGTGGGTGATTCGGTTGTTTTAGATGGTTCAATTAGCGAATTAACAGGAATTCAATTTGAATACTATGCTTCTCTTTCCTCTTTAGGTGGAAATCCACAAGGAAAGATTCGAATTTATCTTAACGATGGGGCGAGTATTAAGGCTAGTGCTGTTTCAGGTGATCCTCGAGGCAATTTAGAACTAGGGGCTCGTGAGGCTGTTATTTATGACAATCCTCGAGGCGAAAAAGATAGTGTTTATTTTATCTCAGATGAAGTAGGGGATTCATTTTTAATTGAGAGTCAATATCGTATCATCAGAAAAATTCAGTTTGAATATTTTGCTGCGCTGAATCCTTTTGAAGAAAACCAGATGGGTATTCTTCGTGTTTATTCTAATGACGGAGATATGATAGATGGAAGTAATTCTCCGAATACTTTATTGTTTGAGAGTGATTCGTTCGGACTGAAATCAGGTTACAACATGGTAACGATCAGTGATATTGCAATTGAATTACCAGAGGATATTAATAATGCCTCTTGGACTCTTGAGTTTTCTGGTCTTGGGCTCTTGAGTCAGGCGGGATTAATGGTTCATGATAAGATGAAAACTGGTCAAAGTGAGCCTTCGTTTTGGTCAAAAAATCAAACTGGAGATGAGGAGAGTTGGAAGTTAATGAAAATTGATGGATTAGTGGGTAATTTTTGTATGCGAATGATAGCTCAAATGCCATCTCCTCCGGTTATTACTACTGATCAAGAAAGCTATGTTGAAGGAGAAGTGATTAAGGTTTCTTTTGCTAATGGTCCTAAAAATTCTAAAGATTGGATTGGTATTTATGGTGTTGAAATGATCCCTGGATCTGTTGTTGCTCCTGACTGGTCTTATGTGAATGGGACGAGGATTGCAGGAGAAGGGTTATCTGATGGTGCAATCGTTTTTTTCAGTCAGTTGCCAATTGGGGATTATGTGGCAAGATTTTTTCAGAATGATAGTTATAATGAGATTGCAAATTACCCTTTTAAAGTAATCCCGCCACCGATTGTTATGCCGGCCAAGCCAATTTTTGATGAGAGAGAAAAAGTTGTGGTGAATTTTAATTACGGTCCCGGTAATGCAAAGGATTGGATTGCTATATATCAGCCAGAGACGGACCCAACAAAGCTTCCCAGTCTTTCATGGGCTTATGTTGGTGGTAGTCGAACAGTTGGTGAAGCTTTGGGTAAAGGTACAGTTTTGCTTTCTGATAATTTGGCAGTTGGCAATTATGTGATTAGATATTTCGAAAATGATTCATACAAGCAATTGGCCGAGTCGAGTTTTGCCGTTAAGGATTCAATCGTTCCTGTTATTAACCTCAAAGGGAGCACAACTATTACAATTAGCACAGGTGAAACATATGTTGATCCGGGCGCTACCGCTTCTGATAATTTGGATGGAGATATTACGCCGCTTATAAAAATCATTAATCCCGTAGACACCAGTAAGAGTGGTGTTTATATTGTTACATACAATGTATCCGATGCTTCCGGTAATGATGCTGTTGCTGTGACTCGTACGGTTAAAGTGATAGCCTCACAGATTCCTAAATTGTCTATTATTTATAAGTCAAATGGTTCGATTATTGTTAGCTTCGAAGGAAATTTGGAGACCTCTTCTTCGGTGAATGGGCCATGGATTGCCTTGGATGGAGTAGGTGAGATAGTGTTGCAATCCGATCATTCAAAGCAATTTTTTCGAGCTGTAAACTGATTTCATTTTCGTAGAAAATAATCGATTGAAAATCTAGTGTTTATTGTTTGAGGCACGTATAGTGAATAATCCAACACGATCTAAGCTTAATCCATGGCTATGGGTTATTCTTTGGATGTTTGTTATTTTTTTGTTCTCCACAAATACTTTTTCTGGTTCTAACACTTCGAAAATTATTGGGCCATTATTAAAGTGGATTGTTCCTGAGATTACCAATGAATCAATTAGTCTTATTCAGCTTGGTCTTCGTAAAACGGCACATATTATTGAATATGCTATTTTAGCTCTACTAATCTGTAATGCTTTAGCTAGAGGCTCTATTAATTTTTCCTCCGCATCGTTAATTATTCGTTCAGTATTTATTTCCTTTGTTTATGCTGTTTGTGATGAATGGCATCAATCGTGGACCCCTGATAGAGTTGGTTCATTAATTGATGTTCTAGTGGATTCAGTTGGGGCTTTTTTTGGATCGCTTTGTTTCTTATGGCTTTCGAATAATAACAAGAAAGCTTAATTAATTTAATATAGGTATATCTATTATCGGCCTAGTAGTTTGTCCATCCCTGGGATTGCTCCCATTCCACCACCCATTTTAGTCATCATCTTTTGAAACTTACCCATTTTTTTCATCATTTGTTGCATTTGAGTGAATCGTTTAAGAAGGCTGTTAAGTGCTGCAACAGATGTGCCGCTTCCGCTAGCAATGCGTCGCCGTCGTCGGGCGTTTAAAATAGATGGGTTGTTACGCTCCTCGTAAGTCATACTGCAGATCATAGCTTCCATTTGACGGAATTCTTTTTCACTTTTTGCAAGATCTGCACCTTTTAGATTGTTTCCGCCTCCAGGCAGCATTTCAATGATTCCTTCAAGAGGGCCGAGTTTTTTTAGTTGGCGAAGCTGTTCTAGAAAATCCTCGAGTGAGAATTGGCCTTTTTTCATTCGCTCTTCAAGTTTACGAGCGGCTTCTTCATCAACTGCTTCGGCAGCCTTCTCGACTAGGCTAACTACATCGCCCATACCTAGAATACGTGATGCCATCCGATCAGGATGAAATGGTTCGAAATCTTCAAGTTTCTCACCTATGCCAGCAAATTTAATAGGTTTGCCAGTAACTTCACGGAAACTCAATGCCGCACCACCTCGTGCATCGCCATCGAGCTTTGTTAGGATCGCACCGGTGATCCCAAGTGCTTCATCAAAGTGTGTTGCAACACTGACGGCTTCTTGGCCGGTTGCGGCATCTAGTACAAGTAAAATTTCTCTAGGTTGAACTCTATCTCGAAGTTGAATAAGTTCCTGCACCAGGGGTTCGTCAATTTGTAGTCGTCCAGCTGTGTCGAAAACCACTACGTCAATTCCGTCTTCCTTGGCTTTAGACAAGGCCTCATCTGCAATTTTTAGCACATCTTTTTCGCCTGGCATGGTGAAGTAAGGCAGATTGAGTTGCTTTGCAAGAGTTTCAATTTGATCCATTGCTGCAGGGCGATAGACATCAGCGCCAACGAGTAAAGGCTTGCGGTCTTCAGTTGCAAGCAGTTTGGCTAGCTTGCCACTTGATGTAGTTTTTCCTGCACCGTGTAGTCCGCACATCATCATGCAGAGTGGTTGAGCGAATCCGCGAGGCAAATCAAGCTTACTTCGCTCTGATCCTAGAAGGCTGGTCAATTCATCATTGATGATTTTTATTATTTGTTGCCCAGGTTGAATGCTTGCTATTACATCCTCTCCCAAGGCCTTTTCCTTAACTCTGGCAATAAATTGTTTTGTTACCTTGAAGTTGACGTCAGCATCTAGTAGTGCCATACGAACCTCACGCAGTGATTCTGCAACATTGCTCTCCGTTATTTTTCCGAGGCCACGTAGGTTTTTAAAAGTTTTCTGTAGCTTTTCGCTGAGTGCGTCAAACATGGGGGCAGAAGATAAGTATGGATTGGAGGTTTGACAAGTACGCCACATTTTGGCGTAATCCGCGCCCCTTCTGGTAGGTAGGATACCGAAGTGGTCAAACGGGGCTGACTGTAAATCAGCTGGCTATGCCTTCGCAGGTTCGAGTCCTGCTCCTACCACCATTTTAAAATTGGCGATTTTCAGTGAAAGTCGCCTTATTTGTTAATACTTGGGTGTTTTAGGTTAATGATCTTACGGCAGAGACGATAGCTTCGGACGTAATGCCAAAATGTTCCCAAACTTCCTCGTGACCTTCTGATGGAGCAATTCTCGGATCGATAATTCCGACATGCTCCGTTTTTTTGCCAGTGTTACTCGCTGCGGAAAGAATCATACTTGCGAAGCCTCTTAGGCCTGTGCTTTGTGTGCCAATAATGCCATCTTCAGCTGTTACAATACCGTCGTATTTTTCGAAAATGTTTTCGAGAAAACCATCAGGGAGGGGCAGTCCATTGATAACGTAAACATCTGCTGAGCCATTGAGTTCCTCAGCAGCCTGTTGGGCAATACCAGCGGTTGCGCCTAAAGCAAGAATGGCAGTTTTAGGATTTTCATATTTTCGTAAAGTGGTAACTGCCTCCCAATCGCTGTCTGAGTTGTAAAGCGTATTACCTTCATCGTCTGAGAGGATGAGTAGGTTATCTCGAGGAATAGCCACGATATGGGCTCCATATCGAGCGCAGGCATCTTTTACGGCTACGAATGCTCCTCTAGCATCAGCAGGTGAATAAAAACGGTCTATGTAGGGAAGGTAGCCCATAGCAAGGGATACCCAGTCAAGACTCCATCCAGAAAAGTGATCTCGGCCAGTGCAGGCGCCAACATGGCTCATATGCATAATCACATTGAGACCCTCATTAATTCCGTTGAGGTTTCTTTGATAACGCCAAATCTCGAGGCCTTCGCGTGCGATGCCTTCAAAAAAAGCAGAGAAAGTCGATACCACATTGACCTGGGGTTTGTATGAGCTCATTGCCAACCCGTCTGCAACAAGAAGTGCTGCTTGTTCTTCTATACTTAATTCAATCTGATTCTGAGGCGGAATAAGTGCGGCTGCTTTCCCGAGTTTAGTCGATGGATTTAGGTCGCAACTCACAATAAATGTGTCATTCGGGTGCGCTTTGGCTACAGCAGCGTAGGCGGCTTCGGAGCCAGCTCTAGCACTTGTTTTCTTACCTGCTTCTGGCAAGTTGATTTCTGCCAATTGATCAGCATTTAAGGTAAGATTTAGTGTTCCGATCTCAGGGCGAGCCTTGGTAATTACCTCAATTTTATTCGCAGAGGAAATTTCGTCAAAGGCCGACTGTTGAGTTTCATTTCGAGTCAACATTACGTTGCTTAATACTTCGGCTTCATCTCTTCCTTTCATGTGGCCATCATGGTGATCAATCCCACCTGGTAGATCGTTAACAAGAAGTACACACTCAAGCATTGGTATAATATCTCTGTAACTCATCAGTGAACCAGGCACCCAGATTTCTTGGTTCATAGAAATATCGTTTTTGCTGGTTAACGCTTCTACTTCTGTCTCGATTCCAAAGCGATTTGCCAGCCAATTAAAGTCAACTTTTTCTCCATCAGCAGATGAGTATCCAGTAGGGTAAACCATCGTCGGTCGGCCTTCCATAGCCTTGCTGTGGGCGTACTTATAAGCCTTATACATTTCACCAGTTTCAAAAAGAGATTTTAATTCAATTATTTCAACCCCCATTGCTTCAACTATCTTTCTTGGATCTTTATCCATTACATTTTTATTTGAGTCAGATAATTGAATGCCATTTCTTTGCATTACAAAAGTTAATGGGATGTTTCCTATATCAGCAGCATTAAAACCGTTTAGTGCTTGGCCCGCAATCCAGCCTGCATCTCCACAGTGGCAAACGACCCATGATTCAGGGTCTCTTGCTCTCATACCCATAGCTTGGCCAGCTGCTACTGGTATCATAACCCCGAGTCGGCCGCCGTTTAGTTGTGTTCCTCCTGGTACCCAAGAAACATGGCCGGGAATGTCTAGTCCACGACGAAACTTTTGCACGACTGAATCTCGATCCAAAAAACCTAAAGCAGCCAATGAGGAATAATAACCGATACTAGCGTGTGCGTTTTCAATCGTATACTGTATTTTCTCATAATCAGTCACAGCTAGTGTGAGCATTAAGCTAGGAATCAAATCCAATCCCCCTCCTAAGTGATCGAGTTCGCCTATAGTTGCGAGTGATGCCAACGAGGATATTGAAATCCGTGCAGCTTCAATTTCGAGAGCCTGTAGGGTTGCGATTTGTTTTTCATTCAGCGAACTGGTGTTGCCGATGTTAATGTTGAGTGGTAGCACCTGAGACGTAACAACAGGACGCATGAACTGAGAGTTTGCGATAAGTTGGTCGTTTCGGTTTTGTTGAGCCTTCCAGGCTTCTTGCGAATAGTTACTCATAAATCCTTGATTATAAATTTGATCGGTTGGAGAACTGAAAATAAATACCGGATCAAGCGGCGGGAAACATTAAGTGTTTCTGCGCGAAAAAAAAGTATTTTTGATCGCTCTGTTTTCTAAGCATTACTTGTATAGGAGATATTTTGCGCGTTGTTGACGGAACCGATTTTGATCCTTACTCCAAGATTTGATGATTTGAGCCCCAGAGCGGCCTGCTGCTAAGTCACGTCGAATTGTATCAGTGCCATTAACCTTATCGAACATGCTGAAACTGCGGCCACTTTTGGTTCGGTTGGTGAAGAGGTCGCGTTTAGAGACAGACTTTACAGCATCAACTATGTGGTAGTTGATTGCCATTAATGGAGCGATTGAACGGTTAGTAAACTGGATTCTTACACCTGAGTAGATGCGATTTTTTACTCGTCGGCTTTTAAAACGTATTGGCTCGAAACGTACCCCTGGTAGTCTTTTGTTGTTTAGATAACGAGCCATGCTGTTGGGATTGATCCAAGTTGATACAATACACTCAAATGGCATTCCTTCTCCGATGCCGATGCTTAGGCCGCTGCCAGCACCGAGTTCTCCGAGCACGCCGGTTGAGACGTAGTGCATGGGTGAATCACCGTGTGGAATGTTGGGTGAAGTGGGTATCCATTTGAGTCCAGTGCTGTTCCATGTCATCGATCGTTTCCAGCCTTTCATTTTTACTATAGAAATTTTAGGCCGGTGACTGATCCATCCTTCTCCGCTAATCATGTAAGCTAGTTCACCTGCAGTCATGCCGTAGACGTAGGGGATTTTCCACTGACCCACTAGAGATTTAAATCTTGGATTGAGAATAAGGCCTTCAACTCGCTGTCCACCAAGTGGGTTAGGTCTGTCAAGTACGACGAACTCTACCCCAGCTTTGCCGCATTCCTCCATGCACAGTCCCATAGTGCTGATGAATGTGTAAGATCTCGCGCCAGTATCTTGAATATCATATACGAGGCAGTCAATTTTCCGAAGCATAGCTGATGTTGGTTTGCGAATGGGGCCAGGTCCATACAAGGAATAAATTGGAAGTCCGGTTTTACGGTGAGTGCTGTCCGGAAATTCCTTTCCGGCAGGAACCTTGCCGTCGACGCCATGTTCAGCACCGAATAGTGCAACGAGATTTACATTCGGTGATTTGTGAAGAATATCAATTATTGAACGACCTTGACCATCGATCCCGGAGGGGTTCGTTAGTAATCCAACTCGCTTGCCTTGTAAAATTTTGTGACTTCGCATAGCGAGTACTTCATTTCCAAGGAAAATCCTAGCGTGAGCCGAGTTTTGGCAAAGGTGTAGAAGGATTAAACCCAGCAGGATTGTTGCAATTCGCATACCCAAATCTAAATTGTCACGAGTATAGCCTCAAATCATTTGTGGCTATTCATCTCCAGATGAATCGGCCACAGCACGGAGGTAATCAAAAGAAAACAAGCCCGTATTGTGCTCGTCTTCCCAAGTGGGCTGAATGGCATATCCGCCAACGTATTTAATGGATTTGATTCGAAAAGAAGAGAGTTTATATGGACGGTTTGGTCCTTTATATACCTTTCCCATGACATCCATTTCACCTTTGCAGCTGGCGCAAGGGCAGGATTTTCTTAGTTTGGCTAACTTGAGGAAGGATTCCTCCCCGTTTTCCCATTTGATTGCTATTTCTTCGCCTATGATTTGAATGTCTCTTGGTCTCATTGTGAGTATAAAGAAAAAAGGGGAGCTGCCATTTGGCAGCCCCCCTTAGTGCAAATTTCTCTTACTTATTTGGTTGAGGGGTTGTGCGTAAATAGGGTTTGATTTTGGTAAAACCTTTCGGGAATTTAGCTTCAGCTTCCTCGTCAGTGAGATTTGGAACAACAATACAATCTTCCCCATCTCTCCAGTTTACAGGAGTTGCTACTGCGTGATTGTCAGTTAATTGAAGAGCATCAATAACACGAAGTATTTCATCAAAGTTCCGTCCAGTTGCTGGAGGATAAGTTATGGTTAATCTTATCTTCTTGTTTGGATCAATGATGAATACTGATCTAACCGTAAATTTTTCTGCGGCATTAGGATGAATCATGTCATAAGCTGTAGCAACAGACCTGTCAGGGTCGGCTATGATTGGAAAATTAACTTTGGTGTTCTGTGTTTCATTAATATCGCTAATCCATCCATGGTGATCCTCAATGGGATCTACGCTCACAGCTATAGGCTTTACTCCGCGTTTGTCAAATTCGGGTTTTAATTTAGCAGTGTAACCTAGTTCTGTGGTGCAAACTGGAGTGTAGTCAGCTGGATGAGAGAAGAGAATAGCCCAGCCATCTCCTATCCATTCATGAAAATCAATGTTTCCTTCAGTGGTCTCTGCCTGAAAGTTTGGAGCTTCGTCGCCTAGTCTTAGTGCCATTTTTCTATTTGTTTATTCAATTAAGGAGATCTGTAAGTTGAGATTGTATCAAACCCCGGTGTAAAAGAGCCGGTCTTGTTAACTAACTAAAGTTTTCTTGTCAATATGGATTTCTGTGAGTTTTGTGTGATAAACAATTCTTAGAAGCGAAATGTAGTCAAAGCTTTAATAGAGAATTCACTCTCTCTTAATTCCCATAAATGGTATTCATCGCCATAATTCTGCCGCAGTACGGCATAGAATTTTTTACCAGGTTGAAATTCCCAAAAGAACCGAGTGTTATATCCTATTGATTCGGATATATTGTCGTATTGGATAAGATGCGACCAGCCCATGTCGGGGGTGAAATTAATGCGTGCATTTAAGGATGTGATTTGAGCGTCAAATTCAATATCAGGGAGTTCAAATAAATTGTATGTATAACTAATGCTGGTATTAAGCCATTTAATAGGATCATATCCTAATCTTGTATAGGCGGTTTGTTTTTTTCCATGGTACCAATCCCCAAATACGTAACCGAAGCCTCCATTAATTAAACCCGTGTCAGGTAAATCAATATCAAGATTATAGTCAGTAATCCAATATTCACCGGCTGGCACTATGCCGCCACCTGAAATTTCGAAATCTTGCTCGGGTTTATCAAACTCGCGTTCGATTTCAAAAGCCATTTGTAGCCCTGATTCAAAGTCTAGACGTGGAATATAAAATGAATGTTTCTGGGATTCGATTTCGTTATTTAGTGATGTGTATAGGTGATTAAAGTATGCGAAAGAATATTTTCTTAGCCATTTAATATTCTCAGTTCTTGGGCTGATAGAAAATGCTGAGCCATAGCGTCTGACTCCAGTTCTTCTGGTGTAGCCAAGTTTAGGTTTAAATTCTTCATCGATTTCATAGTAGGAAACTCCTGTGTAAATTATATCGTTGGGGTAGTACACACTACCGCCATGTGCGTAACTCCAGTCAGTGTTTTCATCAAAATTTGCCATCGAGTATAGGTTTGCTCTGAGGGTTTTTCCGTTTAGAAATTTTGTGTTTCTGTAGTTAAAGTCGGTTCCAATCATATATGAATCATTATTAGAATTTGGATCGCCGATGGTGTTGATGAATCCGATATTAGATTGTTCTAGGACATTTTTGGAAACACGAGTGACAAAAGTATTTTGAGAATTCAGCTCATCTTGTCCATCAAGCATGGCGCCGATCATCCCTATATTGTATTTTCCAATTCTACCCGTAAGTTTGGTTGCTAGATTTATTGGTCTTGGCTTTCCGTTAGCTGTTAAGCCAATACGACGACTGAAAAATGGAGTGCTAGGTAGAGGGCTTGATCCTGATGAGGGGCCGAATTGAAATATACCAGAGTCTTTTAGGAAAAAATCACGTTTTTCTGGGTACATTAGGGAAAAACGTGTGAAGTTTAGTTGTCTGGAATCTACTTCTGTTTCTGCGAAATCTGTATTCATTGAAATACTAGCGTTTAGATTTGGAGCTAGGCGATAGGAGATGTCGCCACCGAAATCACCTAATGAAGAACTTTTTTTAACGTCATGATCGTAATTAATTTTACCTATGCCATATGGCAGAAGTTCCCATTTGCTTGCGTTTTTTAAGTTATTTAGTCCGCGGATTTCACCTGCATTAGCCATGCTTGAAGTTTTTAAGTATCTGCCTTCGTTATGCCATCGGCCCTTTTCGTTTTTGCGTCTAATTGTTCGTGAAATATTAAGACCCCACGTTGATTGATTAGGAGCGAATGCAATGGAATCAAATGGAATAGCGATTTCACTGAACCAGCCTTTTTCTGTTATCTTGCTTTTACAACTCCAAATTGTATCCCAGCTGTCGCCATTAAAATTATTATTAGCAATAATAGCATCATATCGAATTCCATTAGGATTTATTGTGAAGGCATAGCCGTTGCGTCGATCTAAAAAAGTATCAATTACAATAAATACACAATCGTCTTCTCTGGGCCATATGTCTCGAGACATAGTTCTCGCTAGGATCTTTTCAGGTTCGGAATCGAAAGCCCAAATTCCTATATAAATTGCATTGTCGTCATATAGAATTCGAAATTCAGTACGTTCGGACATTTTTATGCCATCGAAGGGTTCGTATTGAATGAAGTCTCCGCCAATTGAAGCCTGTTGCCAGACACCTTCGTCAAGTTCTCCATCAATTACTGGAGGTGCTTCAACCCGCAATGCTGTGACCGAAGGGCGCGGTTTGATGAAAATGTTTTCCTTTGAAATTTCATCGGCAGTAACTTGGTAGGTAAAAACTACAAGGGCAGCTTTGATAAATTGAGGCAATATTATACGGGCATATTTGTAGATCACAGGAATCCGAATCATAATTAATATTACCTTAGCGGCGCGCGAGACTGCCTGCAAAATTATTAAAGACAAGCAGAACTTATTCTCATAAGTTCGTTTGTTAGCGATTATATATAATGCTTAGCTACTGGTATCCGGCGACCCACACCGAAGGCTTTACTAGTGATCTTGATGCCAGGTGCAGCTTGTCGGCGTTTATATTCGTTATTGTTGATCAATTTAACTATTTGCTTAACGGTGGTTGGGTTATGCCCTAATGAGATTATGGATTCAGTGTCTTTCCCGTTTACGACGTATTCTTCAAGAATATTATCTAGAGTATAATAGTCTGGTAATGAATCCTGATCAACTTGCCCTGGTCGAAGTTCGGCGGAGGGTGGTTTGGTTATGGTTGAATTGGGAATAATTTCCTGTTCGCGATTTATCCACTTTGCCAGACTATAAACTCGTGTTTTAGGTAGATCGCTTATGACTGCTAAGCCTCCACACATGTCTCCATAGAGTGTGCAGTAACCAACCGCAAGTTCACTTTTATTTCCGGTTGTAAGTAGAAGGGATCCAAATTTATTAGACATGGACATTAGAATATTGCCACGAATTCTGGCTTGCATGTTTTCTTCTGTTGTATCTTCAGTCATTCCTGAAAATATGTCAGATAACTGAGACTTTAGTTTTTCAAATACTGGTTCAATAGGCACTACGTCGTACTGAATGTTTAAGACTTCAGCTAAGTTCTCTGCATCATCAAGGCTTCCCTGTGATGAGTATTGTGAAGGCATTGCAACTCCTCTTACGTTTTCAGCTCCTAAAGCCTTAACAGCAATGGCAGCGGTCACAGCTGAGTCAATGCCTCCACTGAGGCCTATTACGGCAGATTGAAATCCGCATTTATGAAGATAGTCTTTTACCCCAAGTGATAATGCATTAAAAATTTTTGCATCATCTTCCTCTGTGTTACTTGATTTAGGCTCGATTGTTTCAGTGTCTACAATGAGAAGTTCTTCAGAGAACATTTTTGCATTTGCGCCTAGTACACCATGTTTGTTGTAGTATTGGCTGCCTCCGTCAAATACTAGTTCATCGTTTCCGCCAACTAGATTACAATATACGACAGGCAGTTCATATTTTGACGATAATTGAGAAAGTAATATATGACGGCTATGTTCCTTGCCTAGTGACCAAGGTGAAGCAGAAAGGTTTAGTAATAACTCAGTTCCTGCAGCTGCTAGTTCTTTCGTAGGATTGTGTTGATATCGTCTGTCATGAACGAAAACATCATCATTCCATATGTCTTCGCAAATTGTAATGCCAATTTTCTTACTTAGCACTTCCACGGGTTCAATATTTTTAGCTGGTTGAAAATATCGATCCTCATCAAAAACATCATAAGTTGGGAGTAATGACTTGTGGCGAGTGGCAATTATTTTGCCGTTTTGTATAACTGCCGCTGAGTTGCAAGCGGGGCGGCCGGATTCATTTTTGTTTCTTGAGGCAAAACCAATCACTGCCACAGCTTTCCTTCCTATTTTGATTAATCTCTCCAGAGCTTCTTCATTTTCTCTTAGAAAAGCTTTTTTTAACAGAAGGTCTCTCGGTGGATAGCCGCAGAGTGCTAATTCTGGAAACACAACCATATCGGCTCCTGAATTGTCTGCCTGATCCCAAAATTCGGCAATCTTATTGGAATTTCCTATGAAATCTCCAACAGTGGTATTTATTTGTGCAATGGCAATCTTCATTTACCGCTTGGCAAAAGTATCGGCGAATACTTAATGGTTAAAGTCATATTATAAACTTAGTTAAACTACTAAGTTTGTCCCTTGACCACTTTGTTAAAAAGGTTAAATTGCGTGGGTGTCAAGGGATAGTAATGAAAAGAAAGCAATGATGCTTGGTGTTGGTTTGGATTCTGATGGTCACAAGCGCATTACTCAGGGAGATAATTTTGTTCTTGCTGGAGGCACTAAAGATACGCACGAGCAAATGACTGAAAAAGTTGTTAAGATTAACGAAAAGCTTAACGAGCGAGGCAAATGTTTAAATACCGTTGAAAAGGAGGAATTTAGGGATATTGCTGAGTCTGTTGGTTTACAAGAACAGCCTCCACCTCCATCTGACAATTAGATGATTTTAATTTTAAAACGGCGGCCATTTTGGTCGCCGTTTTTTTTCTTTGGTTTTTATCGAGTAAAGTAAATGCTGTGCCTTGTTGTTGATTCCATAGAGTATAATGGGTCAAAAATCTGAAATATTTAAGACATTCAAACTCGATGGATTTGTGGCTATTCCGAGTTTTTATGGTGTCGAACAGACGATGGAGATTAAGTCTGAATTATGTAGGTTCGAAAGAGATGTTATGCCTGAGTTAGAACCGACTGAAGTGTTTTTCGAAGATAAGCAAAATCCTAAATCATTAAAACAAATTCAACGTATGCATCAGTATGATTCATACTTTTTACATTTAATGAATGATAAGCCTCGATGTTTAGCAGAATTTCTTCTTGGCGAAAAAGTGGTGCTGAAAAATTTACAGTACTTTAATAAGTCTCCTTTGCTAAGTTCGGCTACTCCTCCTCATCAGGATGGTTATTATTTCATGCTTGATCATCCCGTTCGGGCCTTAACTATGTGGTTGGCATTGGATTCGATTGACGATGAAAACGGCTGTGTGCGTTATGTGCGTGGTTCACATGAAAAAGGAATGCGACTTCACAATCGCACGCAGACTCTAGGTTTTTCTCAGGGTATTTCAGACTTCGGAACAGAAGATGATATAGCTAATGAAGTAGCCTGCCATGCTCAATCCGGTGACTTGCTGGTTCACCAAGCGATGACAATCCATCGTGCCGATGCAAACAAAAGTAATTTTCGCCATCGTCGTGCTCTAGGTTTTATATTTTATGGAGCAAGTGCAAAGGAAAATATTACGGCTCATCAAGCCTATAATAAAAAACTAGAATCAGAATTATCTTCCATAGGGAAAATCTAAAAAGTGAAACGTCTTGTTATATTTTTTGTGAGTCTCTGCTTGGTTGGACAACTCGTTCAAGCGGAGGGGGGGGTGCAATCGAAAGGCTATTCAATTCCGACAATTGATCTGTCGAAACAAACATTCCGTCAAGTCGTTGTGGATAAGGAAAAAGGTCAATACCTAGGTCATCCGACCACAGTATTATTGGAGGATAACAAGACTATGTTGATTGTATACCCTAAGGGGCATGGTAAGGGGGGTATTGTTTATAAGCGTAGCAAAGATGGAGGTCTTACATGGAGTGTTCGTTTGTCTACTCCGAAAAGTTGGGAAACAAGTAAAGAAGTGCCAACAATTCACCGAGTGATAGACGCGAAAGATCAGAAACGTCTAATTATGTGGTCTGGACTTTATCCGGCTCGATTAGCAGTTAGTGAGAATGACGGTAAAAGCTGGAGCGAGCTGAAGAAGGTTGGTGACTGGGGAGGTATAGTCGTCATGGGTTGCCTTGAGCCATTGAAGACTGGGAAGGGGCATTACATGGCCATGTTTCACGACGACGGTCGTTTTTTTACTAATAAAGCACAGCAGGAAAAGCCTGTGGTATTTACGTTGTTCAAAACATTTTCCAAGGATGGTGGTCTTACGTGGTCATTCCCAGAGGCGATTTTTGCTCGAAGCGATGTGCATTTGTGCGAGCCGGGGATTATTCGTTCTCCAAATGGACGCCAGCTCTGCGTTTTGTTGCGTGAGAATTCTCGGCGCCGAAATTCCTATGTAATTTTTTCAAACGACGAAGGCAAGACTTGGACAAAACCGACAGAATTGCCGGCGTCTTTGACCGGTGACCGTCACACCGGCTGTTACACGAAGGATGGTCGACTATTCATCTCCTTTCGTGATCGAACTCATGATACACCGACATTTGGTGACTGGGTCGCTTGGGTCGGGGCATACGAGGACATCGTCAAGGGTAGTGAAGGACAGTACCGGGTTCGCTTGATGGATAACACCAAGGGCGCTGATTGTGCTTATCCACCAGTGGAAATCCTGCCGGATGATACTATCGTCACCACCACTTACGGACACTGGACCAAGGGAGAGTTGCCCTACATCGTTAGTGTTCGATTAAAACTCAGCGAACTCGACTCCTTAGCCAAGAGGAAGGAGTTTTTAAAATAATGCGACTGGAATTATTTAAAAAATACATTTCTTTTCTGATTTTCATCGCGTTTGGCGAAATGCTTGTCCAAGCGGCAGACCGGCCGAATATACTGCTAATTGTGTCCGAAGACAACGGGCCGGAACTAGGCTGCTATGGCGATCCCTATGTGCAGACTCCAGTGCTGGATCAATTTGCTAAAAAAGGGGTTCGATTCAACCGGGCATACGTGCCGCAGGCTGGTTGCAGCCAGTCCCGCGCAGCTTTGCTTACTGGATTGTATCCCCACCAAAACGGCCAGATTGGTTTGGCAACATGGAAGTTTCAGCTCTACAAGGAAGATACACCAAACTTGGTTCGAAGTTTGAAACAAGCCGGATACAAGACCGGCATTATCGGCAAGTTGCACATCAACCCAGCATCTGCTTTTCCGTTCGACTACAAAAAGATTTCCACCTCGAATTTCTCTCGTAAAAAACTGGATGACTACGTCAAGTATGCTGCCGAGTTCATGAGGCAGGGGGAAAAACCGTTTTTTCTGAGTGTAAATTATCCCGATCCGCATCGACCGTTTATTCGTCAAGTGAAGGGTTTGCCGAAAAAGCCGTTGAATGCTGAGGACGTAAAACCGTTGCCATATTTTGGGGTCGATACACTAGAACTGCGACAACAAACGGCAGATTATTACAACTGCATGAGTCGTTTGGATTCGTTAATTGGTGACTTGCTGAAGGCATTGGGCCAATCCGGGAAACGAAAGGATACCCTGATCATTTATATGGGCGATCATGGTGCGGATTTACTCCGTGGTAAAAGGACATCGTACGAGGGAGGTGTGCGTATTCCTCTTCTCATGCAGTGGAGCGGTAAGCCAGGTTTCGCTGATTCTGTGAAAAATGAGTTAGTCTCCACATTGGACTTAATGCCGACAATTCTGAGTGCTGCGGCCGCACCGCTTCCGGAAGGGTTGGCAGGTCGTTCACTGATCCCGCTATTGGGTGGAGAAAGCGTTGAGTGGAGAAAATATTTGTTCACCGAGTTTCACCTTCACTCAGCGCACAACTTTTACCCTCAGCGCTCCATTCGTGGGGAGCGTTACAAACTCATTCAAAATCTACAGCTGAATACGGTGAATCCTGGATATGATTTCACGATGAATCGTTTTTTTGCCGGTATTAAAAAGGTGGTGAAGGAAAACGGAGTTGTCGGTCCTGCCTACGACCTGATGCGGCGTCCTCCGGAGTTTGAGTTGTACGACCTGAAAAATGACCCGTACGAATTCAGAAATCTTGCTAATGATGACTCGTTCCATGATCAGTTTGCCGCACTGAAAAACGAACTGATTAAATGGCGAAGGGCGACTAATGATCCGTTTTTGAATCCCCAAAATATTCTCCGCTTGCAGGCAGAGATTATCGCCAGTATGCGTGAGGGAAAGCCGGATAAGAAACACCTAAAGCTCAACTACTGGAACTATTTTTTTGAGTGATATGATGCTCATCCGCATGGTTTGTTTCCTGTTGCTACCCGGAATTACTGGGGGCACGGTTGTATCTAGTCAATCGAAGCCGAATGTGTTGATGATTGCCATTGATGACCTACGGCCTGCCTTGTCATGCTTCGGCGACAAGACAGCCGTCACTCCTAACATTGATCGATTGGCCAAGCGAGGAATGGTGTTCAGTCAAGCGCATTGCCAGCAGGCCGTTTGTTCTCCATCTCGCCTCTCGATGCTGACAGGGCTTCGCCCGGATACGATCCGAGTTTGGGATCTTCATACCCACTTTCGACAGGCCAAGCCGGACGCTGTCACTCTACCTCAGCATTTCAAAAACAACGGGTATCACACACGGAGTATCGGAAAAATTCTGCATGGTGGCGGTGAACCGTCGAAGGATCCCAAGTCGTGGTCGGTGCCGCCGATGCATGATTTCGTGCGCGATCCAAAAGTCAGATATGCGCTCCCAGAAAATCTCAAAGGGAGCGGATTGAAACGGGCGGCGAGTGAGTCTGCAGCCGTATCGGATGATCATTATATTGATGGAATTGTGGCCAAAGACGCGATCCAGGTGCTTGGTGAGTTAAGAGAGAAAAAGCAACCGTTTTTTCTCGCGATCGGTTTTCGTAAACCTCACTTGCCATTTAGTGCGCCAAAGAAATATTGGGATTTTTACAAGCGCGAACAGATTCCGCTGCCTAAGCATGTTGAGCATCCGCCGAATGCTCCCGAGTTAGCGACTCGGAGTTGGCGTGAACTGGAGGGGTACTCTGATATTCCTAAGGATGGAAAAATAACTGAGGAAAAGGTGAAGGAATTGCGGCACGGCTACTATGCCTGCGTCAGTTACATCGATGCGCTTGTTGGCAGATTGATCAATGAAATTGATCGATTGAAGCTCGTACAGAATACGATTGTTCTGGTTTACGGCGACCATGGTTTTCACCTTGGGGAGCAGGGACTTTGGACCAAGGCGAACAATTATGAACTCTCGACGCGTGTGCCGTTGATTGTGGCTGCCCCTGGACATAAGTACGGTAAGACGGATGCTCTTGTTGAGTTGGTGGACGTTTTTCCGACTATAAGTGAGCTCGCCGGGTTAACACCTCCGGCGAAACTTGAAGGGGTGAGCTTGCTGCCACTGTTTAGCGAACCAGAGAAAAATTGGAAAAAGGCGGTATTTAGCCAGTACCCACGTTCACTGAAGGGTAACCGGCATTCGCGACATGGAGATGTCATGGGTTATTCTTTCCGTACGAAGCAGTATCGCTACGTGGAGTGGCAAAATTGGAAAACTAAGGCAGTCGTTGCTCGGGAACTTTACGATCGTCACATCGATCCGGATGAAATGGAGAACTTGGCTGACGATGCAAGTGTCCAGTCAGTCGTGGATCGCTTGGCTAAGCGCTTGGCCAATGGATGGAAAAGTGCTCTACCTCAAAAATAACAAAATGAAAATTGGGAAAATCCTATTAACGATTATAGCGCTTGTTGGTTTGATGCGATCTACACAGGCAAATAAGGCCAAAATCAACGTTGTTTTCTTTTTGATCGACGACCTTGGTTGGCGTGATCTTGGGTGTTACGGCAGTGATTATTATCAAACACCCCACATTGATCGCTTGGCTAAGGAGGGTGTGAGGTTTACCGATGCGTATGCAGCTTGCACTGTTTGTTCTCCTACACGTGCTGCGATCATGACTGGCAAATATCCTGCCCGGCTGTTGCTTACGCAGTGGCTGCCGTCCGGTCGTTGGAATCGTACTGATCACAAGATGAAGGAGGGACGCTATATATCCAACCTGCCGTTAGAGGAGGTGACTATCGCGGAGGCAATGCGTGAGCATGGCTATCGGACAGCGTTTATGGGTAAGTGGCATCTAGGAACGGAGACTTACTATTATCCCGAGCATCAGGGGTTCGATGTCAATATTGCTGGCAGAGACTACGGTGCGCCAGGTAGCTATTTTTATCCGTTCACGGGCAAGTGGAGGATACCCTCTACCGGCCAGACACTTTTCAAGAAACAGCCGCTGTCTGGCAAAAAAGGTGATTATCTTGCTGATCGGCTTGCTGAAGAAGCAGAGACGTTCATTCGGAAAAATGCGGCCAACCCCTTTTTTTTGATGCTTTCGCATTATGCTGTCCATACGCCGTTGCAGGGCAAGCCGGATAAGGTTGCCAAGTACAAGAAGATTCCTAAAGTCAAGCGGCAGGGAGATCCAACCTACGCAGCAATGGTCGAAAGTGTGGATGATAGTGTTGGTCGCGTGACCGGAGTTCTGAAGGAGCTTGGGTTGGACAAGAACACATTGGTGATATTTACCAGTGACAATGGAGGGTTTGCAAGGGCGACGAGCAATACGCCACTCCGCGCAAATAAGGGGTCGAATTATGAAGGGGGCCTGCGTGTGCCGGCGATCATCAAGTGGCCGGGTGGTGGTAAAGCAGGGTTAACGTCTGGCGTTCCTATCACAAGCACTGATTTTTATCCGACGATACTCACTGCAATTGGACAACCTTTAAGGCCATACCAGCATTTGGATGGGATCGACTTGACCCCGGTGTTGGCTGGGAAATTGGGGCTGAAACGTGACGCACTGTTTTGGCATTATCCGCATTATAATAAGCACCCTCAAAATTTTCCTGCAGGCGTTATTCGGAAAGGTGACTGGAAATTAATGCAGGCTTTTGAGACTGGCGAAGTTTATCTTTTTAACCTTTCCGAAGACATTGGCGAAACAAATAACCTCGCCAAGGAACATCCGAAGAGGGTTCAAAGGATGTTAAATTTATTAAAAGAGTGGCAATTGAAAGTTGGTGCGGATCCGATGCGACTGAATCCCGAGTTTAAGAAAGAGTGATGATGCATCGTCTTCTTTTTTTCTGTCTGTTTTTGATGGTGGCATTGCTTGACCAAGCTCAAGCAAAAGCGAACCGCCCGAATGTCCTATTCATTGCTGTCGATGACATGAAGGACTGGGTCAACTGTCTTGGTGGTTACGAGGGTAGGGTGTACACGCCCAACATCGATCGATTGGCTAATCGCGGCATGCTTTTCACCAACGCTCACTGTGTTTCGCCAAAGTGCGCCCCGTCCCGGGCTGCAATCATGATGGGTCTGCGTCCCTCGACAACCGGCTTTTACGACAACCAGCACTGGTGGTACCCGAACTATCCTGACGCAGAGACCCTGCCGATCTTATTTCGTAATAATGGCTACACGGTATCTGGTGCGGGTAAGATTTTTCATCATACGGCTGGTAACAACCCGCCTCGACAGTGGGACGATTACTATCGACTTTTGTTTCGGGATGACCCTTGGTTTCGTGGTTCAAGGATTAACTATCCATGGACCAAGGCTGTATCCAATCCACCGGGATTTCCGTTTAGTAAAGTGATAGGGCTGCCACACGAAAACGACTGGGGGATCATCCCTGTGGCTGATAATGAGTTGGATGATGTACGGACGGCTGGCTTCGTGGTTCGCCATCTTCAGAAGTCTCATGACAAGCCTTTCTTTTTGGCGTGCGGATTGTTTCGCCCACACCTGCCGTGGTATGCTCCGAAGCGTTTTTTTGACATGTATCCTTTGAATAAAGTGGTGGTTCCCGATAGTCCGGAAGATGACTTAGACGATGTTCCTGAGGCCGGGAAGCGTTTCGCTGCTTCGCGGCGGTCCGATATGTTGAAAATCGAAAAACAGGATGCAAAACAGCAGGCCGTACAAGCTTACTTGGCTAGCATTAGTTATGCCGATGAACAGCTGGGGCGAGTACTCGATGCGCTCGAATCTAGCGACTATAATGCAAACACTGTGATAGTGTTTTGGTCGGATCATGGTTGGCATCTCGGCGAGAAACGGCATTGGCACAAGTCTACTCTCTGGGAAGAGGCTACGCGAATTCCATTTATTATCGCTACACCAAAAATAAAACCCGGTGTTTGCGAACAGCCGGTTAGCTTGTTGGATATATTCCCGACCCTAATGGAACTATGTGGAGTTTCGACCGACCAGCCTCTTGACGGGTTGAGCTTGGTATCACAATTGAATACGCCAGAGACTAACCGGCAACCTGCACTGATCGAGTTTAGAAAAGGCAATGCTGCTGTGCGTAGCAAACGTTGGCGATACATTCGTTATGAGGATGGATCGGAGGAGTTGTATGATCACAATATAGACCCCGAGGAAAGGGTGAACCTTTCAGGGAAGAGGAAGTATCAGCAGGTGAAGTTGCGTTTGGCCAAGTGGCTTCCAAGAAAGTGGGCGAAGGAAGCGTTATCGAAAAAGGCATTTGATTTTGATCCCGAGACGTACTCGTGGAAAAATAGGTCTACTAAAGAAACATTTTTCGGCCAAAAATTGGTCAAGTAATTCTTAATTATAAATGAAATTGAAACTTAAAGGTCTCATTGCTGCGGTGCATACACCGATGAACGACGATTTTTCAGTCAACTATGATGCGGTGACAAAACAGGCGGAGCATTTTGCTGGAAACGGTGCTAATGGGGTGTTTGTTAGTGGAACGACTGGTGAATCATTATCCTTGAGCACTGAAGAGCGAATCAATCTGTTCGAGAAGTGGGGGGAAGAAGCGGAGCGTCATAAACTAGTCAACGTTGCTCACGTTGGCTGCAACAGCCTGCCGGATGCACGGGAACTGGTACGTGCTGCAGAAGCGACCGGCGCCGTAGCTATCTCCGCGATGGCTCCCACGTTTTTTAAACCGACGAACGAGGCAGCTTTGTGTGATTGGTTTGTTCAGATGACCAAGCCGGCTCCGGGGTTGCCGTTTTATTTTTACGATATCCCATCGATGACAGGCGTGACGGTAGATACGGCGGCGTTTATGACGATTGCAAAGGAAACATTACCGAGTTTTGCAGGTATCAAGTTTACGAATCAGGATTTAGATCTACTTTTGCGATGTATGAATCATGAGTCGGTAAAAACCGATATTCTTTTTGGCACGGATGAGAAGCTAATCGAGGGGCTTGCGGTGGGTTGCGCAGGCGGGGTCGGTAGCACCTATAATTTCGCCGCACCGCTTTACCGACGAATCATCGATGCCTACAACCATGGCGACATGGAATTGGCCAAAGCTGATCAGGCACGATCAGTTAAGATGATAGCGCGTATGTACCAGTGTGGTTTTGGTGCAGCGTGCAAAGCGGTGATGGGTTTTGTTGGGGTGGATTGTGGGCCGGTTCGACCTCCGATTAATCGCCTGCAGCCGGAAACTGAAGCCGCCCTACGCGCTGACCTTGATGCGATGGGCTTTTTTGACTGGGCACTGAATTAGCACTTCGCGAATGGAAATCAGCTAAGATACTTTCGCGGGATTTCTGCGCCGGTGACGAAATCCATGCCAGTTGCCAATAGCATTTGGTAGACGTTGATTCGAAAATCGGGACAGGTGCTAACGAGGCAGTAGGCATCAGCTTGTGAAAAGGAGAACTCATCGACGAGCCACTCCATAAGAAGTTGCGTCGCTTTGTCGATAGCGGTCTCAAGTGGACGTGTAGCGTGAATGGCGATAATGGAGTCGCTTTTTTCAATGCGCATAAACGGAAGACACCTACGTTTGACTAAGTGGAACTTCACACGCACGGTGGCACAGGTTTCCGCTGCTGTTCCGGTGTACTCGGTGTCTCCTTGACTGGCGTGAACGTCGCCTAGATAAAACATTGCACCTTTGTGATACACCGGCAGGTGAATCCGACTGCCAATGGTCACGTCGCGTATGTCTAGATTGCCGCCCCAGGAGCCCTGACCGTCGATGCTGGTGCAGACTTCGCGTTCCGGGGCTACGCCGATGGTGCCGATGAATGGCGTGATCGGCCAAGAGATGGTTTCGCTGAACTGCATTGTGCCGTCGCGCATCGTGCCACTTGGCCCGTGTTGATGTCGAAAAATCTTGGTCGTGTAGTTTTCGGATACTTCTGGCCAACTGGTCGACTGGCCAAGTGGGCCACGATTTGGACCAATAGCCACCCAAGAATAATCGCCCACGAGAATGTCCTCGATCTCGACAATCAAAAGATCACCAGGTTCGGCGTCCTCAATGAAAATAGGGCCACCGATAGGATTTGCAAGAGGGGGATGTTTATCAAAGCCAGGCCGATTCTCTGGGATCGCCTTGTCATCGGGTGACTTAAAGAAACCGGAACCAGCATCCCAAGTCTCGATTTCGACCGATTCATTACAGATCCCCCGAAGCAGCGGTTCATCCCGCCAGTCGAAGGCAAACTTTTGCGCCTGATTCCTTTTAATCTTTTTCATGGCGCTGAGATAAGCGCGAGGTTTTTAAGGTTTAAGGAAGTTCGCGGATTCGGAGGTTTCGGAATTCTATCGGAGCGCCTTCTGACTCTAGGCAAAGGTAACCAGTGGCCGGTTGGCATTCGGTGCCACCGGAGACTTCGACGCCGTTCACCCACAGGCGTACTTCGCCGTTGATTGCGCGAATATAGTAGTGATTCCAATGGTTGACACCTTTTGTTGTATTCTTCGAGGGGAAACTGCGTTTCCCGTTCGGAGCCACCGGCGGGAACGGTTTCATTTTAGCATTTTGTGTTGGGAAAACATCGCCGTGTGAAGTGAACCAGTCGGATGGTTTTTTATGCTGCTTCTCGTATTTTTCGGCGTAGCCAAGGTCGAGCACCTGTACTTCGATGCCTGCGGGTAGTCTGCCTTTACCCTCCTCAAGTCGCTTGATGCTATCTGGAGTGGCCCAGAGAAACACGCCAGAGTTTCCACCATATTGTTTGTGTTTCCACTCCACAACGAGTTCGAGATTTTTCACCATTTTTTTCGTGCGAATGACGCCGACCGGTTTGCCAGTGCACTTTATGAGATTGCCATCGAATAACCATGTATCATCGTTGCAGTTGACATTTATAAAATCATCCTTGGTCATAGGGCGCCATCCCAGTTCGGTGCCGCTGATATTTGCTTGAGTAATCGGTTTATCCGTTAGTTTTTGTTCCGTTTTATCGGCATATATATCCTGAGCTTGGTAAGCGATGAAGGAAGCGAATACAGCTATAGTTATTTTCTTTTTCAATTTCATTTTATCGGTAAGGGAATACTAAAGGAGCATTTAATTTACGTCATTGGTTTTTTTACTTTTTGTAAGTTGTGATTTTTTACAGGTTTAAAGAAAATGATTCGTTTAGTCTTAAATTGTTGAAATAATTAAGAATTAACACAAAAAATTATATTATTTCCAATAAATGTGTACTTTTTGTTTGTGTGTTTTTCTTCAGAGTCTTTCTATTGGGTTTTGTATCACGAAGTTCAGTATAGTTTTTTTATAAGTGAAATTTTTTTGCCATAAAAGGCTTGGTTTTACCTTAGTTGAGTTACTTGTAGTGATTGCTATTATTGCTATTTTAGCTGGTTTACTTTTGCCTGCTTTAGCTAAAGCAAAGGGTAAGGCGACAGAAATAAAGTGTCTAAATAATGTTAAGCAACTAGGTTTAGGCTTTTTTTTATATTCAAATGAAACCGGAAGAACACCCTCCTATAATGGGGGGATTCTTCGTGGTCAGAATATGTTATGGATGGCTTCTATAGCTAAATATTATTCAGAGGTAGATGCGGTACGCCTTTGTCCCACGGCACCTTATAAAAAAGGGAAGCCAGGAACTTCGACATCTGCTTGGGTTTGGTCAAATGAAAGGCGGCCTGGTTCAAGGGAGCCTAAATGGACCGGTAGTTATGCGCTCAATGGTTGGTTTTATTCCGGAGACTGGCCTAATGGTGCGGGATTGTATCCTTTTGTTAAGAATGCATTTCGACTTGATTCTGATATTCGTTATACAAGTGAGAGCCCGATTTTTTGTGACTCTATGTGGGTTGATGCTTGGCCACAAGAGAGAGATCGTCCCGCTTCTGATTTAGCTAATGGTAATGCAGGGCAGAATGCTGGCATGGCAAGGATTACTTTGGCGCGGCACAAATATCCAGCTGGGAATATTTCTTTACCAGCTAGTCGTTTCAAAAATAGTGTTTTACCGGGTGCTATTAATTTAGTGTTTTTCGATGGTCATGCAGAGATGGCTTCCAATGAAAAACTTTGGCAGTTTCGTTGGCATAAAAACTGGAAAATTCCGGCACAACGACCAAATTAGTTCTGGCTTAATTATTTGATTTTTGACTGTAACTAAAGGCTGGCGTGATGTTGAATTCGGTGTCATTTTTTCTTTAAGGACGTGAGTTTTTCTCTAAAAAAAAGAATTATTGTTAATGGATTTTGCTTTGTTGTTTGTTTTATTACTGAAGCAGTCTGTGGTAGTTCGGTTGATTATAATCGCGATATTCGTCCTGTGCTTTCTCGTAATTGTTTTTCGTGCCATGGGCCAGATGATGGTTCTCGTAAGGCTGATTTGCGATTAGATATTCGAGAGGGAGTTATTGCTCAGCGAAAAGGCATTCCTGCTATTGTGCCTGGTAATAGGGATGAAAGCGAACTGTATGCTAGATTATTGACGACTGATAAAGATGAGATAATGCCTCCTCCAGATAGTGGTCATAAATTGACGATTGGTGAAATTGAGCTAATAGGCAAGTGGATTGATAGTGGTGCAGTTTATGCGAGGCATTGGTCATTTGTTTCACCAAAACGTCCGAGTATCCCAAATGTAAATAATCGTGAATGGGTGAAAAACGGTATTGATTATTTTGTTTTATCCGAATTAGAGGCAACGGGTCATCGACCTAATAAAATGGCTGATCGATATACAATGATTCGTCGACTTTCTTTGGATATAACAGGACTTCCTCCTAGTCCATCTGAAGTGGATGCATTCCTGAATGATAAGAGGCACAATGCCTATGAGTTATTAGTGGATGATTTGATATCTCGTCCGGCTTATGGAGAGCGTTGGGCTCGAGTCTGGCTTGATTTAGCTCGATTTGCAGATTCTTCAGGATACGGATCAGATCCATTGCGGGTGATATGGAAATATCGTGATTGGGTAGTTGATGCATTCAATACAAACATGCCGTATGATCAGTTTACTATTGAGCAATTAGCAGGTGACCTTTTGCCTGAGCCTAATCGAGATCAGTTATTGGCTACTGCGTTTCATCGAAACACTAAAACAAATACTGAAGGTGGAACTGATGATGAAGAGTTTCGAACTGAGGCTGTGCGAGACAGGGTGGACACAACGATGCAAGTTTGGATGGGTTTAACGATGGGATGTGCAAAATGCCATTCTCATAAATATGATCCGATTACTCAGAAAGAGTATTATCAGTTTTATTCATTTTTTAATCAGACTCAGGATGCAGATCGGGGGGATGATTCTCCTCGATTACCGTATCCCACTAGCGAGCAAACTGAAAAACTAGATTCGATTTTAAAAGAGATTAAATCACTGCAGTCCAAGTTAAATATTCATACTCCTGAATTGGCAAAAGGACAGCGGAAGTGGGAGGTTAAATCTTTACGTGATTTAGCAAAGCCGGAGCCTGAACGAACAGTTTGGGAGGCGGTTGGTCCATTTAAAGCAGATTCGTTTGATTCTGCGTTTAGTCAGTCTTTTGATCCGGAAAGATTGGCAATTGGATTAAATGTTGCCCCAAAGGGAAAGGCTAAACAGTCTTCGACTGCTTACGATGGTTTTGCTGGATTGGCTATAGATGGGAACACCTCTGGCTTATATACCGATAAAACAGTTACACATACAAAAAATCCGGATGATAAATCACCTTGGTGGGAGGTGCTTTTGGATAAGCCTACAGATGTGACTCAGGTTGTAGTCTGGAACAGGGCTGAAGCTTCGGAACGACTGTCGGCATTTCGTGTATTAGCACTAGATGAGAACCGAGAGATTCTTTTTGAAAAGGATTTCTTTGAGGGTAATAAGGGTAACCCTAAGCCTAATGAGGGGTTTTCAATCCCAATTAACCTCAAGACAAAGGTTTCTGTAGTTCGAATAGAGTTGTTGTCCGTAGAAGGGCGCAATGAGCCAATATTATCGCTAGCTGAAGTGCAGATTTTTTCGCGACTTGCTGATTCTGAAAAAAAAGAATTCGCATGGGAGCCCAAGCTGCAATTTATTGATGGTAAAGTTCATGAGTTAGATTTGGGAGAGTATGAATCGATTTATTTGCGGCGTAAACTTATTGCGCAAATAGCGGGTTCTCAAAAGTTGTCATTTAGTAGTGGTGATGCAATTAAGGTTTGGGTAAATGGCCGTGAAGTTTTTTCGAAGAAGATCAAGCGAGATGTGAAGGTTGACCAAGAAGAGATTACGGTAGTGCTTAATCAAGGAGAGAATGAGGTTTTATTAAAGATCTCAAATGATGGAAAAAAGAGCGGTTTCTATTTTGATCTTAAAGGCGCTGACTTTCCTAAAGATATATTACCGGTATTACTTCTAGATGAATCTAAGCGTTCAAAATCGCAGCGTAAAAAAATAGAACAACATTACCGTTCTTTTGCTAAAGAATTGGACCCTTTACGTAAGCAGATTGAGTCAAAGAAAAAAGAGGAGCAAAAATTCCGAAATTCCATTGTTACTACCCCTTACATGCAGGAATTACCAAAAGGCAAGCAGCGTGAAACATATTTGTTAGTGAAAGGTAATTTTCTTTCAAAGGGAGAAATGGTTAAGGCTGGTTTTCCTGAGTCGTTTCATAAACCAAAAAAGGATACTCCGCTTAATCGATTGGGTGTGGCGAAGTGGTTGTTGCAAAAAGATAATCCTCTTACTGCGCGAGTGGCTGTAAATCGTTTTTGGGCACAGTTATTTGGGAGAGGATTACTTGATACTGAGGAGGATTTTGGAACTCAGGGCAATCTGCCTGATCATCCGGAATTATTAGATTGGCTTGCTGTCGAGTTTCAAGAGAAAGGATGGGATATTAAAAATCTTATCAAGATGATTGTTATGTCTGCTACATATTCTCAGTCAGCAAAGGTACAGGGTGAATTGGCTGAAAGTGATTTCCGCAATATTCGTCTTGGTCGTGGGCCAAGATTTCGATTGGAGGCGGAAATGGTTCGAGATCAGGCGCTGGCTTTAAGTGGTTTGAAGAGCGTAAAAATGTATGGTCCGTCCGTTTATCCACCTCAGCCTCCAAATCTTTGGCAGGCTGCATTCAATGGACAGCGGAATTGGGCAACTAGTAGTGGTGAAGATCGTTACCGAAGAGGTTTCTATACTTTTCTGCGCAGGACGGTTCCTTATCCTTCAATGGCAACCTTTGATGCTCCAAGTAGGGAAATTTGTGCTGTTCGGCGTATCAGGACCAATACTCCGTTGCAGTCCTTTGTTACTATGAATGATGAAGCATATGTAGAGTTTTCCCAAGCAATGGCATATCGGATTTATACTGAAGGGGGTGCAACGGTTAAAGATAAAATAAAGTTTGCACTGAAGCTTGCTTTGGTTAAACCCCCTGAGGAAAATCGACTGACAGCTATGATAGAGCTATATGAAAGTGAACTGGCTTACTACGAAAAAGAAATTGCTTCAGCCAAAGATTTGTATGGTAAGATTGCTCCTCTCCCTGAGGGTGCGAATATTTCGGAAATGGCTACCTTCACAGTATTGGCCAATGTACTTTTGAATCTTGATGCGGTCCTAATGAAGGGTTGATTTGATAAAATGAATCTAAAATTACAACAGGCTCAATTCATTACTCGTCGGCATTTTTTAAAGCGCTGTCAAGTTGGTCTTGGGTCTTTGGCACTTGGCTCTATTCTGGGTAATATCAGTAAAGGCGCGGCAGCTCCTTTCGCAGCTCGTAAATCTCATGTGAAGGCAAAAATAAAGAATGTTATTTATCTGCACATGGCAGGATCACCACCTCAGTTGGATCTTTTTGACTACAAGCCAAAACTTAATGAATTAAATAACACGCCGTGTCCAAAAGAGTTTATTGAGGGCCGTAGGCTTCCGTTTATTAAAGGTCATCCTAAGCTGCTTGGTTCTCCTCATACATTTAAGCAGTATGGTCAAAATGGTCAGTGGTTAAGTAATATGTATCCGCAATTAACTGAGATGGCAAATGACTTAACTTTTATTAAGTCAATGTATACTGATCAGTTTAATCATGCGCCGGCGCAGATGTTGTTATATACCGGTTCACCTAGAAATGGTGCTGCTTCCATGGGGTCTTGGGTAACTTATGGATTGGGTTCTGAGAACTCTAATTTACCAGGTTTTGTCGTGCTAATATCTGGCGGGACAGATCCGTCTGGAGGTAAGAGTTTATGGGGAAGTGGTTATTTGCCATCAGTATATCAAGGTGTTCAATGTCGTAGCACTGGTGATCCGATACTCTATGTTTCTAATCCGAAAGGTATGAGTCGAGAGGTTCGACGTCGGAGTTTGGACGCTTTAAAGAAATTAAACGAACAAGAGTACCGTGAAATTGGTGATCCCGAAACGCTTTCAAGGATTAATCAATATGAATTAGCATACCGTATGCAGATTAGTGTGCCGGAAGTAATGGATATTTCGAGAGAATCCAAAGCAACTATTGAGCAGTATGGTGCTCAGCCTGGTAAGGCATCATTTGCTAATAATTGTTTGCTTGCACGTCGTTTAGTTGAGCAAGGCGTGCGTTTTGTACAGTTATTTGATTGGGGATGGGATTTTCATGGTACTGGAGCTAGCAATGATTTGGTGAAACAGTTGCCGATCAAGTGTGGGGAAAATGACAAGTCGGTTACGGCTCTTCTAAAGGATCTTAAACAACGTGGATTATTAGACGAAACACTAGTTGTTTGGGGGGGTGAGTTTGGTCGTACATCAATGAATGAGGAGCGTAATGGTTCGAAATTTCTCGGTCGTGATCATCATCCAGATTGTTTTACTGTCTGGATGGCAGGAGGAGGATTAAATCAGGGAATAACTTTCGGTGAAACAGATGAGTTAGGTTATACAGTAGCAAGAAACCCAGTACATGTTCATGACTTGCAAGCCACAATTCTTCATCTGCTTGGGCTGGATCCATTTAATTTTAGTTATAGATATCAAGGTTTAGATCAAAGGCTGATTGGTCCAGATAATTCGCCTAAGATAGTTGATGGGATACTGGCTTAATAATTGATCAACTAAACCTATCTTCAATAAAAGGATCGGCTGTGTTGGAATATCCGCGATTCTCCCAGAAACCAAGTTCATCGTGATCTCGAAAGATAATTTCTTTAATAAACTTAGCTCCTTTCCATGCATAGAGTTTTGGAATAATCATACGAGCCGGGCCTCCATGCTCAATGGTTAGTGGCTGGCCGTTCCATGAATGAGCGATCATTACGTCGTCATCCAAACATGTATCAAGAGTTGTATTCGTGGTGTAATCATCGTAGCCAATGAAAAACAGATGAGAGGCGTTCGGCTTGGGTTTAACTAGATCCACTAACGTGAAAAAAGCTACGCCTTTGAACTCCATATCAAATTGACTCCATGTGGTGACACAATGGAAATCGCTGACATCTTGAAATTGAGGTAATTCCATGAATTGTTCCCAAGTTAGAGTAGTCGGGTTTTCGACTTCTCCGTGAATCTTTAATTCCCAGTCACTGGATTGTATATCTGGATGAATTCCTAAATCTAGAACAGGGAAGTTATTTACCTCGTGTTGTCCTGGAGGTAGTCGTCCAGCATGGGGGCGGCTGACTTGTCCTTTATTGGACATTTTTTTTGCCCATCGTTCTTTTCTTCGAATAAAATCTTCTTTCATTAAGCAGAATTAATCTATGGAGGATTTAAGTGGAAGTTTATAGCATGCAGCTTCGCGGTGATTGCGAACAAGTAAGTATTCTCCAGCCAGTGCGGGAGGGTTCCATGTTTTGCTGTTGAGTGCTGGAAACCTAGTAAGTTCTGTATGTTTTTCAGGGTTAGCTTCAAGCATGATTAATTCACCATTCTCAGCCATGACAATTATTTGGTTGTTGCGGAGAAGGATTTGACCATGTCCGTAGCGTCCGTCTTTCCACTTAGGTCGGCCTTTTGCTGTTTCAATGCAACAAAAGATTCCATCATCTAATCCAAATATGTGATTGTTATGGAAAACAAGATTAGTAAATTTAGCTTTCATGCGGCGAGAATGCCAAAGTGATTCACTAGAATAGTTGCCTTCGCTTTTTGTGATTTGAACTAGTTTGCTTCCATTTCCATATCCTAGACTAACCAATACCTTGTCCTCGGAAATTATTACTGGAACTGAAACATGTGGGGTGGAAGTTTTCCAAGTAAATGACCATAAAACTTTACCGTTCTTGGGAGAGTGGGCAGAAAGTCCATCGTGATTAAAAATTAATATATGTTCTTCCTTTTGCGTGCCTTGAGGATCATTGAATTCAAAATTAGCTGCAATTGCAGAACTATAGCCTGCAGGACTATTGCCACCTTGCCAGATTATTTCGCCATTAGATATATTATATGCAATGAGTGATTTTCCATTTTCACCTCCAGCACTTACTATTACTTTGTTATCAATCACAAGCGGAGAACTGCTAAAGCCCCACTCTTTACTCTTATTACGTGGATTAGATGCGCCGGTTTGATCTTTTGTTTCATTGAGATCAAGTTCCGCATCGGATGCTATATTGCGCTGCCATATTCTCTCCCCAGTAGTGAGTTTAAGGCAGTTTAGTATGCCTTCTGCTCCTAGTGTGAAGACTTTATCTTCAACAATTGTTGGAGTGGCGCGTGGGCCTTCTCCGGCAATTGCAGTATTATAGTGGCCAGGGTTCTCTGTGATCCAAAGTATTTCACCTGTTTCGATATGATAGCAGGTGACGGATTCATTTTCCTCACGTTGTTCTTGAGTAATTGCGCGATGACCAGAAATTGAAAAACCTGACCAAGCGGCACCAATTGGTTGTCGCCAAAGTTGTTTGGGTGGATTTTTCACCCAGTCAGTTGCGAGCTTGGATCCTGGTATTTTACAATCCCGATTAGGTCCCAGGAACTGTGAAAACGATAGCTTGGACAGATAATCCGGTTCTGATTTTTCGTTCAGATTCTCAGGTTGCTGTTTTTTTGCAGTAGGAAGCTCTCGTTGGGACCAACGCCATTCAAAAATTGGTACCATGTTTCCGCTGAACTGGCTAAACCGAAAGCAGGTAAGGAAAATACCTATAACTAAAGTAAGACTACCAAGTATTTTAAGGCGTGTGATTCCTGAAAACCTTGCAAAAAAAAGCGCCCATATAAGAAGTAACAAGAATCCTATAACTGTGCTCCCAATCGTCTTAAAGACTTGTTTTTGCTGATTGTCTCCTTCTGAGCTTCCTAAATTAAAGTCTTGGTCGGTAAAGAAAATAATAACGAAAAGAACAGCGCAAATTGTGATAGCTGGCCACCAGCGAGGTCCTTTGCTTGGTGTTTTGGGTAATGAATCAGTCATGCTGGGCATTTTTTTAACAAAAATGCATACTGTATCCAAGATGTGTTCAACTTGTGGGAAAGTTGTGAATAAGTCCACGTGGACATGTGCATCTTAACGGTCTTTACTGTGGTGGGGTAACGGTTTCGACATGTTTCCGTAATTTGTAAGTTTGTCGCATTACTCCGATCTTTAATACGAGATGAATCATATAAGACTAATTACATTTTTTCTGATAAGTATTTGTAATCCGCTTTGCCAATTATTAATGGCAGATGATGAGGTTAAAGCTTCTGCCAAAGTTACAGATTCAGAGGCTGATATCTCTGATGGCGAACTGAATGAGAAGGCGGTTGTTCAAGATGATCAGAAGCGGGATATTCGTATTCAATTTGACGGTGTTCCTTATACCGATGCGTTACAGAGGTTTTCCCAGATGGCTAACAAGCCTTTAATTGTGGAGACTACGTTAGAAGGTACTTTAACTTTTTTTGATTCAGAGGCTTATTCTTATCAAGAGGCTTTGGATGTGTTCAATGTAATCCTTTCAATGAAAGGTGTTGCACTTGTGGAGAATGGACGATACCTGCAATTGACAAAGTTAGAAAATCTCAAAAAGTTGCCGCTGAGAGTTTTGAGAGGTTCGGATACCTCTGGAGATGTTCGTCCGGGGCAGATAGTTACATTTGTCATTCAGTTGGAGCATCTTGATGCGGCGGAAGTGTCAACAGCAGCAGCTTCATTGTTAACTAGTGCGGGGTCAATTGCTCCTTTATCCCGGGGTAAGGGTTTAATCATTACCGATCGACTTGATAGTATTCAACGTATTCGTCAGTTATTGAATGAGATTGATGTTGGGGCGTCGGCTGAACGTCAAATGAAGACTCATTCATTGAAGCACTCTTCTGGCGCTGTTGTTGCTGAGCTGATAAACAAGACATTTGGTAAAAATTCTGCACCCAAAAGGCTTAAATTTAATGATAAGACTAAGAAGTATGATTCATTTGAACCTGAACCTTCTACCTATGTGACTGCCGTATACGACGAGGCTTCACGTACAATGGTTTTATTTGGTCCTTCAGAACAGGTTGAATTGGCTGGTTCTCTTCTTTTGCAGTTTGAGACAGGTGATGCAAAGGCTGGTGATGTTAAGATTTTCCATCCGGCCAAGATGAGTGCTGAAGAGTTAGCGGTAATGATTCGAGAAGGAGTAGAAGGAGTAGCGCAAAAAGGAGAGTCGCCGGATTCAGCTAAACTGAAGGCTCGAATTATAGTTGATGCTAAGCTTAATCGGATTATTGCTTCAGCTCCGGTGTCAGGGCAGCTTGAGTTGATTGAAAAATTTGTGTTGCAAGTAGATGGAACTGGTTCGGCAGGTGGGCCCGTGAAGTCAAGTTCTGCAGTTAATGTTACTCGTGTTTATCGAATCAAGTCACTTGACATAGAAACTCTTAAGAATGCAGTTGAGAATGCAACATCCGATATTTTTCCTTCTGGTGATCCTAGGCCTCGATTGGCTATATCAACAGATAAAGCAACTCGTAGCTTAATTGTAACTGGTTCACCTGGAGATGTTCAAACTGCAGAGGATATCATACGGCAACTTGAAACAGGATTAAAAGAACCGGATTCAGAACCTCGCTCTACGGTAATGCTGCCTTTGGTAAATTATAAAGTAGACCGTATTTATCGAAATATCGAATCATTAGTAAATGAGCGCATGAATGAGGTGCCGTTTAAAGAGCAGTTAAAACCAAGGATGATTCAAGATCGGGAAAATAACAGGGTGATAGTGACTGCGAGTTTAAAGCAACATGTGGTGATTGCGGAAGTTGTTAGATCCTTGGATGTGTTGCCTTCGGTGCCAGAGCGTACAATGCGTTTTGTAAATCTTGATGGAGCTGAAGCACGAAAAGTTACGCCATTGATTAACAAATTATTTGAAAATGATAAGCCCAGTGAAGGGCCTTTACCTCAAATAGTGGAGGATACAGGGGGTAAGCGTTTAATAGTTCTTTCGACTAAGAGTCAGCATGGTCGGATCATGGATTTTTTCAGTGAGTATCGTTCTAATAGTTCTCCGGTTATTGAACGTGAAATTCGTTCTATTAGTTTGCCTCGCCGTGACCGGGGCAAATTTAATGAGATGGTGCAGTCGATTCAGAAATTGATCGACCAAAGAATGCAGGAAGTAAAATTTGCACGCATACCTAGGCCATTGATTCTTCCTGATGAGCCTGGAAGTCGCATAGTTTTGACCGCAACCGAGGAGCAGTTTTCAGTCATTGATCAAATAGTTTCTACTGTGACGGCAACTCCCGAGCCAGCTAAACGTGAAATGCACGTATTACGTTTAAAGGGTCGTAATGGTCAGGAGTTGGCGGAATTAACTAAACGGCTATTTGATAATCAGATTTCATCTGATGGATCCAAGCCGCAAATATTTAGTGATCAAGATGGGACTAGGTTGATTGTAGTTGCGAGCGCATCTGAGTATCAACAAATAGAGGCATTTGCACAGGATTTCAATGAAGGTAAAGTCGATCTGGGGCCACATCAATTTAAGTTTGTTGATGTTCCGTTAGGTCAAGCCGATGAGATAGTTAAGTCTGTGGGAAAGCTTTATGAAGACCAATTGCGAGATAATCCGGAGAGACAAGCTAACTCAGCAACCATTTTAGCAGATGCAGATAATGATCGCGTTATTATTAGTGGCCCTCAAAAGGAAGTAGGTCGGGTGGAGGGATTAGTGCGTATGCTTGGCCCCTCGACTGGGAAAACTGGTGGACAGAAAGTGACTCAGGTTGTTCGTTTGAATGAGGCAAATGCGCAGAATATGTCGGGCCTCATTGAGAAGAGTTTTAATGCTGGTTCTAACCGTGGAAAAGTATCGTTGTTAGTCGATGACTTAAGCAACAGTCTCATTTTAAGTGGAGCGGAAAAATCTGTTTCAGCTGCTGAGGAAGTCATTCGTCAGCTTGATGTGGGTAACCGTCAGGAACCATTAGAGCTCAGAATTTTGGAGTTACGAGCTGGTGAAGCTAGCAAGGTGGGGCCACTAGTAACTGAGTTGTTCACTGCGCTTATTAAGGACAGGAAAGGTAATAATTATAAGTCGCGTTCGGTGATTACGGTTGATGATGCCGCTAATAGAATTATTATTACCGGAATTAAGGATGAAATTGATGAGATTGACAAATTGGTCAAGCAGTTAGATTCGACTACCCGTCAGTCGGCTGGTAATCGAATTTTCAAGGTTAAGTCAGCTGATGCAAAAAAGATTTCTGAAATTATTAAAAGAACATTTGTTACGACTG
>MDTE01114375.1_pt1 | contig 36263 bp, 33 predicted proteins | sample 811231 | NCBI WGS metagenome assembly MDTE01 (sample SAMN05326651, study PRJNA326480) | marine metagenome | isolation source: seawater | place: Indian Ocean: Red Sea | collected 2010 | reverse complement strand
TATTTATAGATCAGGTTAATGATGGGGAAGTTAAGCGAGCATATATTACTCAAGAACAAATCAGATATGAGTTAAATGGAGCTGAAGAAGGTACACCTTCAGTTTTAGCAACAACCCCCATTTTTGATATGGACCTGCCACAAAGGTTAGAGAGTAAAGGGGTTGAATTTGCTGCTGCTCCTCCAAAAAAACCTAATTTCTTCTCAACAATTTTGAGCTGGGTTGTCCCTCCTTTAATTTTCATTCTTGTATTGCAATTTTTTGCTAGAAGAAGCATGGGAGGTGGAGGTGCCCAAGGCGCTTTAAGTTTTACTAAAAGTAAAGCAAAAGTTTATGTACCCGATGATGAATCAAAGGTTACATTTGCAGATGTCGCAGGGGTTGATGAAGCTAAAGACGAATTAACAGAAATAGTTGATTTTTTAAAAAAACCAGAAAGATATACTGATATAGGTGCTCGAATACCTAAAGGAGTTCTTCTAGTAGGACCTCCAGGAACAGGAAAAACTCTTCTTTCAAAGGCTGTTGCAGGAGAAGCAGAGGTTCCTTTTTTCATTATTTCAGGTTCCGAATTCGTTGAACTTTTCGTAGGAGCAGGTGCAGCAAGAGTAAGGGATTTATTTGAACAAGCCAAGAAAAAAGCTCCTTGCATCATCTTCATTGACGAATTAGACGCAATTGGTAAAAGTCGTTCAGGATCAATGGGAGTAGTTGGTGGTAATGATGAGAGAGAGCAAACTTTAAATCAACTTCTAACTGAAATGGATGGCTTTGCCTCAACAGATAAACCAGTTATAGTTCTTGCTGCAACCAACCAACCAGAAGTTCTTGATGCCGCATTATTGAGGCCTGGTAGATTTGACAGGCAAGTTTTAGTTGATAGACCTGATTTGTCCGGAAGAAAAACTATTTTAGAAATATATACAAAAAAGGTTAAACTTGCTGAATCAATTGATTTAGATTCTATTGCTCAAGCGACAAGTGGATTCGCTGGTGCAGACTTAGCAAATATGGTTAATGAAGCAGCTCTCCTTGCAGCAAGAGCAAAGAGGAAAAGTGTTGAACAACAAGATTTAAGTGAGGCTATCGAAAGGGTAGTTGCTGGACTTGAGAAAAAAAGTAGAGTTCTCCAAGAAGATGAGAAAAAAGTTGTTGCTTACCATGAAGTTGGTCATGCAATAGTTGGTCATTTAATGCCAGGAGGTTCAAAAGTTGCAAAAATTTCAATAGTGCCAAGAGGAATGAGTGCTCTTGGATATACTCTTCAATTACCTACAGAAGAAAGATTTCTTAATTCAAAAGAAGAATTAAAAGGTCAGATAGCAACACTTTTAGGTGGCCGGTCTGCAGAAGAAGTAGTTTTTGGCAAAATCACTACAGGTGCCTCTAACGACCTTCAAAGAGCTACAGATATAGCAGAACAAATGGTTGGTACGTTTGGTATGAGTGATATTCTTGGTCCCTTAGCTTATGATAAACAAGGTGGCGGACAATTTTTAGGAAATGGGAATAACCCACGAAGATCAGTTAGTGATGCTACAGCTCAAGCAATAGATAAAGAGGTAAGAGATTTAGTTGATGATGCTCATGAAACTGCATTAAATATTCTAAGAAACAACTTATCATTGCTAGAGTCGATTTCCCAAAAAATACTTCAAGAAGAAGTTATTGAGGGAGAAGATTTAAAGAATTTGCTAGCTGAAAGTAAAATGCCCGCATAGTAAAATTTATTTTTTAATAAGAAAGATTAATGCAAAAACCAATCAAGCTTGCAAATAAAAATTTTTTATCAAGCTTGGATATGTCTAATGAAGAAATTATTCATATTTTAGAACTTGCAAAAAATTTTAAAGATAAGGATTTAAATGTTGATATAGGTAATAAGGTTTTAGGATTGATTTTTGACAAGGCGTCTACACGAACAAGAGTTAGTTTTCAAGTCGCTATGTCAAGAATAGGCGGCACAACTATTGATCTTAATCCTACGACTTCGCAAATAGGAAGAGGTGAACCTATTAAAGATACTGCAAGAGTATTGAGTAGATATTGTGATGTAATTGCAATAAGAACCTTTAATCATTCAGATTTAGATGAATATGCAAAGTGGTCGACTAAGCCTGTTATTAACGCTCTTACAGATCTAGAACATCCTTGTCAGTCTTTAGCTGATTTTTTAACAATAAAAGAGGAGTTTTTTGATTTTCAAAATGTAGTTTTGACATTTATTGGTGATGGTAATAATGTCGCAAATTCTCTTATTTTATGCGGTGCAATATTAGGGGTGGAAGTTAGAATTGCATGCCCTAAAGGATATGAACCCAATCCTAAAATAGTGAAAAAAGCATACGAAATATACAAAAATAAAAATCTATTGAGTATCACTAACGATATCTTTTCTGCTGTTTCTGGAGCGAATGTTCTTTACACAGATGTCTGGTCATCAATGGGCGAAGAAAATCAGAAAGAGACTAAAGATAAACTTTTTAATGGATTTAGTATAGATAGTAATTTAATTAAAATGGCTGATAAGGACGCAATTGTTTTACATTGCCTGCCTGCTTATAGAGCTAAAGAAATAACAGATGAAGTTATGGAAAGCGATAACAGTAGAATTTTTGATCAAGCAGAAAATAGAATGCATGTTCAACAAGCACTTTTATCTTGCCTTCTTTCTTAATATTATTTGCAAATTTATCAGTTTATAGGTACAAATGTATTAGTTAGTATGTATTCTGATGAAATCTTCTTTTGATAATAATCTTACAAGCGCTCAAAATGAACTTTATTTGTGGATAAAAGAGTACATGGAAGATTTTAAGCATAGTCCAACAATTAGGCAAATGATGAAAGCAATGGGATTGAAATCTCCAGCTCCAATTCAAAGTCGCTTAAAGCACTTACAAGAGAAGGGATATATATCTTGGCAAGAAGGTAAAGCTAGAACAATGCAAATAGTTGAGGAATTAATTCAAGGCGTTCCAATTATGGGATCAGTAGCAGCTGGAGGTTTAATTGAAACTTACAATGATCTTAATGAGACACTAGATATTTCTGAAGTTTTAAAAAAGAAGGATATTTTTGCGCTTACAGTCAATGGTGATTCAATGATTGATGCTTTTATCGCGCATGGAGATATGGTCTTGATGGAACCTGTTAAAGATTTTTCTACGATTAGAAATGGAACAATTGTTAGTGCTTTGGTACCAGGTTCAGGCACAACCTTAAAGTATTTCTTAAGTAAGGGGAATAAAATAATACTTGAAGCTGCAAATCCTAAATATGAGCCAATTACCCTGAATCCTCAGGATGTACATATACAAGGAAAATTGTTAGCTGTTTGGAGAAAGGCTTAGAACTTATTTAATTAAGATTAAAAACTCATAATATTTAAAGTTTACTCTTCAGTTGATCAGATAACAAACTAGCCCCAAAAGGAGTTAAGTGATCTTTATTTTGATAGATCTTACCTAATTCATCTTGGTATTGGTAAATCATTTTATTTATACTTTGGTATGTATCTAAGTAAGTAAATTTATTTTTACTGAATGCCGCCATCTTTTCGTTAATTTTTATAAGTTCCCTATTTTTTACATCTAATATTCTTAGACAATCTTTATTTTGTTTAGAAAAAAATTGATTACATTTTTGAGGATCCATATTCAAGATTGGTATAGGTGAAACCACAATAAGGTGCTTTTTGTTTGTTGATAATTCATTTGATAGGGATAAAATTTCTTTTTGAAACAAATCAAATGCCTCTTGATTACTTAACTTTTTCTCTCTATTTGTGAATAATTTGTGATTTCCAAAAAGTTTTTGAGAGAAGAAATTATAGTTCATAACAATCATTAGATAATCATTTTCATCTGATCTTTTATTAAAGTAATTCAAATATTTTTTAAATAATTCAGAACAATAACCAATTTTTTTTTCAGTAGTGTAACTAATAGCTTTTGATGGTAGGCAACCATTTGAGTAAAAACCACTGTACTTAGAAAATTTAAAATTTTTAGTGTTATCTATGAAATTTGGAATAATATTTTTTACGTAAGAATCACCATAAATAAATAATTTTTTATTAAGTTGATCAAAATTTTTATTTCCTTCGAATTCACATTTTGAGAAGTTGAATTTAAGATTTTGTCCGCTTCTTGATGAACCACAATCTTCTACTAGCCAATTTTTATATAAATATATTTGAGGCTTCCTTCTTTTACCTATAAATAAATTGTTTGCACCTTTATAGTTACTAGCAATTACTATGCCTATTAATGATAAAAATGATGTTAATAGAAATAATAAATCATGAGAATGTGTCTTTAGTCTTTTTCTAACTGGAATTTCTATGTAATTATGTGATAGGTATGAGATAAATAATATTAAAATTATTTGAAAAGGTAATGTATATAGATTTATTCCAATTGTCCATTTGCTTATGGATAAAATAGGCCAATGCCAAATATAGAGTGAATATGAAGCTATTCCTAATTTGATAAATATTTTATTTTTAAAAATTCCGAATTGATTGTTCTCCCTATCAACCACGAAAAGAAATAAACTTGTAATTAATACTGCTTTAATGGTTAATATACGCCCAAATGATAATGGTATAAAGAAAATTATTAATAAGGAAAAAATTAATATTATTAAAAGTAATTTTTGATAAATCTCTTTAATAACAAATTTAGTTGATGTTAATAAGTAAGCTATAACTCCAATTCCTATTTCCCAAAATCTTGTTGTTAAAGAGTAGTAAGTGTATGTTGTATCCAGGTTATATAGAAACAAAAAATTTATTAATGATAAAGTACTCAAAAAAATCATTATCAATATAAGTGGAATTTTTTTCTGAAATTTACTTAACCAAAAAATTAATGGAAAAAAAAATATAAAATTGAAATTCTATACCTAATGACCATGTATGAGTAAAAGGATTTAAATTTATATCTTGGCCAAAATAATCAATAGAGTTTTTGGCTAAATAAATATTTGATAATCCTAAGAGAGATAAAAACCCTGTTTTTATAGATGTTGTTGGATTAGGGTCAAAAAAGCAAATTAATAATGAGGTGATAATTACACAAATTACTAAAGCAGGCATTAATCTTTTAATTCTTTTCTTAAGAAAATTGAAAAAAAACTCAAAAAAATTTGAATATTGATTATTTTTAATTGATTTTGTTATTACAAACCCTGAAATTACAAAAAATATATCAACACCCAAATAGCCGCTGGGTAATAAATCTTTAGAGAAATGATTGATAATAACTGCTAAAACAGCAAATCCTCTTAAGAAGTCTATCTCCTTTATATATTCTTGTTTTTTTTTAATGGTATTCATTAATTTTTAATCCGTATTCAGAAAATTTAATTTATATTTGAAAAATTATTGAAAATATAATTCCCAAAATCAGAGCACATATCCTCTAGTGATTTTTGAGGCTGCCAATTTAGTAATTTAAGACATTTTTTATTATTAGCAACTAAGTAAGGTAAATCACCTTCTCTTCTATTTACAAATTCGTAAGGCAAATTTAAATTATTAACTTTTTCAAATGTTTTTATTAGCTCAAGTATGCTGGTACCCTTACCAGTTCCTATATTTAAGTCTATTAGTTGAGGTTTATTTTTTTTTAAGTAGATTAGAGTTTGAAAGTGGGCCTCTGCAAGATCTTCTATATGAATAAAATCTCTAATGCAAGTTCCGTCTTTTGTAGGCCAGTCTTTACCAAAGATAGAAATTTTATCTAATTTTTTTGTAAGTACTTGCCCAATTACAGGGAAAAGGTTAGTAGCTTTGCCACTTTGATTTTCACCAAGTATGCCTAATTCATGAGCACCTACTGGATTAAAGTACCTTAACATTGCAATTTTCCAATTTGCTGAATCGTACTTATAAATATCTCTAAGGAGATTTTCTATCGCAAGCTTTGAATTGCCATATGGATTATATGGTTGCAGAGGTGATGTTTCTTCTAGAAGTTTGTTGTGAATTGGTTTATATACCATTGCACTACTACTAAATATGAGTTTTCTGCAATTATTTAGCTTCATTGCTGAAAGCAAACTAAATGTATTTTCTAAATTTTCTTCCCAATATCTTAAGGGTTCTGTAGTAGATTCTTCCACTGATTTTAGACCTGCTAAATGTATAACAAAATCAATATCTTCATTCTTAGAAGTAAACTCATTAAAAATTTTATTAAGCCAAATTGTATTTTTTAAATCACCCTTTCTAAATTGATATTTTCCAAATTTATTTTTAGACCCATTTGTTTTAATTAATGTTTGTGTTATTTTTTTTAGTATTTTTTCAGAGCTATTTATTAAAGAATCAATAATTACAAGGTCAAACCCATTTTTAAGTAAATTTAAACATGTATGACTTCCGATGTATCCAAGTCCCCCTGTAATTAAAATTGTTGACAACTTTTAAAATACTAAACCCACCATTATTTTATTTGATGATAAGATTATTTAAAATATTTTATGATTAAAACGTTAATATGATTTTAATCAATTTTTCTAATAATAAAATGTACTATGAGTGTTGCAGGGATAATTGCTGCTAGAGGAGGTTCAAAAGGTCTTCCAAATAAACATTTAAGGATCTTAAATGGAAAGCCTTTATTAAGTTGGACAATCAAACAAGCTTTTGATTCCTCTTTAATAGATACTTTTTATTTGACTACAGATTGTGAAAAAATTATTCAAATAGCTATTGATGAAGGTGTCTCTTCACATCAAATTATTAAGAGACCAAAATCACTTGCGGAAGATAATACCTTGATAATCGATGTAATAGACCATACATTAGATTATATTCTTACTAAAGAAAAATCCCCAGATTATTTGGCTTTGTTAGAACCAACTTCTCCTTTGAGAAAACCCTCTGATATTGATAATGCAGTAGAAAAACTATTAATTAATAATTATTTTGACTCATTAATAACTTTAGGTGAATTTAGGGATCATCCTTTTTTAGCTAAGCAATTAGATGGGGATAAGTATAAAAGTTTCATAAAAACAGAAAATATACTTTCAAACAGACAGACATATGATCATCTGTATTTCCCTTATGGTGTGATTTATATTTGCAAAACAAATTCCTTGATAAAGGAAAGATCTTTTTATACAAAAAACTCTACATTTTATCTAATAGATGACTGGCAATGTTTTGAAGTTGACGATATTATTGATTTTCATTGCATAGAAGCGATGATGAAGTTAAAGCCTAATTTTTTTTATTAATGAAGTATTTAATAATTGGCCTAGGATCTATGGGTAGGAGACGAATAAGATGCCTTCTAAATTTAAGAATAAAATGTTCTCAAATTTATGGATACGATCTGAATAAAGAAAGAAGCAATTCCGTGGAAAAAGAATATAGTATAAATGTCTTAGAGTCTCTTGAAGATATAAATTTTTTTGACAGAATTATAATTTCAACTTCGCCTGAATCTCATATCGAATACTTGAAATTAGCAATTAAAAATAATAAGCCATGTTTTGTAGAAGCTTCTGTATGCCATGTTGAAGCACTAAAAGAAATTTCAAAAAAAATTACAAATCAAATTGTCATCCCATCTTCAACTATGAGCTACTTTAAAGCTCAGAAAAAAATAAGTGAACTAATGAATGAACAAATATTAGGAAACTTAAGTTATGGTTTTTATCATACCGGTCAATGGCTGGAGGACTGGCATCCATGGGAAAAAATAGAAGATTTTTATGTCTCAAATCAAGAAACTGGTGGCTGCAGGGAAATTGTGCCTTTTGAATTAAATTGGCTCGTACAGATTTTTGGTAAGCCACAAATAATAAATTCATTAAATACTAAGGTATCAAATTTGAATGCTCCCATAGATGACTTGTATGTCATAAATTTATCTTTTGAAAGATGTAAAATTTTCACTCTAATTGTTGAGGTATTATCCAAACCTTCTTCCACTAGGCAATTAAGACTAATAGGGGATAAAGGTAAATTAGACTTCTCAAAAGACAAGATTAAAGTGGAAACATTAGATAATAATCTTGAGTATGATGTTACTGAAAATAAAAAGCCTGAAAATAATTATATAAATTCAGATCAACCTTATATTCTTGAAATTAAAGATTTTCTAGAAGTTTGTTCGCATAATCGAACTAATTTATTTCCACATAATTTAAATGAAGATATTAAATTATTAGAATTATTAGAAAATATTGAAAAATTGAATCCCTTAATAAAATGATTAATAGTTACTCCCGAAGACTTCATTCTGTAATACCTGGAGGCTGTCATACATATTCACGTGGTGATGATCAGTTCCCCTCAAATGCACCTGAAATCTTTTCATCTGGGAAAGGGTCAAAACTTTATACCAAAGATGGAGAGGAATATTTAGATTATGTAATGGGATTGAGGTCAGTTACACAGGGTTATGCAGAAAGTAGTATAAATAATTCTGCAATCAATGCTATTAATCTTGGAAATAATTTGTCTAGGGCTTCATTTGTCGAACTAGAGGCTGCTGAACTCTTCACAAGTCTGGATAAATCATTTGATAAAATAAAATTCTGCAAAAATGGCTCCAATGCAACAACTGCAGCGATAAAATTAGCCAGGTCTTATACAAATAAAAAATATGTGATATTCCCTTCTCAACAACCTTTCTTCTCTTTTGATGATTGGTTTATAGGAACAACCAAAATAAAAAGAGGTATACCTAAAGAACATACATCTTTATCTAAAACATTTGACTACGGTGTTATTGAATCAGTTTCTAATTTATATGATCTATTAAACGATGATGTCGCAGCCATAATATTAGAGCCATGGATTCCTAAACTAAATATAGATATCGAAAAATATCATGAATGGAATAGTAAATTTTTACAAGAATTAAGGGACTTAGCTAACAAAAAAGGAAGCGTTCTCATATTTGATGAGATGATTACTGGATTTAGATGGTCTTTTCCTTCGGCGGCAAGTTTTTACAATATAAAAGGAGATTTATATACATTTGGTAAGGCTATCGCGAACGGATTTTCCGTATCTTGCGTTACTGGTAACGAGGACATAATGAGTAAGGGATCGATATTAAAAAGTGGCACTGAAAGAACTTTTTTGCTTTCATCTACTCATGGTGCTGAAATGTCTAGTCTTTCTGCTCTTATTCAATCAATAAAGAACTATCAATCGCATAATATCCCTGGATACCTTTGGAAATATAGCCAAAAGTTTTGGAACGGTGTAAATGACCTTATTGACAAATATAATTTGAATGAATTAATGACAATTTCATCACCTTCTTTGCTGGCATCTATATCTTTTTTAAATGATGAAGATTCTTTAAAGAGAACTGCTTTCATGTATTTGTTAATGGAGAAAAAAATTGTAGCTTTTTCTGGATGTTTTTCTTTCTCTACTGCTCATGATGAGAATGATTTGCAAAAAACTTTAGAGGCTTTTGAATATGCTATGGAATATATTGCTTCAGGAAAAGATTTAAAAAGATGCCAAATTACCAAGTTAAAACCTGTTTTTAGACAATTTAACTAGCTTTTATGGAAAATCATTTAGTTATACTTGCAGGATCAAATGGTTTAATAGGAAAATCAATTTTAGATAAATTGATATATAAAGATTCTGTTGATCTGATCTGTTTAGATTTATATGCTAAGAATTTAGAAAACAAATTTAAAAATTTAAAAAATAAAAAAATAGAGTTTGTAAACGTTGATTTTATTGAATATGAAAAGATAAAAAAAGTAATAGACTCTTTAGATACAAGTAATTATTCAAAAATTTCTGCTATAAATTCTGTTTATATAAAACCAAAATCATTTGGTAAAGTTTTAGAAGACCTTAAACCTAATGAGATTTCTCATCATATAGAGTGTTTATTAACAAGCTCTATATATTTTTTAAAAGTTTTTGTAGAAAAAATACAATCTTTTCAAAAGGGACATTTGATAAATTTTTCTTCTATTCAGGGATTAAATGCACCTAAATTTTCTCATTATCAAGGGACTGGAATGCATTCGCCCATAGAATATAGCGCCTGTAAAGCAGCAATAATAAACTATACTAAGTGGTCTGCAAAATATTATAAAGATTTAAATATTAGATTTAATTGTATTTGTCCTGGAGGAGTATTGGAAAATCAACCACTCCAATTTCAAGAAAAATATAAACAAGATTGTACAAGTAAGGGCTTATTAGATCCAGATGACATATCAAATTTGGTAACTTTCTTACTATCAAATGAAGCTTCAACTATAAATGGACAAGCCATCGTTATCGATGATGGTTGGAGTCTTTAAACTAAATAAAATTATTATAGATTCAATAAAAATTATTTTTTATTAAAGGATTTATCAGACTAATAAAATTATTCCCTCAACTTTTTTATTAATCATTTTTAATCTGTTATTAATTTTTACCGCTTCTTCATTTGTTATTGTACCTAAGGTTGTTAAAAGAATTACTTCTTCTTCATCTTGTATAGAATCAAATGTATCTTTTATTTTAAGATTTCCTATTTCTTCAAAATTAAGTCTAAAAAATTGATTGGTATTTTCTGGGCTTATACTTTTTGACTTTATAAAAACCATCTTATTTTTTAAATATTTTTTAAATATTTCATTAATTAGAATTTCTTTTGTATTTACAGAATAAGTTTTATTATTTAAGTTTATTTTTTCAAAAATTTCAGAATTAAAAATATCTTTTAGATCTTTTTCTTCATAAATAAGATCTGATTTCTTTTCTTTAATAAAAGCTATAATAAAACCTATTAAAATTCCTGAAAATAATCCCAAAATACTTTTTAGAACTTTTTGCTTAAAATCACTTCTTTGAATTATTGTAGGTTTGGTTATTAATTCCCAAGGATCATTAATCTTTGCCGCTGATAATTTTGTATATCTTAGTTTATTTTCTAAATCAATTAAAGTATTTTCATCCATAGCAGCATTTCTTAGTAATCTTTTATATTCCATAATTACATCACCAGGTCTAGATGCTGACTCCATTAAGGCTTCTGCAGAAAGTCTTTGAGCGTTTAAATATTGAATTGCTCTTTCTTTTAATAATTTAATATAAATATCTCGTTTATCATTTATTAATTTAATGGAAAAATCATTATCCATATATTTAGTTTTTAATTGAATCAACTCATTATCCATATCTCTTAGTAATTGAGGTAAACCTTCTCTTACTAAACCTGGAATTGTGAGTCCAATATATTGTAATTTTTTTGAGTCGTTTCCTAAATCTTCTATTTTTTTTATTTGTAGATCTATATTCTTAATTTCATTGGCAGATCTAACTCTAATATTCTCCATACTCATATTATTTAATGAGCTATACCATGAATTATTAATTTGACTATCAGTTATAAAAGTTGAATCTAATTTGTAATTTCCGCTTATATTAGCTGGTAATTTAAAAACGTTAGATTCTGACTTTTTATTTTTATCTAGTAGGTTTTTAAATAAATCTGAATTATTAAACAATAAATTGTTTTCCATCGCATATTTTTGTGCATCATTGATGGATTTGTTGCTCTTTGTTTTATATATATTTATTTGTTCAGTGAGATAATTTTTTTGAATTTCTAGACTTCTTCGTTCATTTTTTCCTGAATATTCTTGATATGCGTTTGATATTCTATTAAGAACTGGAAGGATTAAGTCTTTATTTTTATCAAAATATCTAATTGTTAAAATTGAAGTTGCTTTTTTCAATTTAATATTTAAATTACTTTCTTTCCAATCTGTAAAATAAATTTTTCCTTCCTTAGAACCTTTTAGTGATTTTACATAATTAAAAACTGGCATTAAAACCGATGGACTTTCTAATATACCAATTTCAGTTTTTAAATTATTTTCTAAGTTAGTATTGAGCCCAAATGTTTCTGCCAATTCAAAAGGATTTTGATTTTTTTCCTTATCAAGAACAATAACAAATTCTCCTTCCCATATTTTTTCTCTACTAAAATTATAAATAGAAAAAAATAGGAAAAATACTATTGAAAAAAAAGATATTATACGCTTGTTTCTAAAAAATGATTTGAATAAAAACAGCAAGTTTAATTCGTCATTATTTTCTTTAGAAAATATAAATTCTGATTTTCCCTTATTTTGCTTCATCATTATTTAACAATTAATCTAATGCTTTAATAAGACCATACATAGAAAATATACCTGTAAATGGTTCACTAACTTCTTTAATAACTTCATTTGTTGCAGAAAGAAAACTATCGTCAACAAAAATTAAATCATTATTTTTTAAGATAGGATTTTTAGGAGATCCAGGTTTAGCTTTAGGTGAAAACTTTATTTTTCTTTTTTCTATAGTTCCATTGCTGTTAAATCTTACAAATTTTATTTTACCTCGTATAACTTTTGGACCTCCAGCAACAAAAACAGCTTGGTTTAAAGTACTTTTTATTGGTAATACTACTTTGCCAGGTTCCTTTACTCTTCCGCTTACAATAATTTGAATGTAATTTGGATTAAGACTATTTCTTAAAGATTCAGATAAATTTTTATAATTAGGTTTTTTTAGTCTAAAGATATTGATAATATCTCCATCATAAATTCTAATATTTTGTGTTTCTAAATTATTTTGAGAGATTTTTGAAAAATCTAACGAGGTTATTTTTCTCCCACCACCATTAGATAATGTCTCTTTTCTTATTAATTCTACTTTAGACAAATCAGAGTATTCTGTAATCCCACCAGCACTTCTGATAGCATCAAATACGGTTGGGAAATAATAACCATCTCTATTTATTGAGAATTTACTTAGTTCATTTTGATAAGTATCATTTGAAAATTCAAGGTAGGAGTTTAAGTTTTTAAAATCATTATTTTTACTTCTTAGATTTTGTTTAACTGAAATTGGATTTTTAGCTAAAGAATTAAGAATTACTTGGTTACTTTTTTGAGTTTCAATATTGCTATAGGAGCCTTTTAAATTAAAAATACCAGGTTTTGCAACCTCGCCATTAACTGTAATTTTAATAGAACGGTAAAATGTAACTTCAGTTTCTATAGATGGATATTTTATAAATTCTTGGTAAGCTTTCCCCAATATTTTGTTTAATTCGGATTTGGTTAATCCTTTTACATAAACTTGTTTTAGTTTAGGTAGATAAACAGTCCCTTCTCCATTAACAGTTACTAAAGTATCTAATTCAGGAAGGTATCTAGAAATTCTAATAAATAATATGTCTCCTGTACCAATTATATATTCTTCATTAGGTAATTTTTTTAGATATTCAGTTGTTAAAGTATAATCCGAATCTTGTTTTTGTATTAATTCATCTGAAAAAACTTTTAATGGGTAAATGACTAAAAGAATTAAAAAGATGAATAAATTATTTTTAAATATTTTGAATTTCAAAAATTTAGTTTTATTTATATTTTTATTTTATATTTTATATTAATAAATATCAATTCTTGATAAATTTGAAATATTAATTAAGGTGATAAACTAAAGTATTTACATTATAATCATTACTTAATCTAAAATGGTAAAGTACGGATCTATAATTGTTGCTGATGGAATACCTACTATTAAAGAATCAATTCAATACCTTAATAAAATTGGATTAAATCAAAATTCTTTATGTATATCCTTAAGAAGCGAAAAGCAAATTTTTAAGTATGTAAAAAATAATAAATTAGAAATTAAACCGTTTTATAAATTAAGAGAAAAAAATTTAAAGAAAATACTTTTACAATCAAGTATTATATTATTTTCTGAAAGTAATCAATCAATTTCTACCCAATTTATAATAGGTTTTATTCTTAAAAATAATATAAAGTGTAAGGTTCATCTAATAAAGATTTATCCTTTTCAAGATAAAGAAAGAAGTCTTTTGCATTTCTTAAATTATCCTGGTGGATACAATATTAATATAAGTAATAAAATAAGACTCTTTTTAAAACTTATTTTATTTAAAATATTTAATTTGAAATTTAGATTATTATCTAAAGATGGCTGCAAAGCAACCTTTATCTGTCCACAATATCAAAAATTAAATAATCTAAAAACTACAAAAATTATTCCAGATTACAGAATAAATTTTAAACAATGTTTCAAAAAAGTTGTTTATTTCCATGGAGGCGATGTTGAAGAATCTTTATATTGTGATGACTTACTATTGGAATTCAAATTTGTAATAGAACAAATTCTTTGTAAGGCTGATGATAAGACTTTATATATTAAATTACATCCAAATATTAATGGAAACTCTTTTAAAAAAATAATAAAGAATTTATCCGAAAATTCTTTTAAATATAAATTTTTTTCAAAAGATTGGGATTATTCTGAGGATTTATTACTCACAACAATTTCAACTGCAATATTTAGATATAATTGTTTTAAAGGATTTTCATTATTTAATATCTTAAAGAATAATTTTTCTTATAAAAATAATATTCATATAAATTACAAAGTATATTTTGATGCTTATTATGAGTTTTTTCAAAGACCAGCCCATATTTTTCAACCCAATAGTTTAAGTGATCTTTTGAATTTAATACAAAATCCAATCTCAATAAAGTCACAATAATGAAAATATATAAATCAGAAATTTATTATGGAATTTTTACAATAATTTTTTCTTTTTTCTTTGGTATTGGACTTTTAGGAAGGAATATTGATTCTTGTATTTATGGTTTTTATAGAAACTTTTTTTATACACCAACGGAATTTATAGGAGGCTATTTGTCAACTTTATATATTGGAAATGTCCATTTTGGACAATTTTCTGTTGCTTTGGTCTTATTAATAGGCATGGTTATGTTTTTTAAAACTGTTTATAGAAATATATTATTTGATAATCCCAAAATTAATATTTTATTTTTAACTATTTTTACTACATTTATCTTAAGTATGACTTGGCCTTTTTATAACTTTTTTACTAATTCTTATAGACAAGGCGTAGGGATGGGATTCACTTTTATATTTTTAGCATTCAATATAAATTTTAAAGATCGAGTTAAAAATTTTAAATATTATTTTCTTCTATTTTTATTAATTATTTGTGTTTGTTTTTCGCATAAATCATCTGCTTATATATTCTGTCTTTATCTTACTTCTTTGTTAATAGATCAATTTATAAAATTTCTAAGAATAACTGATCTTAAAAAGTTTAATAATCTTTCTTTATTTTTTTCAATTCCTGCCGGAATTATTATTACATTTGCAAGTGGCATAATATACAAATCTGCAGATGAATTAATTGGTTATTCCGTAGGTCCAATAATATCAATATTTGCATTGATTATTATTTTATTTAATCAATTTTTTATTAGATATAGAAATTTATTATTTTTACCTTCTAATTTTTTGCCGTTTTATCAATTAATAAGCACCACAATTATAGTAATGTTTTTTAATAGTTATAACGTTGAGAGAATATTCCCTTACTACATATTTTCAATTTCTCCTTTTGCAATTGAATTTATTTTAAGGAAAATTAAACAGTCATATTTTGTATTAGTTTTTATAGCTGCAATATTTATTCTTTTAACGATGACATCTACAGTTTATAATGAAAGTCTTTCATTAAACTTAGATCTGGTAAAGTTTTGTGAGAAATGGGGACTGTAATTTCAAGATGAATTTCACTGTTCTTTAAATTACTTATATTAGAATTGATAATGGATAAAAAAATGATTAGAAAAAATAATAATCAATTTTTCTCTTTAATAAAAGAATTTTTTCAATATATAAGTTTAAAAAGAAGAAAACAAATAATTCTTATTCTATTTATAATTATTCTTTCTTCTTTCTCTGAGATTTTATCCCTAGGAGCGGTTGTTCCATTTTTAGAAGTAGTAACAAATCCAGAGAAATATTGGGAAAGTGGAAATATTCAAATGTTTATTAATTTTTTCGAAATTCAAAATCCAAGTGAATTAATACTTCCAGCAACACTTATTTTTTCATTGACAGTTACTCTTTCTGCACTCTTAAGACTTTTAAATCTTTGGTTAAATACTTTTGTTGCAGCTGGTATTTCAAGTGAGATTAGTACAGATGCATATAAAAAAACTTTATATCAAGATTATAAGTATCATCTTAATTCAAATACAAGTAAAACTATTGCTGCCAGTACTTCTCAATCTCTAGCTATCTACATAATTATTGGAAGTGTTTTAACTCTTGTTGCATATTCTTTTATAGCTATAAGCATATACATCACTTTAGTTCTAATAAGTTGGGAGATGGCAATTGTTGCATCTTTAGTATTTATATCGGCATATTTTGCTTTAGCTAAATTTTTACAACCTAAAATTTCTCGTAATAGTAATTTAGTTGCTGATTTAAGCGAGAAGCAAATCAAAATTATGCAAGAGGGTCTGGGTGCTGTCAGAGATATTTTATTAGATTCTAATCAGGAAATGTATGTAAAATTCTATAAGGATGCAGATCTCTTAATGAGAATTAGAAATGCTCAGAATTCTTTTTTTTCATCCTTCCCAAGACATGCTTTTGAGGCATTAGGTCTAGTATTAATTGCAATAATTGCATTAATTTCTTCTCGTAAAGGAATCAACTCAACTGAATCTATAATAATTTTAGGTGTTTTTGCACTTGGTGCTCAAAGATTACTACCTGCTTTGCAGCAAATATATGGTAGTTGGGCGTTAATCAAATCTTATTCTGGAGCAGCTGAAAAGATTCTTCAATTGTTGAGATTGAAAGTACCTATTGAAAATTTTCATAGTAGTAGGAAGTATGATTTTAAGGAATCAATTAAACTTAAAAACATTTCTTTTAAATATGATTCTGGGAAAAACTTTGTTATTAAAAATTTCAATATGGAGATTATAAAAGGAAATAAAATAGGTTTTATAGGGAAAACAGGTAGTGGTAAAAGTACATTAATAGATATCATTATTGGATTACTAAAACCTACTTCAGGTAATTTATTAATAGATGATAAAAATCTTTATGGAAATAAATTAAATAATAAGGATTTTTTATCAAGATGGAAATCTAATATTGCATATGTTCCACAAAATATTTACCTTTCTGACTCTACCTTCAAAAACAATATTGCTTTTGGTTTAGAAGATAAAGATATAGATATGGAACTTGTAAAAAAATCTGCAAAAATAGCTCAGATTTCAACTTTTATAGAAAAAATGCCATATTCATATGATAGCTATATTGGGGAGCGTGGTGTTCGATTAAGTGGAGGTCAAAGACAGAGAATTGGTATTGCTCGAGCAATATATAAACAAGTAAATATTTTAGTATTTGACGAGGCTACATCTGCCTTAGATCACAAAACTGAAAAATTAATTATTGATCAAATAGGTAAATTTAAAAGTGAAATAACTGTTATAATGATCGCTCACAGATTATCTACTTTAAATATATGCGACCATATTTATGAGATCGATTCTAACTCTCTTAAATTAAGAACTGATTTAAAGTAGTAAATGCATAAGCCTCTTTTGACTATCATTTGTATTAGTAAAAATAATTATTCTGGAATTTCCAAAACATTTTATTCAATCTCTAGTTCTACATTGATAAATAAGAGAGATATTTCTATATTGCAGATGGATAAAAGTGAAGATTGTTTAAAATCCTATGAAATAGGCAAAGAATTTTTATCAGGTTTTGAATATAAATTTCATAGACAGAAATCATCTGGTATTTTTAATGCTTTTAATGAATCTATAAATTTAGTGAATTCTGAGTATATTTATTTTTTAAATACTGGAGATATTTTCTTTGATAAAAATAGTTTAAAACTCATACTTAATGAATGCATTAGCAAAGAAAGACCTAATATTATATATTTTGATATTTATAAAAAAAATTCAGATAATCTGGAAATTAAAAAAAGTTCAAATAATTTATATAAGTGCTTAAAACCATTTGCAACTGAATTCCCTTCACATCAGGCCTGTATATTTAAAACTACTGAGCACAGGAAAATACTTTATCCAGAATTTTTTGGCGCAGATGAATTCGTAATAAGATTATTTCTCAAAAAAGGTTTATCCACCCCATCCTGTAAATATATTCCACATGGAATTTGTATTTTTGATCTTCAAGGAATTTCATCATTATCGAAAATAAGTTTTAAAGAATTTATAAAAAGATCTTTTGGATATCTTATTATGTTTTTGCCACATAGAATTTTATCAGATTTTATAAAAATTTTTCCTTTTTACTTTTTCAGAAAAAGATTATTACTTTTTCTTTTTAAATTAAAAAAATAATTTTATTTCATAATTTTTTTTTTATAAAAATTGAAACTATATATATTTAAAATTAATTTTAATTTGAAAATTATTTCTTAAAAGATGAATATTTTTATCTTCCAGACAGGTGAACCCTTGCATTGTGATTTTCCTCAAAAAAGGCCAATGCGTGCCATGAATTTATCAAACGCCTTTTCTGAGAAAAACCATAAAGTTACTTTAATTAGTACAGCATTTTTCCATCAAGAAAAGATCCAAAGAGCTTTTAAAGTTACAAAAAAGAAAATTAATAATAATCTTGAAATTATTCTAATCCCATCTCCAGGATATAAAAAAAATGTTTCACTAATGAGACTATATGATCATTTTGTTTTAGCACTTAATTTATTTAAATATTTGTCTACTGTAAAAATAAAGCCAGATTTAATCTTTATAGGATTTCCGCCTATTGAATCTGCAGCTTTAATAATATGGTGGGCAAGTCGAAGAAAAATAAAAACTTTTCTTGACGTTAAAGATAAATGGCCTGATTATTTTTTGACAAAATTTCCTAATTTTTTAAAGCCCTTATTGTCAATACCTCTTTCCCCTTACTTTATTTTTAGCAAATATGCAATGAACAATACTACTACACTATTATCTATGTCTGATTCTTTTTTGAATTGGGCGCAAACATTTTCAAAAAGAAAAAATAAAATATCAGATTTTGTTTTATACCTTTCTCCACCTGAAATTAAAATATCTAATGAAGAGATAATTGCAAATAGTAATTGGTGGCTTAAAAATGTTCCTGATATTAAAAATAAATTTGTTTTAAGCTTTATTGGTAGCTTATCAGGTGCCTTTGATTTTTCTTTGATAAAAGAATTAGCATCAAAATATGAAATTTATAATAAAAAAGTATTTTTTATAATTTGTGGGGATGGAGATGAAAAAGATAGGATAAATAAGTTATTTGAAAATTCAAAAAATGTTTTCCTTCCTGGCAGTGTTAATACAAAACAAATTTATAGTTTAATGCAGGAAACAAATGTAACGTTAGCTCCATATAAAAATAATTCAAATTTTATAGACAACCTACCAAATAAAATCTTAGATAGCCTCTACTATTCAAAACCTATAATAACTTCTTTGGAAGGTGAAGTTAAAAATTTAATTTTAAATTACGAAGTTGGGTGTTTTTGCGGAAATAAATCTTCTTCTTGGTTTGAGTCAATAAATAAATTAATAGAAAATAAAAATTATTATAAACAGCTTTCTAAAAATGCTGAAGAAATTTATAAAAAATATTTTTCATATGATATGGTTTATAAAAAATTTGTAATGAGATTAGAAAGTGAATTTAAAAAGTAAATAGTTCAATTTTTTTAAATATTTAAATTTAAATCATTCATATTAATTTTCATAAATTTAATTTTTGTTTTTATTAATTTTATTCCATTCAGGAACTAGAACTGATAAAAGATTTAAAACTTTTGAGTCATTTAGCTCCATAATATGTTTCTCCATTAAATTAAGGTTTTCCCAAAAATCACTCGAATTAGATATTTCTTCTTTTGCTTTATATATTAAGGGGTGTTTAGTTGGATAAGCTTTACCATCTACCAGAAGCTCTTCATAAAGTTTTTCTCCTTTCCTTAACCCTGTATATATTATTTCTATATCTCCATTTGGGTTTTTCTCACTTCTTAATGTTAATCCACTAAGTTTTATCATCCTGAGTGCAAGATCATTTATTTTTATAGGATTTCCCATATCAAGTAGAAACACATCTCCTCCTTCAGCCATAATTGAAGATTGAATTACTAACTGTGCAGCTTCAGGTATAGTCATAAAATATCTCTCCACATTTTTATCAGTAACTGTTAGAGGACCACCTTTTTTTAGTTGCTCCTTAAATAACGGGACAACGGACCCTGATGAATCCAACACATTTCCAAATCTAACCATTGTGAAACAGGTTCTGATTTTATTATCCTTTAAATTTTTATTGTTATGATCAAAGCCTTGGACTATAAGTTCTGAAAGCCTCTTGGTAGCCCCCATAACATTAGTTGGTCTTATAGCCTTATCAGAGGATATAAGAATCATTTTCTTTACTTTGTTATCTCTACATATTTGGCATAGATTGTAAGTAGAGAAAACATTGTTATAAATACTTGCAACTGGATTATCTTCAACTATTGGTACATGTTTATAAGCAGCGCAATGAAAAACTATTTCAATATTAGAATTATAAAAAATTCTATCAAGTTGTTTTTTATTTAAGGTGTCTCCAATAATATATTCAATTTTTGTATCATATTTTTCCTTTTGTTCAAGTATTCTTGAGATTTGATATAGGCTCGCTTCATTTCGTTCGATTAATACAAGTTTTTTAGGTCTTAACTTAAGAATTTGAATACATAATTCTGATCCAATAGAACCACCAGCTCCAGTGATGGCAATAATGCAATCTCTCGTGCTCTTTTCAAGTAAGCTTTTATCTGGTTTGACTTGATCTCTAGAAAGTAAATCATCTATTGAGATTGGCTTTAGATTATCTATTTTTGCACCACGTACAGTGAGCTCTTCCATAGAGGGAATTGAGAGAACAGGAAAGTTTCTTTTGGCTAAAGTATTTATTATTTCTCTTCTTTTACTTATTTTTAATGAAGGTATCGCTAATAAAATCTTTTCAATATTTTTACCATAGTTGTCTATATAATTTAAAGGTTTAATGGGAATACCATTTATATATCGATTCCAAAGCTCTTTGGAATCATCTAAAAAAACAACAACATTCCATCTATTAGACATACTTAAGGCTATTGATAGTTTTGCTCCAGCTTGTCCTGCTCCATATATTGCAACTGCTGTTTTCTTTGAAGCTGTATTAAATTCAATATTTAGTATTGTGTCTTTAATAATTAATCTTGTTAATATCGTGAAATTAGATATCAATATAAATAAAAAAATATAAAAATAAAATTCAAAAATATGGATTCTTAAGAAATAAGATATTGGTATTAGAAGTAAAACAATAACAAAGTTTCTAAATGATATGTTATAAAGTGAATTACTATTAAGATATTTAATTATACTTTTATATTGGCCAGTATAAGAATATATAAACAGACTTATCAAGATTAAAATTATATTTAATATGTAGATATCTTCAATATAAGATGATTCAAAATATTTGTTATTAAAGTAATAATTAATCCATATTGCAAAAGTTATTAATAAACTATCTATTGTTGATAAAATTAATCTTCGGCTACTTATTGATCGATTGAGAAGAAATCTAATACATCTTTTAAAATTAAAATTCATAGTTTATATATTTTATGCTTTAAAAGTTTTTCTTTCAATTTACTTAATAGGAAAATATTTTTAATGTAAAAAGTTTTAGTTAAGTCTATATATTTTTTATAATCATTTTTTACAATTTAATACAAACTTGTAAGCAAAAAAAGAATTTTTGAGTATTTTGTCACATTCCGAGGATAATTTTTTACATCTATCATCTTTAATTAATATATTTAAGAAAGGCATTAGAAAAGATATACTACCAAAATATTTGATTTTACTTTTTGTAAAAAAATTTCTCATAAAAGAAATTGTAAATAAATTGGGTATTCTATAAAAAGTAATTAAAGATCTTTTTAATAAAATAATGTTTATTATCCTGAATAAAATGTAAATAGGATTCGAATTGATTGTATCAACACATATAAAACTTCCATTTTTTTTAAGTAATCTTAGAATTTCCTTCATTAGATATTTATTATTTGCATAACTTAAAGAACCTGCCGTTACGATTAAATCAAAAGATTCATTCTCAAAGGGAGTTTGATCCATATTTGCGTTTATACATTTGAAATTTTTATATTTTGCGTATCTTTTTTTTAGAAATTCAAGAGATTTTTGAGATATATCTAAAAAATAAACCTCATTTGCATTTTGCAGTAGTACTTCAGAGAGGTTACCTGTTCCGCATCCAATTTCAAGAACTTTTTTATTGCTTGATAAATTTTCTTTTAGAATTTTTAAATAAAATTTATAAGGCTCTTGGAGGTAACTATTAATAGTTAAAAATGGATCATTTTTAGTAAACTTTTTTGATTGAAGATTTCTTAATTTACTATTAGCTCGAATATCATATCTTTGCTTTTCCAGGTTGTCTGAACCTATTATTCTTTCAAATATATTCATAACATACAGTTCAGATAAAAATTGTTTTATTAATAGTTTCTAGAATAATTCAAAATTTTAATTTATTATTTAAAAATTAAACTTTCTTTAATTTATGGAGTGTTTTTAATTGTCCAAAAATAACTTTTATAGGGTAAGCTGTTTAATGAAATAATCTTGATTTATTGAGATAAAAATATATGAGAATTTTGCCAAAATTTTCTAGTAGGAAGTCAATATTTTTATATTTAATATTGGGCAAACTTTTAATGTTACCAATAATAATTTTATTATTTAATTCATATGATTCCAGGGCTAATGCCTTGTTTTTATATCCAGATATGGTTAGGTATGAAGATGCAGGTAATATTCTAAATATATTTAATTTTGAATCGATATTTAATTTAAAAATTGATACTTATAATCGCGAATGGGTTTCAAATGTTGGCTATATGTCAATAGTTTTTTTTGTAAAAAGAATTATTTCTATTGAGTACTTAAGGATTTTTGTCTTTTCACTTATTTCGCTTATTACAATTTCAATATCACAATCTATAATTCTTCAAATAATATTTAGAGAAAAGAAATTAAGTAATAGCAAATTAAAGCTTTTCTCAATTTTAATAAGCATTTTAAATTTTTATATTTTAATATATTCTTTCAAAACTTCTACAGATGTATTTGGATGCTTGGGAATAGCATTATTAATAGATGCTTACATAAAATCAAAAAATTTAAAATTCAAAAAAAACTTTTTTGTTAAATGGGTATTAGTTTTTTTATGTTTATGTTTATTCAGAAATAACTTGATTTTATTTTTACCTTTCTTTTTTCTTACTGATATACCATCACAAGTTTTTAAGGAAATTTCCTATTTAAAGAATTTTTATAAATTTGTTGTTTTAGTCGTAATAGGATTATTTCTGATTTTAAATTTTTCCCAAATTGCTGGAAATTTAGAGATGTATCTTCATCAGCAAAAATGGTACGGAATAAAAAATTTAAATATTATTTCTAATAATTATTTTTCAATAGATTATCTTTTTAATTTGGCAAAATTTATTTCTTCAAAAATAATTTTTTTGTTGGGTGCTCGTGAAGCCGTTGGAATGTCTAATAATTGGTTCGTTAATACTAGCGAAGGTATTTCTTTCTCTAAAAATGTAGTTTTTACAAATATAATACCCGCTATAATATTGATTAATATTAACCTTTTTGGCATAATAAGCATTTTTAAATCATTTAGTCGCAAATTTATAAATTCATTTGTTTTTAGTTTGATTCCTTTAATTCCTATTATAAGTTTCGCTGCGCATCATAGATATTTTTTGCCTTATGCAATTATTACTTCTGGATGCTTACCCTTCCTTTTTGAAAAAAAAATAAATAAGTTAATAAATTAAATTAATTTTTTATACTTACAAATTTTTTTTAGTAAAATTTGTAATCCACCTTAATTACATAAGCTATAATTTATTTAAAATCTTGACAGATGAAGATAAAAAATTTTGAGAGATTATTTGTTAATTCAGATGCAACTTTAAGAGATGGGATTTCCATAATAGAAAATGGCCAATTAAAAATTGCTTTAGTTATTAATGATAATAAAGAACTTATAGGAATCCTAAGCGATGGAGATGTAAGGAGAGGTTTATTGAAGAATGTATCATTGGATGATTCTGTATGTCATGCAATGAACAGTAATTTTATTTGTTCTAGAGACAGTTCTGATATTAATGAAATTTATTCTTTAATGGAGAGGAAATCAATTTTGCAGGTTCCAATCCTTTCTAAGACTAATAATGTAGTTGAATTGTTTGTTCATAAGACATTGACTAATAAAGAAAAAATTTTAATTTCAAATCCAGTCGTTTTAATGGCGGGTGGAAAAGGTAAGAGATTAAGGCCACTTACTGAAAATTGCCCAAAACCCATGTTAAAGGTAAATGGCAAACCAATTCTAGAGATACTTATTGAAAAACTTTCAGAAAGTGGGTTTAAAAATTTTTATTTGTCAGTTAATTATTTAAAAGAACAAATAATGGATTTTTTTGAAGATGGAACTTCAAGAGGTGTAAATATAAAATACCTAATTGAAGAAAAGCCTTTGGGCACTGCTGGTTCATTAACTTTATTACCTGATTCCGTTAAAGAACCTATTTTAGTAATGAATGCGGACGTATTAACAAAATTTAATCCAGTAGATTTATTGCGCTTTCATAAAAAAAATAATGCTCAAGCAACATTAGCAGTTCACCAAAGTGAGATTAAAATTCCTTTTGGAGTAGTAAAAACGAAAGGAATTGATCTTTTAGAATTTCAAGAAAAACCTTCCCAAGTACATACCGTAAATGCAGGGGTTTATATTATTAATCCGAATATGATAAAAGATTTAGAAAGGGATAAAATGATTGATATGCCGAATGTTTTACAGGATGGATTAAAGAAAAATTATAGAGTTATAGTTTGTCCGATACATGAGTATTGGATAGATATTGGTATGCCAGATAAACTAAGTCAAGTAGCATTAGATATGGGTAATAACATTTAGTTTTATCTTAAAGAAAAAGATTATTGATATTCGCAAACTTTCGGTTTATTCAATTTAAATTAAAATATAAAAGTAATAATACAAATATATATTGACCTCATTATAAGTTTCTTACTAATGTTAAAAAAACTAATTATTTTATGCTTGAAAAGGTATTAGTTACTGGTGCGGATGGTTTTATAGGTTCTCATTTGGTAGAATTATTAATGGAAAATGGTTATGAAGTTAGAGCTTTTTGTTTCTATAACTCAAACTCTAGTTGGGGTTGGCTAGAAAATTTATCTAAGAATAAAAAAGATAATCTTGAAGTTGTCTTAGGAGATATAAGAGATCCATCATGTGTTTTAAATGCTATACAGGGCTGCGAAATTGTATACCATTTGGCCGCTTTAATCGGGATACCTTATAGTTATGTTGCCCCTGCAAGTTATGTAGACACTAATATTCATGGCACATTAAATGTTGTTAAGGCTGCAAGAGATTTAGATATCAAAAGGGTTATTCATACTTCTACCTCTGAAACATATGGTACGGCTCAATATGTGCCAATTGATGAAAAACATCCACAAGTAGGACAATCCCCTTATGCAGCAAGCAAAATAGGAGCGGATCAAATAGCTTTAAGTTTTTTTAAAAGTTTTAAAACACCAGTTACAATTTTAAGACCATTTAATACTTATGGCCCTCGCCAAAGTTGTAGAGCTGTTATTCCCACAATCATTACACAAATTGCAAAGAAAAAAGAGCAATTAGAATTAGGAAGCCTTTCCCCCACAAGGGACTTCAACTATGTTTCTGATACATGTAAGGCTTTTCTAGAAGTTTCTAAGAATGATAAAACTCTTGGTAAAATAATTAATGTTGCTAGCTCTTTTGAAATTTCTATTGCTAAAACAGCAGAATTAATAAAAGAAATTATGAATTCTAAAATTGAAATATATAGTGATGATAATAGAATAAGACCTTTAAATTCCGAGGTTAATAGGCTATATGGGGACAATCGTCTGCTAAAGAAATTAACTTATTGGGAACCAGAATTTGGAGATGAAAAAGGTTTTAAAATAGGTCTTACAAAAACTGTTGATTGGTTTCTAAATCCGAAAAATCTTGAATTTTATAAACGTGAGAATTATTTAATATGAACGACATAGATTTCGCAAATAAAATAATAAATAACATATTGGAGATAACTGGGAATGAAGGTAAAAAGATACCTATTCATGAACCAAATTTTAAGAATACAAATGCAAAAAGTTATGTAAATGAATGTATAGATACTGGTTGGGTGAGCACCGCAGGGAGATGGGTTGAACATTTTGAATCTCAGATATGCCAATATACTGGTTCTAAATATGCAATAGCAGTTTCAAATGGGACTGTAGGATTAAGATTAGCTCTTTTTCTCGTTGGTGTTCAAAGTTCAGAAGAAGTAATTATTCCTCCAATGAGTTTCGTAGCTACTGCAAATTCAATCTCACATTTAGGGGCTGTTCCACATTTTGTAGATATAGAAGAAGATAGTCTGGGAATGTGTCCAAAAGCTTTAAAAAAAAGACTGGAGGAAGTGGCTGTAAAAAAAGAAGGTTTAACATTTAATAGAATTAGCGGTAAAAGGATAGCGGCAGTTTTACCTGTACATGTGTTTGGTAATCCTTCAAAGATTATAGAAATAAGTGATATATGTGAAGAATGGAATCTTCCCTTAGTGGAGGATGCTGCAGAAGCACTAGGAAGTTGGGTTGAATATCAGAATCAGAAAATTCATTGTGGCTTGTTCGGTGACGTTTCAGTAATATCTTTTAATGGTAACAAGGTTATTTCAACTGGTGGAGGGGGAGTATTAATAACTAATAATCATTCTCTTGCAAAAAGAGCTAGACATTTATCAACTACTGCGAAAATCAATCACCCATGGAATTTTGATCATGATGAAATAGGCTGGAATGATAGGCTTCCCAATATAAATGCTGCTTTAGGGGCTTCTCAAATGGAAGTATTAGAAGAGAAACTTGCTAGTAAAAGAAAACTATATGAAAAATATTTATATATTTTTAGAGATATGCAAGGTTTAGAAGTAATTAAAGAGTCAATTAATTGTTTAAGTAATCATTGGTTGATATCTATCGTACTTAAAGAAAAAGATAGAGATAAATTAAAAGAAACTAGAGATCTAATTTTAAGTCTCGCTCATGAAAAAGATATTTTATTAAGACCTTCTTGGAATCTTCTAAATAACTTGAAAATGTATATTAATTGCCCTTCGGGAGATTTAGAAGTGGCACAAGATCAAGCTTTTAGGATTATTAATTTGCCAAGTAGTCCTCAATTATTAGATTAATGAAAAAATTACTTTTGGTTGGTGCAGGAGGTCATTCCAAGTCAGTAATCGATGTTATTGAAAATAAAAATGAATGGAAAATAGAGGGACTTGTAGGGCGGAATTTAGAGGTTGGTAAAAAACTATTAGGTTATCAAGTAATAGCAACTGATGATGACTTAGAAAAATTAAGGAGGGAATTTATTTATGCCTTTATAGCAATAGGCCAAATAAAGACGTCAGATCCTAGAAGATTAGTTGCAGAAAAGTTGGAATACCTATCTTATAAATTACCTAATATAATTTCACCATTTTCAATTAGAAGTCAGAGATCTTCTATTGGATTTGGAAATTTCATTGGTCATGGAGTAATTATAAACAATTCTGTAGATATAAAAAATCATTGTATTGTTAATTCAAAAGCCCTTTTAGAGCATGATGTAATTGTAAATTCTTTCTGTCACATAAGTACCGGTGTTATATTAAATGGGGGTGTGGAGATTGGAGAAGGAAGTTTCATAGGGAGTGGAACCATCGTAAGGGAGGGAATTAAAATACCTCCTCATTCAATTATTTCGGCTGGTTCAAGAATAATGGGTTGGCCTTAGGAGTTTGAGAATTAAATGAGTAAAACCTTAATTATTGCTGAAGTGGGTGTTAACCATAATGGTGATATTAAAATTGCGGAAAAATTAATAGAAGCTGCTGCAAATGCAGGTGCAGATATTGTAAAGTTTCAATCTTTTATATCGAGTGAATTAACAACAGATCAAGCTTTACAAGCTGAATATCAAATTAAAAATACTAAAAAAGTAAATACCCAGAAGCAAATGTTAAAAAATCTCGAATTTAATAGAAATCAATTCGAATATATTCGAGATTGTTGTGTAAGAAATAATATTGAATTTTTATCTACAGCTTTTGATTCTCAAAGTTTAAAAATGCTAAATTCTTTTGATATGAAAAGAATAAAAATACCTTCTGGCGAAATAACCAACTTCCCTTACTTATTAGAAATAGGTGCTTTAGGAAAACCAGTTATTTTATCAACTGGAATTTCAAACTTGATTGAAATTAATCAAGCGATTTCTGCTTTACTTCAATCAGGTATGTCTAAGAAAGAAATTACTATTTTGCATTGTACCTCTGAATATCCTGCGCCTATTGAAGAAGTAAATTTAAATGCTATGAGTACAATTAGAGAAACATTTGGAACAAATGTTGGATATTCTGATCATACAGAGGGAATTGAAGTTTCAATTGGCGCAGTTGCATTAGGAGCAAAAATTATTGAAAAGCATATTACTCTTGATAAGAACCTAGATGGTCCTGATCATAAAGCTAGCATTGAGATTAATGAATTTAAAATGATGATTAATTGCATTCGCTCCTTGGAGATTGCTTTAGGAAGCTTTGAAAAAAAACCAAGCAAAAGTGAATTAAAAAACAAAAATATCATCAGAAAGTCAATAGTAGCATCAAAAGATATTAAAAAAGGCGATACATTTTCTGCTGATAATCTTACATCTAAAAGACCTGGTAATGGCTTATCTCCAATGTTCTGGAATCAAATAATTGGTGATATATCTACGAGAGATTATAAAAAAGATGACCAAATAATTAGCTAAATCATGATCAAGATTTCAGTTATTACAGGAACAAGAGCAGAATATAGTCTGCTCAAGCCATTAATAAAGTTGTTTCATTTATCTTCGGATTTTGAGTTGCAATTAATCGTTACTGGAATGCATTTATCCCCAGAATTTGGATTAACAATTAATGAGATACTTAATGATGATTTACCTATAATCAGAAAAGTTGAGAATCTTTTAAGTTCAGATTCATCTATTGGTATATCTAAATCGATTGCTTTAGGAATAATAAGTTTTTCAGAAATATTTGATAATTTGAAGCCAGATTTAATTCTTATCTTAGGGGATAGATTTGAGATATTTTCTGCTGCCTGCGCTGCAATGGCAGGCTGTTTCCCTTTGGCACACATACATGGAGGTGAAGCAACTGAAGGTCTCATAGATGAAGCAATACGGCATAGTATTACAAAAATGTCTCACTATCATTTTGTTTCAACAGAAGAATATAAAAAAAGAGTTATTCAATTGGGGGAGCAACCCTGCAGAGTTTTTAATGTAGGTGCATTAGGAATAGAAAATATCAAAAAAACAAAATTTCTCGAAAAAAATGAATTAGAATTAGAGTTGGATTTTAAGTTTGCTGAGCGTAATTTGCTAATTACTTTTCATCCCGAAACGCTAGAACCTGAAAGATGTGAAATACATATGAATAATCTTTTAAAAGCACTTAAAAAACTTAAAAATACTAATTTAATCTTTACTTACCCAAATGCCGATACTAGTGGTAGAAAAATAATTAAACTTATTAAAACCTTTTGTGAAGATAATAAAAATGCAAAAGCATTTGTCTCATTAGGTCAACAAAAATATTTTTCATGTCTTAGATATGTAGACGCAGTTGTTGGAAATTCTTCTAGTGGCTTAATTGAAGTCCCTTCTTTTGGTAAGGGGACAATAAATATTGGTAATAGACAGCTAGGAAGATTAAAGTCTTTGAGTGTTGTTGATTGTAAACCTAATACTTCAGATATATTGAAATCAATTGATTATATTTATTCTGAAGATTTTCAAAATAAATTAAAAAATGCAGTTAGTCCTTATGGTGATGGAAATACCAGTACAGTAATTTTTAAATTGATAAAATCCTTTGAATTTAAAGATATTTTGAAAAAAAAATTTTATGATATCAAATTTTAAAAAATGAGAATTTTGTTTATTGGTTCAGTTCAATTCTCAAAAATCACAATTGAGGCTTTGTTAACTAAAAAATTAAATATTGTTGGAATTTGTGGCCTGAAAAGCTCAAAATTTAATTCAGATCATTTCGATTTGTCTAACATTGCAAAAGAAAATAATATTCCTTTCAAACATTGTCCAAACATTAATGATGAACTTTCTATAGAGTGGGTAAGAAAGCTAAAACCTGAAGTTATTTTTTGTTTCGGATGGTCGCAAATTTTATCAAAAAAAATTCTTAATATACCAACAAAGGGTGCAATTGGATTTCATCCATCTAAATTGCCTAAGAATAGAGGCAGGCATCCAATTATTTGGGCGCTAGTCTTAGGCCTTAAAGAAACAGGATCTACCTTTTTCTTTATGAAAGAAGATGTCGATTCTGGAGATATATTATCCCAAAGAACTATCAAAATTAGCATTCAGGATAATGCAAGATCACTTTATAATAAAATTGCAACTGAGGCTTTAAAACAACTAGAAGAGATAATACCTAATTTGGAAAAAAATGAAATTCATACTATCCCTCAGAATTTAAGTACTTCGAATAATTGGAGAAAAAGGTCTCAAAAAGATGGTCTTATTGATTGGAGGATGTCTGCTGAATCAATTAATAATTTAGTAAGAGGATTAAGTAGACCTTATGTAGGAGCTCATTTTTATTATAAAAAAGAACCTATAACTATTTGGGAAACAAAAATTATAAAAAATAAATTTAATAATATAGAGCCTGGTAAGGTTTTGTTTTCTAGTAAAAAGTCAACAATAATTAAAGCAGGAACTAATGCTATTGAAATTATTGAAATGAATCCAAGTAAAATATTTGATAAAGGGACTTATTTATGAAAACAATAGTTATTGCTCCCCATGCAGATGATGAATTACTTGGATGTGGTGGAACTTTAATAAAAAGAGGTAATTCTGGAGCAGAAATTTCTTGGCTTTTGATTACTACTATGTTTGAGGAACATGGTTGGAATAAAAAACAAATTTCAGATAAAGAAGAACAAATTAATTTTGTAAGGAAATCTCTAAATATAAAATCTAATAATTTCTTTAATCTTAATTTCCCTACTACTAAACTAGACCAATTTCCTATTAATCAATTAATAAAAAAAATCTCTAATGTTTTTGCTGAATTTGAACCTAATGAAATCTTTATTCCTCACCCTGGAGATATTCATAGTGATCATAAAGTAGTTTTTGAAGCTGCAGTATCCTGTACTAAATGGTTTAGATATCCCTCGATTAAATCAATATATACCTATGAAACAATCTCGGAAACAGATTTTGGTATTGATCCAAGATATATCTCTTTCAAGCCAAATACTTTTATTGATATTTCAAATTGTCTGGAAGCAAAACTTAAACTTATAGAAACTTATAAATCTGAGATTAATGAATACCCATTCCCAAGAAGTATAGAGGCTATTAAAGCCCTTTCAAAAATCAGGGGAGTACAGATGGGTGTAAAAGCTGCAGAAGCATTTTGTTTGTTAAAACATAGAGAACTATAAATTAAATATATTTTAGAAATTAGGCTTAATTTTATTTTATATTTTGCTATCTATTCTCTTGAAAATACAATTTCATCTGAACCTGGAGGAGGAGATGGGACCAACCTCTCTTTTCTTAAAACAATTCTGCACAAATCATCTGGAGCACTAAGATTTTTTAAAACAATATATAGCGACTTAAGAGCAATTTGCCTAGAGAAAATGCTTAATATAGTTATTAAAATGATAACCATATCAAGTAAAAATGATTGTTTTCTAATGTAGAATAAACCTAATTTACTTTTCCATGGTCTTATAAGTTGATTGTACCCAATATCTGGATCTTCTACATTCGAAAGTATTTCTGATTCATCTGAAAAAACAATAGATGCTATATCTGTTATTCCTGGTTTGAAAAATAATAACTGTTTCTCTATATCTGTATAAATATCTGTTTCTCTTTTTACATTTGGCCTAGGCCCTACAAAACTCATATCTCCAGTAAATACATTGAATAATTGTGCGAGCTCATCAAGCTTGAATTTTCTTATATATCTTCCAGTTTTCGTTATCCTTGGGTCATTCTTTGAAGTACTATCAACTTTGTTTTTGTTTTCATTAACTACCATTGTTCTTAGTTTGACCATATTAAATTCTTTGCTATTTTTCCCAACCCTTTTAGCTATAAATAGAGGAGATTTAAAATCTTGTTTGAAAATAAGAATGCATGAAATTATAATCAAGGGAGAAAGAAATAACATTCCCAATAAAGAAACAAAAAAATCAAATGATCTTTTCATGCTTGATAGAACTTCTTAATTTTTTGGCAAATAAAATCAACATCATCATTAGTTATAAACATATTCATAGGGAGCATTATACATTTTTTGAAGAAAGATTCGGCTTTGGGTAAATGAACATTAAAGCCTAAATGTTCCCATTGATGGATAGCTTTGCCACCCCATTGAATTAATGTTCCTATCCCATTGTCGTTTAAGTATTTCTTTAAATAATCTCTTTTTTCAGCTTCTATTTCATAATTCTGAAAAACATCAAAATGAATTGAATTTTTATTCGGAGGTTCTGGTAATTTTAATTCTTCTATTAACGAGAGCTTAGCATGATATCTGGCAGCAATTTCCCTTCTTCTTGTTATTACTTTTTCGTAATTTGTGAGATTATAGTTAAGAATTGCGGCTTGTAGATTATCTAGCCTACTGTTTCTTCCCCATGACTTAACATTTCCATTAACATCTCTTCCATGATCATGAAGTTGATAAACCTTGTCATATGTATTGTAGTCTTGGCAAAGGATAGCACCTCCATCTCCAAAACAGCCCAAGACTTTGGCAGGGAAAAAACTGATTGCTGAAGAGTTACCAAAAGTTCCGGCATTTTTACCTTTAAATTTTGATCCTAAAGATTGTGCTGCATCTTCTACTACATATAACTTATACTTGTCAGCAATATTCATTATCCTATCCATATCACATGTTCTTCCATTAAGTTGGGTTGGCATAATTCCAACTGTTCTAGGATTTATTGCAGCTTCAATTGCATCAGGGTCAATTAAATTATCATTTCCAATATCAACTGGAATAGGTTTGCCTCCAGCAATTTTTACTGCTGAAGCCGTTGCGAGCATAGTATGTGCACTACAAATAACTTCATCGCCTTCTCTTAGATTAATAGACATCCATGATATCTCAAGACCATCTGTTGCATTGCCTACTCCGACTGCATAATTTGAAGATGAGAATTTAGCTAAGTTTTCTTCAAATAAATCAACATCTTTTTGGAGGATGAAGGCTCCCTTTGATGCAACATTCGAAAATATTTTTAAATAATCTTCTTTCTTATCTAAAAATAATTTGGGATAATCAAAGAATGGAATATTCATATTTTTACTATAAATGATTTTTTAAAGTTTGGAATATAGCTTCTAAAACTACCTCTTCACTTGGATAATATATTAACTCTAAAGAACTACTAGTTGGAGCAGGCGTAAAAGGCAGAGTTAGCCGCTTAGGAGAACTTTTTATTTGTGTTGGATTAATGTTTTCAGTAACTAGAGAAATAATTTCTGAAGAAATACCACAAGGTCCCCAACCTCCATCAAGAACAAAAAGATGACCAGTTTTTGCCACCGATTTAGATATTAAATCATGATTTAAAGGATTAATAATTCTTAAATCAATAATTTCGGGTGTTATTTTTCTTTCTAAAAGTTTTGGAATTATTTTTTTAAGGAGGTATGTAGAGTATCCGCACCCAACAAGAGTTATTGAATCTCCCTCATTAATAATTTTAGGCTTTATTTCTATTAAATTAATTTCTTTTGCTTTTGGGATAACATCTCTTTGGTCATAAAGCCATCGATCATCAATATAAATAACTGGTTGATCTGAAAGTGTTGATGCTATTAGCAAATCTCTAGCATCAGATACACTTGAAGGCATAACTACTTTTAGACCAGGAATATGAGCGAATATAGAATGTAATGCTTGGGAATGCTGAGCACCTTGCTCACCTCCACGATTAATAATTCCCCGAATTGTGACCGATGGACTAGACTGACCACCAAACATGTAAGACCATTTAGCCGCTTGGTTTATAATAGGATCCATTGCGTATAGCATGAAATCCATTCTTGGATGAACAACTATAGGCCTCATTTGATTTAAAGATGCTCCTATTGCTGCCCCTGTAACAGCAGCTTCGGATACTGGGGTGTCAATTATTCTTTTTGCACCATATTTTTTATCTAAATCTTTCATGGTATTTCCCACATACCATGGACTCCATAAACCTTGACCTATGATGAAAACTTCGGGATAATTTGATAATAAAAAATCATATCCTTCTAAAATTGCTTCACTGTAGGATAATTCTTTCATAATTTAATTAATTTTTAAAAACATATTTAGAGGATTCATCCCATGTTGGGAAAGGATCATTTAATGCATCTTCCCAATTGGAATTAATCTCTTTTTCAATTTTGTTTTCTAATTCATTTAAGTCTTTCTCTGAATAATACATCTTTTCAAATAATGCTTCTTTTAACCTTTTAATTGGATCTCTAAGTTTCCATCGTCTTAAATCTTCTTTGGATCTATTAATTCCTACATCTATATCTTCTCTCCAATCAACATGACCGAACCATCTATATGTAAGTGCTTCAAGGAAAAAAGGCCCTTCACCATTTCTGCATCTTTCAATAAAGTTTGAAGCCGTTTCGCAAACTGAAGTTAAGTTATTGCCATCTAAGATTTTAGATTCTATATCATTTGCCTCAGCGAATCTAGATGTCAATGCCTTTGGCTGCCTCAAAGAGATATTTAAATGACTTGAGAATAAATTATTTTCAACAACAAAAATAATAGGACAATTATGAATTCGGGCAAAATTCAAACTTTCATGAACTATACCTTCTTCAATTGCTCCATCACCTAAATATGAGATGGAAACAGAATTCTCATTTTTTAATTTAGTTGCTAAAGCACTCCCTACGGCTAAAGGCACTGTACCTCCAACTATAGGCACAGAGCCGCAAAAACCTACTGATTCTCCATAAAGATGCATGGATCCACCCATACCATTAGAGACTCCAGTAGATCTTGCAAGGATTTCTGCAAAGAATGATTTAAGATTTACTTTTAAAGATAGAATATGAGAGTGAGATCTATGTGCACCAAATATTTTGTCATTAGGACTTAAATATTTTGAAATCCCAACTGGAATAGCTTCTTGTCCAACTCCTAAATGAACAGGACCTCCTACAAGCCCTTCTTTACGTCCTTCAGCTATTTTATATTCTGCTTTTCTAATTAATATCATCATAGAGAGCATTTCTTTAAGTTCTTGTTTATTAAAGTTGCTAATTTCAACCTTTTTTTCTGAAAGAAATGATTCTATTTCTAAATTTGCTTTTGAGTTTTGCATTTAATAATAATAAAATCAATCTTGCCCTTACAAGTTTTTTTGAATGTTTAATTTATTAAAACTTATTCATTATCCTTTTTTACAATTTGAGGCAAAAATTTAAGTATATAATGAATCATTTTTGTTCAATTGTGTTGAATAGTAAGCATAGTTATTAGCTAAAAATGACATTATTACAAGATATTTGAAATTAAGGTTAAGTTCTATTTTATTAAAAGATGATATTGAGGAAGGGGATTTAAATCGTCCAGAAATGACAGCAAAATTAGTATGTATTTTAGAAAATGCAATGCATAAAGCGATGCAAGAAAAGCAATATTCTGCAGTGGCTACAAACGCGAAGGTACTTATGAGGCTTTTAGGGCTTGATTAATAAAAAAGTTAATTAGTATGTAGAAAATTACTGCAAAATATATAAAATTATGGATATTTGGTTTTTTGATAATTTGGTCAGGCAGTAAATTATGCAATTTGAACAAACAACTTTTGGATTCCAATCTAGAAAAAATTCAAGTTACATAAAAAATGATAATGAAGGCGCAAAAATATTTAGAAAACTTTTAGATATTTTATTCTCAATATCTAATAAAACTACACTTCTCTCGCCAGATAAATATCTAAAAGAGACTCTTGTTAAAAGTCTCCCTTTGCTCTTTCTTCCTTCCACACTCCACCCATTACCAACTTGGCTTTTTAAGTAGGTGCGGAATTGCTTTAGAACAGGC
>MDTE01076845.1_pt1 | contig 36275 bp, 32 predicted proteins | sample 811231 | NCBI WGS metagenome assembly MDTE01 (sample SAMN05326651, study PRJNA326480) | marine metagenome | isolation source: seawater | place: Indian Ocean: Red Sea | collected 2010 | reverse complement strand
TTGTATATATTTAAGAAAATACTGAAAATATTTCCTCTCAACACAAATTGAACTTGTGGGTATTATTGATGGCCAAATGTTTTTATTAAATTTTTTTTTAAGAAAAAATTTTTTTTTACTTTTTATTTTGATCGGAAAATCTTGAATTAATTTTAAATTTTTATTTTTATTAAACTTATTTATAATAAAACTTACCTTATTTATTTTAAAATAGTCATCTCCATCAAGTAAGAAAATATACTTACCCTTAGATTTTTTAAAGGCATTAATAATTGCCAATATTTGATTTTGTGGAGAAGATTTTTTTTTTTTATTTTTATTAATTACTAGTTTAAAATTTTTATATTTTTTTAATGTAATTAAAGAATCATCAGTAGAATTGTCGTCATAAACTATTATTTCACAATTTTTATAGATTTGTTTTAAAGCAGACTGGAGTGCTTTCGCAATATACTTCCCTTTATTATAATTGGTTATTAAAATAGAGACTTTTAATAATTTTTTTTTTTCTCATTATTTTATAAAATTATTGAATTTGAATTCATAAGGTATATTAATCTTATAGTTTATGAACAAAATTTGTCTAATTATTGGTGTATTTATATTATTAAAGCCCACTTATTCATATGCGTATTTAGATCCAGGAACTGGAAGTATTATTTTACAGGCAATAATAGGATTTATTGCAGCTGGAGTTACTGCAATATCTATTTATTGGGCAAAATTTAAATCATTATTTGCAAAAATATTTGGCAGGAATAAAAAACCAGAAGACACTGGTAAAAGCGAGTCTAATGAATGAAGAACGAGGGTCATTTCGTGATCCTGCTGGAAAAATTTTTTATAGAGCTGAAAGAGTTTTCAGAAAGATAAACAAAGAGGGTCAAGATAGATTGGAATATCTGATTCAGAATAAAATAATAGATGAGTCAATCAACCAAAAATATTTAATAAATTCAAAAAAAATAATTCCTGAGTTTGATGTTGAGGAAGGTTTTGAGGTATACGAACATGAGAAAATACCTTACATTTCCTATCCATATGAATGGTCTTTTTCTCAATTGAAATCTGCTGCTATTCATCATTTAGATTTTCATTTATTTTTATTAGAAAAAAATGCAACTTTAATAGACGCAAGTGCTTACAATATTCAGTTTATTGGATCACAACCAATTTTCATTGATCTTCTATCAATTAAAAAATATGAAAATGGTGAATATTGGAATGGACATAAACAATTTTGTGAAAATTTCTTAAATCCATTAATTTTAAAATCAAAAAAAGGAATTAATTTTAACAATTGGTTCAAAGGAAACCTGGAGGGTATATATACACATGAGTTAAATAACATGTTAAGTTTTTTTGACAAATTTTCATTTAATATATTCGTTCAAGTATATTTGCTTAATAAGTTAGAGGAAAAAGCAAAATCAAAGAAAAATTTAACTATTAATAAAAATAAAAAACCTTTTCCGAAAAAAAATTTTATCTCAATGCTCAAACAATTAAAAAAATTTATAATTAATTTGAAAGATAAAAAGTCAAAAACAATTTGGCAAGATTATTCTAGTAATAATACATATAGAAAAGATGAAGAAAAGGAAAAACAAAAAATTGTCAAAGAATTTTGTAAACAAAATAATTTCAAAATACTTGCTGATATTGGTTGTAACAATGGTCTATATTCTAAAATAGCCCTCAACAATAATTGTGACTATGTTGTTGGTTTTGATTTTGATATAAATGCTGTTGATGAAGCTTTTAATAATTCTTTAAGTAAAAATCTAAATTTTCATCCTCTCTACTTTGAAGCCTCAAATCCAAGTTCCAATTTAGGATGGTATGAACAAGAAAGAAAAAGTTTTATAAAAAGAGGAAATTTTGATGCTGTATTAGCTTTAGCTTTTGAACACCACTTATCAATAGCAAAAAATATTCCTCTAGACCAAGTTATTGAATGGATTATGAGATTAGCTCCAAAAGGTTTAATCGAATTTGTACCTAAAAAAGACGAAACAGTTCAAAAAATGTTAGAATTAAAGGGAGATATATTCAAAAATTATAATATTGAAAATTTTGAGAAATTTATCTGTAAAAATGGAAAAATAATTAACAAATCAGTGGTAAGCCATTCTGGCAGAACAATATATGAATATAAAAAATAATTTAATTTTTTTTTTTGCAACATTTCCAGTTTTTTTATTTCATTCAAATTTCAATTTTCAAGAAATAACTTATATAATTTTAATCTTTCTAGCATTTATAATTTTAAATTATTTATTTGTTAATTATCTATACAATAAAAAATTTGTTAAAATTGATTATTGTTATTTAGCATTGGTAATAACTTATGGTTTTGATAATCATTTTGGCTTATTTAATGGGTTAATAACTCCAAACTTAAATTTTTTATTAGAAAAATTTAGAATAATTTACATACCATCATTGTTGGTTTTAATTTTTATTTTTATTTTGATACTTTTATTAATTAATAAATTAGATAATCATAAATTTTCAAGAATATTTTTAGTAACTTTTATAGTTCTTCTAATATTTAATATTTTTGATGATACAAAAAATTACAAAAAGGTTCCTTATTTTTCAAAAGATGTAACTGATTTATTCGACACTAAAACAATTATTTTAATTTGGGATGAAATGTCAGGTTTAAGTTCTTTATCGAGCTCTAGAGAAGATGGAAAAAGATTTAATCAAGAAATTATCGATTTTTTTGATAGATATAACTTTGAGTATTATACCAATGCATTTTCAATTTCTGAAAATTCTATTAATTCGATATCATCATTATTAAACTATGATACTGAAGTAAGTGAAGATAAAAGAAAAAAATATGTTGCCACATCAAACAATTACTATAGTGAATATAAGCTAAAAAGTAATAAATTGTTTGAAAAATTTAAAAGTATTTCAGTATTTCAAAACATTCACATTAATTATTGCAAATCTAAAAACGTTACCAAATGCTATCAATATAATCCTTTTAAATTAGATTTAATTAAAGCAGAAACCAATAAATCATCAAAAATAATATCACTTTGGAATTTAAATGGATCAATTATAAGTAAATTGATTTTAAGAACATTAAAGCAGTTCAATTTAATTCAAAATATTGCGGAGCCAGAAGGAGAAAAAATATTTATAAATGAAATAATGAATTCTATTTCAAAAGATATTTTATCGAATAAATTTGATTTAGTATTTGTTCATTTACTTGTGCCACATAAACCTTATGGTTTTAATGAAAATTGTAATTATGATATTAACTTAAGTAATCTAAATACTTTTTTGAATATTGAGCAACAGATAGCACAACATAATATCGAAAGAAGATGTGTCGTAAAATTAATGGAAAATCTATTTAAAAAAATAAATAATTTAAGTAAATATAAAATTTTCATTATTTCAGATCATGGATCAAGGATTACTGGTCAAAAACAAAGCTCATTATCTTCCATATTTGCTTTTAAAGATATAGATAGTACAAGATCGAAAAAAATAGATTTGGAGAGCATTATTCAAAAAATATTTAAGATAAAATATCATGAATGATCTAACTTTAATAATTCCTGCAAAAAACGAGAGTGGTCCTTTGCCTCAAGTTATCAATAGTCTAAAAAATCTAAATTGTAAAATTTTAGTATCATTGCAGCCAGATGATTATGATACAATAAATGCAATTAAGTCATTAAATGTAAAAGTGCTAAAACAATCGGGAAATGGATATGGAAACTCTTTAATAGAAGGCATATGGGCGTGTGATACAAAATATTTCTGTATTTTTAATGCAGATGGATCATTTGAAAAGCTAGATTTAAAAAAAATGTATGAATTGATAAATCAAAATGACTTTATATTTGCATCCAGATATGAACAAAATGCTGGAAGCGAGGATGATACTATAATAACTTTAATTGGGAATAAAATTTTTACTTTTATGGGTAAATTACTGTTTTCACTCAAAATTTCCGATATTTTATTTACTTATATTATGGGTAATACGAATTCATTTAAAAAATTAAATATGAAATCCCGTGATTTTAGATTTTGCGTAGAGTTACCAATAAAAATGCATAATGCAAAAATGAAATATGAAACCTTGCCGTCCTATGAAAAAAAAAGATTATCGGGAGAAAAAAAAGTAAACGCTTTTAAAGATGGTTTTTTAATCTTAATTGAAATATTGAGGTTATTTGTTCAAATTAAAATTTTTGGAAATCAAAAAATAAACTAATAAATAAATTGATATATTAAAAAATAATATTAGCACTAGATATGAAGTATGCCAGTAAACAATGCTAGAGAGTACTGCGCCAAATAAAATAAAAAATAATATGATTAGTGCTGATAATGAATTAAGGTTAATTATTTTGGATGTTTTTTTAGACTTAAAAAATCTATAGATCATTTGGTGTAAGTGATATTTATCTGCTAAAGATATATTTTTCTTTGAGTAAAATCTCCTAATTAGTGAAAATAAATTCTCAAAGGCGGGGTACCATAACATGTTAACTACATAAAATGGAGAAATAAAGTCATTTTGTGAATGATTTTTTATTAATATAATACCTAAAAGTAGAGCAATAAGATATGAGCCACTATCACCTAGATAAACAAGGCCAAAAATATTAAATATAAAAAATATAAATAAACTAAAAATTAAAACTTTAATTAAATCTAATTCAATTATAGAAATCGCATGAAATAGTGAAAAGTTATAGTTTAAATAAAAAATTGATAGCAGTACTATCAAATAATAACCAGATACTAATCCATTTAATCCATCAATAAAATTACTTCCATTTAATAATATCGACAAACAAAAAACAGTAAACACAATATTTATAAAATTAATTTTGAGTAGATTATCAAAAAAATTTATATTAATTGACTTTATACTTAAATTTTCAAAATAAACTAAAAATATTAAGATTATGACTTGTAAAATTAATCTTATCTTTGGATTAGATAGATAATTTCTGTCTGATAAAAATCCTAAAAAAAATAGAATGACACAAAAAATCTTAATAAAAATATAAGAAGAGGGTAAAAAGTACAAAATTGATAGAATTAGAAATAAACCCCCAATCACCAAAGGTTTATTATTTTCTTTACCAATTCTTTTATGCTCAGAATATCTGGTCTCATCCACAAAAATGTTTAAATTTCTGAATAATACGAGAATAAATAAAAAAGAAAAAAGTAATAAAAAAAAACTATTTAAGCTCATTAATTCTGTTTTTTATAACTAGTTGAAGTCCCTTTTGCAGAGAAACCTTAGGTTTCCATCCCAGTTTTCTTATTTTTTTAGAGTTAAGATTTTTTTTAAAAGTTCCATCTGGAAACTTAGGATCAAAATATATTCTACCTCTAAATTCAACATACTTTGATATATAAATTGCGAGTTTCTTAATTGTAATGCTCTCTCCACTTCCAACATTAATTATTGGAAGTTTATTTTTAAATTGTTTCTTAAAAATGTTTTTCGATGTTTTTAACAAAACATATATTGCCTCAGCAAGATCATCTGAAAATATAAATTCTCTTATAGGTTTTCCAGTTCCTAATAGACTAATTGATTTTTTCTTCAATTTTTTAGCCCTCAGGAATTTAGTTATCATTCCTGGAATAACATGGGCACTAAAACTGTCAAAATTGTCATTAATGCCATATACATTTGTTGGCATTAAACAAATTATATCTAGGTTATGGTCTTCATACAGAGCTTCACATAATTTAATTCCAGCTATCTTTGCAATTGCATAACATTGATTAGTTTTTTCAAGTTTTCCTTTTAATAAACTATCTTCTGAAATAGGATTTTTGGCAAATTTTGGATAGATGCACGAAGTGCCTAAAAAAATTACTCTTTTAACTTTTTTGTATATCGCTAATTTTAGTAAAGAATTTTGGATTTCAATATTCTCAAAAAAAAAATCTTTTTGATATGTATTATTTGCCATTATACCACCAGCTCTAGCTGCCGCCATAATTATATAATCTATTTTTTTATTTTTGAAAAACTTTTTTACATTTATATATTTTCTTAAATCTAATTTTTTTTTTTCTATTGTTATCAATTTAGTGAAGCCGTTAGTTTTTAAACATTTAAGAACTGCGCTACCAACTAAACCTCTATGTCCAGCAATAAATATTGAACTATTTTTATTCATTAAATCTTATTTTTTTTTGCCAGCTCAATATCTGAATCGATCATATCTTTAATTAGATCATTTAAATTATTTTTGAGCTTATATTTAAGCTCTTTAAAAGCTTTTCTGGGATCTCCTCTTAAATAATCGATTTCCAAAGGTCTATAATACTTTTTATCTACCTTGATTAAGAGTTCCTTTTTTTTACCATCAATAAGATATGCTTTTTCATTTATTCCTTTTCCATACCATTTAATTTTTAAATTTAAATATTTGCAGCATAAATTTACAAATTCTCTAACACTAGTGGTCTTACCTGTTGCAATTACATAATCTTTCGGTTTTTTGCTTTGTAATATTTTCCATTGCATTTCAACATAATCTTTTGCATGCCCCCAATCTCTTTTGGCATTTAAGTTACCCAGATAAAGGACATCCTTAGAACCTAGAATTTTTTTTGCAAAAAACATAGTAATTTTTCTGGTCACAAAAGTTTCTCCTCTTCTAGGGCTTTCATGATTAAATAAAATACCATTGCATGCAAAAAAACCATATGCTTCTCTATAAACTTTAGTAATCCAGTATGAATACAATTTTGAAACTCCATAAGGGGATTTTGGAGTCATAATTGATTTTTCATCAAATAGATTTTTTTTAGGATGAACTTCACCAAATAATTCTGATGTACTTGCTTGATAAAACTTCGTTTTATTCAATTTTAAAAACCTCATAGCTTCTAATATTCTTAAAGTTCCAAGTCCACTAACCTCAGAAGTATATTCGGGTATTTCAAAAGAATGTCCGACATGACTCTGTGCTCCTAAATTATATATTTCATTAGGTTTGATTTTATTTATAACATTAACCAAACTATTTGAATCTGCCAAATCTCCATAATGAAGTAAAAAATTAGACGATTTATGAACATCCTGATAAAGATGATCTATCCTACTAGTATTAAATGTAGATGATTTTCTTTTAATACCATGAACAATATAATTTTTTTTTAATAGAAACTCTGCCAAGTATGATCCATCTTGGCCCGTTACACCGGTAATTAAAGCTTTTTTTTTCAAGTTTTATAAGTTTTTAGTATTTTATTAATAATTAAAACTAATACACAATAAATTGAATTTAACCAATTTTTATTTTCATATTTATAAAACAAAATAAAGGCATCTTTTAATTTTTGTACTTTATTAGAGGACAAAGAATCCTCTGTTTTTCTCCAATAAGATAACGTTTTTTTAATATGGTCCATATCAATATTTAATCTTAGTAATTTTAACCATAGTGCAAAATCTTCTTGGGTTTTCAAACTAACGAATTTCATCAATTTTTTTAAATTATAGTGAAATATAACGGTACTTAATCCAATAATATTTGTTTTAGATAAAGTTGTGTAATTTGGGTTTGAATTTACAATCCTGTATCTAATAATTTTATTTTTTTCATTTATGATGCCATAAGACGTAAACGAAAATAATATTGAATTTCGTTTCATAAATGAAATTTGATATTTAAGCTTATTATTTAGCCAAATATCATCGGCATCCATAAATGCAATGTATTTACCTTTGCAATTTTTAATTCCTATATTTCTAGATTTTGCAACTCCTAGATTTTTTTTATTTAATATAATTTTTTTACGATTAAATGGTTTCAATAAATTTTTAATAAAATTTAATTCTTTTTTATCAGTATCATCATACACAACTATTATCTCAATATTTTTATAAGTTTGCCTGTAAATTGAATTAATAGTTTCTCGGAAATATTTTTCTTTTTTGTAATAAGTTATTATTATAGAGACTAAATCTTTTTCCATTATTTTTTAATTGAGTAAAATTTATAATTTTTATATATATTAATACTTAGGTTATCAGTATATCTGATACATGGAGATGGAACATCCCAACACTTGGAGTTTGTTTTATAGATTTCTACGTCATCAATTTTAATTTTTTCATATTTAACATTTTCCACCCAATAAAAAGGGAAATTTTTGAAATTATGATGCTCATTTGCAGAAATATTAAATTCATTTATTACCCTGTTTGTATTTTTAAACAAGAAAATTGAGTATCCTATGAATATTAGAATTGTAATTTTTCTTAATGAGCTTTTGGTTTTAAATATTACTTTCCTTTCAAGAAATTTAGCAAAAGGTAGGGATAGTAATAGAAATACAATTAAATATCCAGCATATCTTAATGTGGGAAAATTAAAGAACCATAAAATAAAAATTAAGACAAAAAATAAATAAAAAATTAAAAATGATTTTTCCTTTTTTTGCTTTTGTGATTTATTTTTAAATATCCCATTTGAGAAAGTTGCTGATACGAAAAGCAAGATTGCTAAAATAACTAAAATAAAGTCAGAGAATTTATTAAAAAAATAAACAGCAAACCAATTTGGTATCCAATTTAACGAATTTACATAATTTGAGGAATTATCTGTCTCAAAGTTAGGTCCTTTTCCACCTTTTGCCCATGTTTCATAATGTAAATTTAAATTTTTTACAGTTTCATAAGACAAACTCCAATCTAGACTGGTTATACAAGTTTTTGCAACTGGATAAACGAGACATCCTGTTGATGCAAAATTAAAAAAAACAAAAAAGACTAAAGGGCTAAAAAGAAATATGATAAATTTAAGTTCAAAAATTTTTAAAATATATTTATTTTTATTTTTTATCTTTAAAAGTAAGTAGAGTAAGGGTAGACAATAAATTATTAATATAAATTTTAAAGTTATAGCAAACACTAAAAATATAAGAGAAAGTTTAATATATTGCTCTAAATCAGAGAAATTTAATCTGTCATTAAAAAATATTTCTAATATAAAGAAAATGTAAACAGCTATAATAATTTGACCTGATATATCTGATCCAAACTCAGCAAGCCTACTGAATTTAACCAAAAATAAAATTAATAATAAACTTAGTAAAATACTAATAAAATTGGAATTTTTTTCTTTTTTTTTGTAAATTTCAAATACTAAAAAACAAATAAAAAATACATAAAACAATAAATTGCTCAAATTAAACAAATAATGCTTAATTATTGGAAGATAATTTAAAGACATAAGCATGAATATTGAGCTAATGTGTTTAAAACCGTGATTTAAATTACCAATTCCAAATTCCAGTTTTTGTTGAGCAAACTGGATAGCATTTGGTAAATGATAATATGGAAAATCTTCATTATTTTTTGAAAGAATTATTGTGATAAATAATGCAACAAAGATTATAACCAAATTCATGAAAGAAGAGATTAGAAAATTTTTTTTTAAAAATTCATAAATTATAAAAAGAATTCCCAATATAATTAAAGAAATATTAAATAAATAAGAATGTGGTGTAACAATATGTGAATAGCTTGCAATAATAGATAGTAAAAATAAACCTAATAAGCCAATTAAACCAAGATTGTTAGTGGGATATTTTAAACCGGATATTTTTACAAAAAAATATCCATAGCCTACCGTTGAAAGCATAATAATTAAGGAAATAAAAAAAAGCAAAATTATCATAAAATTAAATTTCTGTTAAAATTTCATTTAATTTTTTGTAATGATTAAATAAGGTAAATTTTCGACAATTTATTAAATTATTTAATTTAAGTTTTCTTTTTAAATCAATTGAGGTAAAATGGCTGAATTTTTCAATAAAGCTATTTTCGTCATTATTTTTAAATATTATTCCATTTATTTCATTTTTAATAATTTCAATTGGACCTGGCCATGCATCAGAAGAAAGGACTGGTGTTCTACAAATACCAGCTTCAACTAAGACAAATCCCGGATCTTCCCAAAGAGAGCTCAAAATAAAACCTTTAGAATTTTGAAATAATGGATAAATATTTTCTACTTGTCCGAGGAGTAAAATATTATTATCTAAATTATTTTTTTTTAAATAATTACTAATTTTATCTTTGTCCTCACCTTCGCCAGCAATAATTAATTTAATATTTTTATCATTTTCGATTATTTTTTTAAAAGACTTGCATAAAAAAATAAAATTTTTTTGTTTAGTCAGTCTCCCTACTGAAAGATAATAATCTGAATATTTATTATAAGTTTGTTTTTTTTTCTCTTGTATCTCTTTTATAAAAATAATGGGGTCGTATAATAATTTTATTTTTGAAGGTTCTACTAGATTTAATTTTTTTATATATTCCATTGTATTTCTTGTAGGACATGTAATAAGATGTATTTTTTTAAAAGCTATTTTCCATAAAATTTTTCTAAATATATTTAGTTTTGGGAAACCAGATACTCGTAAAATAAATTTTGTTTTAAACTCAAATAATATTAGCAGTATTAGTGGCAAAGAAGTGATTAAATGAATAATCAAATATTCAGGATTTTTTTTTTTAATTAATCTTTTAAGTGGAAAGAATGACAAAATAAAAATTACGAAAAAGGAAATTCTACTAAAAATTTTTCCATATTTTGGTAAAATTTTAATTAGATTTTTATTATATAAGTTAATCAGATTAATTTTTTTTTTTTCTATTTGATATTTAGGATCTGAAAATTCACCAAAAAAGTTTACAATTGATGCTTCAAATTTCTTAGAATATCGATTCATTGAGTAAACCGAATTAATAACCGCTTTATTTGTAGCGATATTTACTAATGAAGGAGACCAATAAAATATTTTTTGTTTGTTATTCAATTTTTGATTAACTTTATTGTATTTATATTTTCACTGTTTATATTACAACCACAACTATATATTAAATTTATGCACAATTACGAAGAAAAAATAAATAAAAATCTTTTCACATTAATCGAGCACCTTAAAGAGCCAAATATTTTAGAATTGGGAGTTCAACAGGGTGTTTCTACCAAGAAATTTTTAAACTTGTGTGAAAAAAATAATGGATATCTTTATTCTGTAGACATAGAGGATTGTAAAAAAGTATCAATCAGTAAGAGATGGAAATTTATTGAGTCTAGAGATGATAATTTTGATTTTATAAAATCACAAATACCTAAAGAAATAGATGTTTTATTTATCGATACACTTCATGAAGCAAAACATGTAAAAAAATTATTTTATAATTATTATAGTTTGATTAAACCGGGTGGATTTATATTTATTGACGATATATCTCACTTGCCATATTTGGATGATACTAAAAAAACAAATTTTTATTGTGAAATAAACAATAAGGAAACGTTTAATATGATTTTAGAAATTTATTATTTCAATCATAATAATATGCACTTAAACTTTTCATTCGATTCATCTGGACTCGCTATAATAAAAAAAAAAAATAATGAAAAACTAATTATGTCTAAGAATTTAATATCAAAAGAATTCAGTTTAAAAAATATAGTTCGAAAAATATGGAACAAAATAAGGAACTAATTATTTTTATTCCATCTATAGAAGACGGTGGTGTAGAAAAAAATCTTTATATCATCGCGAACTATTTGTCAAAAAAATTTAACAAAATTAATTTAATTACTTACGAAAATTCAAAAAAAAAATTATTTAATAAAAATATAAAATTAATTCATCCTTATTTTAATTTAATAAATTTTGAAAATCGTTATCCCAAATATTTTTTATGTCTCCTTACTTTGATAAGAGTTTTAATTTTTAATAGAAATTATTTGGTATTTTCTTTCCAAGCAAATATTTTTGCAATTATATTAACTAAAATCCTAAATGTAAAAATAATAAGTAGATCTAATTCGTCATCAGCTGGGTGGTCTAAAAATTTTTTAAAACAATTTATCTTTAATTATTTTTTTAATAAAGCAGATAAAATAATTGTTAATAGTCTAGACTTTAAGAAGGAAATGGACAAAAAATACAAGATTAACACTCAGTGTATTTTTAATCCATTTGAGTTTGAAAAAATTCAAAAGTTATCAAAAAAAAGAGTGACTAATATTTTTAAAAGTCAAAACTTAAAATTATTAGCTATTGGAAGATTAACAGAGCAAAAAGATTTTATTACTTTATTAAAATCTATAAAAAATTTAAAAAGAAATAATGTTGAATTAAAGATTATCGGTAAAGGAAGAGAGAAACAAAAATTAATTAAATATGTGTCACAAAATGATTTAAGTAAAAAAATAAAATTTTTAGGATACAAAAAAAATCCATTTCCTTATTTAAGACAAGCAGATATATTAATAATGACTTCTAAGTTTGAAGGATCCCCAAATGTTTTGGTTGAAGCACTTTTTCTTAAGAAATTTGTTATTTCAACAAATTGTCCAACAGGACCTGACGAAATATTGAATAAAGGAAAATTTGGAAAACTTTTTAAGGTTGGAGATTACAAAAATATCGCAAAATATTTAGAAAATTTTAAATTTTCTAATGTTAATAAGCTTAAAATAAAAAAAGGTTTTATAAGCACTAAAAGATTTGATTATAAAAATAATTGTAATAAGTACTTAAAATTAATAAATAAATTTATCAAATAAATATGAAAAAAGTTTTAATATGTGGCGCAGGTGGTTTCATTGGTGGTCATTTGACCAAGTATTTTTTAAATCAAGGAAATTATAAAATTGTATGTGCAGATGCAAAACCATTGGAATATTGGTTTCAAATTTTTGATAAAAATGAAAATTACTCATTAGACCTAAAAGATTATCAATCATGTCTTAAAGTATCAAAAAATGTAGACTATATTTTTAATATGGCATGCAATATGGGCGGTATGGGTTTTATAGAAAATAATAAAGCTGAATGTATGTTATCTGTTTTAATCAATACAAATTTACTAAGAGCCTCTGTTGAAAATAATGTTTCTAAATATTTATTTTCATCAAGTGCATGTGTTTATAACGCTCAAAAACAAAAAGAAACTTTTGTTCCTGGATTAAAGGAAAGTGATGCCTACCCTGCAGAACCAGAAGACGGCTATGGTTGGGAAAAATTATTTAGTGAACGCATGTGTAGACACTTTACAGAAGATTTTGGTCTTGAAACTAGAGTTATTAGATATCACAACGTATATGGTCCGATGGGAACTTTTGATGGTGGTAGGGAAAAAGCTCCTGCTGCATTATGTAGAAAAATAATTAAATCAAAATTAAATTCTGAAAAAGTAATTGAAGTTTGGGGTGATGGAAAACAAACTAGAAGTTTTATGTATATAGAGGATTGTATAGAAGGTACGATGAAAGTTTTTAATAGTGATTTTTCTGATGTTTTTAATATTGGAAGTGAGGAACAAGTTTCAATAAACCAATTAGTAGATTATATTGAGGAAATAGCAAATTACAAAGTCGATAGAAAACATTTATTAGATAAGCCAAAAGGGGTGAGAGGTAGAACTAGTGATAATTCATTTATTAGAGAAAAAATTGGTTGGGACACAAAAATAACCTTAAAAGAAGGTTTAGAAAAAACTTATAACTGGATATCAAATGAAATTAAGTCTGGATCAAACTTAGATAAATTTACAAGAAAATATTAATTTAATTTACCAAATTCGATCAAAACTATTTTTTTATTTACTTTTTTAATTCTCCTCCAGCAATCAATAATATATTTTTTCTTTGTAGTTTTATATTTTTCAATTACTTTCTCATATTTTGTTGGATACATTATTACAATAATATTAGACTTTTTGAGAAAATTTGAAAAATTTTGAAAAAAAATTATTTTCCTGTCATAATTAAATACCTCTTTTTTAGTTAAAAAATTATCAAAAACATTAATGTTTCCAATTTTTATTTTTTTGTTTCTTAAATCTTTAATTAGAGAGTCTCCTTGACTATCTAGAATAAGATTAGTATCAGATTTGTAAGTTAAACCACAGATACCCAGAGACAATTTTTTATCATTTATTTTGGATAATTTTTTTATCACTTTAAGAATTCTATTAGATTGTCTAGAATTGATTAAATTTGTAGCTGTTGCTATTGAAGGATTTATTCTTTGATTTTTAGAATAATTTATCAATGCATAATTATCTCGTGGAAAACAGGGTCCAGAAAATTTTGATCCTACTTTTAGATAAGAGTGACCAATTCTTTTATCTTGACCGATTACATCTAAAATTACTTTAGCATCAGCGCTTTTTGAATTTTCAGACAACTCAGATATATAATTTGCAAATGATATTTTGGTAGTAATATAGCAGTTAATTGCAATCTTAGAAATTTCTCCTTCTTTAAAATTAGTATTTTTAATTATTATTTTCCTCTTATAAATCTTATTATAAAAATTATTTATTTCCGCTTTAGTTTTATTATTATCAGTACCAACTAATATTAAGTCCGGTTTTTCAAGATTATCAATGGTTGTGCCTTGTGCTATAAAATGAGGATTATATACTATAGAAAAATCAATATTGTTTTTTAAACCTTTTTTTTCCATATAAATTACAAATTTTTCACAACTACCAGGGCTTGTAGTGCTAGTGATTATTATTTTATGATTTCTTTTTTTTTTTAATTTTATAAATTTTGCCATGTCATCTAAACATTTATAAATATAAGTGTTTGAAAAAGAGCCATCCTTTTTACTTGGAGTAGGCAACACTAGAAAAGAAATGTCTGTATTTAGTATCAAATATTCTAAATTGTTTTTAAATGAAAAATTTTTTTTAAATTTTTTTATATAACTATTCAGTTTCGGTTCAAAATTTTTTTTATTTTTTTTGACATCAAGACCTATTTTTTGAATTTTATCATAACCAAAAACATTATGACCTTTGGAAGAAAGAAAGAAAGAAAATGGCAACCCCAATCTACCTAATCCTAGAACTGATATTTTCATAATATTTCAAAGTCAGACTTCTCTGATTTTATAAGTTTATTTTTAGTTATTATATGATTTTTAAATCCACCAAGATAGCTTGGTAATATTGACTTTGCTTTAAATGAAAATAATGATTTTATTACACCTCCTCTCATCCCATTATCAATTATAGAATGAGGTATTTTTTTTGGAGACAGAAACATCGCTGTATAAGGAATATTGCTTACACCAAATAAAATATGTTGTGTTTTGGACAAAGTCAGCACATCTACCAAATTTTCTCTTCCAACTAAATATCTATGTTTTTTATTTGGATAATCAAATAAGTCTCGTGCATCAGTAGTTCTTGGTGTATTTTTATTATAAATTAACAAATCAGAATAATTATTTTTGTAAAATTTTAGATAATCTTGATCTTCAGTACATAAAAAAATTTTATCAAAATTATATTTATTTAAAAGTTTATTTGTAGCATACAACATTTGTTCTCTATTTGGTGTATGAGGTTGGTAAGCATTTTTTTTAGAATCAGAACCTCTAAAGCAAATTCCTAATATCTTTTTATTCTTAAACTTGGAATAAATATTTTTTGCGTCATCAATGATCTCTGGTCGTATTCTTATGTATTTGTTAATTATTTTTTTGTGTCTCTCATCTAAAAATTGAAAACCATTAAAAAATCTAAAACTAGATCTGTAGTTCTGCAAGTTATATCCTTTGACTGACGTTTTTGAGTCACAAAAGATTACATTTTTACTTTTGTATACCTCAGACAATTTATAGTTTGAGACTGGTTTAAAATAATACTCCCAAGAATTTTTAGTATTATTTATTTTTACTTTGCAATTATAAAATGTTTGGTAATTTTCCATATCAATCACAGGTATTAATCCAAGCTGATCACAAATGTACAAATTGTGAATTACAAAATTTAGATTAGAAAAAAATCCTGCTCCAGGGGATCTTTTAATAATATAAAAATATTTACTTGGATTTTTAGAACCAAATCTTTTATACTCAAAATTAAATTCATTAAATTGATTAGACTTATAAATTTTATTATTCGGTTCCCAACTCTGACGAGCAAATTGAGTTCGTTGATGTAATTTTTTTCTTATATAATTTAAAATCATTTTTATTTTTTTAAAAAAAGAATATCTTCATGTGAAGTTATTGGCTCTGAAGTTTGATAAAAGTTATAAGAGTTTAGAAACTTTTTAAGTTCTTCCCACTCAGCTCCTCCAATATAATATTCTTCTTTGCTGACTTCTATTAATATAGATTTACATTTTTTTAAAGATTTTTCTGCACCTTTCATTGCTAATAGTTCTGCCCCCTGTATATCCACAATCCATAAATTATATTCTTCTATATCAATATTATTTTCTTCCACAAATTTATCAAAAGTTTTTGTTTTAATTTTTATTGTTTCCACTGTTTTAATTTTTGTTTCAAGACTTTTTTTACCTAGTTGAAAAATAGATGAGGATGCAGAGTCATTACTTGAAATATTGAAATTTAATAATTCATCATCTTTGTTATAAAGAAGAAAATTATAAGCTTTTTGATTAATGTATTCTGAAATATTTATTTGCAAGTCTAAAAATATTTTTGGATCAGCTTCAATCCAAATTGTTTTTTTATTAAACCAATCGTAAACAGCTGCCTCTGTTCCACGATGGGCCCCCATATGAATAATTCCATTAGATTTAAATATTTGCTCAAGTATTTCAAGAGTTGGTTCTTTATTTGTGTAAGTTTTATTTTTATATTTTTTTTTTACTATCCATCCAGAATTAAATAAAAAAATCTTTAAAATATTTTTTATTTTTTGTAGCACTTAAATAAACCTAGTATTAATTAATTTCATATTGTAAAATAATTATCAATCTTATTAACATCTGAACACCACATTTTTATTAATTTCAGTTCTTTTTTATGAAAAAAATTATTTTCTACTAACTTTTCATAACAAATAAATAAGTTTTTTAACAAGTTTTTTTTTGATTTAGACAACTTAAGAGTTTCCAAAATTTCAATTATTTTTTCGCTATCCTTATAAACTGGAACTTCATCCTCAAAATCTTTAAACAAATTATGAAAATTTCGATTTTGAAAAACTGTTGGGCTTGTGAATAAGATTTTTATATTTAATTTATTTAGAATATAATTTGCAATATAAGATCTCCATATATCAGTCGCTCGCATAGTACAGTATGTCGGAAGGTACATAAGAGGAAATACTGATTTATCCCAAATTGTGTTTTGACTATTAAAAGGAATATATGATTTGTTATTTGCGTAATAACCTAAGTTTTTTTTGAATTTTATATTAATATTTTTATTTATAAGCCTATAAATTGCATCAACATCTGGATTACCATCACATAGTCTTTGCACAATAGGAAAATTATAACTTATATTTTTTTTAAAAATCAGATTCTTTTTCGTTTGATTTATAATTTTTGATAGAGGATATCCTCTAGGCCAAATATTATCTTTTGTTTGAGTAAAAAAATTATATATATTTACGAATCCTTTATTATTAATTTTAAAAATTTTTAATTTTTTAATTTTTTGATTAAAAAAATTAAATTTAGGGTAGTTATCATCGTCTGTTTCATAAATCATTTGTGCGCCCGAATACATAGAATACAAATAACCAATATTTTTTCTTGAATAACTATTATAAGGAATTAACTTACTAAATTTAAACGGTAATTTCTGTTGTACGTTAAGATCTAAAAGTTTTAGATTTTTATTTTTAAAATAAGGTGTTTTTTTATCGGAAACAAATACAAACTCAACATCTTGCTCTTTACAAAGTTGAATATATTTATTAATTACTTTGTTTGGTTTGTTTATAGAGGTTATTACTAAAAATCTTGATTTTTTTTTTAAAATCTTTTTTTTCATATTCGTATGTATATAACTTACTTATATAAATTAAATTAAATATTTAAAAGGAAGATGAAGTGATACCGAAAAGTTATATTCCTTGGTCAAAACCAAAAATTTTTGAAGAGGATAAAGTTAATTTAAATAAGGCAATCAATTCTACCTGGATATCAGGTGGTGATTTTGTTGAAAAATTTGAAAAAGAGATTTCAAGATCATTACATATTAAATACGTAGCGTGTGTAAGTAATGGTACAGCTGCAATTCATGCTGCCTTTTTAGCTTTAAATTTAAAAAAAGGGGATGAAATTCTTATTCCAGGTTTTGGATATTTGGCTGCTGCAAATATTGCTCATCTTATGGGTTTAAAAATTAAATTTGTTGACGTTGATTATGATACGTTTTGTATGAATTATTCTGATTTAAAAAAAAAAGTAAGCAAAAGTACAAAGGTTGTAATCTTTATTCATACATATGGAAATGGAGGGGAAATAATAAAAATATCAAAATTTTTAAAATCAAAAAAAGTAATTTTAATTGAAGATGCAGCTGAAGCCTTAGGATCAAAAATAAAATCAAAGTATCTGGGTACTATAGGTGATATTGGTACATTTAGTTTTCATGCCACGAAAAATATTACGACTGGTGAGGGTGGATGTGTTGTTTCTAGAGATAAAAATTTTATTGAAAAAGTTAAACTTTTTAGAAGTCATGGTGTAAAATCAAAAAGATATTTTCATTATGTTCCTGGGCATAATTTCAGACTTACTAACTTACAAGCTGCTGTAGGTTTTTCACAAATCAAAAAAATTAAAAAAATAATTAGTAAAAGAAAATGGATATATAAAATTTATTTAGGTTTATTTAAAAATTTAAATATAAACAATTTTTTCATCCAAAAAATTCAAAAGAATATGGATTTCGTACCCTGGACTTTAGCTATAAATTTAAATAGTCATACAAAAAAATCGAGAGATAAAATAATTTTTAAAATGATGAAAAAAAAAGTAGAGACAAGAAATGGTTTTTATTTTCCAAATAAATTACCTATGTACAAAAAAATAAAAAATTTACAAAACTCTTTAAAACTAAGTAATCAAGTTATATGTTTGCCAATTTTTTTTGATTTAGATAAGAAAATGATAAAAAAAATTTCAGAAACGTTTAAGGTATGTTTAAAAAAATGATTAAAAAGGTTCTAATATTTGGAGCAAATGGCCAAGATGGAAAGTTGTTATCAGAATATTTGTTAAAAAAAAATTATAAGATTATTGGTACTCATTATAAATCAATAAAAAATAAACACTTTAAAATTATTAAGCTTAATATTTATGATTTCAAAAAAGTTTCTTCTTTAATTAAAAAATTTAAACCAAATGAAATTTATAATTTTGCTGGTATTTCAGATTTGAGTTCCAATGAGAAAAATTTTCATCTTTCTGAAAAAACTAATAACCTAGCTGTTATAAATATCTTGCAGACTATTAAAAATACTAAGGTAAAGTATTTTCAACCAATAACTTCAGAAATATATGGTTACTATAAAAAAGAAAAAAAAATCGATAAAAATACTATTTACAATCCTCAAAGCTCTTATGCTATATCAAAATTAAGCTCTATGTTTTATATGAGATTATTTAGAGAAAAATTTGGAGTTCACGCAGTTTCTGGAATTCTCTTTAGTCATGAGTCTGAGTTAAGAAAAAATAAATTTGTAACCAAGATGATTATAGAAAATTTATACAAGTTGAAATCAAATAAGATTTCAGATTTCCAGATAAATAACATTAATGCTAGAAGAGATTGGGGCTACGCAAGAGATTATGTAAAATTAATTCATAAATGTACAAATAGAAAAAAAGCTGATGATTACTTAATAGGAACAGGAAAACTTCATTCTGTAAAAGAAATTGTAGATATTGCCAGTAAGTATTTTGGTATAAAAATAAGATGGAAAAAAACTTCTAAACATATATTTGGAATAGATGTTAATAATAAAAAAATTATCAAGAGCTATATAAACAAAAATGAGAAATTAAAAGCTGTATATGCCGATACTCATAAAATATTTAAAAAATTTAAATTTAGGCCTTCTATATCTTTTAAAGATTTAATTATTCATATGTGTAAACACGAAAAATTAAAAAACTATTAATTGCTTCTAGAGAAATAGTAAAAAAATTCTTGAAATATATTTTTAAAATTATCTATTAATTTTCCTTCGTCTAAAACTTCATCGATATATTTTTTTGCATCTTCTTTCTTCTCAAAATTAAAATTTTTATTTTTTTGAAAGTTTTTTGTAATTTCATAAAGACTTTTTGGATCATTAACATTCAAAGGTATTACTTTTTTCTTTAAATCATCGTCTAATATTTCACTATTATAAATTACATTACTTTTAAAATGAAATGCTTCAAACAAAGGTAAGCTTGTACTTCCAACAAAGGTTGGGAGTATTAATGATAAGCAATTCATGTATAGATATATAATTTCTTCATCCTTTAAATTTTCAATAATTATAATATTTTTATCTAGGTTTAAATTTTTTATTTTGTTCTTTATGAATTTTAAATTTCCTCTATCTCTTCCTGTAAATATTAATTTGTAATCACTAATCCCATTTTGAATTAAACAATACATTGCATCAAGTAAATATACATGGTTTTTATGAGCCCAAAATTGTGCTGGATAAAAAAATGTTTTATCGAGGTTTAAACCTAAAATTTGCTCATTATATAATTTTATATTTTCTATCGGTTTAGACATTACAAGGTTTGGTAATAATGGCTGAATACCTATTTTATTAATTGGACAATTATAAAAATGCGAAAACTCCCTTTTACTTTTATTACAATCGATTAATATTTTATAAGCTCTATGAGCTGCAAACTTATAGAGTTTTTCAGTGTTTAAATATGTATTTAAATCATATTCAGGAAAAAAACTCAGTTTTCTATGATCCAGTTGCCATACATTAAATATGAAATTTGTTTTATCACAATATAAAGCCAAGCTTGATTGATCTATAAAAAACACCAAATTAAAATTGTTTTTTTTAAGAAAATTTTCAAAAGGATTTGTTATATTTATTGAATTTAATACCTTTGAAATAAATTTAGTTTTAAATATTTTTAATTGTATTCTATTTAAAAAGTTTTTTTTATTAAAAAGTGTATTTTGAATACCCTTTGAATGGATGAATTTTGAAATCTCTGGACTCGAGCTACAAAAATGTAAGGAATACTTATCCGATTTTATTTTTTTTAAAATATTAAGAACTCCCAAGGTTTGCTGCAAACCACCACCGGCTGAATAGGAAATATCAACGAAAACAGCAATTTTCATAATTTAGTTAATTCTTTTTTATCTTAGATGTAAAGTATTTATATTAGAAAACAAAAAATTAATCAAAAATTAATAGGGACTTAGCACTAGCAAACTTCTATTTTTGGAAGTGGAAATATAAATTTAGTACCTTTTTTTCTGATATTTTTTTCTCTTCTTAAAATTTCTTTTTTAAAATGCCAAGGCAAAACTAAGTAATAATCTGGCTTAAGTTGTCTTGATTTAATCTCACTAATAATTTTAATTTTTGTGCTTGGTGTAAACATTCCATCTTTATTGGGATTTCTATCAGAAATATAATCTACAAAATTTTTGTTAATGCCAAAATACTGCAATAACACATTTCCCTTAGTAGAGGCTCCGTAGCCGTGAATTACTTTATTTTCTTTTTTTAATTTCTTGAGATACTTAAGTAGCTTAATTTTAACAAGATTAATTTCTTTAAAAAATAACTTAAAAGTTTTTTCACTATTTAATTTATATTTGCTTTCATTTTTAAATACTTTAGTAATTTTATTACTATTTATTTTAAATTTATTATACTTTTTTTTACATATATAATATTGGGTACTACCTCCGTTAATATCATTAAATTTCATATCAAAAATTTTCATTCCATTAATTTCAATTAAATTTGATATAACTTTATGAGAGTAATATTCTAAATGCTCATGACAAATTGTATCAAACATTTTTAATTTCATGATAGATAAAAGATCTGCCTGTTCTAAAATTAAGATACCATTATCAGCCAACAAATCTTTTACATCTCTTAAAAATAAACCTGGATTTTCAATATCATAGAAAACTGATAATGCTGTAATTAATTTGAATTTTTTTTTTGTTTTTTTTCTTACATTTTTTTTAGAAAAAAATTTTGAAATCCCGATATTTATATCTTTATAATAATTTTTAAATTTTATAATCGTGGGGTCTATGCCCACCTTAAATATCTTTTTATTAAACATTTTTAGAAGAGTTCCATCGTTGCTGGCTATATCTAAAATTGCATCATTTTTATTTAATTTTAAAATTTTGTCTGCTTTTCTTTGTATTGATTTCATATGGTCAATCATAGTTTTGTTAATTCCTGTTCGATACCCATAATCTAAGCCATATAAATATTTTAAGCTAAAATTTCTACTTAGCTGAACAAGTTCACAATCTTTGCAAATTACTAGACCAAGTTCAGCTTTGGGTATGTTTTCAGTTTCTTTGTTCTGAAATTTTCCAGTAAAACTTAATTTTCCCAATGAAAATAAATTTTTTATTTTACCACTATTGCATGACCTGCATTTTTTGATTTTCATTTTAATATTCTAATATATTAATTATTGAAAATGGAAAGTATAAAAAACATAATTAAAAAAGTTTTATTGGTAGACGAAGGTCCAAAACCTTTGTTTTTAAGAAAGGCAATTGATCCTATTAAAAGGGTAAATAAAAATGGGTTTATATATTGTGAATTTGGAAACTTGAATCCTGAAAAAACATTTTACGTGATAAATAGAACTTCACATGCAGGAATTTTTTCTTATTTATCTTTTGTACTTAATCATTTGCTTGTTGCAAAAGAAAATAATTTTATACCAATAGTTGATATGGAAAATTTTACAAATCCATATAACGAAGAAGGTATAATAAATAATACTTTTAATTCTTGGGAATATTACTTTCATCAAACATCGAATCACTTTTTGGAAGAGGTATACAAAAGTAAAAATGTTATATTTTCGAAAGATCATTTTAGTGCAGAAATGAAATACAGGATTCACTTGGAACCAAAATTTAAAAACTTTATTTCAAAAGAAATTAAATTAAAGAAAAAATACATTGATTTCGTTGATGAATATTATGAAAAGAACAAATTAAATAATTTAAATATTCTTGGAATTCACTTTAGAGGAACCAGCTACAAAACTAGTAGAGGTCATATTTTTCCAGCAACGACTAATCAAATGAAATATTATGTAGATAAACTATTGTCTGAGAATAAATTTGATAAAATTTTTCTTTGTACAGAGGAAAAAAATTATTTAAATTTTTTTAAAGAGAATTATTTAAATAAACTATTGTATATAGACTCTCATAGATCTGATAAAAACGATGCTTTTAAAATATACAATAGATCAAATCATAGATTTTTATTAGGCGATGAGTCAATTAAAGAAACACTAATATTATCAAAATGCTCAAGCTTATTATTTGTCAGGTCTAACATAATTAATGCAGCAAATTTTTTCTCTAATAAAGAGCAGTATTTATTTGAAATTTTTAATGGATTTAATTCAAGAAATCAATTCGTTGCAAGGTTTCTTTGGTATATTAAGAAAAATCTTCCAAAAAAATTTCACGGGTTAAAAGATGAATTAATTATCTCAAAAAACTAATTTTTGATTAAATTTTTTATACCAATTAAATGAGCGTTTAAATCCACTTTCAAATTTAGTAAATTTTTTAAAATTTAAAAGTTTTCTTATTTTTCTGTTATCTCCATGAGTTTTGAAAACGTCTAATTTATTTTTCGGTATATTTAAAATTTTAATTGATGATAAATGTTTTTGAAAATACCAAATCACTTTTCTAATATTTTGTGGATTATTTGAGCATATATTAAATATATCATAAGATTTATTTATTTTTTTGTACATTAATAAATACAAAATCTCTACAACATCATCTATATATGTAAAATCTCTATAATGGTTTCCTCCATTATTTAGTTGAAGCTTCTTTTTATTGAGAGAGGATTTAAATATTTTAAATAATAGCATATCTGGTCTTCCCCATTCTCCGTAAATTGTAAAAAATCTAAGACCATATATATTCATATTAAAATTTTTTGAAAAAGATTTTGCTGTTAGCTCATTAATCACTTTTGATGAAGCATAAATATTTTTGGGGTACAATTTATCAGTTTCGGTAAGAGGGAATTTTCTACTATCTCCATAAACAGAACTAGAAGATGCAAAAAAGATGGACTTTGTTTTTTTTTTAGATGCATATTTTAGTAAATTGATAGTTCCAAGAATATTTGTTTTTATATATTTAGTTGGATTTATTACAGAATATCTCACACCTGCTTGAGCTGCAAAGTGAAATATATGATCAAAATTTTCTTTTTGTAAAGAATCAAATGAAGTAGATTTTTCTATGTTAATTAGTTTAATCTTAAAATTTTTATATTTTTTAAGTTCAATTAAACGTTTTTTTTTAAGTTTAACTGAATAATAATCGTCTAAATTATCTATTCCAACTACCATATGTTTTTGTTTAAGTAGTTTTAAAGCTAAACTAAAGCCAATAAAGCCAGCCACTCCTGTGACTAATATATTTTTAGTCAATTTAGTTTTCACTCAAAATACCTATTGCTGGCGAGTTTTCCAAAAATAAAAGGTAATTATTTTTTTCAAATTTTATAATATCTCTAATTCTCTCATCTAGATATATTTCGTTTTCAACAGTTGCAGAATTTAAATTTTGATTTAATTGTAATAAAATAATTTTTTTCTTTTTCATTGAAGTCACTAAATAAGAATAGTTATCATTTTTTTTAAAGGATGTATTTTTTATAATTTGACTTATTCCAAGTGCTGGGGTGAAATAAATTATGGGCTCAATAAAACCATTATCCTTATGTGACTTTTTGAAAGGAGCTTTTTGTTTTATTTCTTTTGTTTCATATCCATAATAATCGCTGTAAGATGCTATTGGCCAACCGTAGTTGCTAATTTCTGTATCGTCATCAATAATCAAATTAACTTCATCACCTCCTTTTTGTCCATGTTCGGTAGATATAATAATATCTAGTGTATTGTCATAATATAAACCTTGTTGATTTCTATGTCCCATAGATACTAATTTATATTCCTTGCTATTTTTATTAATTGAAATAATTTTTCCAAAAAAACTATTTAGATCTTGAGCAGGAGAAAAATTTTGAAAATCACCTATGGTAAGTAGAATATTATTATTTTTATAACTAACCATTCTGCCACCTGATTGATAACCATTGAATCTTGCCTCTAAACATTCGTCATATGTAAAAAATTCTTCGAATGATCCAAGTTCAAATTTTTCGTCAGATTTTAGAATTTCAGCTTTTATTATCGACAAATTTAAACAATTGCTGTCAGGTTTTAAATTCTTAGTATAACTTAAATATAAATTATTTCCCGAAATCATTGAATCCTTTATTGATATAAATTTGTCTTTTTCATCATGTTTTAGGAAATCATTGATGTTTGTGTTTATTTCAAAAAAACTAACATTATTATTTATTAAATTTTCTTTATTGGTATAGATAATCTTACCTGTCCAAAAAATAGCTAAAATTTTATTATTGTAAAATTCTAGATATCCGTTTTTTTTTTCCATCTTATTTGGTTTACTATCTAAAGAATAATCAAGAAATATTTTTTTTAACAAAAAATTAGTATTATTTTTACTTTGCAAATTTAAGTACATCGTTTTTCCATTATTAATTTTTGAACTCAAAACATCAATTTCATTTTCAAGTGTTCTGATCTTTAAATCAAATCCCTGCAATTTAGATTTTAAAGTTTGAATATCACGAATTTTTGAAGGGATTATGAATACAGTATCTCTCAAATTATCTTTAAATGATGCGGGAAAAACTCCTTTAAATTTTAAAGCTAAATCACTTTTTGAAAAAAGGAGAAATGTTCCAAAAAAGAAAAAAAACAATAATGTAAATAATATTAATTTTGTTTTTGAATATTTTTTAAACATATTTAATGCATAAATTTTAGCTTGGTATTTTAGATATATATATTATTATTTATATATTATAAGAATTTTTAAATGTAAATTTATTAATTTTGTTAAAATGACAAATTCTATTGATATTAAAAATGTTTAAATACTTAAATCCAAAAAAATATATTAATTTTTTCAAACAATACCCAAGGTTACAAAATTTGCTTAAATTGAACAACAAAACTACTAGATTGATGTTAATGAATTATTATTTTAATTTAGTTAAAAAAAATAAAAATCTAAAAAATTTTTTTCTAGATGGCTCAAATGAAATCAATCAAATAAATTTTAAAATTGAAGAACTATATAATGAAAATAATTTATTATTTAAATCTTTGGCTCATAACGGTATAGTTATAGTTGAAAACGTACTAAGTTTTGAGGAAAAACAAAAAGTTTTGAATTTTTTTAGTGAAATTGAAAAAAAAAATATTTCTTCAGATTGGATAGATAAAAGCATAATCGACTCATCATCAATAAAATATAAAGACAGCAATAAAGTTAAAATTTCTTGTATGAAAAAAAATATCAAATACTTGCCTAGCCTTTCAAGATTAAATGATTATGTAACAAAAAAAATATTTGGTAAAAAAATAAATACTGTTGCAGAATTTTTTTTACATGAATGTATCGATACCGAAACACCTGATAGTTACGAAGATACAAAATTTCATATAGATAGATACTTGCCGTGTCTTAAAATAATCTATACACCTAATAAAATTAACGAAGCTAGTGCTCCATTTGGTTTTATCAAAAAGACTCATAAGTTAAATAATGAGTTTATGAGAAACTTTACTTTAAATTCAAAAAAATTTTTTATAGATGATGAGCATCTTACATTGGATCTTAAAAATAATGAAGTTAGTACTATTTGCCCAGAAAACTCTTTGATAATTTCATTTACAAATGGTTTTCATAAGAGAAATATTTTTTTAGAGAAAAATGTAAGGAAAATGATATTTTTTCAGTTTACAAATAACTTTAATTTTTTTTCTCTATTAAATTATAAAAAATATAATTAAAAAAATATTTTTCTAAAATTTTTTAAAGATTTATACAAAATAATAATTAATAACGTAATTACAGATTGTCCATTATCTCTTCTTATTTTAATTTCCTCAATAAAATGATCTTTAAAACTAATGGAGCTGGAATAGCCACCTCTTTGAAAAATACCAAATATTTCATGTTTTTTCGTTCCAATCCCTTTCAATTTTTTTTTCACAATCATTCTGTAAAAATAATCATAGTCTGATGAGTATTTGTATTTTAAATTGTAATTCCCTACTTTTTTTGCTGAGTTTAGTTTTATAAAAAAACCAGTAGAGTGACTACTGTAAAAGCCCCATGAAAATTTTATTTTCCATGGTCTGTAACCGTGTAAAACACCCCAATGCTTTTTAACCGCTCCAAAGAAAAAATCTACATCAGGATACAAATTAATATATTTTTTTAATATTTTAAGAGCGTTTGGCAGCAAAATATCATCTGAATTTACAAATCCAATATAATCACCTTTCGCTAATTGCATCCCTTTATTAAATGCATCGTATATACCTTTATCCTTTTCACTTACCCATTTGCTTATTTTTTTTTTATTTTTTTTTATAATTTCTAAAGTTCCATCGGTTGAACCCCCGTCTATAATAATAATTTCATAATTTTTATATTTTTGTGAATAAATGCTATTTAGTGTTTTTTGAATATGTGAGACATTATTAAACACTACAGTTATTATTGATATAAGAGGGAAATTTCTGTTTTTTATATATGCTTTTTTCAATTTTTTCTTTAGCATTTAAAGATTTTGAAATTATTTAAAAAAACTTTTTAATTCTTTTATTGATAGAAAATCTTTATTATTTTTAGAGCTATAACTAAATCCTTTTTTAACACTTTTTGCTTTAAATCTTCTCTTATAATATTCTTTTGTTTTAAATATTTTACTCTCAGAAAATGTATTTGGTAAAATTACATAATATTTTTTTAATTCTATTGTATTTAAACTATCACTTTCAGTAACCATTTCCTCGTGTATTTTTTCTCCTGGTCTTATACCAATTGTCTTTAATTTTAAATTTGGATTAAAAGATTTAATTAAATCTAACACTTTATACGATTTAAGTTTTGGTACTAAAATATCACCCCCAGGTGAATTTTTTAAACTCCATAAAACATGGTCAACACTTTCACTAAGTGTTATATTGAACCTTGTCATTTCATTATCAGTAATTTCAAATGTTTTTTTTGATAGATTTTTTTTTAATACATCTACAATAGATCCTCTGCTACCTAATACATTACCATATCTCAGCACGGAAAATATTGTCCCCTCAAAACCTTTAACATTATTTGCTGCAACAAATAATTTATCAGAACAAAGTTTGGTTGCTCCATATAAGTTTATAGGTGCGGCAGCTTTATCTGTGGATAATGCTACTAATTTTTTTATTTTTCGTTCCATACAACATTCAATTAAGTTCTGAGCGCCTATAATATTTGTTTTTATATATTCAAAGGGGTTATATTCTGCGGTTGGTACTTGTTTTAAAGCGGCCGCATGTATGACATAGTCCACTCCATTAAGAGCAATGGATAGTCTTTCTTTATCTCTTATGTCTCCAAGAAAATATCTTAAAAATTTATATTTTTTTTCGCTGAATTTTTTTGACATTTCATATTGCTTTAACTCATCTCTACTGAAAATAATTAGTTTGTTTATTTTTTTATATTTAGATATGATTTTTTTTACAAATTCGTTACCGAATGATCCGGTGCCTCCTGTAATTAAAATACTTTTATTATTAAACATAATTTTCTATTTATTAATATGAGTTAAATTTAGTATTAAGTCATTAGAGTATATAAAATTGTCTAATCTTTTATATAAAGTTTTTTTGAAATTTTTGTTCATTGGATTTTTCAACCAATAATCATAGAATTTGCTTGACCATTGATAATGATAACTGCCTAATTTTTTTAACATACGATTATAATCTAAAAAAAACCAATCTTTACTATTGTAAATATAATGCATGTAATAAAATTCAAGTACTTTTTTTTTATTAATATTCGTTTTCTTGTTTTGAAGATTATTAAAAAAATTTTTATATTTTATTTCAGAACTTATGTGGTAATTAAATTTATAACCAGCATGGGGGTTAATTCTAGAGGCATTTAAAACGTTAATTCCTTTGTATGCATATTCATGTGCCGCTGTCCCAAATACTGTGAGCACCAAATCAACTCTGTTTTTTATAATTTGATTATGACTTAAATCAGAGTTTAACTTTTTTATATTTGATCTTTTAATTAATTTATCAATATTTTTTTCAGTAAAGTTTTGATAAAAAGTAAATTTTCCTCCTTGCTTTTTATGAGTTTTTAATAACCAGTTATAATTTTTTTTCTTCAATGATAATTCAGAGAGATTTTTTATCCATTCATACATATCAGCGTAAGCAAATTTACCTCCAATATGAGGGGCATCTAAAAAATCATGAGGTAAAATTAAAATCGTGTATTTGTCAGTTTTGTATAAATTTGTTTCAATTTTTTTTTTATTAAATGCAGTTTTTGCAGCATAAGGCATGTCAAGATTTATTCCTTCAAACCTTTTTTTTAAATTATTGTTTGCTAGTACAAGTGCCTTTTTTTGAATTTTTTTATCAAATTTTTTAAATATTTTAGGATAATCATATACCTCAGAATAATGATAAGGATTCTCTTGCCGATGCCTTTTAATTCTATTTTCTTTTACTTCATAACAATCAATTTTATTTTTTAATGCAATTCTGTAAGGAATTCCCATTGTATATATAGAATGACTAACCAATAAAACTTTGATTTTATTATTTCTAAAATATTCAGACCAGAAAAAAAATAAATTTAAAAAATCTTTTAAAAAGTTTTTAAAATCATTACTATCAATATCAATTGTAGGTTTTTGTTTTCTATTTCTAGTTAAATACGAATCATAAATCAAGTCACCTAATTTAATTTTATTAATTTGAATATCCAAAATATCATTTTTGGATTTGATTTTTTTTAAAATTTTGTTGTAATTTACATTTGTCTGATTATTAATTTTTTCATCTATTTTAGGGAATAAAAATTCAGACACCCCAAAAGACTTATAAATACCAAAAAAACCTAAGTTTATTTTATCAGAAATATAACTTCTAATTTTTTGAGTAAAAGTTCTTTTTAATTTATATGAGAGAAGTACGTGACTATAGTAAGCAACTATTTTGAGATTATTTTTCAATCTAAAATAATCACATAAATAAGAAAAAATAATATGTAAAATATGAAATGAATTAAATTCAATTAATAAGACGCCTTCATGAGGTGGATTATTAATTTTGGTGAATTGTTGTTTGTTAAATTTTTGTATTTTTTTATATAAAAAAAATTCGTAAAATTTTTTAAACATTATTGTATCCAGTTGTTAATTTTCGAACATATAATATCAATATCCTTTTTAGTAATTTGTAAATGCATTGGAAGGGAAAAAGCATTTTTATAAAATGTTTCTGTATTTACAAAATTTTTTTCATCAAATTTCATTTTTTTATAAAAAGGGTGTTTATATATTGGAATATACAATACCTGAAGGAATATATTATTTTTACTCATAAATCTAAAAAAGTTTGCTTTATCTTTTAATGATTTAAAATTATACATTGCGGGCAAAAGATGGTGTGATGATTTTATATGTTTTGGAATATCTAATAATTTAATTTTTGATTTAGAAAGTTTTTGTCTATAATATTTGACTAATTTTTCTCTTTTCTTAATATTTTGGTTTAATTTTCTTAGTTGAGATAATCCTAGTGCTGCATTTATATCTGGTAAAATAAAATTAAAACTAAGATCTATTTGCTCATAATACCAAGGATAAAAGGAATTTTTTTTAATTTTAAAATTTTTTTTATCTTTAGTAATACCATGTTGTCTAAGTAACTTAATTTTTTCATACAAATTTTTATTATTTGTAGTTATTGATCCACCCTCACCTGTTGTTATTACTTTTACTGCTTGAAAAGAAAATACGGTTAGATCGCTATGTTTACTTGAGCCAACTTTAAAATTTTTATAGCTTGAACCAATAGCGTGGGAAGCATCTTCTATTATTTTAAATTTATATTTTTTTTTTAATTTAAAAATTTTTTCCATATCACACGGAAAACCAGCATAGTGAACGGGAATAATTATTTTTGGTAATTTACCTTTCTTTGAGGCTAACTTTAGCTTCTGCTCAAGTTTTTCAATGCTGATATTATAGTTTTTTAAATTTATATCTATAAAATCTATTTTTGCTCCACATAATACTGCACAATTTGCACTTGAAGCAAAGGAGTTCGCAGAAGTCCAAACAATATCCCCTTTTTTAAGATTTAAAGCTTTGCAGGCTATAAATAGAGAAGATGTAGCAGAATTAGTTGTTATACAAAATTTTGATTTTACATAATTTCTAATCTGATTTTCAAATCCTTCATTGACAGGACCACGACTAATAAAAGTAGAATTTAAAACTTTTGAAACACTTGATATATCATCTTTGGAGATTGTTTGTCGACTATAAGGAATTTTTTTAATCATAGTTTATTTTTGTTATTAGTTTCATTTTTTTTATAAAATTGATTGATTTATATGCAAGCTTTTTATGTGAATTGGTTTTAGAAATATATTTATATTTATTCATAACTTTAATTATATTATCCAAATTTTGATCCAATTTAAGTTTTTTTAATTTCAGATCTAGAAGTCGTAACATTTTTAAGTCTTCTATATAATCAAGTGTTAATCTAAAATTTTTTTGATATCTAGAATTTATATTGCAGATATTATAATTAAATAATCTTGGATTATTTTTAAAATAAAAACTTGGATATTCAGTGTACTTAAAGTCTTTTTGTTTTTTTATGTAAAAATACAATTTTTCCAAAGCTTTAAAATTTATAATTTCACCACTTGCTCCTACGGGAAACTTGTTGCCAACTGTAAAATCTGATTTTGAATTTAAATGATTTATGAGAAGCTCCTCTAGAATTTCTTTTGATATAAAAGGGCAATCTCCAGTAATTCTAACAATTATATCAAGTTTATTTTTTTTTGCCGCTAAATAAACTCTTTCAATTACATTTGTAGAGTCTCCAAAAAATATTTTTGCTCCAGTTTTTTTTACGTATTTTGAATATTTTTTATCAATACTTAGATTGGTAGTTGCAAGTATAACATCATCTAAATATTTCATTTTTTGAGTATTCTTAATACAATGCTCAATAGAGGTAAGATTGCCTATTTTTAAAAAAGCTTTATTTTTTAACCTAGAAGAGTCCGACCTAGAAATAATTATAGCTCCAACATTTAATTTCTCTAAATCAGAATTTCTAACTGGTTGATTGATATCTACATTTTTTTTAATTCTAAAAAATTTTTTATCTATTTCATTTAAATTAAATAAAGATTTTGTTTTACATCTTTTTAAGACTATGTTTTCTTTATTTAAAATTTCATTTTTTTTTATATTTTTTGTATAATGGGGTACTGCATTGTTTTTCACTAATTTTTTTTCATACTTTAATAAAAAATTTTTATTGTAAATTTTTCTTAAATTTTTATTTATTTTTTTAATTTTAGTATCATCTATTTTTGATTTTATAATATTATTTATTTCTCCCAACTCTAGAGATGAATAATAATCATACTTTGATAATTTTCGAGATAAGCAAAAATGCTTTTCGAGCTGATCTATTTTTAACATATTAGCTATATAAAAAAAACTTTTTGATTCTTCAGATTGACTATCTAAATGATCTGCAAAACTTATTTTTGAATTTTTGAAATTTTTTTTTAAAAATTTAATTTTATTAAAACCAGAATTTGACAATGAGGTTGGATAATCTTGATGCCCAAATTGTAAGGTAATATTCTTAGATATTGCTTTAATTTCTGAATATATTTTTTTTATATCTGTTAAGCTTAATGTGGTAATGTTTATAATTATTTCTAAATGCTTATCACAGTTATTTTTAAGGTAATTTGTTATTTTGTAATTATTTAATGAACTATATTGTATCTTAATACCTCTAATATTTTTTTTATATTTTTGGAGAAAAAAGATTCCATATTCATCATATATATCTAAATAAATTTTAATTTTTTTTTTTATACAAAAATTTAAAATTTTATCCCATTGAGATTTTGAGAAGAATAATTTTTTATATACCTTATACCAACTAAAATTTTTACAGGATATTTTATCATATTTAAATATTTGAAATTTAATAGACTTATTTTTGTAATTTATTTTTGTAAACTGTTTGACAGTTTCTTTGAACAATTTAAAGTTTCCATTATGTGAATTTGCTATTTCAAATATTATTTCAGTTTTATTTGAATGCATTAATTTCTTTTAAATTTTTATTTTCAATTTTATAAACTTTAGAACAAATTTTCATATCTTCTATTAAATGACTGATTATAATAATTATTTTTTCGTCTTTTAAATTATTTATGCTCTGTAAAATATTTACTTTTGTATTATGATCTAGTGAAGATGTTGGCTCATCAAATATTATTATATCGGTATTTGAATATATGGCCCTTGCTATTGATAGTCTTTGCAACTGCCCACCTGAAAAGTTTGAACCTAATTCGTTTATGTAAGTATCAATTTTTTTGTCAAAAGTGTTTACAAGTTCATATAAATCGACTTTTTTTAAACACTCATAAATTTTTCTTTCATCTATTTCAAAGTCATTCAAACCAAAGGCAATATTATTTTTTATTGTATCATTTCGAAAAAAAGAATTTTGTGATACGTAGGCAATATTCGAAAATTTGCTGGATTTTAATTCTTCATTGTTATACATAACACTTCCACTTGTGGGTTGAATTAATCCACATATAATGTTTAACAGAGTTGTTTTTCCTGAACCACTAGGTCCTAAAACACCATAAATATTATTTTTATTTAATTTTAAATTAATATTTTCAAATAATTTTGAGTTTGAGGCTGGATAGGAGTAATCAATATTATTCAAATTAATTTTATCGATTTTATGTGTATTTAATGTTTTTGAATCATCATTAGTTTTTTTACTTTCGTCTTTTTCGTTGTCTATTTTTAAAATTTCTTTTTTAAGCAAGTTTAGACTAGGTATAAAGGAATTTGCTGTGTTGATAAATGTTATTAACTTTATTGTAAACGGAAAAAGTCTTAAAATGGTAATTGTGAACAATGTAAGAATAGAAGTTATTTCTTCTTTTGAGTATGAGTCATAAACTAAAAAAGTTATTAATGAGAATAAAACTAAAACAGCGCTAAATTCTACTAATATTCTTGGTATTGATTGCAAAAAAGCTAAATTAGCAATTTTATAACTATTTTCTTTAGTTTTTTTAGCAAAATTTTTTTCAAAATAACTTTCTTTTTTTAGTAATTTTATCTGAATGATATTATTTAAAGACTCTTGTATATCCTTAAGCATACTTGATGAAAGATTTAATAATCTTTTCCCAGCACTAAAAAAATATGAATTAGTTAGAAAAGTATAAATAAGAACCAATATCAAAAAAAATAAAAATAAAATAATAAATACCTTGGGGATATAAAAAATCATTATTATTATAACGCCTAGAAAAATAAAGAAATCATTTGCTAGCATTAAAAATCTTTCAAGAAATCCTGCATAACTACTGCTCAACGTTGTAGTATTTCTCATTATTTCTGAACTTTGCTTTTCATTCAAAAAATAAATGTATGGCTTTGATATATAATAATTAAAAAAAAAACTTGAAATTTTATATCTTATTTGTGCGAAAAAGTTTGTTTGAATTTTGTTAGATAAAATTAGAATAACTGATTTTATTCCAAACAGTGTAATTATGAATAAAGATATATAATAAATAAAATTATCATTTTGAATTAAGTTTTTTAAATCTAAAAAACTCAAAATTTTTATACTTTCTATATTATTTTGATCTCCAAAAATAAAACTTACTAGTGGCAAGATTAATGCGATATTTAAAGTCTCTAATATAGTGCATAAAGTAAATAACGAAAAAATTAAAAGTAACTTTTTAATTCTAAAAAAAAGATATACGAAATAGAAATCTTTGAAGGAATTTATTAAACTAATCATCTATATTATTTCAATATGTTGAGTTTTTCTAAAATGTTTTTATTTACAGGTTCACCTTTAGAAAATTTTTTTGGCGATTTTTTGTTTATCAATTTGTCGTAGTATTTTGGTTGAATTCCATGTCCTGGCCTAATCCTCCTTATATTTTTTTTTGTGAATATTTCCCCTTTTTTAATAGAGTTAACTGCAAAAATTGAACGTCTTAATAATTTGCTAGTTTTTTCAGTTTTAGATCTAAAAAAAGAATTTTTTCCCTTAAGTCTATAGACATTATTAATTTCGTCTTTAAATTTTTTTATTTCTTTTCCTTTTAATGAAAACTCAATATCTAAACCTTTTTTTTGACCAGAAAGAGCTATGTGCTTTTCTATAACTTCAGCTCCAAGCGCCACAGCTGTATTTGCAACAATATTATTTGTAGAATGATCCGACAAACCAACTCGGCATTTAAATTTTTTCTTTAATATTGGAATATTTTTTAAATTAAAGTCAGATAAATTTGAAGGGTAGTTGCTTACACAATAAAGCAATGTGATATCCTTGCAACCATACCTTTTGGCTGTATTATATGCTTCCGAAATTTCTTTAAGTGATGCCATTCCTGTAGAAATAATAATTGGTTTTTTTGTCTGTGCTATTTTTTTTATCAAAATTAGATCCGTCATTTCAAAAGACGCAACTTTATAAAAGGGACAATCTAAACTTTCTAAAAAATCAACTGCATCTTCATCGAAGGGAGTGCTAAAAATTTTAATATTTAATTTTTTAGCGTATTGAAATAATTTTTTATGCCATTTATATGGAGTCTTTGCATCATTGTATAAATCCCAAAGTTTATATCCTTTCCAAAGACCTTTTTTAATTTTGAAAAAATTTTTATTTGAATTAAGTGTCATACTATCAGGTGTATAGGTCTGAATTTTTACTGCATCGGCTCCACTCTCTTTTGCTAATTTAACTAATCTAGTTGCTTGTTTAAAATCACCATTATGATTTGCTGAAATTTCTGCTATCAAAAAAGGCAATTTAAATTTCATAAAATTATTTAAGATTTTTTATTTTTGAGGCAATTCTAGAGACTGTCTTATCATCTTTTACAATACGATTTAAAATATTAGCTGTTTTTTTAAAATCCAAACTAAGTGATAATTTTAACAAATCCATCCAATTTTTATTATTTTT
>MDTE01035676.1_pt1 | contig 36277 bp, 33 predicted proteins | sample 811231 | NCBI WGS metagenome assembly MDTE01 (sample SAMN05326651, study PRJNA326480) | marine metagenome | isolation source: seawater | place: Indian Ocean: Red Sea | collected 2010 | reverse complement strand
GTCGTAGTGTGTGAGGTCTCTGTCGCACATCCTCTGGATCGCCTCTGTCCTCCTCTGCAGCTCGTCGTAGATGTCCCTCTTACTCCTGAAGCCCATTCTAGGTGCAATTTTGTTCTCAAGCATGTCAGACTGGAACATTCCCCTGAAGTAAACTTCATCGGCTACTGGGTCCCACTCGAACATGTTCCTGGTGAGGATTCCATCCGCGGTCTTATCGAACCCGATAACCTCGCTCACTCCTGTTATTCTCCTTGCTATACCTCCTCCTGGGGCCTCGACGACCTCTTGGAATATGGCGAAGTTCAGATTGTCGAAGAAACGGGCTGGAACGTTGATCGGGTCCCCCGTAAACCTCTGGATTAGCTTAACGATATTCGAAGCGTGGAATGTCCCTACGACTGGGTGGCCTGTCTGCATCGCCTGGAATGCGATTGCCCCCTCTACCCCCCTGATCTCCCCGATGATGATGTACCTGGGCCTCGATCTTAGTGCGGCCTTGAGTAGGTCGAACATCTCCACCCTAGAGTCTTCGTTTTTCGAGTCCCTCGTGATTAGCCTCTGCCATATTGTGTGTGCAACCTTGACCTCTGGTGTGTCTTCCGCTGTGTAGATCTTCACGTTGTGGTCGATGAAGGGGAGTACCGCGTTGAGTGTCGTTGTCTTGCCGGAAGCGGTCTCCCCCGAGACCAGCATGGACATGCCACTCTCCAGACCCAGCCAGATGTAGGCGGCCATCTGGGATGAGAGGGTCTTCCACTTGATGAGTTGGATTATGGAAATGGTCTCCTCTGCGAACTTCCTGATGGTGAAGGAGGAGCCTTGGATGGATACGTCGTCACTATAGATGATGTTGATTCTGGATCCGTCCAGGAGGGCCCCGTCAACTATCGGCTTGCTGTCGGACACAGGCCTTCCAATCCTCTCTGACATTGATCTTAGGTACCTAGTCAGCAGTTCCTGGTCCTTGAACGCGATGTTCGACGTGAGCATTGGGAATACCTTGTGGTCCATGTTTATCCTCGATAGTCCGATTGAGTGGATGTCCTCCAGCATCTCGTCTGCAAGCAGGGTTTCGAGCGGCCCGTTGTTCACCAGATCCCTGACAACGACGTACTTCAATCGTTCTAGCTGCTCTGCGGTTACGCTGATGCGGGCCTCCCCCAATCCTATGAGTTCCCTTGCCTGATCAACGACAGGGTTGGAAAATATTGAGGAGGATGTGGTGGTTGTCATCTCGTCCATCATCTCGTGAATCATGGCGATGAACTCGGCGTCGTTGTCGAACCTTTCTTTCTGGGGGGCGTCTCTCAGAAGGCGCTCGACGATGTTGTCCCTGATTTCTTCCTCATCCGCCGTTATGCTCGGCTCGAGTCCGTACCAGAATGTGTTGCCCGCTCCTTCGGCCCCCTCTGGAGGGGAGTACACGTGAGCGAAGCACGGAGGCTTGGTGGCGTAGATCAGGTTTCTGGGACTGACGCTCTTTGCGTCTCTGTCCAGGGGCCCGTAGTATATCGGCCTAGAGCCATGCTGGGCTTCGAAGTCCTCAACCCAGTCTCTGATGTGGGGGTACTCGGCCATTAGACCGCCCAAGTCGCCGGGCTCTATGGTGAACTCTGGCTCCTTAGGGCCCTCGTCCTCGGCTTCCTGCTCTGTGACCATTCTATTTCCTCCATCAAGCAACCGCGGTTATGTCCACTATGAAGCCCATCTCCGGCATAACCTTCCAACCTATCCTCTCGGTGACTGGTCCGGCCGCACGCAGGAACCTAGTGACCCCTACCGTCCTCACGAGCTGCCCCCCTACAACAGCAGTCATCATGTCAAGAAGCACCTCAGCTGAGTTCTTCATGTCCCTGAGCACCGTGTGATCCATCTCGTCTGGGTCAATCGTCAGAATTAGGGTGCGTCCCTCAGATGTGAACTTCCTCAGGGCTGAGAGTAGTTCCTTCCCATTCATCTCGGGAGGGATAAGCTCAGAAGCCCTGTCTATAATCACTACCTCGGCCTCTCTGGATGGAGGCGCTTCAAGGAGATCCAGGACTGTCACCTGTTCATCGGACTTGTCCGCGATAACGCCGAAGCTCGATATTAGGTGGAATATTCCCTCGTCTATCCTCTTGTCCATGTAGTATCCTATGCTTGCGACCTGCTCTAGCCATCCTCTGGTAGTCAGCTCTGTAGTGTATAGTGCTACCTTGATGTCGTTTGCGGTCATCCCGAATGACATCCTTTGGCCGATTATGCTCTTTCCCGACCCTATGCCTCCGCATACCATCATCAGGGCCCTGTTGGGGATGGCCGTGCCCATGCTCTGGCCTAGGCTGTCCTGGATGACACCGAATTCGAAGTTGTCAACGCTAGGGGACGACAATTCTTACTTCCTCCGAGGTTGTGTCTGCTCCGGTGTAGCCGGTAGCTGTGGATGATACTGAGAAGCTGAGAATCACGTCATGGTTACCAGAGTCAAAGGAGAGGGCGCTGGATGCGTCGTCTATGTTGAACTGTAGTGTCTGCCCCGGTAGCCACTCCGTCTCTCCCCCGGGAAGTGTAACAGTCATAGTAGCCCCACTCAGCATCACGCCGACGCTGTCGGCATCCAAGAATGTCTCCCCCGAGTTCTGAAGGAAAATATTGGCACTTTCTGTGCCGCTGTCCCACTGGATGTACATCGGGTCGCTGACCAGGGATGCCCTAGTCCTAACGTCCTCCGCTCCCTGCTTTCCCCTGTCATCCAACACGTCGTCCATGTCGTCCCAAGTCTGCAGTAGTACCCCAGAGACCAATGCAGCTACTATCAGCCCAGCGCTTAGGAGGATCAGTTCTGATGGTCCGCTAGCTGCCAAATTTCTCACCTCACGTGATGGATACCGTCTCCGCGTCGTTGTAGTCGTATATAGCAAGGAAGGCCCTGTCAGGGTCGTCCTGAATTGCGAACCCGTGGGTGTTCGGGTCCAGAGGGAAGGGGTCTGTGGAGAGCTGCTCTCCCGGGAATAGGTAGAGATTTGTGCCAGAATAGTGGCTCACGAAGGGGGCGAATGGGGTTCCCTGTGCATTCGAACCGGTGTCCGAGTAAGTTACGAAAATATGTGACAGGTCTATGGTCTCGGAACCAACGTTCCTGATTGAAATCGTGTTGAGGTCGTGAATCGTGGCGACTTGGAATGTTGCATCCCCGTTTCCACAGCCATTTATGGTGATCTCGTCCCCTACTGTGTAACCAGAACCGGGGCCCTCTACGTTTACCGTTGTGACTGCGCCACCGGTAGTGGCCACTCCTACGGTCAACCCGGAGCCTGTCCCACCTGTGGTGGCGCATCCTGTATCGGTGTCCGAGTAGTCCGTGCCGTCGTCATTTGGCGTTACGGTGTTGACAGGTCCTGTGGCCTCAACCTGATCGGTTAATGTGACGAATGAGAGCTCGGGGTTTGGTAGTTCGTACTCTGAGTTCTGTATGGAGTCGTCCACGCTCTCGACCAGCGTCACCGTGGCCATACCGAACACCATGATGAACACGGTGCCGACAACCATTGCGCCGACGCTCGACCCGGACATCCATCACCCCCCCTAGGGAGTCCCCTGGGTCCTCCAAGCCTCGATCATCGCAGCGAAGGTGAGCAGGGTCCTGTTGTTTACGGCCGGGGCTCCCTCGGACGCCTCACCGGGCTCTGCCAGGGTGGCGATGGAGCTGAGGGCCTTCTCCTCGGCGGTAGTGATTACCCCGGACTTAGAGGCCGCCTTGAGGAAGTTTAGTGCATCTGCTCCGCTCATGTGGTCAAGTAGGAGGGCCACGATCTTGGTCGGGTCCACGCTGGGGCCGTGCAGCAGGGCCTCCTCCTCGGAGCTCTTTAGGAATGGGTTGACTGCGAGCGACTGCGCCTCGTAAAGGTCCAGTAGTCCCGGACCCCCGGGCATGCCGCCCTGAGACGAGAGGGTTGCTCCCTCTGAGGGAGGGGCGTCCATGGGTCGGCTCGTAACCTCACCGTCGTCCCCCACCGTGTGAATCACGTCCTGGGCGCCTCCGCCTCCTCCGCCTCCTCCGCCTCCGGCGCTGGCGGCCGAGGCGGTCTCCGCGGCGATCTTGGCGGTCTGTTGCGCCGTCATCTTGATGTTGGCCTCCATGAGGTCCATCGCTGTCTCCAGCCTTTCGAACCTGTCCTTGACCATGTCCACTAGCTCGGGGATCTTGTCCTGTCCCTGGTTCGCCTGCGGGTCGCCAAGGACACCTACCCTGGTTCCCGTGGGGGCGAAAAGCCAAGCCTCCAAGTCAGTTGGCCTGAACTCGGTGGGTATGTCCACATGCTCTACTGAGAGTTTGGCCACCTTGTCAAGTCGGGATGCCAAGCCAGGGTCGGCGCCGGCCTCATTGGACGATCGGAACTTGTCCATGAGCCCCATTTGAGCACCTCATCTAGCCTCTCCCCTTGTGTCCTTGTTCCGTTATTCCCGTCTTAATTCTCAGGCTCACATCATCGACGAGCCGAGTACTAACGAGTCTATCTTGAGCGTGGCTAAGGTCTCACCACCGCCATCCACAACTATCCTCATCTCTAGCTCCTGGCCTGCTCCTGCCTCAGCATCGCAGCCTGGCGACAGCCCGAGGGCGAAGTCCTCGTGGTCGATGACGTCCTCTGAAGTGTCTGCATCGTCTGTGTTGGTTGTGCTTAGGGCGATCGTGAACTTGAACACGGTCCCGGCAGAGAGCTCCTCGCCCAGGAAGAAGGCGTCATCCCTTACCACGCTGGTGGTGTCAACAGCGGCACCGGAAATCCCGTCCCAGTCGTCTGCCACGGTAATCTCGTCACCTTCTTGGTAATCTCCGTCTTCCTTTGACCCGTCCTGGTCGTCTCCGTTGGTGTCGATGTCACCGAATGTGGCGTCACCTAGGGTGGTGATGACGTATGTTCCGCCTGCGAGCATGTCGGTGGCTGAAATCCCCGTGGTATCGCCGAGGCCCTTGAGGTCGGCAGTCCCGGAGTCTACGACGGCGAAGGTGGTCGAAGTGGCAGAGTAGGACACCTTGCAGGAGATGGAGTACTCGATATCGCCATCAGCGACCCCGATCGAGCCCGAAGATATCCTCCCGACTACTTCCATAGTGTCTACGTCCGTGGAGGACCCGGTGTTCAGGGGGTCATCGACTGTCTTGACCAATACGTCAACAATGGAGACCTTTCCTGAGATCTGCTTCCTGGTGTCGTCGCTCGTGTTCTCTGCGTTCTGCTGCAGCTCTTCGGCGGTCTTGATGATGATAGTCGAGGCCACCGCGGCCACTAGGATCAGCGCGATGAAGACGATCATCGCACCGATACCGATCGATCCGGATTCCCTCCTGTCGTCTGTAATGAAAACCTGCTCGTCCATCAGATCACCGCCTTCCCTGAAACGACTGAGTCGATCTGGAGCTCGGAAACCGTTGTTCCCCCTCCATCGACTATCATCTTCAGCTGGAGCGTCTCACCGACTCCGGACAGTTGAGAGCAGGGGCCTATGTTGTAGTCTGCGGCATCCATTGCCGTGGTGGCGTCTATTGCGACACCACCCTCAGTAGTTGGGTCGTCGTCCCCGTCGTCGTTGTTGGCGTCCTTCTCGCCGTTTCCGAATCCTAGGTAGTCCTTCTCCACGTTGATGTCGAACTTGAACACGGTCCCGGCGGTCAGCTCGTCACTAGCCTCGTACGCGGCCCCTGCTAACGTCTCGGCGTTTGGCTGAGACCATGTGCCGTCTCCAGTAGCGACGTTTGCGCCGTCGGCCCCGGCTACAGCCTGCCCCCATGGTGAGTCGGAGCCAAGGTTGCCGGTCACGATTCCGAAGTTGTTCTCGTCACCGCAGGTAATCATGAACTCGATGTTGCTCACCAGAACGTCCGTCGAACCGGAGGCGACCTTGGCAGTAACTATTACGCTGTCCAGATCGGTGCCATCGCTTCCGTTAACTATCATGTTGATTATCGATATCTTACCGGAAATCTCCTTTCTCGTGTCGTCACTCGTTGACTCGGCGTTCTGCTGCAGCTCTTCGGCGGTCTTGATGATGATCGTCGAGGCCACAGCGGCCACTAGAATCAGGGCGATGAATACAATCATCGCACCGATACCTATCGAGCCCTCGTCTAGGTTTCTTTCTATTGTCTGGTTTTCTTCGCTCATACGCGTGTCACCCGTAGCACCCTGTGGATGCTTTTCACTTATGATATTAGTGGAAAATAAGGGTGAATTCTCAAGCAGGAATAATGAATTCAAGACCCTATCCCTACTGCCTCCTTGACGTTAAGGATCTCCACGGGGACGTGTACAACCCCGCCCGGGCCGAGGTTCTCCACTAGTGGTAGCCTCAGCGTCTCGAAGCCATCTGGCATCCATGGGTCGATCAGTAGGCCCTCCATTACGTTGGGTGTCCTGTTCTCTATCCTAGTCTGGACCCTCAGGTCACCGTAGTCGGCATAGTAGCCGGTCGTTATGTTCAGGCTAGAACCTAGCAGCGCGTTCTGGGAGAAAGACCCTGACGGCCTTATCTCGATACCGATCTCTATGAATCCCTCTGGCGGGATCTCCGGTATCTCGCACATCTTCGGGGAAGCCGTCCACCCGTAGGGGATGGGGGGTGCAAGCCTCATGGTGGAGATGTTGTTCTCGCCGGTGTTCTCGAGGGTGATGACCATCAGCCCGTGGTCTCTGCCCTCTGGCCAGGTCGTCCCTATTGACATGAAGAAGCTGTTAACCAGGAAGGGGCTCGCTGCCTCGGTTACTGCAACCGGGCCCAGCGCCCTGATGGCGTCCTCGAAGGCCTTGGCAGCGGATGCGAGGTCGTGCTCTATTGCCTTCTTTCCCTGGTTGACCAGGGTTAGGGCTATCTCCTCGATGTCGCTGAGTTCACCCATCTCGTTTAGGTGCCTGCCAAGTGTGGACAGGGATCTCTCCAATCCTTCCCTGCCCATGGAGGCCACGGCGCCCTCTACGCAATCTGCCGCGGCTCCCCAGTTTCCCTCCCTCAGGTGCTGGAGCCCCAGCATGGTCAGATCCCATGCGTTTCGGTCTCCCTGGGACATCTCCTCGAGCTCCTCGAGGGACCTCTCAAGTGAGGACAGCGCCCTGTAAAGGTCCATGATTTGGCCCTCTGCGTCATCGACCTCCCTGGAGAGGTTCTTCAGGAGCTTCTTAGCGCTCAGAGGTCGGTTGGCCCAGATAGCGAACTGAATGTTCTGGGCCTCCTCCTCGATGTAGTCTATCCTCTTCAGAGTGGCCTCCGCGCCACCTGTAGCTGGGGCTCGTTCCCTTGCCACGTCAAGCCCCTCCTTTTCCTCTCTGGCCGGCGCTTCCCAGGATTTTCTTGATCCTGATTGCCCTCAGTTCGATCTCCGCCAGCTGGCTGTATAGCGTGTCGTACGAGCTGTCTAGGAATCTGAGCATGATGTGCACGAGTATGGGGGAGAGGGCCATGAAACCGAGCAATGCGGCTATGGACGATGATCCCAAGTCTATGGCAAGAGAGGGTGTTAGTAGCACGAATGGCAAGAACGCGTATGGTGCGCAGGAGATTATCGCCCTGAGTTCCTTTCGGGTGTTGGACTGCTCCCTATCATGGTCCTCGATCAACGCCCTCGTCCCCACTTTCGCCTTCTTCCTGTCGTCGTGGATGGCCTGAAGTTCACCCGAGGAAAGCCACGCCACTAGCCCAGCGAATGCTATAGAGGCGATAGCGCACAGGATGGTTAGCACAGTTGAGATTCCAGACAGAGACAGAGTGCCGAAGGCAATGGCTGCCACGTATGCGGAGGCGTGTAGTGAATCCTGGTCTTCGTCAATCCCTCGTCGTAGAAGCGAAAGGGCCATGAAAAGGACGACAATGGATGCGATTGCTGCCGATGGCAGAGGTATCCCAATGAAGTCTATTGGAGGGGTGGACCATGATGATATTTCCAAGGAGACGGCGTTCTGGTCATTGGAAAGATTGTTGCCAAATACCTCCGTAATCGTTCCGACTAGTGTGGCAGTACAATCAAGATCTTGGGACGAGCTGTACCATGGGATTGGGTTCAGTGTAACCTGCCAAGAAGCAGTGTAGCTGTCGTTCCAAGAGAGGTCCGGCACCGCCTTGTTCGATGACATCATGCTTATGTCTGCGTATGGGGTGCTCTTGCAGACAAGCTCAACCTGGATGCCGGTCGGCATCCTAGCGTTCCCGTCGTTTCTCACGAGTACGTCTATCGTAGTGGATTCGCCCTCGATTCCTTCCCCTGAAAACGTGACGCTGCTTACGATGGGGTCAGAGGACTCGGACATCCTTAGCTTGACCACGAAGTTGGTCCAGAAGGCGGCCGATGCTGGCTCGTCAGGGTTCCTCATCTGGAGGAATATATCCCAGCCGTCCCCCGGTGCCAAGAACTGCTTGTCGGGGAGGAAGACCTCGATAACTATCGTCCCCCCGTGGATTCCTCCTGCCTCTAGGTCGTACGGAGTAGTGGCATCAAGATCCCACTGTGTACCGCATGTGGCGACCGTTCCAGTAGTGACTGAAATGCCAGCACCGTTCTCGTCCAACATCTGGCACATCCCATCATCTACGCTGAAGCCCCAGTCGGTGTTGGGCCAGAAGTTAGAGTTGACCAGCCTATCGGGCAAGTCTGGTTGAGTGGCCAAACGGCTGGGGTCTCCGTCCAGGCCTATGGTGTAAGCCCTCTCAGCGACATTGGAGTAGCCTATCGAATTCACGTTGGCCCACGGAATCTCGATCTGGCGACAGCTATCGTCGGTGTTGTTGTCGCAAGCGAATTCCCCTGCCGAGTCGGCATTTAGCTCGTATACGTCGTCTGTCTGAACTCTGACTACTCGTATGGTTGTGTCTATTGTATTAGGGGGCAGGTCTATCCCCAAAGGCGTGAATGTGAGTAGGAAGCTTCCCTCCTCGTTACGGTAGTGGTCCCCTGCTAGAGTCGAGAAGGTGAAGCCCATTGAGATGCTTGTTGGGGATTGGCTTTGGCAGTCCAGGCATCCCAAGGTTACGGTTGTTGAGCTGATGTCCGACTGGACTGCGAATCTCTCTGAAATTTCGTCCGAATCCGTCGTCTCCCACTGGATTGACACTTGCATCTCAGCGTTGCCGTCGTTCTCAATCTCGTATTCCACTTCCCTATCGTGGCCTGGGACTATTGAGATCCAGCTGGGGACCCTGACTTCCTTGAGCTTGAATACTGGGAGTATCTCCACATCGAGATTTTTCGTTCCAGCTGGGACTCCCATCCTCTCGTTCATGGGGACTTGGACCACGTTTCCGTCGACTATCTGCGTTGATGGCCATGTCGGGAACGGGTCGGTGATGTTCACAGCTCTGATGGTGATGCTGTGTATCACCCCTGCCTCTAGGGTAAGGTTCCCATCGCGTAGTTCGGGCAGGTGGATGTACAGGTCTAACTTGTGGTCTTCGCCCGGCTCGATTGAGATGCTGGACTCGTTTGTGGAGTAGGACCAGTTGTGTGGTCCCTCGAACTCGGCAGTAACATTCAGTATTTCCATGAGATTACCGTTGTTGATCAGAGTCAGGGGGAGGGTCAACGTGGTTCCTGGTGCTGCTGTGAGTTGTGAAGGGCTGAGGATGTTTACCGCGTGATCAGGAGCGACTTGTACGACTATTCCGCTACGGTCCAACTCTATTCCTTCGCTTACTACTGAAATCTCGAACTTGCTATCTATGTCCGCCCTAGCAGACGTTCCCGCGGTGGCGTAAACCCTGACGATGGCCTGGGAGCCGGGTGCGACGGTCTGCAACTTGGTTAGGAGAAGGGTTCCGTCATCTGCGAAAGAGACCTGGATCTTGTCCTCGTCAAGATTGTACAGGGTCAGCTCGAATGTCCTGTTTGAGTTTCCTGAGTTGTTTAATTGCAGCATTATTGTGGTCTGGCCCACCCTGCTTGCGCCTAGCTCTGCCTTGGAAATCACAGCAGTCGAGTTGTCGGGTACCAATTCGGCAGAGACGAGCTCTGTGAGCATGAATTGAGCAGGGGCAAACGCAAGAAGTTCGCCCGTTTCCGTGGAGTTGGCATAGACCCAGACATCGTGAATCATATCTGCACTGGCCGTGGCCGGAGGAGTAGCAGATACCGTGATTGGGAAGACATTGCCGTTGGGGTTGATTGAGGCCGTCTGTGGGTAAAGATTTGTCCTGGACTTGAGCATGTTGGCAGCTGAGCTGCTGAGGGAAATTGACCAATCGGGAATCGGCACGAACCCGATGGTGAAGTTAGCAACATCGTTCCCCGTGTTTATGAGATCAAGGGTAGAGGAGATGGCTGTGGATGGATCGCCAGTAGCTACGCCTCCTGGAGTAAGCTCGGCAGACCAAAACTCCTCTATTTCTAGAGAGACCGATGCAGATGAGTTCCTAGACAATGTGTTGGGGAAAGAGCCCCAGTCAGACGTGGCCGTGAAGGCGAAGGAGAAGGTGCCAGCGGAAGGGTATGGGAAGTCGGCGTTTCCATTGAATGAAATCGCGACCGTGCCGTAACCCACCTCTCCAGGCTCTAGCTCCATAGTTGACGGGGTTGCGGAAGCAATCCACCTAGTGTGCTCTGCTGTGCTTGCGTCGGATTGTGGTGTGTCGCCCACGAAACTCTTTCCGGTATCCCCCCCATCCGATGTGGGGGTCATAGTAACCTGGGCAAGTGTGCTGTTTGAACCCAAGTTGTGAACAATCGTTACCTCGAAGTTGACGAACCTGTCGGTATTCCCGCTGATTACATCATCTACGTTGACAGGATTTGCCCCTCCCGTGACTCGGACGTCTAGCTCGACTACGCTGTCTATCACCAAGGTGGTCTGAATAGTTGCAGGGACCCCTCCCTCAAGGGGTATGGCCTGGACTAGGATATCCACCTGTTCTATTGACGAGACCTTCCAAGCCGGGTTCAGGGGCATCTCTATGTCTGGTGTGGTAATGGTTACTGTGATTGTCCTAGTTGTGTTGGGCATCACAACATCTGTGGTAGAGGTAGGGGAGTGTATTGTCCAGTACGGAATGGACTCTAGGGCTCCTACGTTAATCTGGAACTGGGCAGGTGCCGTTCCGGTGTTCATCAAAGTGTAATCTAGAGTCCGTGAAGTCCCGGGAGTAAGGTTTGCGAAGTCATCGACGAAAAGACCCGATGCAGGATGGATGTACGAGTGGTTCTGGGTAATCTCGGCCTGGTATGTCCCCCCTGCCATCACAATTGCACTAGCATCAAGGACGTATCCTGCGGCTTCGCTTTGAATCTCGATTGTTACTGTAACTGTGTCTCCATTAGCGGCATCAGATGGAACGTTGACTGTTACTTGTATGGCCTCAGTCTGTCCAGAATCTACAGTTAGCAGTCCCTGGGGGCATGTGGAGCAGTATATCTGCGATGGGGAATCTGCCCAGTAGCTTCCTGGACTGGAGTCGTTCGACTGTGTGACAGTGAAATCGTCGCTTACTGTTCCTGAGTTCTGCAGGATGAAGTTCAGGATTGTCTGGGATCCGGGGTCAACGCTCCTACTGTTCGCCGGAATCAATGATGCCCTCAGGGCGATGAAGTTGACTATTCGCGAATCAATGTCGACGACCTGTGAATCGACTCCGGACACGAGAAGGAATCCGCCGAGCGTATAGTTGCCCTCTAGTGTTGATCCGTCGAAGCTGACGGTGACGTTCTGAGCTATGGGTGGATTGGCGAGGCTGCCTGGCTGCAAAGTCTCGGTTGTAGATGAAAGATCGAGGCTAGGGCCGCCTAGAACGGGGGTCAGAGTGAGATCCGCGGTGACGTCCACAGGCTGGTTCCCCGTATTTACAACCGTTATCGCACCGACCCACAGGGCCCTTGCGAGGGAGCTACCTGCAGCGGGAAGGGAGTCTGCAATGTCAGAGGCTTGCTCGTATGCCACGACCTCTATGCTGCTAAGAGAAAGCTGATCGTTAGACGGGTCCGAGTCTGAAGAGGAGCCGTCTACCACCCAAGCCGCAGTCATTTGAATGCCCGAACCCGCGACCGAAGACGCGTCCCAGTACAGCAAATGGATCTCCTGCTGGCCGGGGTTAAGGTCGACGGTTCTGTTATCAACTACGGATCCATCGATTTGCAGGGTTAGGTTTCCATATGCTGTAGACCCTCCCATGTTCGCGATGCTGACCCTAATTATGTGATTCAGCGGTGCTAGGGTTGGGTTTCCGCTTGGCCCGATCACCGAGGGAGTGGTGACGTTGAGGTCAGTTACCGCTACATCCGGGTCTGTCGACTTGCCAGATGTCAGCATTGGAGATTCTTCCATAGTTTCTGAGGGGATGATTGAAAGAAGAGGGGCTAGGAATAGGAGAGAGACCAGAATCGCTGCCTTGGAAGCCTTTTCAGATGCAATCAGACCCCGATTGCGGCTGTTTGAGATTGCTTGTGTTACCATTGCTTGCGCTCCCCTCCTCGTAGAGGAGACTAAACATGATTATGAAACAACCGGCGATAAATTCTTTCTCGATTTAGTAAGGTGCGTGTCGGACCGATGTTATGAAAAGTCACTGCTCACGTTCGGTTACGTGGCGGACGCTGTATCCATCGTAGTAATCATGCTGGTGCTAATTGCAACCTTCAGCGGCTTGTTCCGAATTTTGCGTTCTGGTTCGAGGAGGACTATCCTGCCGTCAACAAGGAGAAACCTGCCTGATCAGTTCTCTGAAGCTTCAATGATGAGGGGCAAGAGAACAAGAGGGAGAGACAGGTCAGGGAGTCCGACCGTCTCTGGTTCACTTGGAGAGGGTTCCGAAGCCATGGGCCCTGGGGTCCAAGAAGCCGAGATCTCGACAAAGGAGGAGTCGGCCTTGGAAAAGAGGCTCGAACGAGAAGGTGCGAAGAGAGGGGCGGTTCAAATCAGCCTCATGTGGGACAACTGGAACGATCTCGATCTTCACGTGATTACTCCTTCTGGGGAGCACATATACCACGATAACAGGAATTCGGGTTGTGGTGGAGAGCTAGACGTGGATATGAACTTCAAGCCGACTTCAAAGACACCCGTCGAAAACATTGTCTGGACCGGCACCCCTCCTCCCGGGGTCTACAGGGTAGGGGTAAGGCACTACAAGATTCACACCAAGGGAATATTCTCGTGGGTGCCCTTCCTTTCCAGAATTCACAGGAAGAATTCTACAGATTTCAAGGTCAGCGTTACCATAGGAGAAAGCAAGCGCTTCTACGAGAGTTCCATGGTGAAGGGGAACGACTTGCAGTTCGTCGCCAAGTTTGCGATAGCCGGTCCCGATGGAGAAGTTCCTGTAGACACTACCACGGCAGAGTCAGAGCAGTCTAGTCAAGACTTCACTGAAGCTAGGGAAATAGATACTCTTCGCAGAAGGGTAGGGACTGTGCAAGATGGTGTGTCTGTGACACTAAGCTGGGAGGGTTCTGGTGACTTGGGGCTATCAGTAGTCAACTCCGATGGCGAAGAGTTGTCTTTCTTCAACCCAGAGAGCCTGGGGGGTACTTTCGACGTGGGGGGATTCGATCCAAAATCAGGCAGGAGATCTGTTGCCTGGGAGTCGGCACCCCCAGAGGGCAAATACACGGTTTTCGTCAACCACTTCGAGACAGAGGGAGGCGAGGGGGACATTGAATTCAATGTATTAGTGAACAACCGAGGAGATTTGCAAGAGTTCTCAGGCAGCCTCGCCTCTGACGGTTCGAGGGTCGAAGCGGGGAGCTTCGAAGCCTAGTCCGCCCAAAGACCCTGAATCTTGAGAGACCTTGCCATCCAACGAAGTTTCTCCGACTTCCTAGGTTCGTCAGTAGATCCTGACCACCTCCCTACAATGTCGGCCCTAGTTCCGAGCATCCTGATGCTACTGAGGCTGACTCCAAGAGCGGTAAGAAAGCACGCAGCACGATCTCCGTCAGTAAACCCTCCGGGATTGTGCATTCCATTAATTTTCGAAGACGTCTGGTGAGTTAGTACTAGGTCCGGTGGGTTTGTCTGTGACTCTGCCTTTTGGACCAACGACAACCAGTCCTCACGGTTGTCCCCGTGTGCATGGAGGATTATCGGGACCGATCTAGAAACGGCCGTAACTGTCCCATGACCGCCATCGGCGTCGCTAACTATGCATGCTATCCTTGACCAAGCCAATTCAGAGAGAGATTGAGGTAGTTCAGACAACACTCCTGAGGCACCGTCGGCGGCCACAATAAGGGTGGGAGATTCAAGAATTCGGATGACTTCTGAGGGTTCTATTGCTGCTCCCAGAATGGCAATATTGGGTTCTCTTATTACTAGCCTTCTGTACAGTCTAGACAAGGAGGCAGCCCTATTGTGCCTAGCCCAGGTTTCTATCGAGGAAATCTCTACTCGTTGAAGCAATTCATGGGCGCTGGAAAGATCATCGGACTCCTCCCAGCCGAAGTGAGACCTGACATCGTCCTGCATCTCAATCAGAGCTGTTTGAGAGGGCGACAAGTCTGTGGGGTTCCGTTTTGACGCCATGCTCCAGTGGAAGGACTCGGTGAGTGTTGAAGAACCCTCGTGGCTGACTATTGCTCATGCCGATGCCACTCAAAGCCCCGTTGATCGAAGATGAGGGTTTATTGGCTCGTTACCCCTTCCTTCCCCAGGGAAGAGAATTCATCAGAAAAATGTTAGAAAAAAATGGAATCACAGTTGAGGATTTGATTGAGGCCCCATGGTTGGAAGACGTCAGGATAAAGGGCAGGCTGAGGTTGGTGGATTCGATTATCCAAGACGGGGGGGTAGGTTCTTCTTCAAACATAGACATCTCCACAGAGGCGGGGAGGATGACTGAGTCGCTATCCTTCTTACATGCGATGTTAGTAGTCTGTGCGTCTTTTGATGAGAGGCTGCTTTCCAGGTGGATTGAAGGAGAGGCAAGCAGGGCTGATCGGCTTCTTGGAATGGATTCGGAGAATTTCTTAGTAATCTCCTCCGCCTATATTTCTGGTCTGACTGTCGAGAAAGGAAACGATGGTTCCGAAGAGTACTGGGTCCCAATGGTGGACTTCATCGAGCTTTGTCCGAGAATTTCCGGTAAATACTGGAGATTGGTTAACCGGCCCACTCGGGAGGGTTTTGTATGCTTGGATGCCGGTGTAGGAGAGTCGGGAAGAGAGAGGACGTCAAGACTGATCAAGGAAAGAATTCGAGAGAACCTTAGAGAAAGCTGCGACAGGCGAATAGAAAGAATGGACGATGAGTTTGCAGCAAAATTTGCTGATCCTGTGGAGAAGATTGTCGGTCTTCTTTCCGAGAGGGTAAAGGATGAGATGCCCATGTCCGCAGCGATCAGGGAGGATTGGCCCCCGTGCTTCGAATCTGCAGTCTCTGAACTAAACCAAGGAGTAAATGTTAACCACGTCGGGAGGGTTTTCCTAGCTGCATTCTCAAGGTCTGTAGGGCTCAATCGTGAGCAGACCTGCAGTTTCTTCGCAAACGCACCGGACTATGACGCAGATACTACTGCATATCAGGTGAACCAGATCTTCGAGAGAGAGTACACCCCCCACGGGTGTGCTGCTCTGAAGAGTAATGCTAGATGCCCGGTTAACGTTGGAGACGACCCGCTGTGTGATCAGGAGTGGTTGACTCACCCACTAAAGTACATTAGGGCCAAGCAGAGGAGGAGGTACCTGTCCGAACAAGCTGACGGTGTCAATATGGACTAAGAGTAATCAGTCCAGCCAATTGCTCATAAGCGGATGCCCTCCAACACTAAACAAACGGAGGGGAATAATGGTAAGGACACTAGTACTTACTATAGATAGGGATAACGACTTGGGAGTCAAAGCTGGTATCAGAGGACCGGTTGTGGGTAGGAAATCGTGTCTTACAGCGGCTCTGAGACTGGGAATTGCCGATCCGGAAGAGTCGGACACTAATGCGGTTCTAGGTGCATTGCACCATCACGACAGGATGGCCGAGGCTGCTAGTTCCAGCGACGAGGTACAGATAGCAATCCTTACTGGCGACGTTCGAGTTGGGCCAAGAAGCGACCGTGCTATAGCAAGCCAGCTAGACGAAGTAATTCAGGAGTTCCAACCAGATGCAGCCTTGCTGGTAACTGACGGAGCTGACGACGAGGCCTGCTTGCCGATAATAACCTCAAGGGTAAGGGTTGACACCGTCGAGAAAGTAATCGTTAGGCAATCGAAAGGAATTGAGGGCACTTACTATTACATCATCAAAGCAGTAGAGGATCCCCGATTCAGGGCTAAGCTTCTTGTCCCGCTTGCGATTTTCCTAATAATCATCGGACTGGGTCTAATATTGCCAAATGGAATAGCTCTCATTGGATCTCTTCCTCTTATTATCGGATTGTGGGTTTTGGGTAAGGGCCTGGGGTTGGAAGCCCAGATGGAGCGAGTAGCGATGGAGATGCGGGATAGCGCTACAGGAGGGTTGTTTTCATCGCTCCTCTGGGGCATGTCAATAGTTTGTTTATTCCTAGCCGTGGCAACAGTTTGGGAAGGCATGAACAATACTGTGCCGGAGGACAAGGGGCAAGTCTCGCATGTTATAGCACTAGTCGATGATGTCCTACAATGGATCGTTGGATCGATATTCTCGTTCTTACTCGCGCTTGGAGTTCTAAGGTGGAAGGAGGGTTCTTTCACTGGTAGGAGCGTTCTGCTTATCGGGCTCAGCGTTGTAATCTACACATTCATCGCAGCAACCGTGGATGTGGCTCTTCAAATCACCGGGGGCGGAGAATATAGCCCGACATTCAGCCAATTGGGCGAGGACTGGGGACTACCGATATTCTCCGTGGTCCTGTACTACCTCCTTCGAACCGTAGTCCAATCGTTCTCAGAGGATGAAGAGGCGTCTTACGGGAGTCGTTTCTGGGGGGTATAATGACGAAGGCTAAGGTCTCAGTAATCTGGAGGGGGAGCCGGGGCAGGGGGTCGGCTTTGCTAGCTGCTATTTGTCCTGACGATCCTGACGACTTTCACGCTGAATTGGTAGGAGAAGGGGATTCAGTAGAGCTCAAGATTTCTATCGAGTCCGGTGGATTGGGGCAATCCAGGGCCACAGTAGATGACATTCTTGCATGTCTATCAGCTGCAGAGTCAGGGCTGGATTCTATAGAATGACGTTTCTGACGCAAACTAGGACCCTTCAAGTCATGTCGTCTTTTCCCGGCTCCGTGGAGAGGTTGCCGCACGATAGGTCCGACCTCCTATGGTCCGGGGGTTCTCCAACAAAATTACTAGTTGAGTCAGCGGATAGATGGGGAAGCGCAATGGTCGCCGACGATTGCTATAATCGGCGTTCTGAGACAAGAGGCCAAGGGGAAGCAGTAGTTATCGCCAAGAGCTCTGGAGTAATTTGCGGCCTATTGGTTGTGGAAAGGCTGTTGTCAAAGCACTATCCATCTTGCACCATCGAATGGAATATTGAGGAGGGGGACTCAATCGGCGAGGGTGCCAGAATTCTTACTATTAGGGGGGAGTGTGGGGGAATACTGCAGTCTGAGAGAGTAATGCTCAATATACTAGGGAGGCTCTCGGGAATCGCAACAAATACTGCAAGTTGGGTTTCTGCTGCAGGCAATATCGATGTTGCAAGCACTAGGAAAACTGGATGGGGACTTCTGGACAAGTGGGCCGTACACGTTGGGGGGGGACTAACACACAGGCTAAATCGCTGCGACGCCCTGATGCTGAAGGAGAATGACATATCTGCCATGTCCAAGGAAGGCGAAGAGCCTCCTGACGCCATCGCTCGAATAGTCTCCGGACTCTCTTCCGATAGCGATTCGTTCACAACAGTAGAAGTTAGGGACAGCCACGAGGCTTTGGCAGCGGCCCGTGCTTGGAGTCAGGAGAGGGGGGACAGGGTCGTTATCATGCTTGACAACATGGGACCGGCCTCTGCCGTAGAAGTGGTTAGCTACCTTTCGGAAGAGGGTCTCAGAGAACGTTGCATCCTCGAAGGCTCAGGGGGAGTGGTTTTGGAATCGCTCAGCGATTGGTCCGATAGCGGTGTCGATTTGGTTTCATCTAGCGGCCTAAACCTTGGAGTGGCGCCTGTTGATTTCTCTTTGATCATTGGAGGTGGAGAGTTTGGTAGAAGTCCCTGATAGTCACCCACGTAAGGTTTCTCTTCTTGCCAGACAAAGAATAGTCGATGCTAGTGAAGAGGGTCTTCTTGCACCGTCCGCTATGATTGCGCATGGCAGAGGAGAGGCATTCGACTATTTGCTAGGTGAGAAAACTACAGACTCTGCCTCGAGAGCGATCAGAGAAGCAGCTGCAAGGCTCATGCGCTCAGATAGTCCTGTTATCTCAGTAAATGGGAACACAGTAGTTCTTGCTGGAAAGAAACTGGTGAGATTGGCTGCAGTACTTTCTTGTCCGATTGAAGTAAACCTGTACTACAGAACTCAAGAGCGGGTTGCCGGGCTATTGTCTCTACTAAGAAAGCAGAGAGAGGAGGTTGCCGAAGAGACTCATCCAGTAGGGTTCGAAGGAGATTGGCCCCTATCTGTCGGATCTGTTAGTCTTCTTGGCGAAGACCCGAGTCATAGGATCAGGGGGTTGGAGGGGCCAAGATCAATGTGTACAGAAGAAGGCATTGGAAATGCCGATTCTATCCTAGTTCCTCTAGAAGATGGAGACAGGTGCGAGGCCCTAGTAGGGCTAGGGAAGGAGGTAATCGTTGTCGATCTAAATCCACTTTCTAGGAGTTCAATTGGTGCAACAGTTACAATTGTGGACGAGATTTCAAGGGCTTCGAAAATTCTTTTGGAAGAAGCGCTGAGAGGTGCCGCTCGGCCGTCCAAGTGGGACAATTCCGAAGCTTTGAAGGAAGCACTCGTGTGCATGGCAGAATCAGTAGGAAAGTTCTAGGAAGATAGTTCATTGAGTAGAGCTCTGCATCTATCGGCAATTGCCTTGCCAACCTGGGTTGTGGATGCTGTTCCACCTAGGTCATATGTGACTGGGGCGCCCGAAGACAGGTGGTCTGAAACAGCGCGCTCAAGTACCTCGGCGCAGAAAATTACATCGTCGTCGTCGTTCCTTGAGCCCAGAGACTCGAACATTAGCTGGACAGAGGAGATTGCGGCCATTGGGTTGACCTTGTTCTGTCCAGCATATTTGGGGCTGGATCCATGGACGGGTTCGAAAAGCATGTGTTTGTCACCAATGTTTGCACTTGCTGCCATACCCATCCCGCCCTGTAGAACAGATGCTAGGTCGGTCGCGATGTCTCCGAACATATTTGGAAGGACCACGACATCAAGATCTTCTGGGTTTCTGACTATCCACATGGAGAAGGCATCGATGAAGGCCTCATTGGTTTCTATTCCTCCGTTTTCAGATGAGACCTCTCTGAAGACTTCTCTGAAAAGCCGACAACCCCTAGTTACGTTGCTCTTGTCGACACAGGTTACCTTCTGAGGGATACCCAGCCTGGTCTCTCGTCGATTGGCTAGTTCGAATGCGAATCTAATGACCCTCTCGCTGCCCTTCCTGGAAATCGGTCTTACGTCCCATTCTACGTGACCGTCTAGGCCGGGGAATTTGTCGATAGTTAGCGGCTCGTCTTTCTCACCACCCTGGGCTGCCATTGCAGACCTCCTTAGTAGGGCATGGTACAGGCCTTCGGTGTTTTCTCTGACCATTACCATATCGACTAATTCGTGGTCCCAGACATCCCTGAATGCCCCGTGAACCTTGTGATTAACTCCCTTGTAAAGTTTGACTGGTCGTACATTGGCATAGAGGTCTAGCGCAGATCTGAGTCCGAGAAGAACCTGTCCTCCGGCCACGTCGCCATTTGGAAGAGTAGCACCGGGCCAACCCACAGCACCTACCACGATTGCGTCTGACTCGTCCCTACAATGCTCAAAGGATCCTGCAGGCCACTCCTCTCCGGTTTCAAGAAAATGCTGGCCGCCACAAGGAATCTCGGTAATTTCAAACGAAGTGGGGCCGGATTCTTGGAAAACCGACAGTATCCTCTTGACCTCTTCCATCACTTCTCTCCCAGTTCCGTCACCAGGAAGTAGTGTCACGCGATAGGTTCCCATCTAATGACGGCAGTACCTTTTCATTCATCAATCCAACCCTGCAAAATTCTTTGATGATTTAGGGAGATAATTGATAGACGGTCAAGTGGACAAACATGGCATGGGAAGCAATCCTGAGGAAGATAGTGGTGGGCCGAGGATAGACATTAGGACATTGCCGGAATCCGTTTCTCTCCTTTGGGAGTCTATGCTTAGGCAGAATCCAAACTGGGACTTGTCTAAGTGGCTTGATGAGAGGGCGAATGAGGAGCTAGAGTTATTGGAGTCACACTTAGGAAGAGAGAAGCTAAGATTCGAGCAGCGTCTTCACAGAATCGAGAATCTAGCCAAGCAGATGAAGAGGAGAAGGGAGGGGGTTACTGGGACCTCTGTTTCTGACCCAAACCAAAGGAATCTGTTCGACGTTTATGGACCTTCAAGCAACGAGATCCTCAAAGATTCCAAAGACGAAGAGAGGGCTGAACCATTAGTCGATTTTGGGACCCTTGGGGCAGAGGACGACCCTCTGCTTGCCTACGTAAGCCAGAAGATTTTGATGGCAATAGAAGACTCGAATAATGCCGGGGAAGGGTTACATTTCGACGATATCATCCGGGACCTGCAGTCCCCTGTAATCAGTACAGAAGATATTGACGAGTCTATCTCCTGGCTTCTGCAAAGAAAAGAGATAATAGAGATTGAAAGAGACGTTTTTGTTATCGATGGGTGAGCAGTTTAGACGACCCCAATACAACCATTGAAAGAAGAAGAGCGTGTCCGGTAGTCTACCACATGACTAGCGAGACTTCTGGGTGGTATGCGAGGCTCGATCACGAGTGTCCTGACAGGACAGAACAGATTACGATCTGGCTGGAATCTTGGATGGCGGCGACGAAGAATAGGCAACCAATAGCAGCAAACCTTCCTATTAGTTGGCCCACTCTTCCAGCTGGCCTACTAAGCAATCCAGGAAGCGTGTTGGACCATCTTCTGGCTAGGTACGAAGCCGAGAGCGACGGTCGTTCACCAAGGGGTGTGTACGCGACTCCTCCCAGATTTGTGGATGCTGTACTGCAGGACGAGTTGCAACACGGGAAAAATCGCAAGAGGGAGCCTCCCGCGACCCTATCTCTTGCAGCGTTGCCACCAAGCTTCAGAGCCTTTGCTAAGCAATTCAACGAGAACATTAACGAGGAGGTGGTAGAAGTAAATGGGAAGAATGACTCGCGTGAAAATCGAACCAAGTCAGGAGTCCCCCTTCCATTTGCAGACCCATGCGTCGGAGCTGGTCTTTTCGTGGAGAGAATTCTGAGAATCCACTCTGAGAGATTGGCTGGTCATCCCCCAATAGAAAGGAGGGAGGACACTTTGAGATTATTGGAGGGCCTTCAACTCGTTGATTCTTCAGAGGTAGCCGTTGATAGTGCTAGGAAGAGGGTAATTGTTGTCCTTGCCAGACTTGAGTTAGTAGATCTGGATGGGGAGGGCGACGAGGGCAGGATAGGGCGAAATGAAGCTGAGCTGATCCTTGAAAGCAACATTAGGTGCGGAGACCCATTGAGGGGAGAGTGGCCTTGGAATGAGCGACCAGAGCTTGTGGTGACTAGGCCTCCTTGGCTTAGGATAAAGGACAGGTTCAGAGGTCATCCAGAAGGGAGTAGAATGAGGAAACGGCTATCAAAAGAGCTACGTCAATTCAGGGGAGGAGACGGCAAGCCAAGATTCTCAGCGATAAAGGGAAACGTGAACCTATACCGATTGTACATCGAAAGGTCTCTACAGCTGGCCAAAGAGGGTGGAAGAGTTAGGATAATCGTACCCGATTCAGTCCTAAGGGAGAAAAGCAGCGCCCCGCTAAGGAAATTACTAGTTCAAAAGAATGAGTGGGACAATGTGTGGTCTTTCCCAGAAGACAATAATCTTCTTTTCGGAGGCTCCCAAGGCGTGTCCGTCCTTGGTATTACAGTAGGGGGGGCAACCGAAGTTCTAACTAGCTTTGGACCACTAACCACCAGTGACATTTCCGCTGAAAGAGGACTAAGTTCAGAAGCCCCCTTCTTAGAGTTAGAAAGGGGGCCTTGGTCGATATGGACCGACACTTCGTGGGCTGTTCCTAAGATGCCTCGAGCTGAGCGTGAAAGGAGTAGGACGCTGGCGGCAATCGGCATGCTTTCAGACAAGCCCAGACTGGTTGAAGAGGGAACATGGCTGAACTCGGACGGGCGAGCAATTAAGGTAAGAGTGGGAGAAATAGACCGGGGGTCATGGGCCACAAACATCTGCAATTGGGAAGATAACTCAAAGATGGTTCCGTTCATCAGGGCAACTCATATCGAATATACAAAGAAGGGCGCAGTTCTTCGCCATCCTGCCTTCGAAAAGGACGTGTCGGATAGTGCGAAATGGGGTCAAGCTGGTTGGATTGGCCCATCGGAAATGGCATGCCCCACGAGAATAGTTTGCCAAGCTATAGTGAACCCCAATGTAGAAAGGCGCTTGGTATGGGCAGTAGTGCCTTCTGGGTGCGTACTTGGGAACTCGGTCAGCTTTCTGGACTTGCCTCCGGAAGTAATAAAGAATCTTGAGGAGAGGTTTGGCTCAATAGAAAGTGGGCTTTCCTTCCTGGCTTCTCGTCTAAACTCCGATGACCTTGATCTATGGTCAAAGGCGTGGGCAGCGAACAATAACGTCAACAACTACGAGATTGAGATGCTTCCTTTCGACCCATTAGAAAATGATTCTACCTTTTCGGTTTTAGGAAACGATTAGTCGTAGTTTCCAATTGATTAGGGTTCTATTTTCCTAGTTCCGGAAACAGACCAATTGAAGAATGGATTAATATCCTTGATTTGCATACGGAGCTCGTTCCAGTATCGGGATTAGAGCTAGGAGAGCATTATGGGAATTAATCCGAAGATTGGCATTACCGGCCTACCTCGCTCAGGAAAGTCAGCAGTCCTGCAAAAAGTCGTTGATATGATCAAAGAAGAGGGAGGGGGGGCTCGGAGGACCAAAGGACCGTCTCCTCCAGAACACATTGTAGGGGGCTTGAGGTGCGAGCCCGTGATAGAAGACGGGGAGAGGGTTGGTTACGCTTGCATCAACATCCTTACTGGAGAGAAAGGGATTATGGCGCATCGTGAGATAGACTCCAGGAACAGAGTACTCGGCTTCGGAATTGACCCTAGTGAAATAGACAGAGTGGGGGTTCCTGCGATATTGGACAGCATCGGAAACTGCGAGATTCTAGTAATCGACGAAGTGGGCAAGTTTACAGTTGAGAGTGAGGGATTCGTCAACGCAGTTAGGCTTGCACTAAAAAATGACATGCCCACACTACTAACCCTCCACAAGAAGAGCAGGCATCCACTTCTCCAGGACATCCGAAGGAGGGACGATGCGCGTATTCTGGAGGTTACCCCGGTTAACAGATCGCTTCTGCCATACAAAATCCACAAGCTAATCCAGGAGTTCTGATGCTATGCTAGGTCAAGTTGATGCCTGACACACCAAACGTGGCCTCATGGAGTCGCCGGCAGTCAGGATGACGCGGGTTCTGGGCGGGTTCTGCTTAACTCTGCTAGCGGCCTCCCTAATTGCGATTCTAGGTGAGGACGGGGGATGGTCAGATAGCTACATATTGGTAATCGCACTATCGTTGGCCGCGGCATCATTTGTCCTAGTGATCATACTTTTAGCAGGAAGAGGTAGGCAGCACGGATCGTGGCCATCAGACAAATGGGTGAGCAGAGAAAACGAGCATGAAATGAAAGTTAGGCTAGAGAGTGAGATGGAAGAAGCCAGCATGCAAAGAATAGGATCGAACTGGGCAAAGATGGAGATGGATCACTTGGAGTCCAGGCACAGCGAGGAGTAGGAGGCGAAACCTTGACCCTCCCCCCCCTCACCACGAAGGCATAGGTGATAGCGTGGGAGATGTGCCTGAGGATCTGAGATATACTGCTGAACATGAATGGGTGAAGGACGAGGGCGACGAAGTCAGCATTGGTATTACCGATTTTGCTCAGAACGCCCTAACCGAAGTCGTCTGGGTTGAACTTCCAGATGTCGGTACAGTCGTAGAGTTGATGGAGTCGTTCGCCAGCGTGGAATCTGTGAAATCTGTGAGTGAAATCTACGCCCCTGTAGCAGGGACCGTCTCCGAGGTTAACGACTCTCTAGAGGACGCGCCAGAGAAAATTAACCAAGACCCATATGGATCTGGATGGATTTGCAGAATCAAGACTCAGAACGGGTTCGATGCGAGTGAACTCCTCGATGCAGCAAGCTACTCCGAATTAATCGGAGAATAATCATGGATAAGAGTCTACGATCTAATCTGTCTAATCGCACAGAAGAAGGAAAAGGGGTGGTTTTGCACGCTCTTCATATCTACGTTGATGGTTCTTGCGAAGATAATCAAAATGTGACTGCATCTACGAAAGCAGGTTGGGGTTTCTGCGTAATCGAGAAAGATAGCGGTACTGGAAATGGGAAGGGGGATTTGGTCTCAGAATCTAACGGTCCCGTGATTACGAATCCGGAAGAAGATGGGTTCATTGGGGCAGAAGTAGGTTCTAACAATACCGCCGAATTGACAGCCGTTGCAAGTTCATTGAGGTGGATTCTCTCCTCAGGGAGGGTGTACAGAGTGGAGATCTGTACTGATTCTACATACGCGGGCAATATCTCCAGCGGGGCATGGAAAGCCAAGGCAAATCTGGATTTAGTAAATCTTGTTCAAAATATGTGGAAAGAGGTATCTAACCTAATGCCATTAAGTTGGAAGCACGTTAGAGCTCATCGAGGCCATAGATGGAACGAGAGGGCGGATCATTTGGCATATAGGGCAATGCTAGGAGAGTCCCCGCTGCCTCTTCAGTTCTGGAAGCCTGGACAGAGGTAGTTAGTCCTCCTTCAAAGGTCCAACGCTAAGCAATACATAGACCGATTGTAGGACCATCAGTAACCCTACAAGACTAAGAATCAACCCAGTAGGGTCTGGCAAGTATGGTTGGAAGGTGTTTCCTGCCATCCAAGCTAGGACCAGAACTAGTGCTGCTGCGAGCATCTCTATCTTTGCAGACCTCTCCGGATATTCCCAGAGGTCAATCCAAGGGATCAGGCCCTTTCGTTTGAAGTTGAACCTATACCAAGCAACGTAACCCATTGCCACGCCTGTCAACCCTATCGCTCCTAAGGAGAAACCGACGTCTTTCCATGGCCCCTGTGGGGCCACGCCAACAACTAGTGAGTCTAGAACTAGCAATGACGAGATGGCTGCGAGAACCCTCCACTCTGGGACCCCATCCTCCGACACAGGCGGACGAGGTGGTGCCGCAGTAATGATGTATTGCTCTTCTCTGGGCGATTCGGGTTGGCATGTACGCTGTGAGTTTTTCTGACATCGAGGACGCTTCGGCAAGGCTTGAAGGTGTAGTTTCTAAGACTCCTGTGGTCAACTCAGAAAAAATTGACGAGATCGCTGGTCGAAAGGTATTCATGAAGTGTGAAAACCTACAGCACATTGGCGCCTTCAAATTCAGAGGAGCATCAAATGCTGTGATGCTCCTAGGTGAAGAGGCTGAGTCTGGAATATGCACCCACAGTAGCGGGAATCATGGACAGGCAGTAGCGCTGGCAGCCAAGCAGCGGGGGGTTCCGGCATACATCATCATGCCAAAGACGGCCCCGAAGGTCAAAATCGAGGGGGTGAAGAGTCATGGAGCAGAGGTCATTCTTTGTGAGCCGAACCTGACTGCGAGGGTTACGACAGCGAACTCAGTACTCGATAGGACAGGGGCAGCCTTCATTCATCCATTCGACAACCCTGACGTAATCGCAGGTCAAGGAACCGCAGCCAAAGAGATGATTGAGGAATGTGGAAACCTAACTGCTGTGCTATCCCCGATAGGAGGGGGGGGTTTGATGTCAGGTACCTGCATTTCAACCAAGAGTCTACTTTCCGATGCTACTGTGTACGGTGCAGAGCCAGAAGGAGCCGATGACGCAGCTAGGTCATTGGAGTCTGGTATATTCACCCCTCAGACTGGTCCGGACACAATTTGCGATGGATTGCTGACGAGCATGGGAGAGCTGACGTGGCCCATCATAAGAGACCACGTAGAGCAGATAATTAGAGTAGGAGATGAGGATGTCCTTAGGGCAATGAAAATTCTGCACGATGTCTTCGACATGGTAGTGGAGCCAAGCGGTGCGATTTCCCTAGCAGCAGTTCTGAAAGAAGAGTTCAGACAGAAGAAGGGCATAGGGTCGATTGGAATCATTCTCTGTGGGGCCAATGTGGACAAGGAATTGCTACCATTCTAACTCCTAGGCCACAGAGAGTAAGATCGTGGAGCACGAGCCGGGATTTGCACCCGGGTCCATGGATCTGCAGTCCATTGCATAGCTGCTCTGCCACTCGTGCTGTGCTTCACCGACTTACCCCTCTCTCTTGAAGACTGTCCGAGTATTCGGCATACCTTCATTGGGTGGGGTGGTGCGGGAGAAGGCATGCCTAGGGTGTCATCCCGGTTCGAAGGTCTGGGAGTTGGGTTCGCCCCGTACCTACAGCCTCCCGGGCCAGGCATAGTCAGATGGACGGTTGGTGAGCCCGGTTTCGAAACCCCCGAAGAAATCATTGAGGCTGCAATTGGGGAGCTTCGAGATGGGAGGACGAAATACACCCGAGGGCCGGGCTCGGTGGAGCTTTGTCAATCCGTGGCGAGATATCTGGGCCTACATCATGGCATTGAAGCCTCTGGAGACGATATTGTCGTGACTCCGGGAGCCAAGCAAGCTCTACTATACTCGTTCCTAATTACCACAATGCCCGGGGATGAAGCAATCCTACTGGCACCTTCATGGGCGTCTTACGAACCAATGCTAGAATTCATCGGGGCAGTTCCAGTCCACGTTCAGGTAAACATGCAAAACTTTCACCCAGATCTCCAAGCGATACGCGAGGCTGTTTCTCAAAGGACAAAGATGATTCTGATTAACTCTCCTTGCAACCCTACTGGCGCAGTCTTCACCCCCGAAGAGATTACCGAGATTGTTGAAATTGCACGCGAGCACGACCTATGGATAGTTTCAGACGAGATATACGCCCGAATGATCTGGGTTGACTGGCCTCATGTGTCCCCCGCGACCATACCTGGTGGAAGGGAGAGGACTATTGTGGTTAACGGGTGGTCGAAGTCTTGGGCAATGACGGGCATGAGGGTGGGTTTCCTTACGGGTCCCACGGAAGCAATCGCTGCTGCGAAAAAGAGCCAAGCAAACTCGGCTTCACACATCCCCACTTTTATGATGGAAGCAGCTAGGGTTGCCCTGGAATGCGAAGGCTCGGTTGAGTCGTTCAACAGAGAATACCTCAAAAGAAGGCAGATAATGATGGAAGGCTTGGATTCCATCCCCGGAATCCGAGTACCAGAACCCGAGGGAGCCTTCTACGTATTCGCTGATATCACGGATACCGGGATGACGGACATAGAGTTTGCAGACGGGGCACTAGAAGCGGGTGTTCAACTCATTCCTGCATCCTTGATAACAGGTGGAGATGGCTTCGTGAGAGTCTCCTACGCTGCTAACGAAGAAGCGATTCATGAGGGGTTGGGACGACTGAGGTCTTGGTTGGTAGAAGAGTGAGTTTGAAATCTTGGTGACTAGGCAGTGGCTGCGTGAGCGATACTGACCCTGCTGGTGCGCATGTCCTGCTGGACTACGTTGGCTATCTTTCGCCAAGAGAGGACGACGGGGATTTGATACTGGGATTGCTCAGAGATTCCGTTCGTGATTCTGGGGTAAGAGAGGTCCACTCGCATGTCGAGTCTTTCGATGGAGAAAACAGCCCTCCAGGGTTCGCATCAGTAGTCCTAATTGACGAGAGTCACGTTAGCGCTCATTGTTACACAGAAAGAGGGCTATTGGCGGTCGATGTCTTCACTTGCGGAGATCATGATTCTGACGCTCTGGCGGACATTATTCACGAAAGGCTGTTGTCTGAAGTTCCTTCCTTGAGATTGGTCTTCAGGGACCGAGTGAGTCGTTTTAGAGGTGGTTAGGTGAAGATTCGGGATTTCGTAGACGAGCATTACAAACACTTCAATGCAGGGGAGCTGGCTAGATGCGCCGATTCACTACGAGAATTCATTGCAACAGGGGGGAGGCTGATGGTTACTCTTGCTGGGGCAATGTCTACAGCTGAAATAGGCAGGAGTCTTGGTCCCGCAATCAGGCAGCAAAGGGTCCATGCGATTTGCTGTACTGGAGCAAACCTAGAGGAGGATCTATTCAATCTAATCTCTCGATCAGAATACGAAGGAATCCCTGATTGGAGGCAGCAGAGCGGGGAGGACGATGCAGAACTGGCCAAGAGGGGACTGAACAGAGTCACAGATGTCGCAATACCAGAGGGCACAATCACGAAAGTTGGAGGCAGATTGTTGGAACTCTGGGAGGAGGCAGAGGCGGTGGGTGACAGTAGATTTCCGCACGAATACCTCTACGACCTTCTGCTTCATGGAGAGTTGGATTTCTCCTCTTCACCAGAGGACTCTTGGCTAATGGCGGCAGCAGATGCAAACCTCCCCATTTTTACTCCTGGATGGGAAGATTCGACGCTTGGAAACCTTCTTGCCGCTAGGGTTCTGGACTGCACACTAAATGGCAACTCGATTGTCAGAGGTGGACTTGATGCTATGCAGTCGCTAGCGGACTGGTACAGGGAGGACGACTCCCCTACTGGAATCCTCCAAGTCGGAGGGGGCATATCAGGAGACTTTGCCATATCGGTGGTTCCCATGCTGAGGCAGGACGCCAACGTTGATGTTTCCCTGTGGTCGTGGTTCGCTCAGATTTCCGAGTCGAGGCCCTCTTACGGAGGATACTCTGGAGCACCCCCAATCGAGAAGATCAGTTGGGGTAAGTTAGCAGTAGAGACTCCTAGCTTCGTAATTGAGTCCGATGCTAGCATCGTCCTGCCGTTGCTCTTGTCTTCGCTAGAATAGAGCCGAATATGGCATCTCTGACTCGGAGATTCTGATTAGCTGGTTGTACTTCGAAGTTCTGTCAGAGCGTGCTGGTGCACCGGTTTTTATCTGCCCAGAGTTGGTGCCTACCGCAAAGTCCGCTATCAAGTCGTCCGAGGTCTCTCCCGACCTGTGGCTGATTATCGTCCCAAATCCTGCTTGCTTTGCCATTCTGATTACCCCCATGGTCTCTGTAACTGTCCCAATCTGGTTTAGTTTGACAAGTATGGCGTTCGAGGCCCCCTCTTCTATCCCCCTGTAAAGACGGTCGCGGTTTGTCACATACAGGTCGTCACCCACTATCTGGATTCTATTTCCCTCACGGTGGGTAAACTCGATCCAGGAGTCCCAATCGTCTTCTCCGAATGGGTCCTCAATGGAAACAATGGAGTAGTCATTTATCCATTGTGAATACATCGTTCCAAGTTCAGTACCTGTTAGTTCCTTGCCGTCTAGGTGGTAGTACTCCTCTTCGAAGAATTCCTGGGCGGCCACATCCAGTGCCATTGATACCTGCTCCCCCGGAATGTAACCCGCCTTTACGATCGCTTCATGCACATACCTTAGACCGTCTTCATTTCTGGGTAGGTTTGGAGCGAAACCTCCTTCATCGCCCACTCCCCCAAGAAGGCCCTCTTCCCTCAATATCCACTTTAGAGAGTGGTAGACTTCGACTCCTGCTCGAAGAGCCTCAGAGAATTCGTCGAAGCCGTGTGGAACGACCATGAACTCCTGTATGTCGACGTTAGAAGAGGCGTGTGCCCCCCCATTGAGTATGTTCATCATCGGTACTGGAAGGCTTACTTCTTCCCCTGAAGCAATTCGGGCCCAAAGATCCCCATCAGAAGAAGCTCTTAGGCAACTCAAAGAAGCACCAAGAGTGGAGTTTGCGCCCAGCCTAGCCTTGTTGGGGGTGCCATCCAGTTCAATCAGAACCGAGTCTATGGATTCTTGATCTGCTGGATCCATCCCTATTAGCGCCTTCCTAATCTCACCATTGACGTTGTTTACCGCTTCACTTACTCCCTTGCCCATCCAATCTTGCCCGCCATCCCTCAACTCGGCTGCCTCGTGAGTTCCCGTACTAGCGCCGGAAGGGACCATTGCGCGGCCTCTCAAAGTACCGTCAACAAAGCAGTCCACCTCTACTGTGGGATTCCCGCGTGAGTCTAGAATCGCCCGAGCGAAGATGTCGCTGATCGCGGCACCCATTGGAACTCCGACTTGCCTCAGACTTCTCAAGGTAGCGCAACGCAGACCTAGGTATTGAGCCAACTAAGCCATCTGGAAACTTTACTCTGTATCTCGGGGACCTCAAGTTCGGACCTACAGCAACATTCCCAGCATAATTGCTCGTTATTGGGTGAAATAGAAAACAACTCGGCTCGCATAAGAACCCCGTCGGCCTCGTTGCATTCAGATCGGTTGTCATCAACAAAACAGTGCAGAAGCCCCTTCGGGTAATGGTGAATCCTGCCTGTCTCGGGGCAGCATAGCATAGCGCTCCTCTCCAGGAATATTAGGGAGGACCCAGAAACCGGATCTAGCTCGTGGCCAAGTATCTTAGTTCCGGACAGAAGGGAGGCCACGTCCACATTGTACCATTGTGAGAAAGAATTGGGAATATCTAGTCCAGTAACATCGTCCAAGTACTCCTGAATCCGGAGTTGGGAGGCTGCCTCCTCCCGACTCATAAAATATCTAAACAGGCCATCCCATTTCAATACAACCAATAGAAATTGATGATTCATGGTCTGGAAAGCGGAAAGTTTCGCGAGTAAATGGATTGAATGCATCAAGAAACATACATAAATTCAGTATTTTTCGGTGAATTCAATGGGTAACGTAGATTCCCTCGATAGGGCCATTCTTTCTTTCCTCAGGGACTCTGCTCGAGCTCCATACGTGGATATAGCGAAGGGGGTAGGGGTAACGGAAAGAACCGTTAGGACACGGATCAAGAGGTTAGAGGAAGGCGGAGTAATCAGAGGTTATACGGTAAGGGAAGCTGGTATTGGACTAACGGCACTAATTCGACTAAAGGTGGGATCGGGCACGGAAATTGGTAGCCTTGCTGGTGAGTTTTCTGGGTGGCCTGGGGTAGAGTGCGTTTACGAAATCAGCGGTGACGCGGATTTGGTCGCTGTTGTTCACGTGGACGATACTGTAGCACTTCGAAACATGCTGGACAAGATGTGGCTAGCAGCCCCAGGAGATATCGACTCTACTCAGACCGAATTAGTTCTAGAGCAGTACTGATTCTAGGGCTTTGAGAGAAGATATCTGAAATACCCTATTCTTCCAGATTTTAGGGCTTCGTAAATCGGAGTTCCGGGGACGCCCCCAAATGTCTCAAAGCTCTTCCTAAGTGATGAGGGGGCGCTGTTACGAATCAGGTCCCTCCTACCCTCATCTATATCGTCCAAGGCTTCGATTACATTGCTAGTGACTTCAGACCTAGATTCAATATTGAATCCGGCAAGGGAGAACTGCTCGTGTAACTCTAGCATTCCCTTTGGTTCCCTCATATCAGTCCAGCAGAACTTGCCCTGTGGCCTCAATACTCTGAATACCTCTCTCAGGAATGCTGGAATGTCTCCGTAGCAATGTGATGACTCGACATTGTAAACAACATCGAAGGTTTCGTCCTCTAGTGGTAATTTCTCTGCATTCCCCTCGACAAAGGAGAGGTTTTCTTGAGGCGAGTACCAGTCTAAGCAACGTAGAATTGCCTGTTCTGAGTAATCAACTGCAACAAGGGACTTTGGCCTCATTGTCCTGGAAATCCAATAGGCTCCCCCGCCTCTGCCCGAACCTACCTCGAGAACTTCCTTACCCTCTAGCTTGATGTCTCTAATATTCATGTGATACAGTTGGATGAACAGCCTATCTGGCTCATCGGCCTCAGAAAGTGGCAGTTCGGAGGCGTCCTTGAAGCCGTAGTTCATGAATCTGAATTCTGGATTATCCTCAGAACGTGCCATCCTTTGGTAGAGGGCCCTCCACATTCGGCTCCTCACAGAGGGTGGTGAAATCCTCATGATAGCATAGAACGCCCTGGCCGGGATGCCCATCCCCAAATTAGCACCTATTCCTTCCACTTGACGGAGCACCCGATACTCTCCGTCCTTGGAACAGAGACTTCTTTTCCAGAAATCAGCTCCCCTATTGCGTTATCTAGCTCTGAAGTTGTTGCATGAGACGGGTCTCTGGGCGAGTCATCCAGGCGCCCCCGATACACTACTTTACAGTCAGAATCCAACAAGTAGAACTCTGGCGTTCTTTCTGCCCCGTAGGAGAGGGCTACTTCCTGAGACGAGTCGTGTAGGTATGGGTAAGTCATCCCCCTGTCAGCTCTCTTGACCATGTTCCCCCAGGAATCAGACTCGTACTTAACAGGGTCATTCGAGTTGATTCCGGCGAAACCTAGGCCCTCGTTCCTTGCCCGTTCTGCCGCCTTCTCTATTCTTGGCTCGGAGCCGACCACATATGGGCAGTGATTACACGTGAAAAGCAAGATTGCCCCTTTCTCCCCCATTACGTCCGATAGGCTCATTGTTCCTGTGCCGGAGCTCTGGTTTGCGTTAGGTAGTTCGAAGTCTGGAGCTTCTGACCCCGGTTCAACCGACTGTTCCAAATGCATGTTTGCCCGCTCGGGTATCTGCAGTTCAATCCTTTGGAACGAGTGTCTCGCTTCTTGGGGCAATCCGATCTCTGCTCTCCTCCAAGCGCCTCCTTGCAAGCCTATTCTGGGGATCCACATCTAGCACCTTTCTCCATGCAGCCACGGCCTTTTCCGTGTCCTCCCCGTCGTGCAATAATGCCGCAATCCTCAGTCTTGCGTCGATATGCTGAGGATCGGTCCTAACCGCATCTTCGAAGTCCGACATTGCCTCATCCGACCTTCCGAAGTCCAAGTAAAGAAGGCCCCTCTGGTACCAAGCCTCGGATAGAGTTGGGTCCGCTTCAATTGCTTTGTTTAGGGGCTTTTCCGCTTGCTCGGATTTGCCCACAGCAATCATGCATGTGCCTAGATGGACCAGTCCAAGCGAGTGGTTAGGGTTAAGTTTGAGCAATTCCCTAAGCTCCGACTCTGCTGAATCCCAGTCTCCCTGATTCATTAGAATCTCTGACCTCCTAAGCCTTGCTAGCTGGTGATTTGGATGGGACTCGACTAGGTAATTAGCGTCGTCTAAGGCCATTTCCAGATCATCGCATAGAAGGGCAGCAGAGGATCGGTTAAGTCTTGCACGTACGTGTTCCGGGTCAATCTGTAATGAAGTCGTGAAGAATTTCTTTGCTTCCTCTAATCTTCCAAGCCTAGCTGCTATTATTCCCCTAATGAACGGTACAGTAGAGTTGTTCTTTAGGGTGGTAGTTGCTTCCAGCGAAAGAGCGTTTGCCTGCTCTAGATTACCGGTATCTAGGGATAGTTGGGCTTCCTCTAGAGGAATTGAGGGGTGCTCGGGAATCAGCCTTCGAGCTCTGACTAATGCAACCTCGGCTTCATCAAATGCTCCTTGGTACCTTAGAGCGCGTGCCCTGCCTAGCCATGCCAATCCTGACTCGCGATCGAGTTCTATGGCCCTATCGAATGAGACCAATGAGTCAATTACTCGCATTTGATCTAGCTTTCCGGTTTCATCGCGTTGCTTTTCTGCGTGTACGATACTCAACCTTCCCTTCATGACGTGCATGGTGGCTGAGTCCCATGATTCCTCCGGGGCTTCATCCAGAATAGCCTCGGAAGATTCGCTTGAACCCTTGCTGAGCCATAGCTGACTGAGGCGCCCTCTAGCCTCTGCATCACCAGGTGCATGCGCCAGGTGTTCGCCTAGGACCTCTATTGCGGCGTCGGTCCTGTTGTCATTCTCAAGAATCTCAGATTCAAGAATGGCAGTATACTCGCCTAGGGCGTTTGCTCGTCTTATGCACTTTATCGCTGCCTTGGTATTCTCGCCCCTTGCAGCAACTAGTCGGGCCTTCAAAGACCATGCCGGACCGAAGTTGGCGTCGACCTCAATCGCGGACTCAACGGTCTCAAGTGCGATTTGGACCTCTCCTAACATGAGTTGCTTTGCCGCCGTCTCTGTGAGACCAGATGCAGTCGAGGGAAACGAGGTCGGGTTGTCTTTACCACTATCCGCTGCCCTAGCTCTTTGAGCAATTTGAGAAAGCTCCTGTTCTTCTCCAGAAATTCCGGTAAGGATACCAAGCGCCTCTAGCCTCTTGCGGTTCCTCCCTATCCTCTCGTCTTGCCTACCGTCTAGGAGTAGCGATTGTTCGTTGAGAATGTCCACATCGTCTGGCACGATTACTAGTAACCTCTCTAGAGTTCTATCTAGAGCCTCAAGATCCCCACGCTGCCTCTGAATCTCAGAAAGAGACCTTAGTGCCGACTCGTCTTCCGGGTCGAGATCATTTGCCCGCTGGAAGCAATCCGCTGCCCAATCAAACCTTTCCACCAAGTGAAGAAGCTCCCCCAACCTCCTATGCTCTCCTGCAGAAAGCTCAATGTCCTCGGCCTTCATCTCGGCCTCTGTCAGGATTGCAGCCAATCTTTTGGATAGGGGCATTAGGCCGGGGACAGAGTCTGTCTTGCCTTCTCCGTTTGTCTCCGGGTAGTGGCTGAGTAGGGATTTCGCTGCATGGCTAGCTATGGCACACGACTCACTATTGCTGATTGGAATTCCTTGGTTGAATAGCAGAGACTCGGCTGACTCTAGAGACCTGTGCACACCCAGAAGGTCGTGAACCTCTGGGGCATCGGAGAGAATTGTATCAACCCCTCTGGATAGAAGATCCAGCCTATCCGTGGTTTCGCTCAAGTTCCCCCTCATGGATCCCAACTTAGCTGCCATTTTGTGCCTCTGCCTGATAACTGTCTGATGCTTGATCCAGAGAGCCAAGAGCGCTATTGACAATACCCCATATAGAGTTAGAATTGCCATGGTGGTGTCTTGCATCGACCCCAGCGGGCATGAGGGACTTTTGATGGCTTCTGCTGGGGGCCACTAGTAGGAGGCCATTATTGGCAGGGCATAGCCCTGCCAGAAAGGCACCAAAAATTGGCTCATTCTAGGTCGCTAACTGAATATGCCTGTACGCCTAGTTTCAGTGATTGGGGGCCTATCGTCTTGCCCACCACATTACTGATTCCAGCGCCAGAAGCTAACTCGTAAATCCTGTCAGAAACCTTGCCTGAAAAGACCAGTCCCTGTGCCCCGTCGGTTTTTCCGAGCGCTGCCTCTAAGTCCTTAGGACTCAATGGTTCAGAACCTGAGCCGTCCTCTAGAACGATCACAGTCTGATTCCTCTTTAGCCCATCCATCATTGGGGCCCATCCCTTTACTTCCTTGGGAGCCTCAAGCGATGGTTTGCCCTTTCCTACTGAGGCATCATCGTCCTTCTGAATCTCTGTCTGAATTCTGGCTACTGCCTTAGAGGCCGGCTCCTTTTGGCCTAGACACTTGGTCACGACTTTTCCTTCTAGATGCTCAACCTCTCTGCTCTGAGGAGCGAATGCTACGTGGGTAAGTGACTTTCCGAGGGTTCCGCTAATCTCCATAAGGAGAAGCTTTCCGCCTCTGTCACCATCCAGAAATGCGGTAACCGTCTTTTTCTTCGAGGCCAGTTCTGCTAGCTTTGGCTTGATCCCCGATCCCATAGTGGCGATCGCGTTGTTTATCCCATATTTCAGAAGATTCCGGACGTCGTTCCTGCCCTCGACGATAATGATAGCGTCTGAATCCCTTACATTGGGACCGGCTGTCATCTCTTCAAAGTCTATCTCGGTATCCAGAGTAAGGACCGCCCTGACTTCGTCAAGGATATTCTTGGATTCCCCGGTGGCAGAGTTGACTATTCCCAACAGAAGCTCCTTCGCTCTGTCGATTACATGATCCCTCTTTGCAGAGCGGATGTTCTCAATCTCTTTCACTTTGATAACTGCCTTGCAGGGACCAATCCTGTCTATGGTCTCTAGTGCGGCACCTATCACAGCAGTGCTTACTTGGTCTATGGAAGAAGATACCTCTATCTGTCCTTGGACCCTTCCCTTGTTGTTGTTCAAATTTACATCGACGTGTCCGATTCTCCCTGTCCTCTGGAGTTTCCTTAGTTGTAGGCCCTCTCCAAGAAGACCCTCGGTCTGGCCAAAAATGGCCCCGACAACGTCCTTTCGGGCAACGGTGCCGTCGACTCTAATTGTTGCGTGTATGACATATTTT
>MDTE01151637.1_pt1 | contig 36280 bp, 42 predicted proteins | sample 811231 | NCBI WGS metagenome assembly MDTE01 (sample SAMN05326651, study PRJNA326480) | marine metagenome | isolation source: seawater | place: Indian Ocean: Red Sea | collected 2010 | reverse complement strand
TTGCAAGGAGTCTTGGATTTTTTAAGTAAATAACACTTGATTATATGAAACAATATAGCTATAGAGTTAGCTTTAATGGCCTCAGAGATAAAAAAAGCTATTAAAAACTCACCCATACATCTACTAGGTATTCAAGATTTAAAAGTATTAGAGATTAAAAACATCTTAGAGGAAGCACAGCAATTTATCAATCTCAATAGAAGTAAAAACAAAAAACTTGATATTTTAAAAGGCAAAACACAAATTAACTTATTCTTTGAGCCATCTACAAGGACGCAAAGTTCTTTTGAATTAGCCGGTAAAAGATTAGGTGCTGATGTAATGTCCATGAATATAACAAATTCAGCAATAAAAAAAGGGGAAACTCTTATAGATACTGCAATGACTTTAAATGCAATGCATCCAGACATAATTGTTATCAGACACCAAGATTCAGGTGCATGTAATTTATTATCACAAAAAGTTAATTGTGCAGTTTTAAATGCAGGAGATGGAAGAAGAGAACACCCTACTCAAGCTTTGTTAGATGCTTTAACTATAATTAACAGGAAAAAAAAAATAGAGGGTTTGAAGATTGCTATTTGTGGTGACATATTACATTCAAGGGTAGCTAGGTCAAATATATATTTGTTAACTATGTTGGGTGCTGAAGTAAATATTATTGGACCAACAAATTTATTACCGAAAGATTTAGATAAATTTGGAGTAAATATTTTTACGGATATGAAAAAAGGAGTAAAAGATTGTGATATAGTGATGATGTTAAGACTTCAAAACGAAAGGATGACAAGTTCCTATTTATCATCAAATAGAGAGTATTATGAATATTATGGCCTTACTCCTGAAAAACTTGAATATGCAAAAACAGATGCTTTAATAATGCATCCAGGACCAATGAATAGAGGTATAGAGATAGATACAATATTGGCAGACGATATAAATAAGAGTGTTATTAAAGAGCAAGTGGAACTAGGAGTTGCTGTTAGAATGGCATGTTTAAAAATATTTTGTAGCTAATGATTAATAAAAAACAATATTTTTTAAATGCAAATATTATAGATCCTTGTAATTCAATAAATGAGGTTGGTGGATTGATTATTGATGAACAAGGTAAAATTGAAGCTTCAGGAAAAAGAGTTAATAAAAATAACATACCTACTAAAGAAAAATTTATTGATTTAAATGGAAAACATATCTTTCCTGGAATTGTGGATATGAGAGTTTTTGGTGGGGAACCAGGTTTTGAATATAAGGAAAATTATAGATCATTGAGTGAAGCAGCATTAGCAGGGGGAATTACTTCAGTTGTAACAATGCCTAATACTAAACCAGTAATTGACAGCGTCTCAATTGTTGATTTTATTCAAAGAAGAGGACGTGACAAATCTAAAATTAATATATTTCCTACAGCAACTCTAACAAAAAATGCTGAAGGTATGAATATGTGTGAATTTGGTCTTCTAAAAAATAAAGGGATAGTAGGTTTTACAGATGGTATAAAATCTGTTCAGAGTCCTAGAGTGATGTCTAGAATTATCAAATCTGCATATGATTTTGACTGCTTAGTAATACAACATGCTGAAGATCAGGAATTATCTAAAGACGGTATGATCAATGATGGCATAATATCAACTAAACTTGGAATACCAGGAATATCCGATCTTGCAGAAAAAATAATTATAGAGAGAGATTTAAGTTTATTAGAGGAGACAAATTGCAGATATCATATTTCACAGGTTTCTTCCGAAAAATCTTTAGACCTTATAAATTATAAAAAAGATAGAGTTAATTTCACGACAGGTGTCTCAATAAATAATCTTGCTTTAAATGAAAACGATATTGGTGAATTTAGAACTTTTTTAAAACTATCACCTCCATTGAGGACAGAAAATGACAGAATTTCATTAATAAATGGAATTAATAAAAACTTAATTAATGTAATTGTTTCAGATCATAAGCCTGAAGATGAAGAGTCAAAAAGACTTACATTTACACAGGCTGCAACTGGTGCATCAGGTATTGAAACTTTTCTTAGTCTAGCACTTGAACAATTTCATAATGGATCAATAAAATTAGAAAAGATTATTGAGGTAATTACTCATAACCCTGCAAAAATTTTAAAAATTAACAAAGGAAATTTAAGTGTTGGATCTGATGGTGATTTTTGCATTGTTGATATTAATAAACCGTGGGTTGTTAAAAAAGAAAATTTAGTATCAAAATCAAAAAATACATCAATAGAGGGGAGAAAATTACAAGGCAAAGTTCTAAGTACTTTTGTAAAAGGTAAGGAATTATTTAAAATAAAATGAGATTAGAAATAATTATATTAGTTTCATATTTATCTGGATCAATACCATTCGGATTTCTATTAACAAAAATTTTTTTAAAAAAAGATATTAGAGATATTGGCTCAGGAAATATAGGTGCAACCAATGCATTAAGAACAGGAAATAAAATTGTTGGATACTCAACTTTATTTTTAGATGTGATAAAAGCTGTAATTCCTGTTCTATTTGTAAAGATTTATTATATAGAATATTTATATATAGCTTCTTTATGTGTTTTTGTTGGTCATGTTTTTCCCATATGGTTAAAATTTAAAGGTGGTAAGGGTGTAGCTACTTATGTCGGTATACTTAGTTGTATAAATATTTATCTTGGAGTAAGTTTTGGAATAGTTTGGATTTTGACAATTTTAATATTTAAATATTCTTCCTTGTCATCTTTACTTGCAGCCTTATCAATACCAATAATTAATTTTTTTATTTTTAGTGATGATATTATTTATTTCTTTATAATAATGTTTGTTTTGATTTTTTATACTCATAGAGAAAATATAAAAAGACTGTTAAATCGCAGTGAATCTAAAACAAAAATTTATTAATTTGACTATAAGCATTTTTTTCGTGTAGTTTCTTTATTTATGAATCTTGTTATTGTTGAAAGCCCAGCAAAAGCTAAGACTATAAATAAATATCTAGGTGGTGAATATACAGTTTTAGCAAGTTATGGACATATAAGAGATCTTCCCTCTAAAAATGGATCGGTTAATCCTGAGGATAAGTTTAAAATGATTTGGGAGGTGGATAGCTTCTCAAAAAAATATTTGAAAGAAATTACTGATGCTGCAAAAAAATCAGAAAAAATAATACTTGCTACTGACCCCGATCGTGAAGGAGAAGCTATAGCTTGGCATGTTAAAGAGTACTTGGATGAAAAAAAACTATTAAAAGATAAAAAAATTGAAAGAGTGGTTTTTAATGAGATAACTAAGAAGGCAGTAACTAACGGAATTGATAATCCAAGAAATATTGAACCAAATTTAGTTGATGCATATATGGCAAGAAGGGCTCTGGACTATCTTGTTGGTTTCAATATATCTCCTATACTTTGGACTAAATTACCCGGATCTAAATCTGCTGGAAGAGTGCAATCAGTTGCATTAAGACTATTAACTGAAAGAGAGCATGAGATAGAACAATTCAATCCTGAAGAATTTTGGACTTTAAATGTAAATTTTAAAACAAAAAAAGGAGAATTTTTAAATTGCAATTTGATTTTACTTAATGGTGAAAAGATTGAAAAATTTTCTTTCAGCAATAAACAAGATATTAATAATTGTGTAGAAGTTTTAAAAAAAACTAAATACAAAATTTCTGATATAACATCAAAAATTTTTACGAGAAATCCTTTAGGACCATTTACAACATCAACTTTGCAACAAACTGCGTCGAGTAAATTAGGTTTTGGTGCTTCAAGAACAATGCAAATAGCACAAAGACTTTACCAAGGCGTTGATATTGAGGGTGATACTGTTGGTTTGATTACCTACATGAGAACTGATGGAACAAATATATCAAAAGATGCGGTATCTGACTTTAGAACTTTTATAAAAAATTCATTTGGAGATAATTATCTACCTAAAGAACCAAATAACTATTCTGGAAAAAAAGCAAAAAATGCTCAAGAGGCACATGAAGCAATAAGACCAACTGATGTTTCAAGAACACCTGAAAGCATGAAAAAATTTCTAAGTACTGATCAAATTAAATTATACGATCTTATTTGGTCAAGAGCGCTTTCATCACAAATGGAGTCAGCAAAATTTGATAGAAAAACAATTACAATTGTTTCTGATAATAAATTAAATCAATTTAAGTGTTCGGGATCAACGATAAAGTTTGATGGTTTTTTAAAATTAACCAGGATTGATGAAGAGGATGAAAAAATTTTGCCAAATGTTTCTAAAGAAGAGGTGTCAGCTAATGAATTTATTGATGAACAGCATTTCACACAACCTCCACCGAGATATTCAGAAGCTAGTTTAGTCAAAAAACTTGAAGAATTAGGTATTGGAAGACCATCTACTTACGCAAGTATAATCTCTGTTATATCTAATAGAGGTTATGCAGAAGTAGTTAATAAAAGGTTTTTCCCAACAGATAGGGGTAAATTATTATCAGCATTTTTAGAAAAGCTATTCTCAAAATATGTTGATTATGGTTTTACGGCTGGTCTAGAAGAACAGCTTGATGACATCACTTCAGGTAAAGAAGAGTGGATAAAAGTTTTAGATAAATTCTGGAAAGATTTTAATAATAATGTCTCAGATGTAAAAGAAAAAAGGACTAGAGAAGTACTTGATCTTTTAAATGAAAGTCTTGGAGAGTTAATCTTTGAGTCTGATAAAAATGGTAAAATCGACAGACAATGTAAGCTATGTGATACAGGTGAATTAAGTTTAAAAAATAGTTTTAGAGGTGGTGCATTTATAGGGTGTTCAAATTATCCTGAATGTAAATTTACAAGACCTCTTTCAAAATCAAAAGCTAATGATCAAATTGCTTTAGCTGAGCCTAAATTAATAGGTCAAAATGAAAAAGGGAAAGATATTTATTTAAAAAACGGAAGATTTGGTCCCTATCTTCAATTTGAGGTTACAGAAGTGGAAAATTTAACAAAAAAAAAGAAAAAGAAAAAAGATGATGAAAATTTAAAAAATGTGTCTATTCCAAAAGGAATAGAAATTGATCAAATTAATTTAGAGAAAGCTAAATATTTATGCTCACTACCAAAAGTTATAGGTCAACATCCTGAAAATGGGAAAGATATAACAGTTAATTCTGGAAGATTTGGACCATATTTAAAATGTGAAAATAAATCTGCTCGACTAGAAAATGTTGACGAGCTTTTTACTATAGGTTTAAACAGGGCAATAACATTAATTGCTGAAGCCAAACCAGGAAGAATTTCATCTTCATTAATTAAAGATCTTGGTGAACACCCTGATGACAAAAAACCAGTTAGAATTATGAAAGGTCAATATGGACCATATATTAAATATAAATCATTAAATGCAACAATACCTGAAGAAAAAGATCCAACAGAATTAACTATGGATGAGGCATTAATTTTGATAGAAAAGAGAAAAGAATACGATAAAAATAAAAAAAAAGGTAAGAGATGAAGAAATTATTATTTATAATTTGTTTTTCAGTATTATTAAGTAATAATGCTTTAAGTGATACTGATTGTTCGGAAATTAAAAAATTGACAAAAGAATATATTACATGCCTAGCAAAAAGATCTAAAGAAAAAACGTCAAATTTAGGATTAGATGTCTCAAATATTAAAGAAAAAAAATATCTTTCGGATTGGTTTAAAAAAAAGAAATGAGTTTTGAAGATAATATTAAAAAAAATAATTTACACCTTCCTGCAGCTCCAGATCCTGTTGGCTCTTATGTTGCCTCAAAAAAAGTAGGAAATTTTCTTTATATATCAGGTCAAATATCAATTGATAAAGATGGAAATTTAATAAAAGGTAAATTAGGAAGAGATTACACAATTGAAGAAGGTTATGAGGCAGCTATTAGATGTGCTTTAAGTATAGTAGCTCAAGCAAAAAAATATCTAAATAACGATCTGGAAAAAATCAAATCATGTATAAAATTAACTGGATTTGTAAACTCTACGGATGACTTTGTGGATCAACCTAAGGTAATAAATGGAGCATCAGATACAATTGTTAAAATATTCGAGAATGCAGGAATTCACACCAGAGCCGCAGTTAGCACAAATAGTTTACCCTTAGGTGTGGCTGTTGAAATTGATGCTATATTTGAACTAAATTAATTTATCTGCCGATTCCAAAATATTTTATATTTAATTTTTTCATTTTTTCTGGTGAATAAATATTCCTCATATCATAAACCATAAAATTTCTCTTTTTAACGATTCTTTTTAAGTCAATTAGTTTGAATTCGTTCCATTCGGTATGAATTATAATTAAATCAGATAATTCGCATGCATTCTTTATATTATTTTTATATTCTACATTTTTGAGTTTGTTAAATTCATGTTTTTGTCCTGTAGGATCATAATATCTAATAAAAGCTCCTTTATTATTTAAATAAGGTATCATTTTTAAACATGCTGACTCTCGCATATCATCTGTATTCGCTTTGAATGTTACTCCAAGAAAAGTAATTTTTTTATTTTTAATTTTATTGTTCAATAAATTCTTTATTCTTTTTAGGAGTATTTCAGATCTTTTTTCATTGGAGTTTATTACTGTATTAACAACTGATAATGATGTTCTAGATTTTTTTGCTGTGTCTATCAAAGCTCTTGTATCTTTTGGAAAACAGGATCCACCATAAGCAGGTCCAGCTCTTAAAAATCTACTACCAATTCTTTTATCAGTTCCAATTCCTATCGAAACATCTTCAATATTAATATCCATTTTTTCACATAAATTAGCTAATTCATTAATAAAAGTTATTTTAGTTGCTAAAAATGCATTAGATGCATATTTTATTAATTCTGCAGCTCTTCTTGAGGTATTTATATATCTGGCGCCTTTTGAAATTAGAGGTGAGTATAAACTTTTTAATTTTTTATTAGAGCTTTTATCTAAAGTACCAACAACTACTCTGTCAGGATAAATAAAGTCCCTAATAGCCTCTCCCTCTCTTAAAAATTCAGGATTCGATACAACGCTAAACAATTTTTTTTTTACTTTTTTTGAGATTATTTTTTCAACTTTATCACCTGTCATAACTGGAACTGTAGATTTATTAATAATTATTTTAAAAGATTTAATATTTTGGCTAATTTTTTTAGCTGCAGAAAAAACTTGAGACAAGTCAGCTTCATAACTATTTTTTTTAGTTGGAGTGCCAACACATATAAAAATTAAATCTGATTTTTTTACTGACTCACCTAAATTTGTAGAAAATTTTAATCTTCCTGCATTAAAGTTTTTTTTAACCAACTCCTCTAAACCAGGCTCATAAATAGGAATTATTGATTTTTTTAATCTATTAATTTTAGAAATATCTTTGTCAACACATATAACATCATTGCCTAAATCTGCAAAACATACACCGCTTACAAGACCAACATAGCCCGTTCCTATCATGCATAACTTCATAATTTTGAAATTTCTATTGATGAATTTATATATCCGCTCATTGTGCCACAATCTAAATATTTACCGGCAAAATTATGTCCAACAAACTTAAAATCATTTTTTATTAATTTTTTTATTGAATCAGTAATATGTATTTCTCCACCTATACCTTTTTTTTGTTTTTGTAATATTGGAAAGATTTGTTTGGGTAAAATGTATCTTCCGATAATTGCATTATTTGATGGAGCATTTTTTACTTTTGGTTTTTCAATAACATCATTAATGATAAAATTTTTACTATTTATTTTTTTTTTAATAGAATATATTCCCCATCGGCTTACATTATTTTTTTGTACTTTTAAGGATGCCATTACAGAACAATTTAATTTTTTGCTAATTCTAATCATATTTTTAGAGCAATTACTTTTAAGAATTAAATCATCGGGAAATAATAAAAGAAAATGTGAACCAGTAATAAATTTTTTTGCTTTTAAAACTGCATCGCCGGTACCTGATGGTTTATTTTGATATACAAATTTAATTTTTTTTTTATACGATAAAATTTTTTTATACTCTTTTTTAATTCTTGAATCTTTTTTCTTTTTAATTATTTTTTTATAAAATTTATCATTATAGAAATATTTTTTAATCAACCTTTTTTTATTTGATATTATAAATATAATTTCATTAATACCTGCATCAACACACTCATCTAAAATATATTCTATACCAGGTTTACCATATATGGGAAGAAGCTCCTTTGGAAAAACGCTTGTTAAAGGTAATAATCTTGTACCTAATCCAGCAAGTGGTATTATTGCTTGTTTGATCATAATGTAATATTTAACCAACTATCATATATGAAAATTATTAAAAGCTTTAAAATTTTAAAAGATAGAATTAATCATATTAAAAATATTGGTTTTGTTCCAACAATGGGCTCTTTACATAATGGTCACTTATCTTTAATAAAAAAAGCTAAAATAAAATCCCAAAAAGTTTTGGTTAGTATTTTTGTAAATCCATCACAATTTAACGAAAGAAAAGATTTTATAAAATATCCAAGAAATATAAGAAATGATATTTCAAAATTAGAAAAACTAAAAGTTGATTACCTATTCTTACCTAGTAATACTGAAATATATAAAAGTGGTATTAAAAGAAAAATAAATATTCAAAAAGAAGACAAAATTCTTTGTGCAAAATATCGTAGAGGTCATTTTCAAGGGGTATTAGCAGTTATGGACAGATTTCTAAAAAATATACCTGCAAAATATGTATTTCTTGGTGAAAAAGATTATCAACAATTTTTTTTGATAAAAAAATATTTAAACAAAAAATATAGTTGTGAAATAATTTCATGTAAAACAATTCGGAATAAAAATAAATTGCCACTTTCTTCAAGAAATGTATATTTATCAAAGATAAATTTAAAAAAATCTGAAAAAATTTCTCAATTAATTTTTAATTTTCGTAAAAACATATTAAAAAAATTTAATAAAATTAGTTTATTAAATAAATATAGAACTAAGATAAAATATTTATGCGATAATTTAGAATACTTTGAAATTAGAAATTCAAAAAATTTATCAAAAAACATTTCAAAAAAAAATTTTAGAATTTTTATAGCCTATAGACAAAATAATATAAGGCTAATTGATAATATTTAATTAATAAAAAAAATATGCTCCAATACCTAAAAATGATAAAAATCCTATTACATCTGTAATTGTTGTTACAAATACACTAGATGCTATTGCAGGATCAACTTTAAATTTTTTTAAACCAATAGGTATAAGGATTCCAAATAAACCTGCTACAATCATATTTAGAACCATAGATATAGAAATAATTAATGATAAAATTGAATCTTTAAACCACAATTGAACTATTGCTGCACTAATTATTGCAAAAATAATGCCGTTTAATATTCCTATTGAAAATTCTTTAATTATATTTTGAGAAAAATTATTTTCAGTCAAATCATTTGTAGCTATAGCCCTAACTGTTACTGCTAAAGTTTGCATTCCTGCATTACCGCCCATAGATGCTACTATTGGCATTAGAAAAGCAAGGGCTACCATTTGTTCAATTGTAGCTCCAAATAAACTTATAACCCATGTTGCAAGAAAAGCTGTAAATAAATTTAACAGCAACCAATTAAATCTTCTTTTTGTTTTTGTTACTATCCCATCTGTGATTTCTTCATCTCCAACTCCAGCTAGTCTTAATGCGTCTTCTTCTGCTTCCTCAGCAAGAACTGTTAATATGTCATCGTTAGTAATCATTCCAACAAGCTTATTTTTTTTATCCACAACACAAGCGGAGTTGAGGTTGTAATTTTCAAACATCCTACCAACTTCTTCTCTATCCATATCTACAGGAACTAAAAATTGTGTTTCATTAGTAATTGAAATCATTTTTGTTTCACGAGGAGTTCTTAAAACTTTTGATGACGGTACAGTTCCAATAGGCTTAAATTCATTATCTACTATAAATATTTCTAAAAATTCTTCAGGTAAATCTCTATTCTCTCTTAAATAATCAATTGTTTGACCAACTGACCAATTGCTTGGAATTGCAGTAAACTGTCGTTGCATTATTCTGGCTGCACTATCCTCTGGATAACTTAAGCTTTCTAATAAGACAAATCTATCTTTAGGTGGTAAAGAACTAAGAATATTATTTTTATTTTTTTCATCTAAATTTTCTAAAATTTTAATTGCATCATCAGAATCAAGATTCTTTAAAATAAATACGATACTTTCATTTGAAAGATATTTAGTGATTTCTGTTTGAATAGCTTCATTTAATTCAATAAATACTGAGGGATCAATTTTAAAATTACTTAACTTAATTAAATTTTCTCGATCATCTTGTGATAAATGTTCGATGATATCAGCAGCATCAGCTGGATGCATATCTTTAAAAGAATTGTTTATAAAAGCTGCATCGTTACTGGAAATTTTTTCAGTAATTACTTTTATGTATTCTTTATTAAATTCAAAATTTACAATTTTATCTTTGCTTTTTTTTATTAAACTCATAACTGAATTTCCTAGTTTTTTTGAGCGATATCCTTATATTACAATTTAAATATGAGTATAGAGATAAAAAGGTCAATAAAACCTGTAGATTATTCTTATGCAATTAAATTACTTGAAGAAAGGTTGGAAAAGGTAATTAATAATAGAGCTAGAGAGTTAATTTGGTTATTGCAACATAATAAAGTTTATACTGCAGGTACAAGTTTTAATAAAACTGACATTCTTGATAAAACTATAAAAATAATCAAAACGTCGAGAGGTGGTAAGATTACATGCCATAATCCTGGGCAGTTAGTTTGTTACATGGTAATTAATTTAAATAGAAGAAAAAAAGATATAAGAAAATTTATTATATCGCTGGAAAATTCTATCATAGAAACATTGAGGCATTTTAAAATTGTTGCAAATAGCGATAGAAAAAACATTGGTATATGGATTAATCACAAAAATGAGAACAAAAAAATTGCTGCTATTGGAATTAAAGTCCGTAAGTGGATTGCATATCATGGGTTTTCAATTAATATAAGTAACGATAAATCCGATTTTGATAAGATTATTCCATGTGGTTTGAAAAATAAAAAAATTATAAAATTAAATGAAATTTCAAATATAAAATATTATGATTTTTCAAATAAACTAGAAAAAAATTTAATTAAAAATCTTTCTCCTTTAAATTATTTTTAACTAAAAAATTTTTAAAATAATTGGGTAAATCAGCCTGGAATTTATATTTTTTATTGTTTAAAATAAATTTGATCTCATACGCATGAAGCATTAATTGATTATTTTTTGTAGGTTTATTTAAAAAATATTTTTTATCTCCAATAACAGGACAACCAAGATCAACAAGATGTTTTCTTATTTGATGTTTTCTACCGGTTATAGGTTTCAACTTAAAGAAAGAAAAGTTTTTATTACTATCAATTAATTGATAATTAGTAATTGCTCTCTCTAATATTTTTTTATTACCTTCATATCTAATTAAATTATTATCTATTATATCTTTTTTTTTATCAATATTTCCAAAAGTCAACGCAAGGTATAATTTTTGAATTTTTCTAATTCTGAATAAGGATGTTAATTGTTGTGCAGTAGATCTATTTTTTGCAATGACAAGTAGCCCTGAAGTATCTTTATCAATTCTGTGAACAATGTAAGGTTTTGTATTTTCAAAATAAATACTATTTGAAAAAATATTAATAATATTTTCTTTTATTTTTGAACCACCTTGAACTGGTAACCCAGATTTTTTATTTATTACTATAAAATCAGAGTTGTCCTCTATTATATCATTTTCAGTTTCTTGAATAATTTTATCTTTTGGAATAAATATTTTCTTTTTTTTAGATAAGTTTTTATATGATATATTATATAAATAAATTTGATCAAATAATTTTAATTTATATGAACTTTTAACCTTTTTATTATTTATTTTTATTTTTCCGTTACGTAAGTCTTTTTCTATTAAGCTTTGAGGTATTTTCGATAGGTTATTTTTGATCCATCTATCAATTCTTAAACCTACAGAGGAAACATCAATTTTGATTACCTCTACCATTTGATTTTTGAGTAATTATTAAGCTGTTTTTTTTACCGGAGGTATTTCTGTTTTATTTTTAACTTCTGATACCTTTTTTTTTCTATCTACTCTTTTTGCCTCTACATCTCTATCAACAAATTCAATAATTGCCATTGGTGCATTATCGCCATACCTATAACCCGCTTTAATAATTCTTATGTATCCACCTTTTCTAGTTTCGTACCTTTTTGAAAGTGTTTTTCTTATTTTATTTACAGTTTGAATATTTTGTAATTTTGAAACTAGTCTTTTTGTATTTGCTAAAGAATCTTTTTTTCCTATTGTTATTAATTTTTCTGCTTCTGGTCTTAATACTTTAGCTTTTGGTAATGTAGTTGTTAATTGCTCATATTTAACTAGTGAATTTAACATATTTTTTATTAATGCTTTCCTATGCTCTGAAGTTCTATTAAGTTTTTTATGGGCTAATTTATGTCTCATATATTTAAATTGCGTCCTCTAATTTTTTTGATAACTCTGCTATATTATCTGGAGGCCAATTTGGAATTTCCATACCAAGATATAAAGACATTCCACTCAAAACTTCTTTAATTTCATTCAAAGATTTTCTTCCAAAATTGGGGGTTCTTAGCATTTCACCTTCAGATTTTTGAACAAGATCTCCAATATAAATTATATTATCATTTTTCAAACAATTCATAGATCTTACAGATAGTTCTAATTCATCAACTTTTCTTAAAAGATTCTGGTTAAATTCAGGTTCTTTAGGTTGATCTTGTATTTTAATTTCTTGAGGCTCATCAAAATTTACAAACATACCAAGTTGATCTTGGAATATTCTAGCTGAGTATGCTAAAGCATCCTCTGCAGTAATTGATCCATTTGTTTCAATTTCCATTGTTAGTTTATCATAATCTAAAGCTTTTCCTTCTCTAGCTGTGCTTACTGAGTAGGAAACTTTTTTAACAGGACTAAATAAAGAATCAATTGGTATTAGTCCTAAAGGTGGTTCTTCTGGTTTATTAAAATCTGCTGAAACGTAACCCTTTCCATTTCCAACAAAAAGCTCCATATGAAAATTTGTATTTTCGTCAAGATTACAAATTACTAAGTCAGGATTTAATATTTCTATATCAGGAACAGGAACAATTTGAGAAGCTTTAATCTCACCTGGGCCTTTAGCATCTAAAATTAGTTTTTTATTTCCCTCAGAATTACTTTTTAATGCAAGTGATTTAATATTAAGAACAATATCAGTTACATCTTCTCTTACACCTTTTATAGAACTGTATTCATGTTGTACACCATCTATTTGGATAGCAGTAACTGCTGTACCTCTTATAGATGATAATAGAATTCTTCTTAATGAATTTCCAATTGTTAATCCATAACCTTTTTCCAATGGTTCTGCAGTTACTTTTGCAAATGTTTTTTCATCATTTTGATCAATATCAATTTTAGATGGTTTAATTAATGATTTCCAATTTTTAAGATTTACATCGCTAGTTTCCATATTAAACTCTCCTTTTTTTAGGTGGCCTTGTACCATTGTGTGGCATCGGTGTTGTATCTTTAATTGAGGTAATTTTAAATCCTCTTGCTTGTAAAGCCCTCAATGCTGTTTCTCTTCCAGAACCAGGACCTTTTACTTCTACAGATAAAGTTTTCATCCCACATTCTAGTGCTTTAACTGCAGCAGCATCAGCAGCAACTTGAGCAGCATAGGGTGTTGACTTTCTTGAACCTTTAAAACCTTTTTGTCCAGCAGATGCCCATGAAATTACATTTCCTTTTGTATCAGCTATAGAAACTATTGTATTATTAAATGTTGATTGGACATAAGCAATACCATTTAATATATTTTTTTTTAGTTTCTTCTTCTTTGAATAAGTTTTTTTTACAACAGTCTCTTTTTCGGATATTTGTTTATTGTTTTCCTCTTTAGCCATGTTTTATTTTTTAAGTGGGGTTAGTTTTTTACCAGCAATAGCTATTGCTTTACCTTTTCTTGTTCTAGCATTACATCTAGTTCTTTGTCCTCTAACAGGTAATTTTTTTTTATGTCTTGTTCCACGATAGCATGCTAAGTCAACTAATCTTTTTATACTTAAAGAATTATCTCTTCTGAGATCACCCTCTACTACAAAATTACTATCAATGTACTCTCTAATTTTTAAAATTTCATCGTCTGTTAACTCATTAACTCTTTTAGAGTTTGGAATATTTAGAGCTGAACAGATTTTAGATGAAAATTTGTCTCCAATTCCATAAATGTATGTAAGTCCAATATGAACCAATTTATTCTGTGGGATATTTACACCTGCAATACGAGCCATAATTTTTGTGATAAATTGTGCCTTTTATATAATAAGATTTATCAAAGTCAACGGCTTAAACATTGATAAAAGTGTCTATTTTTCTTGTTATTTGATCTATTTCGAGTGATCCGTCAATCTCGTGAAAGTTGGAATTTTTAGAATAGAAGTCTAATACAGGCTTAGTTGTCTCTAAATATGTATCATATCTTTTCAAAATTGTATTTAATTCATCATCACCGCGGTTCTCAATAGATTTTCTTTTTTCAATTCTTTTAATTATTGTTTCTTTGTTTACGTTTAGAAAAAAAATTAAATCAATTTTTTGCTTAGACTCACTAATTAAATTATCTAGATTTTTTGCCTGACTTAAAGTTCTAGGGTATCCATCAAATATTAATTTATTTTTCTTTATTGGGTCAAATATAATATTCTTTATAAGTTTGTTTACAATTTCATCATTTATAAATTTACCATCATTCATGTCATTAATTATAATTTTCCCAATTTTAGTATCTTTTTTAATTTCTTCCCTTAAAATATCACCAGTAGAAATTTGAAAACCTTTAATTTTATTAACAAGATGTTTGGATTGAGTACCTTTACCAGCACCAGGTGGTCCAAATAAAATTATATTCACTTACTTACCAAATTGAGTTTTCTTTATCAGTTGCTCATACTGAGAGCTCATTAATCTAGTCTGAATTTGGGTAACAGTATCTATAGCTACTACAACTACAATTAATATTGATGTTCCACCCAAATAAAAAGGAATTGGATAGTTTGCTATTAAAAATTCTGGCATAAGACATACTAGTGTTAAATATAATGCACCAATAGTTGTTAGTTTTGTTAAAATATTTTCAATATACAGGGCAGTACTTTCACCTGGTCTAATACCTGGGATGAAACCTCCATATTTTCTTAGGTTCTCAGCTGTCTCATTCGGATTAAAAGTAATTGATGTGTAAAAGAACGTAAAAAAAATTATACCAGATGCATATAATAGCATGTATAAAGGTTGTCCTTGTGAAAAAAAAGATGCAATATTTATAAAAGTTTCATTTTGTGAAATATTAAAATTTGAAAAAGTTATTGGTAATAATAAAAGTGCTGATGCAAAAATTGCAGGTATAACACCTGCTGAGTTAATTTTAAGAGGTAAGTGTGATGAGTCACCTCCATAAATTTTGTTCCCTACCTGTCTTTTTGGATAATTTATTGGAATTTTTCGTAAAGCTCTTTCCATAAATACTATAAACATTATTGTTAAAATCAAAATTACAAATATTGAGATTATTACAATCGTAGATAATGCACCTGTTCTTCCTAATTCAAAAGTAGTTGCTAGAGCCCTAGGAATTTCAGCTACAATTCCTGAAAATATAATCAATGATATTCCATTACCAATACCCCTTTGAGTAATTTGTTCACCTAACCACATTAAAAACATAGTGCCAGCAACAATAGTTGTTACTGTTGATATTTTAAAAAATATACCAGGATTTATAACTAAGTTTGCTGAAGACTCTAGACCAACAGACAATCCATAACCTTGAACTGTTGCTAATAGCACTGTCCCGTATCTTGTAATTTGAGTAATTTTCTGTCTACCTTTTTCTCCTTGTGCTTTTAGGTTTTTGAAATAGTCAGAAACACCAGTAAGTAATTGAACAATAATTGACGACGAAATATAAGGCATAATTCCTAATGCAAATATAGCCATTCTACTAATAGCACCACCAGCAAAAACATTAAACATTCCCAATAACCCCTTTTGATTACCTTCCATTAATACTTGTAGTTGGTTTGGGTCTATGCCAGGTAATGGAACAAATGTTCCTAATCTATAAATAGCAAGTATAAATATAGTAAATAAAATTCTATTCCTTAAATCGTTTTGATTGCTTGCGCTCATTAAGAATTATTTTTTGATATAAATGATGAACCTATTTTTGTAAGTTTTGATTTTGCTGTTTTAGATAATAAATCTGTATCTAGATTTATTTTATTTTTGACATCACCAACACCCAATATTTTAAACTTTGTGACATTTTTTTTAATCAATTTGTGAGTTTTTAGGAATTTTAAGTCAATTTTGACATCTGAAGAAATTTTATTCTTTTCAAATAAAGATTGAAGTTGTGCAAGATTTATTACAGCAAGTTTTTGTTTATTTAATATTGGATTGAAGCCTCTTTTGGGTAACCTTCTATATAGAGGCATTTGACCACCTTCAAAACTTTTAATTGCTACACCACTTCTTGATTTCTGACCCTTTACACCTCTGCCAGAAGTCTTTCCTTTACCGCTACCAATACCTCTGCCTACTCTTTTTTTAATTTCTTTTGTTTTCAATAAAGAATTTAGTTTCATCTTATCCTCTTTTTTCTACTATCTCAGATATTTTCTTATTTCTCGAAAATGAGAGTGTTTTAGGTGAATGTTGTTGTTTAAGCGCTTTGATACAAGCTCTTATAACATTATGAGGATTCCCTGTTCCTAAAGATTTTGCAACTATATCTTTTACACCTAATACTTCACAAATTGATCTGATTGGTCCTCCTGCAATTATACCAGTACCTTTTGGTGCAGATCTTAAAATTACTTTTCCCGCTCCATCTTTGCTATAAACATCGTGGTGAATAGTTCTTCCATCCCTAAGAGGTATTTTAATTAATTTTCTTCTAGCTAATTCATTTGCTTTTTTAATAGCATCAGGAACTTGTTTAGCTTTAGCATGAGCAACTCCAATCTGCCCATTTTGATTACCTACAACAACTAAAGCTGAGAACCCAAATCTTCTTCCACCTTTTACTACCTTAGTAATTCTATTTATATGCACAAGTTTATCTATAAATTCGCTATTATTTTTATCCATAATTAAAATTCCATTCCATTTTTTCTAAGTGTTTCAGCAAATATCTTAATTCTTCCGTGATATTTGTAAATTCCTCTGTCAAAATATACTTTTGTAATTTTTTTCTCTTTGGCTTTTTCTGCTAATTTTGTAGCAACAATCTCTGATAATTCTGTTTTTTTCTTTTTGGACTCTTTTAAAGATTTAATATTTGATGTTGCTGATGCAAGTGTTTTATTTGTTATGTCGTCTATTATTTGAGCAGAAATATTTTTACTTGATCTTGACACACATAATCTCATTCTATTATTCGGATTATTAAGCTTTAATTTTTTTCTAATTCTGAACTTTTTTCTTGTTACAGTATTAATTTTCATTATTTCTTTTTCCCTTCTTTTTTTAGTACATATTCACCCTGTTCTTTAATACCTTTTCCTTTGTAAGGTTCTGTTTTTTTGAAGGATTTAATTTTTGCAGCTACAGATCCAACTAATTGTTTATTTGATCCTGAGATTTTTATTATAGTTTGTTTTTCAACCAATATTTTGATTCCATCTGGTATTTGATAATTAACGTCATGACTAAATCCAATTTGAAGATTTAATAAACTTCCTTTAACTGAAGCTCTGAAACCAACTCCAGTTAGTTCTAAGGTTTTTGAGTAACCTTCGTTAATTCCTCTAATTGCATTGTTTATTAAACTTCTGTTTAATCCCCATATCCTTTTAGTTTCTTGTGATATGTTTTTTGGTTTAATTGAGACTTCTTTTCCGTCTTTAATATTTAAATCAAATATTTTTTCATCAAAATTTAAATTGTCCTTACCTAAAGGACCTTCCATTTTTAAAAGATTGCCCTCAAGAGAGACTTTAACTTTCTCTGGTATTTGAATATTTATTTTACCTATTTTTGACATTAAAATACCTTACAAATAATTTCGCCACCGACTTGATTTTTTCTTGCATCTTGATCGGTCATCACTCCTTTTGGAGTTGATATTATGGCAATACCAAGACCATTGCTGACTTTTGGTAAACTCTCTGCACTAGAAAAAATTCTTCTTCCAGGCTTTGAAACTCTCTGTATTGAATTAATTACTGGATTTCCTGAGTTGTATTTTAAATCAATAAAAAGATTGTCTTTACCCTCAACTCCATCAATTTTATAGTCAATGATAAAACCTTCATTTTTGAGCACCTCAGCAATTTTAATTTTAAACTTGGACGATGGTATTTGAACTTTTTTATAATTACGTAAAGTAGCGTTTTTAATTCTTGCTATCATATCTCCAATTGGATCACTTAAACTCATATATTCTCCTTTACCAACTTGATTTAACCATTCCTGGTATTTTTCCCTCTAAAGTCAACTTTCTTAGAGCGATTCTTGATATTTTTAATTTTCTATACACGCCATGGGGTCTTCCTGTAATTTGACATCTATTAACAACACGAGTTTTAGACGAATTTCTAGGTAACTTTGATAATTTTTGTTGTGCCTTGAATCTTTCTTCTAAACTTATTTTTTTATCCATTATAATTTTCTTGAGCTTATTTCTTTTGTTTAAATATTTTTTTGAAAGTTTAATTCTTCTATTATTTTTATTTACTGAACTTAGCTTTGCCATTAATTACTCTCCTTTTCTATAAATGGAAAATTAAATTGTTTTAATAATTCATAACTATGGTCTCTTTTCTGAGATTTTATAACTACAGTAATGTCTAGTCCTCTTATTTTTTCTACTTTATCGAAATTTACCTCAGGAAATATAATATGCTCCTTGATCCCAAACGTATAATTACCATTTTTATCAAAACCTTTTGGTGATAAACCTCTAAAATCTTTAATTCTTGGTAAAGCTATATTTACTAATCTATCTAAAAACTCATACATTCTATCTTTTCTAAGTGAAACCTTTAAACCAGAATTTGTTCCCTTTCTTGTTTTAAAATTCGAAATTGATTTTTTGAATTTTGTAACTACAGGTTTTTGACCAGTTAAAAGAGATAAATCATTTTCACATGATTTCATTATTTTGCTGTCGTTTCCATCAAGTCCTAAACCCATATTTATTACTATTTTTTCAATCTTTGGACCCATGTTAATATTTTTATAACCAAATTTTGTTTTTAAATTCGGTACAATATCTCTCTGGTACAATTCTTTTAATCTCGGACTCATGCTTTAGTTTTCTTCTCTTTTTTTGTATCTTTAATTGTTTCTATAACTGCTAAATTAGAAATATTTATAAAATTTTCCTTAGTTAAAATTCCACCCTTTTTTTCTTTAGTAGTCTTCATGTGTTTTTTTATCATATTTAAACCTTTAACTTTCGCTCTATTATTTGGTCTATCTATTTCAATTATTTCACCCTCTTTTTTTCTATCTTTACCAACTAAAACTTTAACTTTTGAACCTTTTTTAATCATTTATAATACCTCTGGTGCCAACGAAATAATTTTCATCTGACCTCTTGATCTTAGTTCTCTAGTTACAGGGCCAAAAATTCTTGTACCAATTGGTTCCCCTTTGTCGTCTGTTAATACTGCAGCGTTGTTATCGAATTTTACTTTAGATCCGTCATTTCTGTGAATTCCCTTCTTTACTCTTACAACAACAGCATTGTGAACTGATCCTTTTTTGACTTTTCCTTTTGGTATAGCTTCTTTTACAGAAACTTTGATAATATCGCCAATACTCGCATATCGTCTCTTAGATCCACCTAAAACTTTGATACATTCAACTCTTTTAGCACCAGTATTGTCAGCAACTGTTAATTCTGTTTGAACTTGTATCATCTTTTTTCCTCTAAAACTTTAAATCGTTTAGTTTTTGACATAGGTTTCGTCTCAATTATTGACACTTTATCTCCTGATTTAAATATATTTTTTTCATCATGCACACGATATTTTTTTTTACTTTTTATAACTTTTTGTAGTACTGGATCTTGGTATTTCCTCTCTACTAATACTGTAATAGATTTATCACCTTTATCACTAACTACTATTCCATCTAATATTTTCTTAGGCATGTTTTCCCTTCATGATGGTTTTAAATCTAGCAATATTCTTTTTAATTTCTTTGAATTTTGATGGACTTTTAAGTTGTCCATTATTTTTTTGAAATCTGAGATTAAAAAGATCTTTTTTAGAGCTTTCTAAATTTTTAATAATTTCAGATTTTGTCATTTTTTTAATATCTTTTTTTTTCATTATATTCTTTTTATAAATTTACATTTAATCGGCAACTTTGCAGAAGCTTTATATAAAGCTTCTCTAGCAACTTGCTCTGTGACACCGTCAACTTCAAATAAAATTCTACCTGGTTTTACTCTACACGCCCAAAATTCTGGTGATCCTTTTCCTTTACCCATTCTTACCTCTGTTGGCTTTTTTGACACCGGTATGTTAGGAAAAACTCTTGTCCAGACTCTTCCTTGTCTTTTCATATGTCTAGTAAGAGCAACTCTAGCAGCTTCAATCTGTTTTGATATAACTCTATCTGGCTGAATTGCCTTCAATCCATATGCACCATAATTCATAAAATTACATCTAGATGCCACTCCATGAATTCTTCCTTTATGTGCTTTTCTAAATTTTGTTCTTGTTGGTTGTAACATAATTAATTTTTGTTAGTCTCTTGACTAAATTCCTTTGTAAATATTTCTCCTTTGTAAATCCAAACTTTAACACCAATAATACCGTATGTTGTTAAAGCTTCTGCTTCGGCATAATCGATATCCGCTCTTAATGTGTGAGATGGAATAGCACCTTCTCTTAACCATTCAGTTCGAGCAATTTCATTTCCACCTAATCTTCCACTTAGGGCAACTTTAATACCTTTAGCGCCTAATCTTAGTGCAGATTGCATTGACCTCTTCATCGCTTTTCTGTAAGAAACTCTTTTAACAAGTTGTTGAGCAATATTTTCTGCAACAAGATAACTATTAGTCTCAGGTTTTTTTACTTCTTTAATATTTAAAACAACTTCATTAGAGGTAATATCTGATAACTTATTTTTAATCTTTTCAATATCACTACCTTTTTTTCCTATAACAAAACCCGGTCTTGATGTGTAAATTGTTACAAAACATTTTTTAGTTGTTCTCTCAATCATAACTTTTGAAACACCAGAATTCACAACCGTTTTTCTTATATGTTCTCTAATTTTAAAATCTTCAATTAAGTAGTTACCAAAATTTTTTTTATTGGCATACCAGACTGAATCCCATCCTTTATTTATACCAAGTCTAAGACCTATTGGATTAACTTTTTGACCCATCTTGTTTTATCTCCTGTGCTTTTTCAGTTAAAATTATTGTTACGTTTGAATAAGGTTTTAATATCGGTGATGCTCTACCTTTTGCTCGTGGCCTGAATCTTTTCATTACAATTTGTTTTCCACAAAATGCTTCTTTTACAAATAATTTGTCTATATCATATTGATAGTTATTCTCAGCATTTGCAACAGCTGATGAAATTGTTTTTTTAATATCTTTGGAAATTCTTTTTTCAGAAAATGATAAATCTCTTATTGCTTCATCTGCTTTCTTGCCAACTATTGATCTTAATATTGGTGAAAGTTTTCTTGTACTTGACCTAATATTTTTGTTAATAGCTTTAACAAGTTTTAATTCTTTATTATTATCTTTTTTCATTATTTTTTCTCAGCTGCTGGAGCAGCTTCCTTAGCTTTTTTGTCTGCTGGAGTATGACCAAAAAATTGTCTTGTAGGAGCAAACTCACCAAATTTGTGACCTACCATATCCTCTGAAATTGTAATCGGTATAAACTTTTTACCATTATAAATTAAAAAACTAATTCCAACAAAATCTGGAAGTATAGTTGATTTTCTAGACCAGGTTTTAATAGGTTTTCTATTAGGATTATTCTTTTCCTTTTCAACTTTTTTAATAAGGCTTTCTTCAACAAATGGACCTTTCCAAATAGATCTTGCCATGATTATTTTTTGCCCTTTCTTCTAATAATAAATTTATCAGTTCTTTTATTATCTCGAGTTTTTAAACCTTTTGCTGATACACCAGATCGTGATACTGGATGTCTTCCTCCAGCTGTTTTACCTTCTCCACCTCCATGTGGGTGATCTACTGGATTCATTGCAACACCTCTAGTATGTGGTCTTCTGCCAAGCCATCTTGATCTACCAGCTTTACCAATACTTATATTTTTTTGATCTGGATTTGATAAAACTCCAATTGTTGCCAAACATCTAGAGTCTATTTTTCGTATTTCTCCTGAAGTCATCTTAATTATTGAATAATTACCATCTGAACCTGATATGGTAACATGTGCACCTGCAGCTCTTGCAATTTTTCCCCCAGCTCCGGGCTGTATTTCAACATTATGTATATCTATTCCGACTGGAATATCTTTTAATGGCAAAGCATTACCAACTTTAATTTCAGAATTTGGACCATTATGAACTTTATCACCAACTTTAATTTTTTGAGGAGCTAAATAATAAGATCTATCACCATCTTCAAATTTTATCAGCATAATATGACAAGATCTGTTTGGATCATATTCAATTCTTTCAACAAGACCACTTACATCAAATTTTTTTCTGTAAAAATCAATAATTCTATACTTTTGCTTGTGACCACCACCATGGTTTCTTGCAGTTATTCTGCCCATGTTATTTCTACCTTTTACAGATTTATTAACTGATGTTAAAGGTTTATAAGGTTTACCTTTCCATAATCCAGATCTGTCAATCAATATCGTAGATCTAGTTGATTTTGTATAAGGTTTAAACTGTTTTAAAGCCATGTTTTTTAAATTCCTGTAGTTAGATCAATGTTCTGACCCTTTTTCAATGTCACAACTGCTTTTTTAAATCCTGCAACTTTGACCTTGCGTCCCCTTGTTGTTTTAATTTTACTTTTTTTGTTAATTATATTCACTTTTATGACTTCAACTTTAAAAATCTTTTCTATATTTTTTTTTATTAAATTTTTATTATAATTTTTATTAATTTTAAAAACTATTTTATTTTGCTCTGATAGATTAGTAGATTTTTCTGTAACCACAGGACTAATAATACAATCATACATATTAAATTTGTTTATCATAAAAATCTTTTCTCTAATTCCTTTATTGAGGTCTCTGTCAAAATTAATTTTCTGTATTTGACTAGATCATATATGGATATATTGGTTATATCTGTTACTTTTACATGTGGTAAATTTCTAAGTGATTTTCCAATTTTATCATTAGAGTTTTTGTCTAATACTATTAGTGAATTTGTTGCATCAAACTTTTTAAGAATTTTAAAGATTTCTTTCGTTTTATTAATTTCTTTTTGAAAATCACTAAATACTAATAAATCCTTTTGAGTATTTTTTTTTGATATCATTGATGATAAACCTATTTTTTTTTCTTTTTTATTTAATTTTCTTGTTTTATATGCATTTTCACCCTTTGGCCCATGTGCAACTCCTCCACCAACAAATATTGGAGCTTTTCTACTTGCATGTCTAGCATTACCTGTCCCTTTTTGTGCATATATTTTTGATGTTGAACCAATAATTTCATTTTTTTGTTTTGTTTTTGCTTTTCTTCCTTTGTTATTCGCAATGTTTTTGTAAAGAATTTCACTTATTAATTTATTATTGAATTTAGTAGTAAAAATTTTATCTCCAACTTCTAGACTTTTTTTATTTCCATCAATTGATATTGTATCTATTTTCATAATTTATTTCTTTTTTTTATCAGCTATATTTTTCGCTTTTTTTGCTGCCTCATGTTTTTCCATTATTGTAAGCCTGTTAATATTTTTTATTGACTTTGTTACGGTTACTTGGCTATTTTTTGAACCTGGTATAGATCCTTTAACGAATAATAATTGATTATTAATATCTTTTTTAATTATCTCCAAATTCTGAATAGTTCTATACTTATCACCCATATGACCTGCCATTTTTTTATTTTTAAACACTTTTCCTGGATCTTGTCTTTGACCAGTAGATCCATGAGATCTATGTGAAATTGAGACACCATGTGATGCTCTTAAACCACTAAAATTATGCCTTTTCATTGATCCAGCAAAACCTTTACCTATTGTTTTAGATTTAATATCAACAAATTTGACGCCTTCAAAAATTTCAATACCAAATTCATTTCCCTCTTTAAAATCACTTATGTTATCCATTCTTATTTCTTTCAATGTTTTTTTAGGCTCAGTATTTTTTTTTGCAAAAAAACCTTTCATTTGTTTTGACAATTTATTACTTTTGATGTTCCCAAATCCAACTTGAATAGCAGAGTATCCTCTCTTATCTTTTTCTATAAGATTAATAACTCTTGCTTTTTCCATTTTAATAACTGTAACAGGGACTGATTGACCAGACGTATAAAATTCTCTTGTCATACCTAATTTTTTACCAATTAATTCTAAATTACTCATATTTTAATTTCCACATCTACTCCAGATGCCAAATCAAGTTTCATTAATGCTTCAACTGTTTGTGGAGTCGGTTCTATAATATCTATTAATCTTTTATGGGTTCTTGTTTCAAATTGTTCTCTGCTCTTTTTGTCAATATGAGGAGATCTTAGTACTGTATATCTTTCTATTTTAGTCGGTAATGGTATAGGTCCTTTAATATTTGCACCTGTTCTTTTTACTGTATTAACAATTTCCTCTGTAGATTGATCAAGGATTTTATTATCGTAAGCTCTTAGTTTAATTCTAATATTTTGCTTTTCCATATTTTTACGTACCTGTCTTCTTAGTGACTTCGTCTTGCACATTTTGAGGAACCTTGTCGTAATGATCAAAGAACATTGAATATTGTGCTCTACCTTGTGACATAGATCTTAATGCATTTATATAACCAAACATATTAGCTAATGGTACCATAGCTGTAATTACTGTTGCATTCCCTCTTTGCTCTTGAGTATTAATTTGACCTCTCCTACTATTTAAATCTCCAATGACATCACCCATATAATCTTCAGGAGTTACTACCTCTACTCTCATTATTGGTTCTAAAAGTTTTAGTGTAGCTTTCTGACAAGCATCTTTGAAACATTGCCTTGAAGCTAATTCAAAAGCTAAAACACTTGAATCTACATCATGATGAAGGCCATCTAAAATTGTAACTTTATAATCTATTATAGGAAACCCAGCTAAAATTCCATTGTCTGAAACGCTCTCAATTCCTTTTTCAACACCTGGGATAAATTCTTTAGGTATTGCACCACCTTTAATTTTATTTTCAACTTCTCTGCCTTTGCCTGGATCTAGAGGTTCGAGTTGTAATTTTACTCTAGCAAATTGTCCTGCACCACCACTTTGTTTCTTATGTGTATAATCAGCCTCCGAGGTTGACAGAATAGTTTCTCTGTAAGCAACTTGAGGTGCACCAACGTTGGCCTCAACTTTAAATTCCCTTTTCATTCTATCAACAATTATATCTAGATGTAGTTCTCCCATACCTTTGATTATAGTTTGACCTGACTCTTCGTCAGAGGTAACTCTAAACGAAGGATCTTCTTTTGCTAATCTTCCTAAAGCTTCACCCATTTTTTCTTGATCAGCTTTACTCTTTGGTTCTACCGCAATTTCAATAACTGGATCTGGAAATTCCATTGGTTCAAGCAAAACTGGATTATCCTTGTTTGCAAGTGTGTGACCTGTGATTGTATTTTTTAATCCTGCTAGTGCTACTATATCACCTGCATTAGCCTCTTTAATATCCTCCCTAGAATTTGCATGCATCAAAAGCATTCGACCAACTCTTTCCTCTTTATCTTTTGAAGTATTATAAATTCCAGTGCCGGATTTCACTGTGCCTGAATAAATCCTTATAAAAGTTAAGCTTCCTACAAATGGGTCATTTGCTACTTTAAAGGCTAGTGCTGAAAAAGGTGCGCTATCCTCAAATTTCATCTCTATTTCATCCTCAGTATTTGGAATTGTTCCTTTAATAGATCCTAGATCTTTAGGGCTTGGTAAAAAATCAACAACAGCATCTAATAGAGGTTGAACACCTTTGTTTTTAAATGCAGAACCTGTAATAACAGGTACGAAACTAAAACTTAAACACCCTTTACGTATACATTTAATTAAATCTTCATCTTTAATATCATCGCCATTAAGATAGCTTTCCATTAATTTTTCGTCTTGTTCAACAGCGCTTTCAACAAGTTCTTGTCTGTATTTTGCAGTTATATCTTTCAGTTCTTCAGGAATTTCTTGATATTCAAATTCTGCTCCAAGACTTTCATCTTTCCATATTACTGCTTTCATTTTAATTAAATCAACAACACCTTTTAAAGAAGACTCTATTCCGACTGGGACTTGTAATACAAGTGGTTTGGCTCCAAGCCTATCTTTAATCATGTCAACACATCTAAAGAAATCAGCACCGGTTCTATCTAGCTTGTTTACAAAGCATATTCTTGGAACTTTATATTTATCAGCTTGTCTCCAGACAGTTTCAGATTGTGGTTCAACACCTGCAACACCATCAAAAACAGCAACGGCACCATCTAAAACTTTTAAAGATCTTTCTACCTCAATTGTAAAGTCAACATGGCCTGGAGTATCTATTATATTAATTCTATGATCTTTCCAAAAACAAGTGGTTGCTGCTGATGTTATTGTTATTCCTCTTTCTTGCTCTTGTTCCATCCAGTCCATCGTTGCAGCACCATCGTGGACCTCACCAATTTTGTGACTTTTGCCTGTGTAATATAAAACTCTTTCAGTAGTTGTAGTTTTACCAGCATCAATATGTGCCATGATGCCAATATTTCTATATTTATCTATATCATGACTTCTTGACATAATTTTTTACCATCTATAATGAGCAAAAGCTTTGTTAGACTCTGCCATTTTATGTGTATCTTCCTTCTTTTTTATTGATGAACCTTTATTATTGTAGGCATCAAATATCTCGTTAAACAATTTATCCGACATTGTTTTATCTTTTCTTTTTCTAGATGCATCAATCAACCATCTAAGTGCCAATGCTTGAGATCTTTTAGGTCTTACTTCTACAGGAACCTGATAAGTAGCACCACCTACTCTTCTAGATCTAACCTCAACAGTTGGTCTTATATTATTAATAGCTTCATTAAAAATATTTATTGGCTCATCTTTTGATTTTGATTTTATTTTGTCTAGCGCGTCGTAAACAATCTTTTCAGCAGTTGTTTTTTTACCATCAAACATTAATGAGTTAATCAATTTAGGTATGATTACTGATTTAAATTTTGGATCAACTATTGGAATTTTTTTAGGAGCTTTACGTTTTCTTGACATTTTTATTTACCTTTTTTTGCTCCATACTTTGATCTTTGTTGCTTTCTCGCAGAGACACCTTGTGTATCTAAGTTACCTCTTAAAATATGATATCTCACTCCAGGTAAATCTTTTACTCTACCACCTCTTATTAGAACAACAGAGTGTTCTTGAAGATTATGTCCTTCACCAGGTATATAAGAAATTACTTCGTGACCATTTGATAATCTTACTCTTGCAACTTTACGAAGTGCAGAATTAGGTTTTTTTGGTGTAGTTGTGTAAACTTTTAAACATACTCCTCTTTTTTGTGGAGACTGTTCTAATGCTGGAACTTTATTCCTAGCTTTAGGTCTACTTCGTTTTTTTCTTAATAACTGGTTTACAGTTGGCATAATAATAATAATTTTTTTTGGAATGAAATAATTAGCGGCTAGTTTGGCAGCGTTTAGTACAAAGTACTACATTCCAACCAAAAAAATATCGCCAAAATACTTAAATATTGAGATTTGTCAAATTAAAATGGGCTAAAAATATATGTTTTTATTAGCTTTATGCTTGATTTTCGAGTGTTTCTTGTTTCTCTTTCTCGGCTAAATAAGTTTTATCATCTTTGCTTGCTTTGGAATTCCAGTCTACTTTTATTGATCCAGTTCCTGCTGGTACTAATCTTCCAACGATTACGTTTTCCTTTAACCCACGAAGTTTATCTGTTTTGCCTTTGATAGCTGCATCTGTTAAGACTCTTGTTGTTTCTTGAAAAGAAGCAGCAGAGATAAATGACTCCGTTTGAAGAGAGGCCTTTGTTATCCCCATTAATATTCGCTCACCAACGATCAAATTTTTTCCCTCTTCTTTGAGTTTTAGATTTATTGCGTCAAAATTAGTTTTTTCTATAATCTCGCCAGGAAGTAAATTTGAGTCACCTGGTATTTTAACCTCAATTTTTTTAAGCATTTGTCTTAAAATAACTTCAATGTGCTTGTCATTAATAATTACACCTTGAAGCCTATATACTTCTTGTACTTGGTTAACGAAATATTCAGTCAATTCTTTTATTCCTAAGATTCTTAAAATATCATGAGGTAATGGTTGACCATCTAGTAAATACTCACCTTTCTTAATTTTTTCACCTTGATTAAAATTAATATGTTTACCTTTTGGAATTAAATAAGACGAGCTATCTCCATTATCAGCTTCAATGGTAATTCTTTGTTTACCCCTAACTTCTTTTCCAAATATAACTTTTCCATCATTTTCAGCAATAATTGCACTATCTTTTGCTTTTCTTGCCTCAAATAATTCTGCAACTCTTGGTAAACCACCGGTAATATCTTTTGTTTTTGAAGTTTCTTTTGGTAATCTTGCTATAACATCACCAGCATGTATTTTTTGACCATCTGATACAGATAAAATTGAGTCAGGTACTAAATAATATCTTGCTTCGTTGTCGTCAGCTTTTTTAATAACATTTCCTTTATCATCTCTTAAAGTAATTCTAGGTTTTAGATCTGTGTTTTTTGATTGAGTTTTCCAATCTATAACAGTTTTTGTTGATATACCAGTTGCATCATCTGTTGTTTCAGCAATTGAAACACCATCTATTAAATCTACAAAATTAGCTATTCCACTTTTTTCTGCAATCACAGGAGTTGTATAAGGATCCCATTCACAAATTTTAGTATTTTGATTTATGCTGTCGCCATTTTGAAAAAATAACTTAGATCCGTAGGGAACTTTATAAGCAGCTATTTGCATTCCTTTATCATCTTCAATAGATAATTGAGTATTTCTACCCATTACAATTAGATTTTTTTTAGAGTCTTCTATCAGATTTGTATTAATAATTTTAAGAGTCCCTTTAGCTTTTGTTACAATTTGACTGTCCTGTTTAATTGATGCTGTACCACCAACGTGAAAAGTTCTCATAGTTAGCTGGGTTCCTGGCTCACCAATTGATTGAGCTGATATCATACCGATCGCTTCGCCTACGTTGACCAATATTCCTCTTGATAAATCTCTGCCATAACATGTTGAACAGACACCCTCTGAAAGGCTACACGTTATTACAGAATATACATCGATATTTTTAACTCCAGCAGCATCCAAATTTTCACATGCCTCTTCATTAATCATTTGATCTTTCTTAATAATTACATCTCCAGTGATTGGATTTTTAACATCTTTTGCTACTACTCTTCCTAATGCTCTTTCAGCTAAACTTACAATTACGTTACCGCCCTCTATAATTTCACTTAATTGTATAAACCCTGGATTGTCACATTTTTTTTGTGTAATGGTTAAATCTTGAGCAACATCACATAGTCTTCTGGTCAAATAACCTGAGTTAGCTGTTTTTAGTGCTGTATCTGCTAAACCTTTTCTTGCACCATGTGTAGAATTAAAATATTCTAGAGCTGTTAAACCCTCTTTAAAGTTAGAAGTAATCGGGCTTTCAATGATTTCTCCTGATGGTTTTGCAATTAGACCTCTCATGCCTGCCAATTGTTTCATTTGCGCTGCAGATCCTCTTGCGCCACTATCTGCCATCATAAATACTGAATTAATTTTTAAACCTTCTTTGGTCACTTCAGTAGCTGAGATTTGTTTCATCATTTCAGAAGCTACTTTATCAGTACATTTAGACCATGCATCTACAACTTTATTATACTTCTCTCCTCTAGTAATCAAACCTTCAGAATATTGACTTTCATATTCAGAAATTAATTTTTTAGTTTCATCGATAAGTTGCTCTTTATTTTCTGGAATGACCAAGTCATCTTTGCCAAATGAGATTCCAGCTTTAAAAGCATATTTAAAACCTAGATCTTTTAATTTATCACAAAATATGACAGTACTTTTTTGACCCGAAAATCTAAAAATATGGTCTATTACTTCTGATACTACCCTTTTTGGAAGTAATCTATCAATTAAAGAAAATCGATTATTCATGTTTTTTGGAATAATATTTGCTAAAAGAAATCTGCCTGCGGTGCTTGTGTATTTTTCAAATTTTTTATTACCTTTGTCATCAATTGTTTCAAATCTTGAAACGATTCTTGAATGAATTTTAATATTACCATTTTCAAGTGCTTGAAGTATTTCGTCAGTATTTACAAAATATCCTTCTATAATTTCTGTTTGATATGGCGGTTGAGATAAATAATATATACCTAAGATCATATCCTGACTTGGAACAATTATTGGTTTACCATTTGATGGACTTAAAATATTATTAGTAGACATCATCAATACTCTTGCCTCTAGCTGAGCTTCTAAACTTAAAGGAACATGTACAGCCATTTGATCTCCATCAAAATCTGCATTGAAAGCAGCGCATGTTAAAGGGTGAAGTTGAATTGCATCACCTTCGATTAGTTTTGGTTCAAAAGCTTGTACACCTAATCTATGTAGAGTTGGAGCTCTATTTAATAAAACTGGATGCTCTCTTACTATTATTTCTAACGCATCCCATACTTCATCTCTTTCTTTTTCAACTAATTTTTTAGCTTGTTTAATTGTAGAGGCTAATCCTAACTTATTTAATCTTGCATAAAGAAAAGGTTTAAATAACTCTAATGCCATCTTCTTTGGAAGACCACATTCATGCAATTTTAAATCAGGTCCTACAACAATTACCGATCTACCAGAATAGTCTACTCTTTTACCTAGCAAGTTTTGTCTAAAACGCCCCTGTTTTCCCTTTAACATTTCAGCTAAAGACTTAAGAGGTCTTTTGCCTGTTCCAGTTATTACTCTTCCCCTTCTTCCATTGTCAAATAAGGCATCCACTGACTCTTGTAACATTCTTTTTTCATTTCTTATTATTATATCTGGGGCTTTTAAATCTATAAGTCTTTTTAATCTATTATTTCTATTAATTACTCTACGGTATAAATCATTCAAATCTGATGTAGCAAATCTACCTCCATCAAGAGGCACTAAGGGTCTTAATTCTGGTGGTATCACTGGAATTGTAGTCAAGATCATCCACTCTGGTTTATTTCCAGTTTCAATAAAAGAGTCTATCAATTTTAATCTTTTGACATTTCTTTCTTCTGTAACTTTAGATTTTGTTTCTTTGATAGATTTAGATAATTTTTCCCTTTCAATTTTTAGGTCTATTGATTTTAAAATCTCTAAGATCGCTTCAGCTCCAATACCTGCTGTAAAACTTTCTTCTCCATATTGATCTTGGTACTTGATTAATTCTTCTTCAGATAATAACTGGTTTTTTTTCAAACCTGTCAAACCTGGTTCGATGACAATAAAATTTTCAAAATACAATACTTTTTCGACTTCTTTTAGTTTCATATCAATTACTAGTGATATTCTACTCGGCAGTGATTTTAAAAACCAAATATGAGCTACAGGTGTTGCTAGGTTTATGTGACCCATTCTTTCTCTTCTAACGTTAGATTTAGTTACCTCTACACCACATTTTTCGCAGATTATTCCTCTGAACTTCATTCTTTTGTATTTTCCACACAAACATTCATAATCTTTGATTGGGCCAAAAATTCTTGCACAAAATAAACCATCTTTTTCAGGTCTAAAAGTTCTGTAGTTAATTGTTTCAGGTTTTTTTATCTCACCATAAGTCCATGATTTTATCTTCTCTGGGCTTGCAAGTGTAATTTTAATACTATTAAAATTTTGAGTTTCCGAAACTGATTTTTCTTTAAATAAATCTGATAACTCTCTACTCATTTAATTTAACTCCACATTTAAGGCTAAAGATTTAATCTCTTTGACTAAAACATTGAATGATTCTGGAATTCCTGACTCAAAGTTTTCTTCACCTTTAACAATAGTTTCATAAACTTTAACACGTCCAGCAACATCGTCTGATTTAACTGTAAGAATTTCCTGAAGTGTATACGAAGCTCCATATGCCTCAAGAGCCCAAACTTCCATTTCTCCAAATCTTTGACCACCATTTTGAGCTTTTCCTCCAAGAGGTTGTTGCGTGACCAAACTGTAAGGTCCTGTTGATCTAGCATGAATTTTGTCTTCTACTAAATGATGTAATTTTAACATATAAATCGTCCCAACCGTTACCGCTCTATCAAATTTTTCACCTGTTCTTCCATCCCAAAGATATGTTTGTCCAGAACCTGGAAGTCCTGCTTTTTCAAGCATGCTTGTAACATCTAGCTCTTTAGCCCCGTCAAACACTGGAGTTGCAATTGGTATTCCATTTTTCATGTTATCAACATAATCAGAAAATTCAGACTTAGATAAATTTTCAATTGTATTTTTATAAAATTCGTCACCATACACTCCACTGAGAATTTTTTTTACGTCATTAAAACTTTCATCTTTCTTATTAAATTTATTAATTAGTTCTTTTAGTTTATTGCCTAATTCTGAGCATGCCCATCCTAAGTGTGTCTCTAAGATCTGTCCAACATTCATTCTGCTTGGTACACCTAGTGGATTTAAAACAATATCAACTGGTTGCCCACTCTCCATATATGGCATATCTTCAACTGGTACAATTTTACTAACAACTCCTTTATTCCCATGCCTTCCTGACATCTTATCTCCCGGTCTCAATCTTCTCTTCATTGCAACAAAAACTTTAACCATCTTCATCACACTAGGTAGTAAATCATCTCCTTGCTGAATTTTTAGGACTTTGTCCTCAAATCTATTTTGAATATCAAGATTAGCACTATTATACTGCTCCTTTAGTTTATCCATAGCTTCTGTGCCTTTAATATCTGCAACAGAAATTTTAAATAATTCATTTATAGATAAAATATTTATTTTATTTTCATCCAACACTTCTCCACTATCTAGATTTTTAATTTTCTTATCATTTTTTAATCCTGAAAGAATTGAGGCTGCACGTTGCTTGATACTTCTTTGAAGTATCTCTTCCTCTACTAATTTATCTTGTTGAACACTTTCGATCTCAGATCTTTCTATAATTATTGACCTCTCATCTTTTTCTATACCATGTCTGTTAAACACTCTTACATCAACTACAGTTCCACCGCTACCACTTGGCATTCTTAATGATGTGTCTGTCACATCTATTGCCTTTTCACCAAATATAGATCTTAATAATTTTTCCTCTGGACCAGAAGCAGAGTCACCTTTCGGAGTTACTTTTCCAACCAGTATATCGCCTGGTTTAACCTCAGCTCCAATATATACTATACCTGACTCGTCTAAATTTTTTAACGCTTCCTCATTTACATTTGGTATATCTCTAGTAATATCCTCTTCACCTAGCTTTGTATCTCTGGCCATAACCTCGTATTCCTCTATGTGAATAGAGGTAAATACGTCATCTGTTACACACCTTTCAGAAATTAAAATTGAATCTTCAAAGTTATAACCTTGCCAAGGCATGAATGCTACTGTAACGTTTTTTCCAAGTGCTAATTCACCAACCTTTGTTGATGGACCATCTGCAATAATATCTCCAGATTTTACTTTATCTCCAACTCTTACTAGTGGTTTTTGATTAATACATGTATTTTGATTGGATCTTTTAAACTTTTGCAAATTATAAATATCTACTCCAGATTTTGAAAAATCTTTTTCTTCAGAGGCTTTAATAACTATTCTTTTACCATCGATTTTGTCAACTATACCATCTCTTCTCGCTACAATAGTAACTCCTGAGTCAAGTGCTACATCACTTTCGATACCAGTTCCTACTAATGGAGCTTCGGGTTTCATTAATGGAACTGCTTGTCTCATCATATTTGAGCCCATTAATGCTCTGTTAGCATCATCATTTTCTAAGAATGGAATTAAAGAAGCAGCTACAGAAACTAATTGTTTTGGTGAAACATCAATATAGTCAACATTATCAGGTTTAGCCAAAATAAAATTCAAATTTTGTCTACATGAAACAAGATCTTCTGTAAATTTACCATTTTTATCTAATTTTGAATTTGCTTGTGCTATTGTATATTTTGTTTCTTCCATTGCTGAAAGGTATTCGATTGTTTCTATTACCTTACCATTTTGAACTTTTTTGTATGGACTTTCTATAAAACCATATTTATTAATTTTTGAGTAAGTTGATAAACTATTTATTAAACCAATATTTGGCCCCTCAGGGGTTTCTATCGGACATATTCTTCCATAATGTGTTGGATGTACGTCTCTTACCTCAAAACCTGCTCTCTCTCTTGTTAAACCACCTGGTCCAAGCGCAGATACTCTTCTTTTATGCGTTATTTCAGAAAGTGGATTTGTTTGATCCATAAATTGAGAAAGTTGAGATGTTGCAAAAAAATCTTTTAATGAAACTGTTAATGGTTTTGCATTTATCAAATCTTGAGGCATTGCAGACTCAACATCTATAGTAGTCATCTTTTCTTTTATAGCTCTCTCCATTCTATATACGCCCATACGAGCTTGATTCTCAACAAGTTCACCTACAGATCGTATCCTTCTGTTTCCTAAATGGTCTATATCATCTATTTCGTCCTTACCATCTCTTAGATCTAACATTTTTTTTATAATTGAAATTATGTCTTCATTACGCAGAATTGTAATTTTGTCTGAACAATTAATGTTTAGTCTAGAGTTCATTTTAACTCTTCCTACATCAGATAAATCATATCTATCTGAACTAAAAAATAAATTATTAAATATTTGTGAGGCAATCTCTATAGTTGGAGGTTCACCAGGTCTTAGAACCTTGTATATATCGTTAATTGCATCATTTTTGTTTTCATTTTTGTCGTTTAAAAGTGTTATGAGCAGATACGGACCTTTGTTAATAGGATTGGTTTTTGTAATTTCCAAATTATTTATTTTGTTTTCAATTAATTTATCCAGTATTGTCTCGTTTAATTCAGTACCAATTTCAAATTTATCTTCAGAATTTTCTAAAATAATTTTTTTATGTAAGAATTTTCCAATTAAAGATTCTGTTGAAACAAGTATATCCTTTAAACCATCATTTTGAAGTTTTTTGGCATTTAAAAAATTTACTTTTTCACCTGACTTAATAATAGTCTTATTAGTCTTTGCATCAATCACCTCTTCTGAAAAATTCTTAGATTTATAATTTTCTGGATCAAATTTAGTTTTCCACTTTTTACTGTTTTGATCATAGGAATAATTTTCTTTTTCATAAAATTCATTGACTATATCATTTTTAGTATAACCTAATGCTTGAAGTAAAGTGCTAACAAGTATTTTTTTCTTTCTATCAATTCTAAAATATAGAAAATCTTTAACATCATATTCAAAATCTAACCATGAACCACGATTTGGTATTACCCTACAATTGAATAAAAATTTACCACTTGCATGTGATTTTCCTTTGTCGTGATCAAAAAATACTCCTGGGCTTCTATGCATTTGATTTACTACTACTCTTTGAACGCCGTTTATTATAAAAGTACCACTATCAGTCATCATAGGTATTTCTCCCATGTAAACCTCTTGTTCTTTTGCGGATAAAATCTCTTTTGTATTATCCTCAACATTAATTTCATACACTACTAATCTCAAAGTACATTTTAATGCTGCAGAGTAAGTTAGACCTCTTGATATACATTCTTCCACATCGAATTTGGGCTTATCAAACCTATATGAAACATATTCCAGAGTTGCCTTATCATTAATATCCTCTATTGGGAAAATACCTTTAAAAACTCTATCAAAACCTTTGACTAAATGTGCTTCTACTTCAGCATTAAATTCAGTTAATTGCTTGTATGAATTTTTTTGAACCTCAATAAGATTAGGAATAGACAAGCTTTCTTTAAGCTTGCCAAAATTTTTTCTAATATTTTTTTTACCTGTAAAAGATAAATCCATTAATTTTTTGAGTTATTAACTTAATAAAATTATT
>MDTE01030210.1_pt1 | contig 36284 bp, 43 predicted proteins | sample 811231 | NCBI WGS metagenome assembly MDTE01 (sample SAMN05326651, study PRJNA326480) | marine metagenome | isolation source: seawater | place: Indian Ocean: Red Sea | collected 2010 | reverse complement strand
GAAGAAGCTTTATTAGAAGAGCCTAAAGAGGCAGCAACAGAAGAAAAGAAATTAACTGCAAAGAAAGCAAAAGCAAAGACTAAGAAGAAGAAGTCTTCAAGTAAAGATAAAAAAGAAAATGTAGAAAATGAGGATTTAAAGAAAGATGTCTAAAAAATGCCAAGTCACTGGGAAAAAACCTCTAAGAGGAAATAATGTTTCTCATGCAAAAAATAGGACTAAAAGAGTATTTGAGCCCAATCTTCATAAACATAAATTCTGGGTGGATACTGAAAAAAGATATGTCAATTTAACTGTATCAGCTAAGGGAATGAGAATTATTGATAAAAAAGGAATTGATGAAGTCATCTCAGAAATTAGAAAAAGAGGGGAAAAGATATGAGAGAAAAGATTAAGTTAGTTTCTTCTGCAGGAACAGGACATTTCTATACTACTGATAAAAACAAATCAACAACACCAGATAAGATAGAAATTAAAAAATTTGATCCTGTAGTTAGGAAACACGTAACCTATAAAGAAGAAAAAATTAAGTAATACCTGCAGCTTGTTTAATCAAGTTTCTTTTTAGGATTCTATTTTTTGAAGCTACTTTAAAAGCCATATTTCTAGTTAACTTCAACCAAGGGTTATTGCCTTCAAAGCCTTGTTTAAATAACTCCATTAGAGCTACCATCGCTAGGTTAGGAACCTTCCTTCTTTTTTCATAATCTCTTAAGATTTCTTTGGAACCTATATCTTTAGCCTTTCTTCTATATTCTGCTATTAGTTTAAAGAGACAACTTACATCTGATAGTCCAGAATTTAATCCCTGCCCTGCCAAAGGATGAAAAGAGTGTGCAGCATCCCCTACCAAAACAGCCCTATTAGAGAAGTAAGTTTTAGAATGAAGTTGATATAAAGGAAAGGAATAAATGTCTCCTACTATTTCTACGTTCCCTAAAATTGATTCTGTCTTCTCTTCTAATTCCCTGGAGAAATCTTTCTTTGTAAATTTATTAATTTCAGCAGCATACTTATTGTCTGCAGACCAAACCAAGGAAACATTTGCCTTTCCTGCCTTATCATAAGGCAATAAAGCAATAGGGCCTGTAGATGTAAAAACTTGCCAAGCTGTATTTAGGTGGGGCTTATTAGTTTTTAGAGATGCTACAAATGCCTTTTGATAATAGCTCCAAGTTCTTGTATCTATATTTATCTTATTTCTGATAAATGACTTTGCCCCATCAGCACCCACAACTAATGGTGAAGAAACTTGTTTGCCATCAGACAAAAGGATAGTGGTCTTATTATCATCTATTTCTAGGGAACTGATTTCAGAATCTAAATAAAGTTCTATAGATTTAGATCTATGTATATATCTACTTAAAAAGCTCAGAATTAGATTATTAGATGCAACATAACCTAAATTTTCTTCATTTACATGTTCAGATAAAAATTCTAATGGGCTGCTTCCTGTTGAGTCCCAAACATAAATCCTATTAAAGTTGGTAGTAGAGTGATAAATATCATTCCATAAATCAAGATCTTGAAAAATTCCTACAGAAGAAAGATTTAAAGCTACAGTTCTCCCTTGTAGTTCAGACTCTTTGCTTACATTAAGGGGGTTATTTCGATCAACAATACCAACCCTCAAACCTTGATTAGATAACAAACATGCCAAGGTACATCCGACCAAACCTGCCCCAACTATCGTAACATCAATATTCACGCTAGATTCTTAGATTTTCTATATCTTGAATCTCCTTTGGTGCATCATTGGTTAGCACCTCATTGCCTGAATGAGTTACAAGAAGATCATCTTCTATTCTTACTCCTATACCACGCCATTTCTCATCTACATCCTCTAAAGAATCTAATATGTAAATCCCAGGTTCTATAGTTAAAACCATTCCAGCTTCTAGATCTCTCCACTTGCCGTCCTTTTTATAATTTCCTACATCATGAACATCCATACCCAGCCAATGACCTATTCTATGCATGTAAAACTTTGAATACTCATTATTTTCTATTGCTTCATCCAAACTGGTTTTAATAATTCCTAAATCTATTAATCCTTCGGTTATAACTTTTACTGAAACTTCTTGTGCCTTGTTCCAGGGGTTGCCTGGCCTTATTTCAGCAGAAGCTTGTTTATGAGCTTCAAGCACAATTTGGTAAATTTCCTTTTGGTGATCTGAAAATTTTTTTCCAATTGGAAAGGTTCTGGTTACATCTGAAGCATAGTGTTGGTATTCACATCCAGCATCAACTAAGACTAAATCGCCGTCATTTAATTTTGAGTCATTGTCATTGTAGTGCAAGATGCAGGAGTTGTTTCCACCTCCTACAATAGAGTTGTATGCTGGGAATCTAGCCCCTTCTTTAATGAAGCTATGCAGATATTCACCCTCTAGTTGGTATTCATACATTCCTGGTGAAACGTTTTGTATAGCTCTAATATGCGCTTTACAAGTTATCTCACCTGCTTTCTTCATTATTGATATTTCTTCTTCAGTTTTTATAAGCCTCAATTCATCAATAATAGAATCAAGAGAAAAAAGATTTTGAGGCACTTCAGAACCTTGCCTTGTATTTGATCTAATAACTTCTAACCAATGATTCAAGTGAGAATTGATTCCATTAGGGGAAGCCATTGAATAATAAATATTCTTAGTTTCTTCTAAAAACCCTGGCATTAATTCATTCAAACTAGAAATACTATAAGCTTCATCTGCGCCTATATTTTTTACAGCTCCCTCTAGCCCTTCTCTAAAACCATCCCACTGTTCTCTTAAGGGATCTCTATCTCTACAAAAAATTATATACTTGGCTCTTTTAGAAGAAGGCCTTATGAGAATTACAGAGTCTGGTTCATTAAATCCTGATAAATAAAAGAAATTACTATCCTGCCTAAATGGGAAATCTGCATCAGAGTTTCTAGATTTAGTTGAAGATGAGGCCATTAGAATAGCAGAATCATCTAAAACTAGATCAGATATCTGGTCTCTTCTTTTAGTAAAATCTATAAAGCTATTAGACATAATTATTTCCTCTTTTTTATCCTAACATGAGAAGTGGCTGGTAAGAAAAAGTCTTGAGCTGTAAACTTAAATTTTTATTGGGTGGATTATGTCAGATAAAGAATTCTTAAACTTAGAAACTGAAGTTAAAAATCTAATAACTATTAGCAAGCAACTCAAAGAGTCAAATCTGCATTTGTTAAAAAAGAATGAAGAGCTTTCAAGAAAACAAAAATTGCAAACTCAAGTTCTAGAAACTTCTTCAAAAAAAATTGAAGCACTTCTAAGAAAACTTAAAAAATCTTAAATAGTTAAATGGATAAAAATATAACTAAAGTAAAGATCCTAGGCTTGGAATATAAAATTTCCTGCCCTCCGGAGGACAGCGAACAAGTAAAAGAGGCGGCTAAATTTTTTGATAAGAAATTACGAGAAACCAGAGAAAATTCTAAAATAGATGAAACAAGAGCAGCAATAATTACAGGGCTTAATATAACAAATGATTACATCAAGAACCTCTCTTCTTCAAAGGAAGTAAAAGAATCAAAGACTGGAATAAAAAAACTTACTTCTCAAATAGAAAAACAGATTGAAACTTTGTCAAAATTGGACTATTGATAGGCTATACTTAGCTTAGCTTCCTGGATTATTCGATAGCTGGTGAGATCCTCGAGCCGATATTGAATAATTAGGAGATTTCTGGAAATCCTGTTGAGCAAGCCTAAATTAGGAAGCCTGATGGATCAAAGAAATCACCGCCTTGAACCTTACGGTTCAGGGTTACATCAGTAACGATTTTCTGGGAAGCTTTTCCAGAATGAAGAATAAATCTGCCCTTAGAAAACAAAAAATCTTAGAAAGAAATCTTATATCTTTAAAAGATAGGGAAAAAGCTGAAGAAAAGATTTCTTCTTTATTTTTCCATACCATCTCTAATATAGAATTGAGAAAAATATCTGTGTATTTTTCTTTAAAAAAAGAAGCTCCAACGAATAAAATTAGAGAGCATCTAGTTAGTTCTGATATTGACTGTTATTTACCAGTAATAAATAAAGACCTTAATACAAGAAAAATGAATTTTTCTAAACTAGAAGAAAGTACGTCTTTAAAAAGAAATTCATTTAATATTTTTGAACCCACAGAAGATAAATTAATTCAAACTGATGAATTAGATTTAATTCTCATCCCCTTAGTAGCTTTTGATGAGGAGGGTTTTAGGCTGGGGATGGGAAAAGGCTATTATGACCACACTCTAAATGATGAAGGATTAAAAAGAAGCCCTATCCTTGTTGGTATAGCATTTGATTCTCAAAAAGTTGAAACTTGTTTCCCAGAAGCCCATGACCTTAAAATGGACTTACTAATATCTCCTTCAAAAGTTTATAGGTTTTAATTTAAGCCAAAAAGGAAAGATAAGCAGAGTTACTAGTTTCACTCCAAAAAGGGAACCCTATTTTCTTCAGGTGCTTCTCGAGTAAATCTGCTTCTTGTAGATTGGCCTGAAAGCCCACTAAAACCCTTCCATATGCAGATCCTTGATTGCGATAATGAAAGAGAGTGATATTCCATTTATCTCCTAATTGATTTAAAAAATCCATCAAAGCTCCCGGCCTTTCAGGAAATTCAACTCTAAATATCTGTTCTCCATATTTAGTTAACTCTGTGGGCGCCCTTCCACCTACCATGTGCTTTACATGAAGTTTTGCCATTTCATTACTAGATAGATCTTTAGGAAAATAGCCTTTATTTTGTAATTCTCTAATAAATAGATTTTTTTCTTTAACGCCCTCACTAACTGTACATGCAACAAATATATTTGCCTGATCTTTTTCGTCTGCTCTATAGTTAAATTCAGTGATCATCTTTTTACCTAAGCTTCTACAGAACTTTCTAAAACTGCCCTTCTTTTCAGGAATGCGAACACTTAGTAAAACCTCTTTTTTCTCCCCCAGTTGAACTCTTTCTACAATATGAGAAAGCCTATCAAAATTTAGGTTGGCCCCAGAATTGATAGCAACCAAATTCTTATCTTTCCAACCTTTCTTCTTAGAAGTTTTCTTCAAACCAGCCAAAGATAACGCTCCTGCAGGTTCAGATATAGTTCTAGTTTCTTGAAAAATATCTTCTACTGCAGCACAAATCTCATCAACTGAAACAGTTACAACTTCATCAATCCATTCCTTTATTATTGGGTAAGTAATTTTTCCAACCTGCTTTACGGCTACTCCGTCTACAAAGAGTCCAACTTCTTTTAACTTAACTCTCCTGTTCGCCTTCATTGCAGCAAATAGTCCAGCTGCCTCCTCTGGTTCAACACCTATTATCTTTGTTCTTGGCTGAACACACTTAATATAAGAACCAATACCAGCCAAAAGGCCACCGCCACCAACTGGTATGAAAATAGCATCTATTTTATATTTACTCTGATCCAAAATTTCTTTTCCTACAGTACCTTGGCCTGCTATAACTTCAGGGTCATCAAAGGGGTGAATAAAAACATATCCAGATTTCTTTGAGAAAGATACAGCGTGCTTATAAGCTTCATCATAAGTATCTCCGCTGAGAATAACTTGAGCTCCCATTTCCCTAACTGCCCTTACTTTAATAGAAGGAGTTGTAAGAGGCATAAAGATAGTAGCCTTAAGATGAAGTTTCCTCGAAGAATAGGCTACACCTTGCGCATGGTTTCCTGCAGAAGCTGCAATAACTCTCTTAATTTCCATTTTCTGTTTTAATTTAAATATTTTGTTGTAAGCTCCTCTTAATTTAAAGGAGAAGACGGCCTGGAGATCTTCTCTTTTGAGAAATACATTGTTATATACTTCCTTAGAAAGATAACTAGCCTTGGTCAATGGTGAAATTTCAGCAACATCATATACATCGCTTGTATTTATCTTTTTAAAGATCCTTTTTGATTTAACTAGTTCCATTTTTTAACTCCCTATTTAAGGGGAGCGCTATTATACTTAGCAGTACTACTTTATCACTCAAAATTTATATTTTAATGGAACAAGACGTCAAAAAAAGAAAAGCGGCAGAAAGGGCCTATGAAATTATTGAACAAAAACTTTCAAAAGAGACTGTATTGGGTATAGGAACAGGGTCTACAACTAATTACTTTATAGACATCTTAAATAAAGCAAACATAGATATACATGGAGTTGTCTCTAGTTCAAAGGAATCTACAAGAAGATTAGAAAAATCTGGTTTGAGGATACTTCACCTTAATGATGTTTATCATCTTGACTTTTATGTAGATGGTGCAGATGAATTCAATGACAGAAATGAATTAATAAAAGGAGGAGGGGGAGCTTTAACAAGAGAAAAGATACTAGCCAACTCATCCAAGTGTTTTATTTGCATAGTTGATGATGTTAAATTTTCAAAAGTATTAGGAAATTTTCCTGTAGCGATTGAAGTTATAGAACTTGCAAGAAGTGCTATCTCAAGGCAAATAATGAAACTAGGCGGAAAGCCTGTTTATAGAGAAGATTTCCTTACTGATAACGGAAACCAAATTATAGATGTACATAATTTAGATTTAAAGGTTCCCCTTGAAGTTGAACAACAGATTAACGGCATCCCTGGGGTCGTAGAAAATGGGATATTTTCTAAAAGAAAAGCAGATATTATATTAAAGTCTTCAGAATTAGGTGTAGAAAATATAGCTCTTATATAAGTTATATAGATAGTAAGTACTTACTATTTTATATTATAAAAGTTCTTTTATTGAATCGGTAAGTAGAGATCCATCTGGTTCTATATCAGATCCAAAATGCTTAACCTCTCCATTTCTTGAGATTAAGTATTTATTAAAATTCCATGATGGCTCTTCACCAGTTGCGCTTATTAGTGACTGAAAGAAAGGATTAGCTTTATATGATCTCACGCCTAACTTTCCTCCATTAGTAACATGTGATCTTTTGAACATAGGAAAGTCAACTCTGTAAGTAGTGCGACAATACTCTTTTACTTTTTCTTCTTCAGTAAATTCTTGGAAAAAATCATTTGAAGGGAACCCCAAAACAACCAACCCAGCTTCTTTGTATTTATCATACAAGGCCTGTAAAGCATCATATTGATATGTATACCCACACCTACTAGCAACATTTACAGCTAAAATAACTTTATTCTCATAATCACAAAGGTTCTGGACATCCTTAGAAGCCAAAACTCTGACATCATGATCTAGTAGATCAGAACAAGTAAAAATTAAATTAGTAAACCCAAGAAAAGTAATTAAGAATATTTTTTTCATATTTTTATAGTATCCATACTTTGGTATTGATATCAACCTTAGAATAAAGAGATATTACATCATCATTATACATTCTAATACAACCATCTGAAGCAGGTTTACCAATCAATCCTTCTTCAGCAGTTCCATGAATATAGATAAATCTTGATTTTGAGTCTACTCCAGGACCTAAATTAAATCCCTTTTCAGTTCCTGAAAGCCATAATATTCTAGAAGTAACTAGATCAAAATCCGTATCTATAGGCCTTTTTATGATATTAGCTATTGATCCTGTCCACTCCCTACCCTTTAAGATGGCTCCAAGAGGCAGATCATCACCTATTTTTTCAGCAATAACATGTCTACCTAGAGGCGTCTTAAAGCTGTTTACTTTAGAACCTGTACCATACGCAGAGGTTGATATGCTATAAGTATGTACAATATTTCCTTTATTTATTAAATAAAGCTTCTGACTAGACACTTTTACAACAATTAATTTATCTAAATCAGTATAATTAACTGAGTACTCTTCTAGCTCCTTAAAAAGAGTGTTTTTTTCTTTATTTACAGTGTTCATAGCACAAGAAGTTAGAAAAAATAAGATTAAGATAGATAAAAAAATTTTTATATTTATATAATTATGTTTCTTTAAAATTTTATATTTAATATTTATGAACATTTGTTCTTTTAATATAAAAAAGGTACATATAAGTAAGTAAAATTATAATATATATTATACTATTACCTACAATAGAAAAAGGTGTGTTTCCTTCATATAAATAAATCTTCCCCTTTAGCTCTTTTTGTTCGAAAATTCCTTGTCTTTTAAGTACTTCGCCCTTTCTACCAATAATTGCACTAACACCACTATTAGTAGCTCTAAGAAGAATCTTCTGATGCTCTAAAGCTCTTGTTTGTGCTATCTCCAGATGTTGTTCTGGCCCAAAAGATCTCCCAAACCAAGTATCATTGCTAATCGTAATTATTAGATTTGATGTCTTTGCTGTTTTTCTTATTAGATTATTAAAAGCTATCTCATAACAAATACTTGGAGAAATCCTTATATTGCCAACTTTTAAGCTATTTATACTCTCACCAGGTAAAGTACTTATCATGTTTATGCCTAAAACATCCATTACACCACCTAAGTAATCTCTTAGAGGTACATATTCCCCAAAAGGCACTAAATGGACCTTGTCATAATGACTATTTAAAATGCCGAAGCCCTGAAATCTATTATATCTCTCTATTAAGTACTCATTTCTACTATCTTTAGCAATAATTCCGCTTATTAAAGACGCTTCTTTCTGTATGAGTTTAAAATTAATCTCATTAATCCAGGGTGCTATTTCAGTTTTGTCGAAGATTATTGCGGTTTCAGGGAAGACTATTAGATCCCCTTTTTTTGAAATTGCTACTGCCTGCTCAATAAGTTTTTTTGTTTTGTTAAAACCATTTATGCTCCACTTATCTCTAAGACTAAGATTAGGTTGATAAAGAAAAGTATTAAGCTCTTCATCTTCAGAAGTCCAATTATATTTATTTAATGAGAAGGATGAGATTAAAAATAAAAGAAAGAGTAGGGTTGAATAAAATTCCAATCTTTTTCTTTGATTCATAATTGAAGTTAAACAACCAGCACTCATTAAAATTATTAATGAGCTTCCATAGGAACCTAGGATGGGTGTCCAACCGCCTAAGCTTGTTCCACTTAAAGAGGTACCAACAATTAACCATGGAAACCCTGTAAAAAGATGACTTCTAACAATCTCTATTGATACCCATAAAATAGGAAAAAGAACTATGTAGTTCACATGAGTATCGTTAGTTTTAAAAAAACTATATAAAAAAGTTAAGGCAGAAAAATATAAAGATAGAAAGGCAGCAAACAAGAAAGTAATAAGTAAAGACATTATTATACTTATGTCTCCATGATAGTGAATGCTTACATACACCCATGATATTCCTACCGACCATAGTCCCAAGCCATAAAAGAATCCTAATAGATAGTGATTAGAATTATTTTTTTTATCCAATAAGAAAATAAATAGGGAAATAGATATTAATGTTATGGGATAAAGATCAAAGGGTGCAAAACCTAAAGGAAAAATTGAACCTAAGAGTAGGGCATAAACATAATTTCTCATTCAATAATAAAGATAATGTTTAGATGCATTAATGCAATAGATATAAATTACTTCAAGACTTTTATTTGCTTAATTCTCTTTTTACTTGTTGAAGCTATAACAAATCTAAGATCTCCTATTGAAATAGCATCATTTATTTTAGGGAATCTTGAAAAATGATGCATAACAATACCACCCAAGGTATCAAACTCACTGTCTTCTAATGAAGAGTCAAACTCTTCATTAAACTCTTTAATTGGAATGAGTGCTGAGACCAAGTGTTCATTATTAGATACTTGTTTAATCATTGTATCTTGTAAATCGTCGTGTTCATCTTCAATTTCACCCACTATTTCCTCCAGCACATCTTCTATAGTCACTAGACCTGTAATATCTCCATATTCATCAATAACTATAGCCATGTGATTTCTTTTTGCTCTAAATTCATCTAAGAGTATGTTTAACTTCTTTCCTTCAGGAACTAAAGATGCGGGTCTTATTAGACTTTTCAGATTTAAATTTTCACTATTTTCCTTGGAAAGAAGGGGAAGTAGATCTTTTGCTAAAAGCAAACCTTCAACTTCTTCTGTTTCACTATTAATTACAGGAAATCTTGAATGTCTTGATTTTATAATTCTAGGTAAAAAATCCTTAGAATCTTCATCAGAGCTAACAAAGACTATCTGGGGCCTGGGTATCATTATATCTCTAACCCGAGAAGTTGAAACCTTTAAGGCTCCCTCCATCATGCTTAGCGTTCCTTTTTCCAAAACTCCTCTATCGCTAGAATCCCTAATAGATCCAGCAATTTCTTGTTTATTTTGTGGTTTATAGGAAAAGTTTTGGTAAATTTTTCTTAACCTTTCTTGAACTTTTTTAGTTATACCCAGTCTTTGGGGTTCAATCTCACTACTTGGAGGTTCTTCGTTCATTAAGACCTTATTTTTTTAAACACGTTTATATGATAGTTCCAATTAGTAAGGATCAGCAATACCTATTTTCTTTAATAGACTTATTTCCATGCCTTCCATAATAGAAGCTTCTTTTTTTGAATTATGTACAAAGCCTAAAAGATGTAAGATGCCATGAATGAATAAATGATAGAAATGATGAGTAATAAGCTTATTCTGCTCCATTGACTCCTGTCTTATAACATCCATACAAATTGCGATATCTCCTATTACTCTGTTGTTTTCATCTTTTAGTTCTATATCAGGATCAAAAGCAAGGACGTTAGTTTCTCCCTTTTTTGATCCAAAGGAGTTATTAAGTCTTTTCATTTCCTCTTTGTCGGTGAATTTTAAGGAAATCAAAAGTCTAGCATCGTAATATTTAGAAGTATTTAATTCTTTATTCATAATTTTTAGACACTTCAATAAATCATCTTTATTTACTAATGAGCTATCTTCATTGCCTTCAATAAAAACATCATCCAGATAAAATGTCATTTTATTTTGAATTTTTCGTAAGCTTCTACTATTTTTTGTACCAATGGATGTCTTATTACGTCATTGGATGAAAATCTAATCAAGCCTACATCTTTAAGATCCTTCAATATATCAAGTGAACGGGTAAGACCACTTACATAGCCTGTTGGTAAATCAATTTGTGTTAAATCCCCTGTGACTACAACTTTAGAACCATAACCAAACCTTGTTAAAAACATCTTCATTTGCTCTTGAGTAGCGTTTTGACCTTCATCTAGGATTATAAAAGACTGATTTAGTGTCCTTCCTCTCATAAAGGCCAATGGAGCAATCTCAATAATATTACTCTCAATATATTTATTTGTTTCATTGAAGCCGAGAGTTTGAAATAGAGCATCATATAAAGGCCTTAGATAGGGATCTATTTTCTGACTTAGATCACCAGGAAGAAAACCCAACTTTTCTCCTGCTTCTACAGCCGGTCTAGTAAGGACTACTTTCTTTACCTTGCCTGCTATTAATTCATTAACAGCCATAGCTACAGCAAGATATGTTTTTCCTGTCCCTGCAGGACCTATTCCAAAAGTCAACTCCTTTGTATTAATTAGCTTTAAGAAGTGTTTTTGATTATCTCCCTTGGGCTTGACAATAGTCTTCGGTGTTTTGATAGAGAAGCTATTACTAATCGAATTAGTTTCCTGATGAACTTTAGTGCCAGTATTCATAATTTCTGCCAAATATAAGTGTATCTCTTCAGGTTTAAAATCGATATTTCTTTCTAATTCTCCGTAAAGACTTTCAAGAATATTCTTTCCTAATGAAATAGTATCGGTTTCTCCCTTCACTTTAAAATTTGAGCCTCTATTGCTAATCTTTATTTGTAGAGATTTCTCTATCTGTTTTAAAGTTGAATTTGCTGGTCCGCAAAGGCGATTTAACCTGTCAGGATCTTCCGGTTCGAGTATAAACTTCACGCTACTTTGCATTAAGATATCATTCCTCTTAGAGAGTTAGGTTTCACTTCTACTATTTTTAAATCAATAAATTTTCCAATAAGATCTTTACCTTTTGAATTAAAGTTAACAACCCTATTATTTTCAGTTCTAGCCTGTAACTCACCAGGGTCTCTCTTTGAGGTTCCTGTAACTAAACACCTCTCTTCTGTACCTACCATTCTTCGACTAATTCGGAAGGCGTTCTTTGTTATTTGATCCTGCAACTCTTTAAGTCTTAATTTCTTTTCTTTTGGACTTACATCATCTGGTAAATCTTTTGCTGTTGTATTTGGTCTTGGGCTATAAATAAAACTAAAAGATTCATCAAAACCAACTTCAGTAACTAAACTGAGCGTTTTTTGGAAGTCTTCGCGTGTCTCCCCAGGGAATCCAACTATAAAGTCTGATGAAAGAGAGATTCCAGGTCTTACAGCACGCAGTTTATCTATAATTTCTAAATATTCTTTACGGGTGTGCCTACGCCTCATTGCCTTTAAAATGTTATCTGATCCACTCTGGACAGGAAGGTGGACATGGTTCACAAGTTGAGGAACTTCCTTATATACATTTATTAGGTCTTCTCCAAATTCATAAGGATGTGAAGTAGTGAACCTTATGCGATCTATGCCTTTAATATGAGAAGCAGAGAGAATAAGAGTGGCCAAACCTTTTCCCTTTGTCTTATCCTTGCCATCCCTATAAGAATTAACATTCTGTCCCAAAAATATTATTTCCCTTACCCCTGAACTTGCTAACTGCCTTACTTCCTTTAATACGTCATCTAAAGGTCTGCTTATTTCATTACCTCTAGTATGGGGAACTACGCAAAAAGAGCAGTATTTATTGCATCCTTCCATAATTGAAACAAAGGACGAGACTCCATCATTTGATGGTTGGGGTAGAAAATCGAATTTTTCAGTTTTGGGAAAAGATGTATCAACTTGTTTTTGGTTCTTATCTAATGAAGATTCATACATAACAGGAACCCTATGAACAGTTTGAGGTCCAAACACTAAATCAACGAAAGGAGCCCTTTTTATAATATTCTTTCCTTCTTGGCTTGCAACACAGCCTCCCACACCTATCTTTAAATCTTTATTTTTCTGCTTTAATTCCTTCCATCTACCCAGCTCATGGAAAACTTTTTCTTGAGCTTTCTCTCTTATGGAGCATGTATTCAGAAGAATTAAATCAGCCTCTTCCGGGTTCTGAACTACCGAGAATTCATGACTTTCTTCTAAAATATCCTTCATACGACTTGAGTCGTATTCATTCATTTGACACCCGTGGGTCTTGATGTATAAATTTTTGCCCATACAATAAAATTATTAAAGGCGCGAATTGTAATGTCAAAAAAAGGAATCTACAAAATTCTATTTATCCAAACAGGTGAAATATTTGAAATTTATGCCAAATCTATCTACCAAAGTGATATGTATGGATTTATAGAAGTAGAGGATTATTTGTTTGATCAAAACTCACAAATAGTTGTAGATCCTAGTGAGGAAAAACTAAAAACTGAATTCAAAGGCGTAAATAGAAGCTATATACCTATAAATGCCATCTTAAGAATTGATGAAGTTGATAAAAGAGGGAATGCAAAAATAACAAAAAATAAGAACGGTAATGTAATGCCATTGCCGACACCCATAATAGATAGTAGTCCTAAAAAAGACGGTTAGAGTAAATTATAAGAAAAAGTTCTCTCTATAAACCTTTAGTTCATTAATTGATTCATATACATCCGAGAGCGCTCTATGATTATTGTTCTTTTCTAAATTCTTTGTAAATTCTGGTTTCCATCTTTTAATTAATTCCTTAATTGAACTTACATCAATATTTCTATAATGAAAGAAGTCAGCTAATTCAGGCATATACCTAACAAGAAACCGTCTGTCGTGATAAATGGTGTTACCGCATAAAGGAGAAGTTCCTTTTTCAGTATGATCTCTTAAAAAATTTAGCGTAGCTTTTTCTGCCTCTAATTCTGTAATTTCAGTAACCTTAAGACATTCTAAAAGACCTGAACTGCCATGCTGATTTAGATTCCAATCATCCATTCCATCTATGAACTCTTGTGGTTGTTTAATTACTAGATTCGGCCCTTCAAAAACTTCTTCTAAATCACTGCTAGTCACCACTGTGGCTATCTCAATAATTCTTTCTGAATCAGGATCTAAACCTGTCATTTCTAGATCTAACCATATGAGAGGAGGGGAGTCTTTCTTAGTTTGCATAAATTTATATTCTTTCTTAATCAAAGGTATCATAACTCACTGTGAGCTTTAAACAGAACTATAGAATAATTAAAAGAGTCATTTGCATTCTTTTCCTTATACCAGTTATTAGTAGTTGCTCATTTGCTGGAAAAGTTTGGTATGAAAGGCTTGATCTATATTTAGCTAATTATTTCTTTAAGTATGCAGAGTTCTCCCCTGATCAGAAAGCATTTGTAAGATCTATAACAAAACAATATCAACTGTGGAATAAGAATTCAGAACTTCCTAAATATAAAAATTTAATTCTAGAGATTTCCCAACTAACAGGGAGAAAGATTTCAACTGAAGATATAAAAAAAATATTTGATAAAGGTGAACTATTATTTCAAGGATCTAATAATTTTTTTACTCCTCATATAGTTAGCTTCTGCAAAACTCTAAGTGATAAACAAGTAGAAGAAATAAATTCTTTTTTTGAAAATAGAATAAATAATTGGAGAGAATCAGAAAAAGAAAAAAAGCAATTAAACCCAGGTGAGCGAGTTACATCAGGAACAAAACAATTAGCAAGATTACTTGGAGTGAAATTAAATCAGAGCCAAATACAAGAAATTAAAAAATTAGCTATAAATATTGATTCTAATAATAAATCTTCTATTGATTCTCAAGAAAAATGGAATAAAACTTTTATTACAATCCTGAGGGATAGGCAAAACAAGAATTTTGAAAATTATGCAAGAAACCATCTAAATAGTCTTTTATCAAGGGAGGTCGAAAGAAAAGGAGAAGCAACGTACCATCAAATTATAGTGGCGACCATTTCTTCATTAAATCAAAAACAAGAAATTAAATTTCAAAGAAGATTGAATTTAATCTTAAGATCTATAGATAAGTTAAATAAAAGTTAAAATAATATAAATACTTACTTCAAGTAGAATAAGCATCCGTAAGAAATGAGCACTAAAAACCCAAAAAAAACCACTCATTTTGGATTTCAGAAAATTGATTCTGAATCTAAATCAGAAAAGGTCAAAGAGGTCTTTGATAGTGTTGCTGCAGGTTATGACTTAATGAATGACCTTATGTCTTTCGGGATCCATAGGATTTGGAAACGAGTGGCCGTAGAAATGTCAGCTGTCAGAAAAGACTTTTCGGTCTTAGATTTAGCAGGAGGTACCGGCGATATGGTAAAGCTCATAGCTCCTAAGTTAGACAAACAAGGACTTGTAGTCCTTTCTGATATAAATGAAAGAATGTTAATTTCAGGGAGAGATAGACTAACTGATCTTGGAATCAATAATTTTATTCCGATTCAAATAAATGCTGAACTTATTCCTTTCGATGACAACTCTTTTGATCTTGTCACAATTGCCTTTGGCCTAAGAAATGTGACTGATAAAAGAAAAGCTTTGACTTCAATATATAACTGCCTAAAACCAAACGGGAAACTTATAGTTCTTGAGTTTTCTAAGCCTACTAATGAGTTATTAAGAGAAGTTTATGATCTTTATTCTTTCGAAATTATTCCTAAACTGGGAGAAATAATTCTAAGTTCAGAGGAGAGCTATCAATATTTAGCCGAATCAATAAGAATGCATCCAAATCAAGATGAGCTCAAAGATTTATTTGAGAATTGCGGTTATAAAAACTGCGAATACGAAAATCTAACAAATGGCATAGTCGCTATTCACTCAGGGACTAAACCAAAAAATCAATGAAAGACGTTATAAGACTAATTGAAATATTGCATATTCTAGGCAAATCAAGACTAGATGTGTTATTTAAGGTTAAGAGAAAAGCAAAGTTAAATATACTTCTTATCTTGACTTATCCTTGGCGTATTTACTCACCGAATAAGCCTAGAGGAGAAAGGGTTAGAGAAGCTCTTGAAGAGGCTGGTACAATTTTTATCAAGTTTGGTCAATTACTCTCAACAAGACCTGACTTGATACCATTAGATATTGCTCAAAGTCTGAGCAAACTGCAAGATGACATTAAAGCTTTCCCAACTAAGCAAGCAAAACAAATTATAGAAGATGAGCTTGTTTGTTCTATAGAGGAATTGTTTACTGATTTTGATTCTGAGCCGTTAGCAGCAGCATCTATTGCTCAAGTCTATTCTGCAAAACTTAAGAAAAATGGTGAAGAAGTTGTTGTTAAGGTTATAAGGCCTGAAATCTATAAAGAAATAGATAGGGATATTTCTTTAATGAAGAAATTAGCAAAGAAAGTAGAGAATTATTCTTTAGATGCAAGAAGGTTAAGGCTTTCCGAGTTAGTAATTGAATACGAAGCAATTATCAAAACAGAGTTAGATATGCGCGTAGAAGCATCTAATATGAGACAGACAAAAAGAAACTTCAAAGATAACGGATTACTCTATGTGCCTAAAGTATATTTAGATGTCTCTACTAAGAACGTACTGGTTATGGAGAAGATTTCTGGTATTCCTATCGATGATATAGATTCTTTAAAAGAAAAAGAAATTGACTTAAGGCTTGTTTCGGAAAGAGGTGTAGAGATTTTTCTGAAGCAAGTTTTCGTTGATAATTTCTTCCATGCTGACATGCATCCAGGAAATATTTTTATTAGCCCTGGAGACCCTTCTAGCCCTTCGTATATAGCCGTTGACTATGCCATAGTTGGATCTCTTGATGAAGAAGAACAGTTTCAAATAGGAAGAATGTTACTATCGGTTATTAGTCGTAATTTTCTAGAAATCTCAAACATCTTAATAGACTCTGGTTGGGTTGACCCAAAAACTAAAGCTAATGAACTTGAAAGGACAATAAGGTCAGCTTGCGAACCCATGTTTGAACAACCTTTAGAAAAGATTAAGTTTGGAGAATTGCTTTTATATATATTTGAATCTGCAAGAAAATTTAATTTACGAATGCAGCCCTCCCTCATGTTACTCCAAAAGACTTTAATAAATATTGAGGGGCTTGGTAAACAGATAAATCCAAAACTAGATTTTTGGTCTATTGCTAAACCTTTCCTTCAAGAGTGGATTAAAGAAAGATATAACCCAAAAAAATTGGAATCTTGGGCAAAGAAAAATGCTGGTTTGTGGATAGAAAAAGCAAGAAAACTTCCAGAAGTAGCAGAAAACGTTTTAGATCAGATCAATAAAATCGAAGATTACCAAAAAGAAAGCGAGGTCAGGCATAGAGAGCTAATAGATAGCTTAAATAAAGAAAGAAGAGGGAGGTTTTTACTTATTTTTATTATTGTAGCTCTATCTTCTTTCATGTTTTGGGCTATAAGATAGACTATTAAAATGAAAGAAAATGTTTTGGATAGAATTGATAAGGTCTTAAAAAAAAGAAAGTCTGAGGCTTCTAAAAATTCCTATGTAAGACAACTTTTTGATAAAGGCAATGCAGAGATAATCAAGAAAATTAGAGAAGAATGTGAGGAATTAATTGAAGCCGCACAAGAGATTGATTTTGATAAAAAAAATAAATTAATTCATGAAGCAGCAGATTTATGTTTTCATATAATGGTTCTTCTTTCTAGTAAAGATATAACAAGCAAAGAGGTTTTAGATGAACTAGAAGAAAGATTTGGGATTTCTGGTATAGAAGAAAAGAACCAGAGAAATAATTTATCAGGAGAATGAGATGGGTTTAGGTGGAATAAGTATTTGGCAGTTATTGATAGTTTTGGTCATTATATTACTACTAGTTGGCCCTAAAAGACTTAAGAGTTTGGGTTCAGAGATGGGTAACTTCTTAAAGAATTTTAGAAAAGCTGTCGACGATAAACAAGAAGATAAAAAAGAATAAATAAAACCCAAATGTTCGATATTGGTTTCCCTGAACTCCTTTTAATTATACTTGTAGGCTTAATAGTTATTGGTCCGGAGAAGCTTCCTGAGCTCATCAAATCCTTTAATAGAATTTATAGCAATATAAAAGATTATATTAATAAAACAAAGACAGAAGTTGAAAAAAACATTGGTATGGATTCTATTAGACAAGATCTTCATAACGAAAAGAAAATGAAGGATTTTAAAAATCAAGAATCCCTTCGAGATTCAAAAAAATAGATGACTGAAAAAGAGTTGCCATTTTTAGAACATATAAAAGAACTTAGAATACGATTATTAAGATCTTTCATTGCGGTAATGCTAATTTTCTTGCCCTTAATTTTCTTCTCTAGTGAAATTTACGAGATAATCTCAAGCCCCTTACAATCTTTAATGTCCAATAATAACTCTATGATCGCAACACAGGTTGCTTCTCCTTTTCTTTCCCCTTTAAAGCTTACATTCTATGTATCACTAACTGTTTCAATTCCATATTTCTTTACAGAAATGTGGAGGTTTATAGCTCCTGGCTTGTTTGGTAGTGAAAAAAGACTTGGGTTAGGGCTGCTCATATCAAGCATTCTTCTTTTTTATACAGGTATTATCTTTGCTTATTCTGTAGTTTTTCCACTGATATTTAACTTCTTTATGTCTGCATCTCCTGAAGGGGTGAAAGTAATGACAGATATTTCCAGTTACTTAGATTTTATTATTACTATTTTTCTAGCTTTTGCTATTGCCTTTGAAATTCCTATATTTATATTTTTATTGGCATGGACTGGAATAAGCACAGTTGAAAATATTGGATCTAAAAGACCTTATATAATTGTAGGTTGTTTTATTTTAGGAATGTTGTTGACACCCCCTGATGTTATCTCTCAGACTTTACTAGCTTTACCAGCTTGGATATTATTTGAGATAGGGTTGTTGGTTAGTAGGATATTCATCAAAAGAGAAAAAACTTAAATTGTAATAAATAAATTATTATTAATTGCTAAAGTAAAAAGTTACTGGCCCATCATTAACTAAATTTACTCTCATATTTGCTCCAAAAACTCCCAAATCCAATTTATTAATATTTACTGATTTAATCTCATTAGCTATGAAGTTAAATAATTCCTCAGCTTTTTGAGGGTTTGCAGCTTCTGAAAAGCTTGGTTTTTTACCCGCTTTCGTTTCCAAAACAAGTGTAATTTGAGGGACTAACAATATATCTCCATTAATATCCAAGATTGTTTTTTCCATCCTCCCTTCATTTTCACTAAACATCTTATAATTAAGAAATTTTTGTATTAAAGAATTGCAAGTCTGAGGAGTGTCCTCTTTTTCAAAGCCAACTAAAACTAAAGCTCCATTTCCTATGCTCGAGACTTCTTTATTATCTACAAGAACTGAGGAGCTTAAAACTCGCTGTGCAAGAAGTTTCAATTAATTAGATTAGTTTTCTAACTTAGAGTCCCATTGACCCTGAGAAGCTTTTCTATTCATTAAGGCTCTATGGGACAAAGCTTTCTGAGCAGCTTCAACATTAGACTTTTTTCCTAGCCAAGCTTTTAAAGCTGGCTGTTGTAGAGCACGACCATAGGAAAAACTTAATTTCCAATTAAATCCTCCTATTTTATTCATAGAATCAAGATGAGCTGTTGCGTCGATATCTGATTGCCCTCCAGAGAGAAAGGTTATCCCAGGCAAATCTGAAGGGACATTGTCTAAAAGACAGCTTAAAGTTTTTTCTGCAACCTCTTCTACGCTAGCCTGTTTTTCTGCGTCCTTTCCTGAAATGACCATACTTGGCTTTAAAAGGGTTCCCTTGATATTAACTGCGTTACTATCTAAACACTCAAAAAGAGTTTTTAAAGTTTTAGAAGTAACCTCTAAACATGTTTCAATGGTGTGATCACCATCCATAAGAACTTCAGGTTCTACAATGGGTACCATATTATTTTCTTGAACAATCTTAGCGTACTTAGCTAAAGCATCCATGTTCTGAAAAATGCAATTCTCGCTAGGTATGCCATCTCCTATTTTTATAACAGCTCTCCATTTAGCAAATTTAGCTCCTAATTTTTCATACTCTCGACACCTTTCATTCAACCCCTCTAATCCTTGAGTTACTGTCTCTGTAGGAGAATCTTCTATGGGTTTAAGGCCTTTATCAACCTTTATGCCTGGAAGGGCTCCTTGGGAAATTATGATATCTACCAACGAAGTACCATCTTCAGCCTTTTGGCGAATTGTTTCATCAAAAAGTATAACCCCCCCTATATTGCCCTTCATTCCTTCAGATCTGAAAAGCATTTCTCTATAGTCCCTTCTGTTTTCTTCTGTAGATTCAACCCCTATAGAATCAAACCTTTTACTACATGTAGGGTTACTCTCGTCCGCAGCTAAGATACCCTTACCCTCTGAAACTATATAATTTGCTATTTCTTCTAAGCTACTTATGTTCATTTTAGTTCTCCTATAGATTTTTAAATTTATATTAATCTTGTTTAGGTATTTATCAAATATTCTTATTCTTTAAAGCCTCTAGTGCAGGGAGACTCTTTCCTTCAATGTATTCTAAAAAAGCTCCTCCTGCTGTAGAGACATAATCAATGGAATCTAAAATACCTGCTTTAGAAGCTGCAGAAATAGTATCGCCGCCCCCGATAACACTATAGGCATCAGAATTAGCTACCATAGTAGCAAGTGTGCTTGTCCCAAAAGAAAAATTAACTGCTTCAAATAAACCCATGGGACCGTTCCAGATTATAGTTGCCGCTTGGTTGAATAGGTTTTCTATAGAATTAAAAAAATGAGGTGATATATCGTAAATAGAATCATCTTTTTTAACAAAATCTATTCCTTTTTCTTTCGGGGTAGAATCTAGGTTCTTTGCAACAATTACTTTGTCTGGAATTAGTACGTTTTCTATCTTTGATAAAAGCCTTGCTTCCTTATACATAGAAATTTCAGTTAGAGAGTTCCCAATTTCTTTACCCAGAGATCCCCAACAAGTATTAGCAATTCCACCTCCTAAAATCAAATTATCGGCTTTCTTAGATAAACTATTAATGAGTGAAAGCTTTGAGGAAATCTTTCCTCCCCCCAGCACAGCTAAAACAGGGCTTCTTGCATCAATTATTTTATCAAGAGCTTTTATCTCTTCTTGAATCAAAAGACCTGAGCAGGCTTCGTCTATAAAATCTGTTACGCCAACTGTAGATGCATGAGATCTATGGGAAGTTGCAAAAGCATCCATTACAAAAATGTCTGCTAAAGAAGCTAATTGTTTTGAAAGGCTGAGGTCATTATTTTTCTCTCCCTTAAAGAAACGAATATTTTCTAAAATTAAGATTTCTTCATTACTATTGATAGCCTCGTCAATATTTCGAATCAGCTTTACCGGCCTACCCAACTCTTCTTCCAAAGATCTAGCTACAGGCTGTAAGCTAAACTCTTCTTGTATTATATTGTTTTCTATAGGCCTGCCGAGGTGGCTTAAAACTATTAACTTTGAACTCTTTTCAAGAATAAATTTTATAGTTGGAAGAGACCTGATAATTCTTTCTTTATTAGTAACTTTACCTCCAGAAATAGGTACATTCATGTCTGCTCTCAGCAAAACTTTTTTGTTATCAAAGGAACAGTTGGAAAGGGGTTTGATTTTCATTGTTTACAATGAATTTATTATATTTAAGATATTTTTTGTGCTGAACCCAAAATGTTTTTGAAGATCATCTCCGGGTGCAGATTCACCAAAATCATTCATCCCAACTATTGCACCAGTTTTTTCAACATACTTGTTCCACCAGTCTGCATGTGAAGCCTCAATAGAAATTATGGGTATATCTTCTAATAAAACTTCTTTCTTATAATCTTCTCCCTGGGCATCAAATCTTTCCGTACAAGGCATAGAAACTACTCGAATATTTTTTTTTCCTTTCAATTCTTCCATGACTTCCATGGTAAGACCCATTTCTGATCCTGTTGAAATAATTATAAGATCAGGTTTCTCTTCAGGTTCATATAATACATAGCCTCCTCTGTATATTTCATCAATCTGCTTAGCTGTTCTAGATTGAGCTCTAAGGTTCTGTCTTGATAAGATAATTGCAGTAGGTTTATCTTGATTAAGAAGGGCTGCTTTCCAAGTTGCAGCTGTCTCCACTGAATCACATGGTCTCCATGTCTCAATATTAGGCATAGACCTCAAGCTTGATAAATGTTCAATAGGTTGATGAGTTGGCCCATCTTCTCCTACACCGATAGAATCATGAGAATAAACAAAGATAGAAGGAATTTTCATTAAAGCTGACATTCTCACTGCATTTTTTGCATAATCTAAGAAAGTAAGAAAAGTTCCAGCGTAAGGCTTAATGCCTCCATGCAAAACAAGACCGTTTACAATCGCGCTCATAGCAAACTCTCTCACTCCATAATTAATATAATTTCCATCTTCTCCATAGCCGTCTATTTCTTTAGTTCCATTCCATTTTGTATTATTTGAACCACTTAAATCTGCCGATCCTCCTAATAACTCAGGCATTAAGGGGCCTAGAAAATTCAAAACTAGTTCGGAAGATTTTCTGGTTGCAATATCTTCTTGTTTAATCTGCAAGTCACTTATAAATTGATCAAACTTTTCTTCAAAATTGTTAAATAAATTCCCTGAAATAACTCTGTTCAGCTCATTTGAAAGTTCAGGATATGCCTTTTTGTATTTAGTAAATAGTTCGTTCCATTTTTTCTCTTTCTTTTTTCCTGTCTCTTTAGAGTCCCATTCCTTATAGATCTCTTGAGGTATTTCAAAAGGAGGATAAGTCCATCTAAGTTTTTCTCTAACTTTTTCAGACTCTTCAGAGCCTAAAGCGCTTCCATGTGATGAGGCCGACCCCTCTTTATTGGGTGAACCTTTTCCAATAATAGTTTTACAATCAATTAAGGTAGGTTTCCCTGACTCTTGTTTAGCTCCTTCTATTGCTTTATTTATTTGATCTGGATCATGACCATCAACGTCTGAAATTACCTGCCATCCATAAGATTCGAACCTTTTAGGGATGTCTTCTGTAAACCACCCTGAAACTTCTCCATCTATAGAAATATTATTATTGTCATAGAAAACTATCAGTTTACCTAGCTTAAGAGTTCCAGCTAAAGAACAGGCTTCATGAGAAATCCCTTCCATAAGACACCCATCGCCTACAAAAACATAAGTCTTATGGTCTATAAGAGATATATCATCCTTATTAAATCTTCTCGAAAGAATTTTCTCTGCTAGAGCCATTCCTACTCCATTTGCTAAACCCTGCCCCAAAGGACCTGTAGTAGTCTCCACTCCTGGTGTTACTCCGTACTCTGGATGGCCTGGGGTTTTTGAACCTAATTGTCTAAAATTCTTTATCTCATCCATTGAAAGCGCATAACCAGTTAAATGGAGTAATGAATAAATAAGCATAGAACCATGTCCGTTGGACAAGATAAACCTATCCCTATTCACCCAATCAGGGTTGTTTGGATTGTGATTTAAATGAAGTCTCCAGAGTACTTCCGCTATGTCAGCCATTCCCATAGGCATTCCTGGATGGCCGCAACCAGCATTCTCAACAGCATCCATTGAGATAATCCTTATCACGTCTGCTAATTGAGTTGAATTTGGCATCTAAAAAAAAATGTCTAAGTACTATTTTCTCTAATTCTTAAAAATGTGTATACATTTTATGTGCAAAAATTGGATAAAACCTATAAATAAAGGGTAGAATGCCGATCCTTTTGTATAAGGAGAACAGTTTTATGTCCGAATATAAAGTTTTTACTTCAGAATCAGTATCAGAAGGTCACCCAGATAAAATGGCTGACCAGATTTCAGATGCTGTTTTAGATTCAATGCTAAAAGAAGATCCCAACTCTAGGGTTGCATGTGAAACCTTAGTAAAAGACAACCTGGTTGTTTTAGCTGGAGAAATAACAAGCGAGGCAAACCCTGACCTAGAATCAGTTACGAGAAAAGTAATTTGTGATATTGGTTATGATGATATTTCTGTAGGTTGTGATGGAAACACCTGTGAAATTGTTAATAAACTTGGGAAACAATCTCAAAATATTGCTCAAGGAGTAAATGAAGGTGAAGGTGAAGACAAAGAGCAAGGTGCTGGTGATCAAGGACTTATGTTTGGCTATGCAACAAATGAAACAGAGGTTCTTATGCCCGCTCCTATTACTTATTCACACAGGTTAGTTGAGCAACAAGCTTTTATAAGAAAATCGGGTAAACTCTCGTGGTTGAGACCAGATGCAAAAAGCCAGGTAAGTTTTGTGTATGGAGAAGATGGAAAACCCCAGTCTATATCTGCAGTTGTTCTCTCAACTCAGCATGATCCGGAAGTATCACAATCAGACTTAAAAGAAGGTGTTATGGAAGAGATAATTAAACCTGTACTTCCCCAAAACTGGTTAAATGAAGACACAAAATTCTTTATCAATCCTACTGGTAAATTTGAAATAGGTGGTCCTGTAGGCGACTGTGGGGTAACTGGAAGAAAAATTATCGTTGATACCTATGGGGGAATGGCCCGTCATGGAGGAGGGGCTTTTTCAGGAAAGGATCCTTCTAAAGTTGACAGATCTGCCGCCTATGCTGGAAGGTACGTAGCAAAAAATATAGTAGCAGCCGGTCTTGCTGAAAAATGTGAAATTCAAGTCTCCTACGCTATAGGAGTAGCGGAGCCTACTTCAATAAGCGTTAATACTTTCGGAACTTCTAAAATAGATGAAGACAAAATATCTACCTTAATAAGAGAAAATTTTGATCTCAGGCCAAAACAATTAATAGAAATGTTAGATTTAAAGAGGCCCATTTATCAATCAACAGCAGCCTATGGTCACTTTGGAAGAGAAGAAGAAGCATTTACTTGGGAAAAAACAGATAAAGCAGAATCTCTAAAAAATTAATATAAAAGAGGAAAATAAATGAGCAATCAAAAAAAACAAGATTATAAAGTTGCAGATTTGTCACTTGCAGAATGGGGTAGAAAAGAAATTGTTATAGCTCAATCTGAAATGCCTGCTCTTATGAAATTAAGAGAAAGATACGCCTCAGACAAGCCTCTAAAGGGTGCGAAAATTCTTGGGTGCATACATATGACAATACAAACTGCTGTACTTATAGAAACCTTAACCGCTTTAGGTGCAGAAGTTAGATGGTCAGGATGCAATATATTTTCCACTCAAGATCATGCAGCTGCAGCTATAGCAAATTCAGGAGTTCCTGTATTCGCATGGAAGGGTCAAACTGAAGAGGAATTTAATTGGTGCATAGAGCAAACAATCTTAAAAGATGGTAAACCTTGGGATGCAAACATGATTTTAGATGATGGTGGAGATTTAACTGCTATGGCGCATGATAAGTATCCTGAAATCTTAGATAAGGTTCATGGAATAACGGAAGAAACCACAACAGGAGTTGTCAGGCTCAATGAAATGATAAAAGAAAACAAGTTAAAAGTTCCTGCAATAAATGTAAATGATTCAGTCACTAAATCTAAAAACGACAATAAGTATGGGACGCGACATAGCTTAAATGATGGCATTAAGAGAGGAACAGATATGTTTCTAGCAGGAAGAAAGGCTTTAGTTGTTGGGTATGGAGATGTTGGTAAAGGTTCAGCCCAGAGTTTAAAGCAAGAGGGAATGGTGGTCAGAGTAAGTGAAATTGATCCAATCTGTGCAATGCAGGCCTGCATGGATGGATATGAGGTAGTTTCTCCCTACGCACAAGGAGACAATAAAGATAATGCTGAATCGATGAATCATGACTTATTGCAAGACACTGATTTAGTGGTAACAACTACTGGCAACTACAAAGTCTGTGACAAGCATATGTTAACTTCACTAAAAAAAGGTGCTGTAGTATGTAACATTGGTCATTTTGATACTGAAATTGATACTCAATTCATGAGAGATCAATGGGCTTGGGAAGAAGTTAAACCTCAAGTACATAAAATTTTTAGAGACACAAGGGCAGGAGAAACACCCAACCTGGAAAGCGATGATTACTTAATTCTGCTTTCTGAAGGAAGGCTGGTAAACCTGGGGAATGCTACAGGTCATCCTTCTCGAATCATGGATGGATCTTTTGCTAACCAAGTTCTTGCTCAGATGTATTTATACGATAAAAAATTTGCTTCACTTAATGATGAGGAAGCAAGACAAGAGCTTATAAAGGTCGAAGTTCTTCCAAAAAAACTAGACGAAGAAGTGGCAGGTTACATGGTAGAAGGGTTTGGAGGCACTTTAACAAAGTTATCTAAGGAACAAGCTGACTACATTAATGTACCCAAAGAAGGACCTTTTAAATCTGATATTTACAAATACTAATTCATTTAATAATGAAAGGTTCTCATGAATATAAGCTTTGAATTTTTTCCGCCTAAATCGATTTTAGGAGAGAAAAAACTTGAAAGTTTAATCAAAAAACTAAGTTCCTTTTCACCGGAATACTTTTCGGTAACCTATGGTGCAGGTGGATCAACCAGAGAAGGCACATTACAAACATGCCTATCAATACAGAGTTTAAAACAAAGGGCGCGCCCCCACCTATCAGGTATAGGTAGCTCGAAATCTGTAATTAGTGAAATTCTAGATGAATATAAAGAGAAAGGGTTTACAAGAATTGTTGCTCTAAGGGGAGATCTTCCTTCAGGTATTGGTGGATTCGGAGATTTTCCTTATGCACTAGATCTCATTAAATTCATTAAAGCCTCAAAGCAAGAATTTGATATAGATATTGCTGCATACCCAGAAATACATCCTGAAGCTGAATCTGAAGAATCAGACTTTAGAAATTTTCTAGACAAGGTTAATGCTGGGGCAAGCAGTGCTATTACTCAGTTCTTCTTTGAAGAAGAAACATATTTTAGATTCATGGAAAAATGTGCAAAAAAAAATATTTCTATACCTGTAGTTCCTGGAATTCTGCCTATTTATAACTCTGATGCTTTAATTAGGATGGCCAAAAATTGCTCTGCTAATATTCCTAAATGGTTAAAAGAAGGAATGGAGAAATATACTTCTATTGAAGACTTGTTGGACTATGGAGTAGAGGTTGTAACTAAACTATGCCAAAAGGTATCTGATTTTGGTGCCCCTGGAATACACTTTTATACAGTTAATAGAGAAGAGCCTACAAGTTCTATAATTAAAAATTTAGGCCTAGATTATGGTAAATAAAAAAAAGAATATAGCTCTTAATCCATCCTGGGGGGGCAGGTTTAAGAATGCTGTAAATAGACTAGCAATTAACTACACTTCTTCTATTAATGTTGATAAAAGATTGTATGAACAAGACATATTGGGATCTATGAAATACGCCTTAGCTTTAAAAGAAGCAAAAGTAATAAAGAATATAGATTACCTTAAAATTTCAAAGGGTTTAAAAGCAATTCTAAAAGAAATTGAGTCTGGAAAGTTTCAATGGAAAGAGGAACTAGAAGATGTTCACATGAATATAGAAAATTCCCTGCAACGAAAAATTGGAAACGCGGCTAAAAAGCTACACACTGGAAGGTCTAGAAATGATCAAGTTTCTACTGATTTAAGGCTTTTCGTTCTTAAATCTATAGATGAGATGGGGGAACTTATTTCTAATGTTCAAACTACAATTTTGGACAAAGCAAAGAGGCATTACGATGATTTAATGCCCGGTTTTACCCATCTGCAAGTTGCCCAACCTGTCACTTTTGGACACCACCTGATGGCTTGGTATGAAATGCTCAATAGAGATTTTGCTAGACTCCAAGACACCAAAAAAAGGACTAGTATTATGCCCCTTGGGTCCGGAGCTTTATCGGGTAACAGATATAATATAAATAGACAGAAGTTGGCTAAAAGATTAAATTTTGATGGTATCTCAAATAACTCTATAGATGCTGTAAGTGATAGAGATTTTTCTATTGAACTTTTGTCTAATATAAGCATTTTAGGAATACACCTTTCAAGAATTAATGAGGAACTAATTCTGTGGTCCTCTTCTCAATTCAACTATGTAGATTTGCCAGATGAATTTTGTACAGGTTCTTCCATAATGCCTCAGAAAAAAAATCCTGATGTTTCTGAATTAATGAGGGGAGGTTCTTCTAGGGCCATTTCTAATCTAATGGGTCTTCTTACTCTTATGAAGGGTCTGCCTTTAGCATATAACAGGGATATACAAGAAGATAAAAATTTTGTTTTTGATAGTCTAGATTACTCAAAGTCTAGCCTGGATTTATTGTCTTTAATAATTAAAAGAATGATTGTAAATACTAAAAAGATGAGAGAGGACTGCCAACTCGGTCATATAACTGCAACAGAATTAGCAGACTATTTAGTTCTTAAAGGTTTACCCTTTAGGAAAGCTCATGAAGTAGTAGGAAAAATAGTTGCCTTTGCCAATAAAAATCAAATTCAAATTTTTGAAGTTGAATTAGGAAAGTTAAGAAAATTTTCTAAATTAATCTCTGAAGATGTGTTTACTTTTATAAAACCTGAAGAGGCAATAAAAAATAAGAATTCTATTGGAGGTACTTCACCGAAAGAGGTTTTAAGGCAAATAAGGAATGCTGAGAAGCGTATAGCATCAAGGAAATGAAATTGAGAAAGAGATCGTTAAATATTTCCTTAGTTCTTTTAATTGTATTAATAACTTCTTTAGGTGCTTGTGGAAATAAAGGACCTCTGGAAATTCCAAAAGAAGAAAAATATTTTTCTTATGAAAGGTATTAATCTTAAAGAGGGCGAACTTTTTATAGATGAGGTTTCGCTTAAAAGTATTGCCAGTAAATATGGTACACCAACTTATGTTTACTCTTCTCATAAATTAAAAGAGAACTTAAATGCATATCTTTCTTCAGTAAGAGATGGAGATAAAATTTGTTATTCAGTTAAATCTAACTCTAATATACATCTGCTCTCTTATTTAGCTTCTCTAGGATCTGGATTTGATGTTGTGTCAGGAAATGAACTTCTCAGATGTCTAGAAGCAGGAGCAGATACAGAAAATATTGTTTTTTCTGGGGTAGGAAAAACTGAAGAAGAAATCAGTCTTGCTATACAAAATAATATTTTCTCTATAAATATTGAATCTGAAGAAGAATTAGAAAGAATAATAAAGGTAGCTAAAAATTTAAATAGAAAAGCTGAATGTATTATTAGAATCAATCCTGACATAACTCCAGAGTCTCATCCCTATATTCAAACTGGTCTTAGAACTTCTAAATTTGGAGTTTTAAAAGATAAAGTTGATTCATTGGTTAAAAAGGCCTCTGATTCTGGGTCAATCAAGATAAAGGGCCTGGCTTGCCATATAGGATCTCAAATCTTTGATGAAAATCTAATATTAGAAACCTTAGATTTCCTTTTAAAAATCTGTAACAGACTCAATAATAAGGAACAGAATTTAGAATACATAGACTTGGGAGGGGGTCTCGGGATATCCTATAATCTAGAAGAAGAAATCGAAATAAATAAACTACTAGATAAATGCATTTCCTTACTAAAACCACTTAATCTTAATTTAATACTAGAGCCGGGAAGATCTATTTCGGGAAACGCAGGAGTCCTTATCTCTAAAATAGAGTACATAAAGAAAACTTCAGAAGTAAACTTTGCCATCATTGATGCAGGTATGAATGATCTTTTAAGACCTTCACTTTATCAAGCTTGGCATGATATTTCTGTAGTCGAAAATAACAAAGAGGAAAAACAAATCTATAAAATTGTAGGCCCTGTATGTGAAAGTGGGGATGTTTTGGGTGAGCATAGGTCGCTTGGTTTAAGTGGGGACTCAATTGTAGCTATTTTGGATGTTGGTGCTTATGGGCATGTCATGTCTTCAAATTATAATAGTAGACTTAGGCCTCCTGAGGTCCTGATAGAGGGTTCAGAGACGAAACTAATTAGAAAAAGAGAGACCTTTAATGACATGTTAAGAGAAGAGAGAGATGTCTAATAAATTAGGATTAAAGCTTAATCGATTTTCTGGACTTGGTAATAAGATAGTTTTGGTAGACCTCATTAGGCAAGATCATCAAATAGATTCTCAACTCGTACTAAATTTATCAAAACAACATGCAGTTGATTTTGATCAGCTGATTTCTATTTTACCTCCTAGAGAATCTGACAAGGATTTTAGTGCGGAGGTATTTAATGCTGATGGAAGTAAAGCAAACAATTGCATTAATGGGGCAAGGTGTTTAGGTAAATATATTTTTGATACGCAACTTTCTACAAAACCTAAATTATCAATTGAAGTAGGAGATAGTGATTGGATAGTATCTCATGTAAAAAAAAATATATATCGTGTCTTCCAAAGATTAACTGAATTAAAAAAGAGAGAGGTTACTCTTCCAAAGGAAAACCCTAAAGGTCTTTATGAACTTACATTATTTGATGAAAGCTTAGAAATTTCTTTTATAAATATTGGCAATCCCCATGCAGTAGTTTTTACTTCTAATATTAAGAAATTTCAATTAGATGAATGGGGCCAACAACTTCAACAATCTGAATATTTTCCTGAGGGAGTAAACTTAGGAGTAGCTGAAAAGAAGTCTAGTTCCAACTTATCTCTCAGAGTCTACGAGAGAGGTGTTGGGGAAACTTTATCATGTGGAAGTGGAGCTTGCGCTGCAGTTATTGCTGGTATAAATCTTGGAATCTTAAAGGGTTCAATTCAAGTTGACTTTAAAGAAGGGTCATTAAAAATAGAATATAACGAATTTGAAAATTCTATTAGAGTGGAGGGTTCGGCTAACTTTATTGAAGAGATAGAAATATAAGTATGAGAAAAAATAAAATATCTAACGAAGAGATAGCAGAATATTTGGTACTTAATCCAGGTTTTTTTGATGAGAACCCTGAAGTTCTTAATTCTTTAAAAATTGTCCATGATTCAGGTGCTGCAGTGTCTTTAATTGAGAAACAAGTAGAACATTTAAGATCAAATTATAACTCGACTACCGATAAACTGTTGAGCCTCTTGGAGAACGCTAAGAATAATGAAGATTTATTTTTTCTTACCCAGAATCTATTGCTTTCTCTTATAGATGCAGAAAATATTAAAGAAATAATTAAGCTTATTGAAAGGGCATTTAAAAAAGACTTTGGAGCAAAAGAAAGCAGGTTAATTTTCTTTTCAAATACCTCAATAAATATACCTAAAGAAAGAAATGAAGACCCTGACAAAGCACTTAAGGTCTTAGGGGATAAGCTAAAATCTAAAAATTTATATTGTGGAGATTTAGATAAAACAGCAAAAGACTTCCTCTTTGGTAAGACTTCTAATTTAGTTGAGGTTGCGCTGATACCTTTGAAGTGTAAGTCTATTTCTGGTCTTATAGCATTAGGGTCTGAAAAAGAAGGTAAATATAATACTAATAAGGATAGTATTTTTTTAGACTTCATAGCAAAAGTTACTAGCAAAGTCATAGACAAAAAAAATTGAATAAATGTTAGACCGACATCTTGAGCCATTTCTCTCTAACCTTAAGTCTGTTAGACAACTATCACCACACACCATTAGTAACTACCGAAGAGATATATTGAAATTCTTTTCTTTTCTTAATCAAGAAAAGAGCTCTTGGGAGGTTGTTGATAAGCAAATCATTAGGGGGTTTATTTCAAAGGAAAGGAGAAGAGGGTTAAGTCCAAGAAGCATACAAAGAGAACTTTCTTCAATTAGAGCTTATTTTAATTACTTAATTGAAGAAGACATCTTCGAAACAAATCCAGCAAATGAAGTTAACTCTCCAAAGTCGCCCCAGCTACTACCAAAATCACTGGACACGGACCTCATCCAAAAACTTTTAGATTTCAAGCCCCAATCAGACCTGGAAGTAAGAGATAAATCAATTGCTGAACTTTTTTACTCTTCCGGTCTAAGGCTTTCTGAGCTTTGCGGTCTAGATTTGGAAAGCATTTCAATTAAAGAAAATTCTTGCCGAGTTATAGGAAAGGGTAAAAAAACAAGAGATTTACCTATAGGTAAAAAGGCTATTAAGGCTTTAAGGGATTGGCTGATTATTAGAAAAAAACTTAATAAGAATAACTCTAAAGCTCTATTTCTAAACAATAAAGGTGAGAGGCTTTCAAATAGATCAGTTCAATTAAGACTTGAAAGACTTTGTAAACAAAGAGGTCTTCCTTTAGTAAATCCACATATGCTAAGACATTCTTTTGCAAGTCATGTTCTAGAGTCGAGTGGAGATCTTAGAGCAGTTCAAGAAATGTTGGGACACTCAGATATTGCCACTACACAAATATATACTAAATTAGATTTTCAACATCTTTCAAAAGTTTATGACAAGGCCCATCCAAGAGCTAAAGTTAAAAAGTAAAAATGAATATAAAGGCCATAACTTTCGATTTAGACGATACTCTTTGGCCTTTAATGCCTGTAATCCTTAAAGCTGAAAAAGATACAAATAAATGGTTAGTCGAAAATTATCCTGGTGTTGAAAATCTCCTGAAAAGTGACGAGGTAAAAGAAATCAGAGATAGTTTGATTTCTCAAGAAAATAAGTTGATCTATCAGCTATCTAAACTTAGAGAATTAACTCTAATAGAGCTCGCCATAAGATCAGGTTATACAAAAAAAGAGTCTGAATCATTAGCGAAGGAGTCTTTTAAGATCTTTTATGCAGGCAGAAATGATGTGACTCTCTATGAAGGAGTTGAAAAAGCCCTTGAATCTTTAAAACAAAAATATGTACTCGGGGTGATAACAAATGGAAATGCGGATATAAAAAAAATTGGTATAGATCACTTCTTTGATTTTAATATATCTGCTTCCAATATGAATGTAGGAAAACCTGATCCAATAATCTTTGAAGAAGCATTAAAACAAACAAGCTTTAAGGCCGGAGAGATCTGTCATGTCGGGGATCACCCCATAAATGATGTCCAAGGGAGTAATAATTTTGGAATGAAATCTATTTGGTTTAATGAAAAAGGCTTAGATTGGCCACTTGAAGAAAAGGCTGATTATATGGAAGTGAGGTCGTGGGATGAATTAGAAAAAATAATAGAAAACTTTTAATCTAGAGCGTCTAGCATGTATTGCACTGCAGTAGTCAATTCTTCCTGAGAGCAGTCCATACACATGCCCATAGGTGGCATTCCTCCTAACCCATTGGTTACCGTCTCTACTAAATGATCCAAATCTTCGTTTGCTCTTTCACCCCAGCTTATCCTCTCTCCAAACTTTGGAGCCCCAGCTAAACCTATTGCATGGCAAGTCTTGCATGCAGAATCATAAATTTGCTCACCTGTTCTGACTAAAGAAGAGGATGGAGAAATTGTCATGTTAATACTGGCACATTCTTGACCCTCAACACAAACTTTTCCTACCGGAGATATTCTTTTTTCAACCGCTTTTTCTGCTTCTGAAGTAAAGGAATTCTGCACTAGTAAGACAAGTACTGGGATTAAAAAAAACTTAGCTTTATTCATTTACACTGTTGTGCCTTGAAAAACGCCGCCATTATATAGGAATAACTAACTAAAGAGGTATAGTTCTGTTGTCTTTTTTAAAGAGAAAATTAATGGCTTTATAATCTACCTTAGGGCTAGTAGTTCAACTGGATAGAACATCTGCCTCCGGAGCAGAAGCCTGCAGGTTCAAGTCCTGCCTAGCCCACCAGCTGTTTCTATTTAGAAAAATTCGAATATCTGTTTTAATGAAGAGATGAAGAAGATTTTATTTTTATTGGTAATACCGACTCTATCAGTATATTTGAATGCCCATCAAGACATTGAGATTAAAAAATGCCTTGATATTTCTGAACCGGAAAAAAGGCTTTGGTGTTTTGATACTTTGTTTCAAAATATACCCCGAGATGAACCAGAAAAGCCTACAAAGACTTTAGAACTAGAAATCATTAAAAATATAGAAAAAGAAGATGTTAGTGATTCTGGTCAAGCAATTAAACCCCAAAAAGAAGCTGAAGAAATAATAGAAGACCAAAGGAAAGAAATTACTTCTCTCAAAAGAAAAATTAAAAATATTTCAAATAATAATTACAATACTGCCACTAATAACTCTTCATTCGATTCAGTAATTGTCTCAGTTGAATATAGGCAATCTAAATTTAGATTTGAGCTTGATAATGGTCAAACCTGGCAACTAACTGATTCTGGGATTAGGGCTAGACTAAAAAAGGGCCAAACTATAAAAATAGAACCTGGAGGAATGAGGTCCTTCTTTCTGGTTAACTCTAAGGGAAGGTTCAGAACAAAACAGATTAAATAATTCAACTAAATCTTTAGTGCTTACTAATTGACAGTTTTTTTACTTTATTTATTATGAAAGCGCTTAATTATTAAGGGGAGAAAAGATGTCTCATGACATATTAATTAAAGGAGGTCGAGTAGTAGACGGTACAGGCTCTGAATCTATATATGCTGATGTTGCCATTAAAGACGGAATTATTGCTGAAATTGGGAAAGTAGAAGGACTGGCAGAATATCAAATAGATGCAGAAGGTCAGACAGTCACTCCTGGTTTCGTAGATATTCATACACATCTAGATGCTCAAATAGGTTGGGATCATGAACTAAGACCAGTTAGTCATCATGGTGTCACTTCGGTTCTTATGGGTAACTGTGGAGTTACCTTTGCACCCTGTAAACCTGAAGACAGAGAACTCATAGCCCATATGATGCAGACAGTAGAAGATATTCCTAAAGAAGCCATACTTGGAGGTCTACCCTGGGATTGGGAAGATTACGGAGGGTATCTAAATTCTATAGAAAAGTTTGACCTTGGAATTAATGTAGCCGGAATGGTGGGCCATACTGCAGTTAGATATTATGTAATGGGAGAAAGGTCAGTAGAAGAACTAGCCACTGACGAAGAAATTAAAAGAATGGCAGAAATAGTTGGGGAATCAATGGATGGAGGAGCAGTTGGATTTTCAACAAACAGATACCCACCTCATGTTGGTCCAGATGGAAGGTCGATTCCAGGTACATATGCTGAAGCTAAAGAATTGTTAGAAATTGCCAAAGTAGTTGGTGAAAAAAGAGGCCTTATGCAAAACGTATTAGATTTTGGAGGACAGCCTGAATTCTCAGTTAAGCTACTTAAGGACCTAGCTAGCACTACACGAGATCGAATACTTTTTAGCATGGGGACAGGTCCTGACTTAGAGTCAGGGAAAAGGGTTCGTGGTCTTCTTAAAGAACTTTGCAGTGAGGGTGGAGATATAACAGCCATTTCACAGCCTAGATCTTCTGGTTTTATGTTTGGACTACAATCAGGATTACCATTTGCAGGAGAAACTTGGGATCAACTTAGGGCAATGGATCTTAAAGGTAGGCTAGCAGCTATTAGGGATACTGAAACACGAAAAAAACTAATTGAAGAGGCTTCGGCTAGCAAAGAACATCTTCCCTATCATTTAGTTTTTTGGTTAGGAGATGAAGAAACCCCAGATTATGCAGCAGGATCTGAAAAGTGTGTAGACGTAATGTCTAAAGAGAGGGGTATTCATCCTTCAGAGTTATTTCTAGACTTATCTGATAAGTCCGAAGGAAAAAGCTTATTTAATTACAGGATGTTTAATCAAAATTTAGAGGCTGCTGGTGAGATGTTCTTAAGTGATAGAATTTTCCCAGGTCTGGGGGATGCAGGAGCTCATGTGTCTCAAATATGTGATGCCGGTTGGGCAACTTTTGTACTTTCACACTGGGTTAGAGAGACCGGGCTTTATAGCCTAGAAGAAGGAATCAGAAGGATTACTTCTGCACCAGCAAGGATTATAGGTCTTAAAGACCGAGGAACTCTTGAAGTTGGTAAGAAAGCAGATGTTAATGTATTTGATGCTAGTTCTGTGGCTGAACTTCAGCCTGAAATCGTTCATGATTTTCCTGGTGGGGCTCCAAGGTATGTCCAAGGATCAAAAGGCTATAAAGCAACTGTGGTAAATGGAAAAATTAATTTTATAGATGGAGAGCTAACTGGAGTAGCTAATGGAGAAGTTTTAAGACACAACGCTTAATTAAAAAGGAGAGTGGTAATGGAAGTTAAGAATGCAGTTATGCCTAATGATGAACAGATGGCAGGGTTTCTTGAAAAGGCTAAGGATGAACCTATTTTTATGGTCAACCTTCTTAAGTTTAAAGATAAAGCGGAATACCCTGATAAAAGAGAAACTGATCTAACGGGTGAAGAAGCTTATGCCATATACGGGAAGGAAGTAAGAAAACACCTAGAAAAAGTTGGTGGACAACCTATCTTTAGCGGAAAGGTATCACGCCTAATGTTGGGAGAGGTTGAAGATCTTTGGGATCAGGTTGCAATTGCTACATATCCAAACAGAAAAGCTATGCTAGATATGATATCGGACCCTGAATACATTAAAAGCGCTCAGCATCGTGTTGCAGGTCTTGAAGGCCAACTTAATATAGAGACAAATTCTCCCTTAGATATTTAACGAATTATTTTTCTATAAACT
>MDTE01202997.1_pt1 | contig 36306 bp, 34 predicted proteins | sample 811231 | NCBI WGS metagenome assembly MDTE01 (sample SAMN05326651, study PRJNA326480) | marine metagenome | isolation source: seawater | place: Indian Ocean: Red Sea | collected 2010 | reverse complement strand
GGTGAACAACTTGCAGGCGGTGGGAATAAACCAGTTCTTGCTAGTATTGCAAATATGGTAACAAACGAAGACATTCCAGTAATAATTAATTTATCAGCAGCTGATACTGACAACGATTTCCTTTATTATTTTGGAACATCTGACACCAATAGTACAGTGACTGTTCATAATAATGCATTGAAGGTAACTCCAAAAAAAGATTGGTATGGTACAACTTCAATAATGGCTTTTGTTACAGACTTTAAAACAACTCCTGATACCTCCCATTTTACAGTAACAGTGAATCCAGTTAATGATGCACCAACTGCATCCTCCTTGCAAGTTCCTGGAGATAGTGTTGCTGTTGGTCTTGTTGGTGGACTTATTTCAGAAAAGTTCATTCATTTTATTTGGGATCAATCAATTGACGTTGAAAATGATGACATTACTTATGAATTAAAATACAAACATTCTAGTGATGAAGATGCTATTTTCATTGAAGATTCTTTTTCTACTGCTGATACTAATTTCTACTTTCCACTTGAAAGATTAATTACAGAGCAAAAAACTTTAAACAGTAATCTAACGTATTTTGATTGGGATATCTATTCAAAGGATAATGAATTAAACACTTCTTCATTAAATGGTTCATATACTGTTATAATCGATAGAAATCTTTTAAGTGCAATAGCTGATGGCCAATTACCTGTAGAGTTCAATTTAAAGCAAAATTTTCCTAACCCTTTTAACCCAAGCACAAGCATCCAATATCAATTGCCAGAAGCTGGCTTTGTTACACTTGAAGTTTTTGATCTAAGTGGTCGTAAGATAAAAACATTGATTAATAGCCAACAAAACGCTGGATATAAAACAGTCATGTGGAATGGAACTAATGATGCGGGTATGCCTGTTAGTACTGGAATGTATATTTACTCTCTAAGATCTGGAGATAAGGTCATCAACAAAAGAATGACTTTCATGAAATAAATATACTTTATTTTTTTCTAGTATAAATACCATAAAAAAATGATCTTGTTTCGATAATATAAATTCGAAGCGAGATCATTTTTATTTTACCACTTTCATCTCTCTCTATCTTTGAAATTCTTAAGGGAATAGCACTTATCTTTTCATCAGAATTATCATAAAACATTAAAATTTTGCCATGAGGTGCATGTTCCCATTGATTCTTTATTTTTTTACCAAAGATTAATTCTTCTTTATAATTATTTTCCCTTAAAATAAAATAATCATTCTTTCTTTTTTTTTCTTTATCAACAAATACCTCATTCCCTTCCATAAAATAATAAGAACCTTGGTAATGCCACTTAACATTCATCAATTCTTCAATTTTATAATCTTGAGAAATAAGATGATTAGAAAAACATAAAATAATGAAAAGTTTTTTTAACATTTAATCTTCGGTCATCAATGAAGAATAAACAAGATGCTGAAAATAATTATAGAAAGATTCATCTTTAGCAGGTGCAATTTGATTCATCAAAATACCTATCATATTTTCTTCTGGGTCAGCCCAACATTCAGTAAAAAAATATCCTCCCCAACCAAATGTGCCATTAGATACTCTAGAATAACTTGTTTCCTCATTTTGTGCAACAGTCACACCTAATCCTGTTACAAACTCACCACCATAAAATACTTCTAATGGCTTGTATATCATTCTTGCCGTTTTTTTACTTATAATCTGTTTTCCATACATATTACCATCGTTTAATATCATTTGTAAAAATTTTCCATAATCATATGCAGTACTCATAATATCTGTTCCACCCATAGCTATTTTATTAACATCATTTTTGTAATGTTCATGATTAAAACGTAAATGTGGGTATTTAATTAATTCATTTTGATCTGAATCAGGAAAATCTTGCAAATCCTTAAAAAGAATGAGTTCTCCTTTTTCACCATATGAATAAATGCTTGCAATTCGATCCCATTGTGATGAATCAATTCCAAAGCCTGTAGCTTCAAGTTTTAATGGTCCAAACAACTCATCTTCCATAAACTTTGAAAATGGTCTTCCGTCTAAAACTTCAATAACTCTTCCCAAAACATCCATATTTAATCCATAAGTAAATGTTTCACCAGGTTCATGGAAAAGAGGAAGCTTAGATAATTTTTTTATATTTTCCTCAAGAGTTATAGAAAAGTCAGGAAAAGCAGACTGGACGCCTGATTTTAAATAAACATCTCTTCCAAAATTATCATCAGCAAATATTGGATATGGGATTCCAGAAGTATGTGTAAACAAATGCTTCATTAATATAGGCTCTGTAGCTTTTCTAGTTTTAATTTTACCATTATTTTTATTGTAAGAAACAAAAATATCTGGATTTGAAAATTCCGGAAGAATGTCACCTAACTCTGTATCCATAAAAAACATACCTTTATCATAAAGGATCAAAGCTCCAACTGTTGTCATAAGTTTTGACATACTTGCTAAGGTGAAAATTGTATTTTTTTCCATTTTTTTTTGTTTGTCAATATCAGCAAAACCAAATGCTTTTTCATAAACGATCGATTGATCTTTAATCACTAAAGCAACAGTTCCTGCCACCTCACCTTTTGCAATTCTTTCTTTAATTAAATCATCAATTTGCTGAAGATGAATTTGATTCATATCAACTTTTAACGGATCTAGATACTTAAATACCTCATTTTCTCTTTGGGAATAAAGAATCGAAGTCACTAGAAAAATATAAATGAGGGTTTTTAATGATTTGTACATTTTCATATCCTTTTTTTAAGTGCGCCTGACAAGATTTGAACTTGTGACCTCTAGCTCCGGAGGCTAGCGCTCTATCCAGCTGAGCTACAGGCGCTTATTATAGTATTTTCTCAGCTGATTCAATTGTATTTTCAACTAACATAGCAATTGTCATAGGTCCAACACCACCTGGAACTGGCGTAATGGCTCCTACCTTATCAATTACAGAGTCTATATCTACATCCCCTACTATTTTACCATTTTTATCTCTATTGATTCCTACATCAATTATTATGGAACTTTTTTTAACCATGTTCGCTTTTATTTTTTTGGGAATTCCAATGGCAGCAATTAAAATATCAGCCTGTTGTGTGAAATAAGATAAATTAGGTGTTCTAGAATGGCAAATAGTAACCGTTGAATTGCCTTTTTCTGACCTTGAAGATAGTAAAGACGCAATAGGCTTTCCTACAATGTTACTTCTACCAATAACAACAGAATGTAACTGTTCAGTAATAATATTATAATATTCCAAAATTTTAATAATTCCCTTTGGGGTACATGGTATATATCTAGGATTACCAGAAAAAAGAAGGCCCATATTTTCTGGATGAAAACCATCGACATCCTTTTTAGGATCAATTTTATTTAATAAATCATCAGAATTTAAATGTTTTGGTAAAGGTAGTTGCAAAAGTATACCAGTAAATCTAGAATCATTATTTAATGAATCAATTAATTCTAAAAGTTCAGTTTGTTGAGTTTTTTCAGGAAGTTTAAAAGTTTCAGCAAAAATACCTAGTTGTTTAAATTTTTCATTTTTTTTTCTTACATAGATTTTTGATGCAGGGTTATCTCCAATCAATATCACTGCTAATCCTGGTTGAATATTTTTATTTGATAAAAGTTTAAGACGGTCGGGAACAGAATTATAAAAATGATTTGCTACTTCAATACCGGATAATAGAAGTGTTTTCTTCATTTACCAAATCGTCCTTTGAATAAACGATGAATTAAAAATTAATAAGATGGAATATTTTCGTCAATAGCCTCAGATAGCGTTTGAGCTTTTTCCTCAACATCATTAACTAAATTATTCATTTTATTTTTCTCAGCGAAATAGTCATCGGTTATACTCATTGCAGCAAGAATTGCAATTCTAGATGTTGATTGCGATGAAGGTATTTGTTCTTTTACCTCTCTCATTTTTTGATCAACATATTTGGCTACATCAGCAATATAACTACCATCTGCCTCAGCTTTAACAGTATATTCATGACCAAAAATTGAAACCCTTGCTAAATTTCCATCAGAAGCCATTATTTACCTCCAATATAAAGTTCGTCATTTTCGATTAAATCAATAATTTTTTGAATTCTCATTTTTAAATCATTTTTGGAAAAATTATTTTGAGAGTTTGAATTAGCATTATCATTTGCTCTTAATCTTTTTATCTCAACGATTGTGTTTTTTATTTTATCTTCAAGCAATGAAAGATTTGGTAAATCAGTGTCCATATTACCTTAATTTAGCATTTAAAGTTGAAGATGTCTCTAAAATAATTTTGTTCATTATTTCATCAACATCCTCGTCGATTAAAGTTGTATTCATTGATCTAAAGGTTAATTCAAATGTGACACTTTTACAATTAGAATCAATTTGATCACCTTCATAAATATCATATAATCTTACATTTTCTAATAAATCAGAAGAAAGTTCTTTAATATTAGTTATTATTCTATCTATTTCAATAGATTTTAACACAGTTAATGATAGGTCTCTAGTTATTGAAGGATAAATAGGAATGTTTTTATACCTTTTAAAATAATTTAATGATGATAAATTTAATAAGTTAGAATCAAATAAATAAATTTCTTGATTGATTTTAAATTTTTCTAAAATATTTTTATTTATTTTTCCAAGAATGAACAAATTTTTTTCACCTTTATTAAAAGATATTTCATCATTTAAAAATTCATATTTATTTGATTTTGAAACAGAATGATCAATATTGTAAGTATTTAGAAAATTGGCTATGTAACCTTTAAGCAGATAAAAATCATTTTTTAATTCAACTTGCCTCCATCCCTTTGCAATCTTTTTACCAGTTAAAATTCCTGAAAAATTAAATTTTTCTATTCTATTATTATCATTTATTTGAAAAACGGTACCATATTCATAAAATGAAAGATTTTTTTCTCCGTGCCTAATATTATAAGATACTGCATTTACTAAACCTGTAATCAAATTTGTCCTCATTGATGACATTTCATTACTTAATGGATTTGCTATCTTAATAAATTTTTTATTTGGGAAAAAAAACTCTTTATCTGGATTGCTAAGTGAATTAGACATGACTTCGTTAAAGCCAATTGAGGAAAAATAATTTTTCAGTCTATTAACATATTCTTCTTTATCGCTAAAAATAGTATTTAAATCACTTGTATAAGATAATTTATTTGGTATTTTGTCAAATCCATAAACCCTACCAAATTCCTCAGTTAAATCTATTGGTCTTTCAAGATCAGGTCTAAATGAAGGTATAATACATTTAAAATCATCTTTTTTATATGAAAAAGTAATATCTAATGCATTTAATGTTTTTTTTATAAAGTCATCATTAAATTCAACTCCAATTTGCTTTGAAACATTCTGTCTTTTAAAAGATATTTCTTTTTTGATGATTTCTTTTGGGTAAAAATCATTCTCTTCGATATTCAATAAGTTTTTTTCGGAAATATCAGATATCAATGATAATGTTCTATTAATAACTGTATCGTGATCATCAAAATCAACACCCCTCTCAAATCTTTTTGAGGCATCAGTAGACAAACCCAAACCCTTAGAGGATCTTCTAATACATATTGGTTCAAAATATGCACATTCAATCAAAATATTTTTTGTTGAATTAGTAACTTCTGTATCTTTACCACCCATTACACCTGCGATTGCAATTGGTATATCCGAATCACAAATTAAAAGATTTTTATTATTTAATATTCTGTTTTTGCCATCGAGTGTTAAAAATTTCTCTTTAGATTTAGCTCTTCGAATATTAATGTTTTTAGTTTTTAATTTATCAAAATCAAAAATATGAATTGGGTGACCAAATTCTAATAAAATTAAATTAGATATATCTACGATTGAGTTTATAGATTGAATACCGTTCTTTTTTAATTTGTCTTTTAACCAAATTGGTGATTTTGAAACATTAATATCATTAACAATAACAGCAGAATATCTTGGACAATCATCCAAAGAATTAGAAGTGATAGTTAATTTTTTTGACTTATTTTTATTAAGATTATTAGATATTTTAGGAAGTTTTATTTTCTTATTAGTTAAAATAGATGTTTCCCTTGCGACACCTAAATAGGACATGCAATCAGGCCTATTGGGAGTAAGTTCAATATCTAAAGTTCTTGTTTTTTTATCTAAAGATGATTCAAGACCCAAAATAGTTAATTTTTCGCATAATTCATCATCAGAAAATGGGATTTCAATATATTCTTCTAACCAATCTATAGAAATAATCATTAAAACTGTCTCAAAAATTTAACATTTCCATTAAAAAATAAGCGAATATCATCAATTCCATATTTCAAAATTGCCATTCTTTCTATTCCCATACCCCAAGCATAGCCAGACCATATTTCAGGATCATAACCTACATTTTTTAAAACCTCAGGATCAACTAAACCACACCCTAATATTTCTAACCAACCAGTTTTTTTACACATGGAACAACCTTTACCATTGCACATCATACAGGAAATATCAACTTCTGCACTTGGCTCTGTAAATGGAAAAAAGCTTGGTCGAAACCTAGCAACAACATTCTCACCGAAAAATTTTTTACAAAAATATTCAATAGTTCCTTTCATTTCTGAAAATGAAACATTTTTATTAATATAAAGTCCTTCTATTTGATGAAAAAGACAATAGCTTCTAATACTTATAGCTTCGTTTCTAAAAACTCTTCCAGGGCAAATTACTCTTATTGGGGGGTCACTATTTTCCATTAAATGAATTTGAGTATTTGATGTATGAGTTCTTAAAACATCATTAGAATTAATATAAAAAGTATCTTGCATATCCCTTGCAGGATGATGTTTTGGAATGTTTAAAGCTTCAAAATTATGATAATCATCATCAATTTCAGGTCCATATGCAACAGAAAAACCTATTTGAGAAAAAATTGATTTTATTTCATCAATAGTTTTGGTAATTGGATGTTTAGATCCGTAGGAAATAAAATCACCAGGAAGTGTTAGGTCAATATTTTCATCTGAAGATTCTTTAGGATTAGAATTAAAAGATTTTTCTATTTCGTCAATAGATTCTGAAAATGATTTTTTTAAATCATTTATTTTTTTACCAAGTTTAGGCCTCTCAAACTGATCCGCTTCACCTAATTTAATAAATAATTCAGATAATTTTCCTTTTCGAGAAAGATATATGTGTTTTATCTTATTTAATGAATCAATGTCATTGTGACTAATTGATTTAATACTATTATTAAATTCAGTCGTTAAACTATCAATTTCATTCTTTAATGTCATTTATTTTCAATTTAAGATTCTTTGACACTCTCAACAATCTTAGAAAAAGCATTAGGATCTTTTACAGCTAACTCAGATAACATCTTTCTATCTAGTTGAATATTATTTTTGATTAAACTAGAAATAAATTTAGAATATGTTATTCCATTTATTCTGGCAGCAGCATTTATTCTTGCTATCCATAATGCTCTAAACTCAATTCTTCTTTTTCTTCTATCCCTATAATTATAAAGAAGACCCTTTTCAACAGCTTGTTTTGCAGTTCTGTATAGTTTACTACCAGCACCGTAATAACCTTTTGCTTGTTTTAAAATTTTTTTATGTTTCTTTTTTCTTGCTACAGAATTAGTTGCTCTTGGCATTTTAGACTCCTATTTTCCAATCATTGATTTTACTCGACCCGTATCAGCTTTACTTACTTCTGTTCCTTTTCTTAAGGACCTCTTTCTATTCATGCTTTTACCTTTAAGTAAGTGTGATTTATTGGCTTTATTTTTTTTTAACTTACCAGAAGCCGTTAATTTAAAACGCTTAGTAGCGCTACTTCTTGTTTTCATTTTTGGCATTATTGATCCCCTTTAGTTTATTTTGGTGACATAATAATAGAAATTCTTCTACCTTCAAGGTCACCTTTCTTTTCAATATCAGCAATCTCACTCAAAGATGAAGAAATTTTATTAAAAAGCTCTTCACCTAAATCTTGTCTCGTAATTTCTCTACCTCTATACATTACAGTAATTTTTACTTTACTTCCATCAGAAATAAATTTCTTTATTTGATTAACCTTGATTTCAAAGTCATGATCACTGATTCGAGGACGAAATCTAACCTCTTTTATTTTAATAACATGCTGTTTTTTCTTATTTTCTTGATCTTTCTTTTTTTGATCATATTTCAGTTTACCAAAATCCATTATTTTACAAACAATTGGAGATGCTGTAGATGCTACCTCAACTAAATCCAAACCAGAATCTTCTGCTAATCTTATTGCCTCTGACTTTGAGACTATTCCTAATTGTTCTCCAGTTGCGCCAATCAACCTTACTTCTCTTGCTCTTATACTTTCATTAATATTTATATCAGTTATCTTTGCGATTTTTCGATTCTCCTTTTATTATTAACTTCATCAAGTAATTTTGACAACAATGAATCTAACTTCATTTCACCAATATTACCTCTAAATCTTTGTCTTATTGAAATTTCTTGTTTTTCAAACTCTTTCTCACCAACAATTAACATATAATTAATCTTACTCAATTCTGCATCTCTAATTTTTGCTCCAATTTTTTCAGATCTATTATCAATTTTTACTCGAAGATTATTTTTATTTAATATTTTTAATATATGATATGCATAGTCATTATATTTATCAGATATAGGTAAAATAATCGCTTGAACTGGTGCTAACCAAAGAGGTAGATCTCCACCAGTGTGCTCAATATATACACCAATGAATCTTTCTAATGAGCCAAGTATTGCTCTGTGAATCATTATTGGCCTTTCATATTCTCCATTTTCAGCCACATATTTTAAATCAAATCTTTCTGGTAAATTAAAATCTAATTGAATAGTACTTAGCTGATGATATCTTCCTAAAGCATCTTTAACTCTAAAATCAATTTTTGGACCATAAAAAGCACCTTCACCTTCTTCCTCTGTAAATTCAATTTTTTGGTCAGTAAGAATATCTCTTAAAATAGCTTCTGATTTGTCCCATAATTCTGGATCACCCAAAGCTTTATCAGGCTTTAAACTTAATTCAACTTTAAGATGGTCAAAACCAAATACATCAAAAACATGTTTAATCATACCTATATTAACCTTCATTTCTTCATATATTTGGTCTGATGTACAAAATATATGAGCATCATCTTGAGCAAAGCTTCTAACTCTTGTTAATCCTGATATAACACCTGCTTTTTCAAATCTGTGCAATCTTCCAAAATCTGCAATTCTATAAGGCAAATCTCGGTAAGATCTTAATTCAGAAGAAAAAATAATTGTATGACCTGGGCAATTCATAGGTTTTAAACTATATTCTTTTTCACCAACCTTAACATGATATAAAAATTCTTGAAATAAATCCCAATGACCTGATTTTTTCCAAAGTTCAATATCAAATACTTGAGGAGTGATCACTTCTTTAAAGTTATTTTCATTATAAATATCTCTAATAAATTTTTCTAATTCTCTATAAATGATAGTTCCTGAAGGCAAGAAAAAAGGACTTCCTGGTGACATAGAATCAAACATGAAAAAGCTTAAATTTTTGCCTAATTTTCTATGGTCTCTTTTCTTTGCTTCGTCGATGAATTGCAAATAAGATTTCAATTCTTTTTTATTAAAAAAAGATGTACCATAGATTCTATGTAGCATTTTATTTTTTTCATCACCTCTCCAATACGCGCCTGAAGTAGAAAGTAATTTAAAATTTTTGATCATACCAGTAGATTTGAGATGAGGACCTCTGCATAAATCAACAAAATCACCTTGGGTATAGGTAGTAATTTCCTGATCTTTGGGCAATTCATTTAAAATTTCAATTTTATAGGACTCGTTATTATTTTTGAATATTTTCAATGCATCATTTCTAGTAATCACATTTCGCTTAATTGGATAATTTTGATTTGACAATTCAATCATTTTCTTTTGAATGTTTTCTAAATCATTTTCAGTAAATGGATTTTCAACATCAAAATCATAAAAAAATCCATTTTCAATTGGCGGACCTATGGTCATTTTAGATTCTGGAAAAAGAAATTTTACTGCTTGTGCCATTAAATGAGCAGTACTATGTAAAAGAATCTCATGAGAGTCATGAGATTGTATTCTTATTAATTCAATTTTTGCATCTTCAAAAATATTAGAGTTTAAATCTTTAATAGAATCATTTACTTTTATCGCTATTACGTCTGATATATCTTTGTATTTATCAGAAATGATATCAAGAAAAGATGATTTTGAGGAATAAGATTTTTGAGATAAATCTTGAAATGTAACTACAAAATTATTCATTAAATTAAAAATTAGTTATCAGATTTTAGACGCATAAAAATGATGTAAATAAAATAATCCTTGTTAATTAAATGAATGATCGTGTATTATGGTCATTAATTTATAAAAAAATTGCAACAAATGAGACAGGTATTTCAAATTAAATTATTTTATTAATATAAATTTATGAGAAATATGAGCTTCATCAGTTTTGATTATAAAAAAATAAACTCCAGAGTTAATATTTTGACCATCTTTATTTTTTAAATTCCAATTAAATGAGTAATGCCCTTTTTCAATAAATGCATTTTTAACATTTAATATTTTTTCACCTAAAATATTATAAATACTTATATTTACATCTGAAGATTTATTTAGAAAATAACTGATTTTAGTAGATGAATTAAATGGATTTGGATAATTTTTAATCAAAACATCCTCATGGTCTTCATTATAACTTTCTAAACTTAATATATTATAAGATTCAATAGGACCATATGGGATTAATTCCTTTTCATTTAATACTCCATAATCAAGAGGATATTTTCTAACTTGGAAAAGAGGATTTCTTGATGGAGATTCATTATAATTTAGAATTCCTGAATTATTTACTGGATTAACATACTCCCAAACAATGTTTTTATTATTATCAATTTCAAAGACTTTACCCTTAATTCCTTCACAAATTAAAATATTTCCATTGGAAAGTTGCTGAGACCCTGAAATCCCAGCTGAAAAAAAAGTATCAAAGCTACCTTCATTATAATCTATTTTTGATTTGATAGGTGAAAAAACTCCTGAAGAATCAATATCATATTTTCCATGTTCATTTAATGGAGTTTGAATTGTCTCAACAGTAGAATAATTTCTAAATCCCCCACCATTATTAAAAAATCTTATGATTCCTTTTTCTTCATCTATCCATTGGGCATCATGAACAAAAAATAATTTTTGATCATCAAAATCACCCATGTCATACATTGCAGGATTACCCCATCTATATAAAATATCACCCCCCATTTCATAATTACCACCTTGGTGAGATGATGACTCAAAGTTTGTTGTGCTATGATCAATAATATAAATCTCATTTGAAAAAGGAGATGTAATTAAAATTTGATCTAAATATTCATTGTAATCTAATGAATTAAAATGTAACCAATCTCCAGTATGACCTTTATTAATATCAATTAATTGATAGTTTTGACTTACTGAATTAAAATTTTCTAAAGTATCACTAAAGTTTTGAACTACATGTTCAAAAACGTTCCATTTCCAAACTATTTCACCACTTATTGGATTTATTTCGATAATTTCTTCACCCCATAACTCTTCTAGTATATTACCATCATGATCAAAATGTAATTCAGGATCTCTTCCAAGTTGCAACATTCTTTCTAAATTTATTTTTTTCCAACAAATTGCTAAAATATTTCCATTTGGAAGTATTTCAATATCATGATGCAACATTTTATTCGAAGTAGAAAGTTCATAATTCCAAATGATTTCACCATTCCATGATAATATTTCAATCCCTCCAGTTGAACCACCAACACCATCAAAATTTTCATTATCAAGAAAAATTGTCCTTACAAGATTACCATTAGGGAGTAGATAACTAATTAATGCATTATGTTCACTTTTCCACTCATGAACCTTTTCACCGTTATTATCAATGAGATAAGTTGTTTTAAGCGATATAGGATTTAATAATATATATCCATCTGAAACATTATCAGTTTTAGAAATCAAACCAACTGAATTTTGTTGAGGAAAAATTAAAACATTACAAAAAAGTATTGTCAATATAATATTTTTCATAAAAAGTGGGCGATACTGGATTCGAACCGGTGACCTCTACGATGTCAACGTAGCACTCTAACCAACTGAGCTAATCGCCCAAATATTAAGTTTAATTTAAAAATATTATTTTATATTAAGAAAGTCTGGTTTATGAATTTCAAAATCTGACTTGGTTTTTCTTTCAATAACAATATCAGCATCATTTGGCATATATTTTTCCATGTTTTTTGTAATACGTTCAAAATGCATAACAAATTTATACACTTCATCTTTTGTCATATATTTTGATTTGTTTTTAGAATTATCCATTTCAATAGCTGTTTTTTCTTGCAACCATCTATTTTCAAGAATTTTTTCGAAATTTGGAGATTTTATATAAATTTTTAAATCAAACAATCCAAAAAGATCTTGGTACTTATTATTTAATTGAGAATTTACCCAATTTACCCAAATACCATCTGGATCAGACTTTCTTTCAAGGTCATTAATTGGAGATTTTAAATTATCAAGAGGTTCTGGCTTTGCACCAAGACACCAGCCATCAAAAATAATTACATTTGGTGTTCCTTCAAATACTTTCCATCTTATTTTAGGAAGAAGATCATCAAATTTTTTTGAAAATTCTGGAATTAAGGTTGTTTTTTCTTTTGGTGATACTAAAGAATTAATTGTTTCTAAACCCAAAGAAACATCATGTGTTCCTGGAACACCTCTCGTTGCAAGCAAAGGGTGAACATCCTTAGAAAGTTTTTTTCTTTCTTTTTTGGATAAATATATATCATCGATTGAAAAAGATGCGACTTTTAAATTAAAGTGTCGATTTAATAAAAGCTTTATAAAATCTGATATTGTTGACTTTCCAGAACCTTGTCCCCCAGAAATAGATAATTTAAATACATTGTTTTCTTTTAATTCTTTTTCAATAATTAATACAATTGGAATTATATTGTTTATTAAAAAATTCTTATTTAATTCTTTTATATTTTTTTTGTCAGCTAATAATTGAAAATCATTTTTATTTAGCTCATAGATATCTACACAATGATTAAAGTCAATTTCTTCTTTTGTAAACATAAATCAAGTTAAATTATTTGATATCCATAAAGTTTCATAAGGATTCATTTCTATTTTTCCATTAATAGAGGAAATTTTATTTCTTGTAATTATGTCAAACCAATCCTCTGTTTCAATTAAATTAATACTAGTAAGAGGGAATTTTATTACATCTTTAGTTATGTTTGAGACGCAAAAAATACTTTGTGTTCTTTCAAGATCTTGTCTCCACAAACCGTAAATTTTATTACCTAAGTTTAATGTGAACTGAGTAGAGTTTGGATGAAATGCTGGTTGTTTGATTCTAATTTTTAATAATTCATTTATTTTTTTATAAATTTTATAGTTTATTGAATCATTGTTCTCTAATAAATTAAATAATTGATGTTTATCCCACTGGTATCTATTTATAATTCTATTTTCACCACCTTTTTGAATTCCATCAATATTATTCTTTGTTCCTAACAAACTATGTATATAAATAGCAGGAACACCTTCAAAAGCAAACATAATTGCATGAGCACATATAAATCTTTCAAACAAAAATTCATCTTCACCCTCAAACGTACCTCTCATGCTATCATAAAAGGATATATTAATCTCATAAGGCGTTTTATCTCCCCACTGAGTAGTTCTATATGAAATTTTTCCATCAAATTTTTTCATTAAGATTAATAGTTTTTCAATATTATCTTCATCTATATATCCTTCAATCGGTCTTAAACCAATCCCATCATGGGATGCAATAAAATTAAAATATGCATTTCCATTTTTAGCTGGTGGCATTGTCATTGACCACTTTCTTAATTCGCTACTATCTCCATTCACAAGAGTATAAAGAATTAATGGGGCTAATGTAAAATTATATATCCAATGAGCTTCATCACCATTTCCAAAATATGTTAAATTTTCTTTATTTGGAATATTAGTTTCTGTTATTAAAACAGATCTTTTATCTAAATAATCTAATATCAACCTAAAAATTTTAATTAAATAATGAGCTTCAGGCCTATTAATACAATTTGTATTTTCTTCTTTCCATATATATGCAACAGCATCGAGCCTAAAAATTTTAATATTCTTCTTAATATAAAAATTAAAGATATTTATAAACTCTATTAAAACATTTGGATTTTTAAAATCAAGATCAATTTGATCATGACTAAAAGTACACCAGACCTCTCTTTCGCCACTTTTAGTCTTTACAGTTTGAAATAATTCTGATGTTCTAGGTCTTACAACTTGGGGAATGCCATCCCAATTATTTACATTTATAAAAAAATCAGAACCATGACCATCTTCGTTTATAAAATTTTCAAACCATTTACTTTTTTTTGATGCATGATTTAAGACCATGTCAATCATAACATTGTAATTAGTTGAAATTTTTGATAAATCATTCCAATCTCCCAAATTAGATGAAACTTGATAATAATCTTTTACAGAAAAACCTTTATCTGAACTTGATGGCATAAATGGTAAAATATGAACAGAGTTAATAAAAGGATTAAATTTTACAAGAAAATCATTTAAACTTTTTAATGGAACTTCTGTGTCGTCAATAATAGAATCTGCATATGTAATTAGAAAAATGTCTTTTTGATCCCAAATATTATTAATTTTTTCTTTTTTACTAATACTTGTTGGATTCAAGATTGATAATATTTGAGATGAAATTTGATTTAAATCAAACTCATTTTTGTTATATACCTTCTCTAATAACAAAAGAAGGTTTTTGTTAAATTCATTTATAATCATATAAAAAAATTATTTTTTATTATCATTTTCAACAGCATCTGTTAATTTTTCATAAATGAAAGGAATAGCACTTCTAACTCTACTCCAACTTGGCATCAACGCCATTTCCATTGGTTTTTCTAACACTTGTTCACCAGCTTTAATGATATTTTCTGCAAAAAGTTCAACATTTTTCTCTTCTTTGTTAATATCAACATCAATATCATTCATAGAAGCATCATAGCTATATGTTGATATATAATCCAAAGCAGTTCTATAATAAGTTGCTTTTAATGCTCTTAGGGCATCATTATTAAAACCAATACCTTGAGAAGCAAGTTTTCTAATCAAAGTCTTACTTATATCAATTGACATTTTAGATAAACCTTTTTCCGGGTCATTAAAAGATATATCTTGATGTTTATGATCATACTTATCAGCAATATCTACTTGACAAACCATATTATTTGCAAAATTTCTTTGTATTTCAGATAACATTCCAACTTCTAAACCCCAATCATATGGGATACGAACATCTCTAATTAATCTTCTTCTAAAGGAAAATTCTCCTGATAATGGGTAACGAAATGAAGCTAAAAAATCTAAAAAAGGAGAATAATCTTTACTCATTTGTTTCAAAGCTTTAATCAAAGGGGTAACCAATAATCTACCAACCCTTCCATTCATTTTTCCATCTGCTATTCGTGAATAATATCCTTTACAAAAATAAAAATTATATGCAGGGTTAGCAATTGGATAAAACAGTCTTGCTAATAATTCTCTATCATATGTCAAAATATCACAATCATGAAGAGCAACAGCTTCACAATTTTTTAAGCCATATATATATCCCATACAATACCAGACATTTCTTCCCTTTCCAGGAACAGATTCATCTAATCCATTTTCTTTGAGTAAATTGGAAACCGCTTTCATGTTTGGTCCATCATGCCATATAATTCTTACTTTTTGAGGAAGCTGACTAAAAAAGGTTTTAGCATGATTAAAATCATCTTCATTTGCATTATCTAAACCAATGGTTATTTGCTTAAGATATTGAACTTTTTTTAATTTATTAACTATATCTGGAAGAGCAGCTCCAGATAATTCTGAAAATAATGACGGTAAAATTAACTGCATTGGCCTTTGTTTAGAAAAATTCTCAAGCTCATTTTCAATATAATCTAGATTTTTGGTTCTAAAATTATGAAAAGTAGTAATTATACCATTTTGATGAAAATCTGACATAATGTATCCTTTAATTTATTTTTTTAATAGGTGGCATCATTTTTAAAACTTGCTCCCATCCTTTTGGAGCTATAATCGTGCTATAAAAAACATTTTTATTTTTTTTTAACTTTAATTTTTTGTTTGAAAAAGGTTTAACAATTCCAGAATAATCGCTGATTTCCAGCATAGCAACATCATTTGGACTATCTCCCAATGAAATTGAAATAAAATTTTTATCAAAAGTGTTAGAATAAATTGCCAATAATTCTTTCATTGCTTTTCCTTTATCTACATTACCAATTAGATGGTAAAATCTACCTCCCTTTAATATTTTAAAATTATAATTTTGGACAAACGAACTAAACTCCAAAATCAAATCTTTAGTACCATGCCATAAAAATGGAAGGGAGAAATCTCTTTTAGTTGAATTCATTAAAATTGAATTAGAAAGTCCGGTAGATTCTTTTAATTTTTTTGTATTCATTTTGTGCAAAAAAGAACACTCAGATATAAATCGATAACATTTTCTCAAATTAGTAAATTTAATTAAATTATCTAAATTTGAACCTAAAATTATTTTATAATATTGATCTTGTGATTCCAATTTTTTAGATAAAATTAATTTCAATTTTTTGGGTATGAAAATAGCAGAACCATTTTCAACTATAAATGGATTGTGTAATGAATAATCTGAACAGATTTTTTTTACTTCACTAAAGGTTTTACTTGTATTGAAAATAATAATTGTTTTCTTTGAAATTTTTTTAAAAAAAAACAATATTTCTTCAAACGAAAAATTTTTATGATCAAGCAATGTTCCATCAAGATCTGAAAAAATTATTACTTGTTGATTCATCTAATTGTGGAGTTAATACTTAACTTAGAAAAATATTCGTTTTCATCATTGAAAATTTCTAGAGCTTTTTTTATAGCTAGATCATTTTCAAAAGAAGATTCAATTCTTTTTTCTAAACCACCAAATATCCAAATAATATCTCTTTTTAATAATGATTTAATATCATTTACTTCACTATTAAACATCTCTTCAATATCATTATCAAAATATTTGCTAATGATATTAATAGAATGTTTTAACGAAACATCAGATTCTATTTCATCTTCAAGATGATCTACTACAAAATCAAAATTCTCATTAATAGTTGTTTTTAAACTAATATTTTTTGACAAAATAAATTTTTTGAAATCTAATAAAATACTATCATTAAGTTCTAAAAAATTTATATTAGGATTTTCATTTTTTAGTTTTGTGGCAAATTGAAAAAAATAACCTCTTTGCCATATTTGCTTAGTTAATATACCGTATTCTAATTTATCCTCAACCAGGTAATCTGGGGATATTCCACCATTAGAAAAAACCTGTCTACCATTTAATGTAGTAAATACAGAATCATCTTGAACATGAAAAGAATTTTTGTTTTTAATGCTATCATCAATATAACCTTTTTTCTGAATCAATCTTCCTGATGGAATGTAATATTTTGCTGTTGTGATTTTAAGAGTTCTATCATTATCTATAGGGAAAGCTGTTTGAACCAATCCCTTTCCAAATGAATTAGTTCCAATTATTATTCCCCTGTCAAGATCTTGAATAGTACCAGCTACAATCTCACTAGCTGATGCAGAACCACCATCAATTAAAACTGCAATTTTAGTATTTGGGTTTACTATAGGATCGTTTTGTGAAAAAAACTTTTTTTGAGATCTCTCAGTTCTGCCAGCAATTGAAACAAGTAAATTTCCTTTTTCAATGATAAAATCGAGAATATCTACTGCAGAATCAAGTAAACCACCCGGATTACCTCGAAAATCAATAATAATATTTTCAACTTCAAGATTATTAAAAGAAGATAATTCAGACCTCATTTCCTTAATTGAATTTCTAGAGAATCTATTTAGTCTGATGTATGCAGTTTTTGAATTAACTAAACCAGAATAACTGACATCCTTTATATTTATTTTGCTTCTTGTTAAGTTAAATTCTATTACTTCACTTCCCCATCTTAAAATGGTTAATTTCACATTTGAATTTTCAGGTCCTCTAATTTTGCTAGCTGCATCATCAATTCTCATGTCAAAAGTTGATAATGTATCAACTTTAATTATTTTATCACCACTAATAATACCTGCTTTCTGTGCAGGTGAATTATCCATTGGAGAGATTACTGTCAAAGTATCATTTCTGACCCCCAATTGAATACCAACACCACCATAATTACCTTTTGTGATAATGTCAAGGTTGTGATTATCTTCTTCAATTAAGTAAGTTGAATATGGGTCAAGCTTTGATAACATTCCATCTATTGCAGCTTTTGAAAGCACTTCAGGGTCTAAGTCATCTGAGTAATTAATATTAATTCTTTTATAAACATCATAAATATCCCTCCAACCCGATGATATGTCTTTATATAAATCAGATTTTGCGAAACTTAATAATAAAATTAAAGATAATATTGTTATGATAATTTTTTTACTCATGTTGATCTTTATGTTTGAATTAAAAATTTTCATTTTTTTTATTCAAATAATAATTATAAACCTTATTTTTTAATTTTTCTGGTGAATCCATTGCATTTAACAAAATAAATCTTTTTGAGTTTTTTGCAAGTTTTAAATAACCATTTCTAACTTTGCTTAAAAAGTCTTTTCCCTCAAGCTCTATTCTATCTTTATTTTTATTTTTGATTCTTAACATTGAATCTTCCACTTTAAGATCAAAAAGATAGGTTAATTCAGGATTAGCATGCATTAATGAATATTTATTAATTTCATTTAGCCAAGAAATATTAATTCCTCTTCCATAACCTTGATAAGCAATAGTAGAATCAATATATCGATCACAAATTACAATAGTATTTTTTTTTAATGCAGGTAAAATAATTTCATTCACTAATTGATATCTACTAGAAGCAATCAATAATGCTTCAGTCAGTGGTGAGACAGATGAGACTCTATGATTGAGAACTAGATCTCTAATTTTTTCAGAAATAATTGTACCACCTGGTTCTCTTAATAAAATCACATCATAACCATCATTCTGCAATTGATTTTTCAAAAAATTAGCTTGAGTAGATTTTCCAGACCCGTCAATTCCTTCAAATGTTATAAACATAATAAAATTTATAAGATTTTAATTTATAAAATTAGTTTTAATTGAATTTTTTCCGACTATCAAAGTTAATTCACCTTTAATTTTCTTTTCTTTAAAAAAAATTAATGCTTCAGATGTTTTTCCTCTCCAAATTTCCTCATGTAATTTTGTTAATTCTCTACAAACTACGAGTGGTCTATCACCTAAAAAATGAAATATATCACCTATTGTTTTGAACAATCTCTCTGGCGATTCGTAGATAATAATTGAACGATATTCACTCTTTAAAAATTCTAATCTTGTATTTCTTCCTTTCTTTTTAGGTAAAAACCCCTCAAAAACGAATTTATCCGTTGGAAGGCCAGATGTTGTAATAGCTGCTAACAATGAAGATGGTCCAGGTATAGATACAACTTTTACTTTATTCAAAATACATTCTCTGACTAGTTTATACCCTGGATCACTAATTAAAGGAGTTCCAGCATCTGAAACTATTCCAACATTATATAATTTAAGAATATCTATAATTTTTGGAATTACTTTTTGTTTATTAATATCGTTATAAACAATCATTTTTGGAAAAGCATTATATTCATTTAATAATTTACTTGTTCTTCTAGTATCTTCGACTAAAAGAAATTTTAAATCTTTTAAAACTTTTATTGCTCTATATGTAACATCTAGCATATTACCAATTGGAGTACTAATTATAAATAGCGTTTTCAATTTAAACTATAATAAAAAATCTAAAATATATATATACTAAAGGAGCTGAAAATAAAATTGAATCAAATCTATCGAGAAAACCACCATGGCCAGCAAGCAAAGAAGATGAATCTTTTAGTCCAAAATTTCGCTTAAATAAAGATTCTGCTAAATCACCAATTTGAGCACCGATTGCTATGATAATAAAAATAAATAAAATGTCAAAATGATTTATATATTCATTGAAAATTTCATCAAAGGAGAAAAAATAAAATAATATGTAAATTAAAAAAGTACCAAAAAAACCACCTATAGAACCCTCAATTGTTTTATTTGGGCTCACTCGATATAATAATTTATTTTTTCCTAAAAATTTACCAAAAAACAATGCCCCAGTATCACAAAACCAAGTAGATAAAAAAATAACAAAAGTAATTACCATGCCTAAATTATAAAAATTCTGTGATTGAGATTCAAAATTTCTTATTAAAAATAAAGATGATAAAAAAGTAGGAACATATAATAATCCAGTTAAGGTGATTGAAATATTTAAAAATGGATTTTTTTTACCTCTAAATAATTCAAAAATAATAATTAATAAAATACATATAATGAAAAAATCAAAAAAAGTGAAAAATATTATCTTATCATATTGAAAAAAATTTAAAAATAAAATTAAAAATGAAATTATATATCCAATTATAAATTGAGGATATATCTTTTCTGATCTTGGCAAAAGATAAAATTCTCGTAAACAGAAAAAATTTACTACAGATATAAAAAAAAGAAAGAAATATTCTCCCATAAACACTAAAAAAACTATTAATGGAATTCCTAAAAAATTGACAATACTTCTACTTTTAGTAAGTTTCATTATTTTATTGATCCTTACGTTTCATATATTTATTATCACCCCATTCAATTACTTCAATTTTTACTCTAGTTACACCTTGATCTAAAAATCCTAACTTTATTGCAGCTCCATAAGAACAATCTAAAATTCTACCTTTTGCATATGGGCCTCTATCATTCACCCTTAAGATAGCAGTTTTTTTATTTGATAAATTTGTTACTTTTATTATTGTATTAAGAGGTAATGTTTTATGAGCAGCGGTTAATCCATACATATCATAAGTTTCACCATTTGCAGTAATTTTACCATGAAAATCATCTGCATAATATGAAGATTCACCAATCAATATTTTTTTGTTTTTAAAATTTTTAGAAATCTTAGAAGTTGAATTATTTTTTGGTAAATAATTACCGGAACCATACCTAGGAGATGAAGTGCAATTAAATAAAAATAAAATTAGGATTAGATGTAAAATATATTTATTAATTATTATAATTTTCATCGATAATATTTCCTATAACCCAAGGCTTAAATGAGACAGTTCCAAGTGATATATGATTAGCACCTAAATCAATATAATTGTGTACATCTTGAATTGAATCAACCCCACCACCTGCAATAATTTCAATTTTTTCACCCCAATGTTCTCTAATTATTTTAATTAATTTTTCCACATAGGGCTTTAATGATTTACCTGACAATCCTCCTTTTTTTACAGGAAGGGTATTACAACAATGAATTTGAGTAAAACCTAAATCATCAATCAAATATTTTAATTCATCAAGTGTTGTTAAAGGAGAAACTTTTGCAATACACCATTTTTTATATTTTGATTTTTTTGAAGTAAAAAGTTTTAAATCGTCTGAGGTAAATAGGTTTGATTTTTCATCTAAATTTGGACAGCTTAGATTAATTTCAATACTTATATCATTTCCAATTACCTCATATAATTTTAACCAATCAGATCTATTTATAGCTGCAATAGATAAAATTTCACTACTTAAAATTTTTTTCATACCAGTTTCAATACCAGGATTTGGAAGGCCTAATTTATTTACCCACCCATCTTTTTTAAAATCATATCTCAATGTAGTGAAAATTTTAAAAAATCTTTTCAATAAATTAGCTCTCTTATCTAATGTCCATGTGCCAGTTACAGGGATTACATGATTTTTATTTTTGAACTTTAAATAATTTCCAAAAGGAGCAGCTATAAAAAATTTCATATTAATTTATTAATTTTCTTGTGATATTGAATCAGGTAACATGCTATCTGCCTTATCCATAATATTTAATCTTTTCGAAGCATAAATTGCTTGATCAGATAATGGATCATTTTCCTTTACAAGTTTATAATAGGAATAAGCAGAATGAAAATCATTTAAAATAAAATCGTATATGTGTGCAATTGACAATATTATTGAAGAAGAATATGAAGTCTTAGGAAAATCCTCTAAAATATTTTTGTATAAAATTATTGCCTCAGTTGGATTTTGATTAATTAAAGCTTCAGCGTTCAACATTTTCTCACCAGCTAAATCTTTGATTTTTATACCAATAGAATTTGATAGAAACCTACTATAGTCAGTATCGGAATAGTCTTTCAATAATTTATTTCTTGTATCTATTTTAAGTTTATCGTTTGATTTTTTATCATATAAGAAATATAAAGAGAAAAGTGATTTGGATGTATATGATGAATTTGGGTATTCATTAACAATTATATTAAAATAATTTATTCCGTCATCAATATGATTAAATCTAAAAGATTCTATCTCAGCAATGCTATAATAAAAAAAGGAGATTTTATCTTCTAATGAATTTTTTACACTTATTGAATCTTTATTAATATAACCTATATAGGTTTTTATTGAATCTTGATAAACTTCTATTAAATTAATTTCTTTTATCCTTAACCTTGATGTTGATACATATATGGAAGATGGAAATTCTAGTTCGACATTTTCATACATTTTTTTTGATTTAGAATAATTTTTTTCAATATCTAATGCATAATTTCCAATTTTAAAATATGCTTCTGCTGAAAATATTGTCTTAGGAAAATTTTCAGTTATTTGTTGAAAAACATCAATTGATTCATCTTTTTTATTCTGACTTGATAATAAATTAGCTAATTCAAGAAGCAATTCAGGCTTGATTGAGTTGAATTTTTCATCATTTATAAGAGATTCAATTTTTGAGGCTGCTTCATCCAATTGATTTAATTCTCTTAGAATTCTAATAACCATTAAATTTGAATATTCATTTATTTTGATTGAAGGGTGAAAATTAGAAGTCTTCTTAAAATTTTCTAATGCTATGTCATATTTTTTTTTACTATATGCTTTTTCTGCTATTAGGTAACTCTCTTTCATTCTGCTTGATCTGTCTTTAGAAATTATTGATCGTTTATTTAAAAAATAAAGTGAAGAGTCTATCATGTCAATTTCTTCATACATTTGAGATAATGTAAGATATGAAGTTAATAAAATTAATTTCTGATCATTTTTTTGAAGTGATTTTGATGTTTTTATTATTTTTTTTATATCACTAAAAATTTTTTCATCATTAAGAATATACCAATTTGATTTATGTTTCCATAATTCAGATTCCATAATTTGAAAATCATTTAAATCAAATGAGGATAAATTTTCAAGAGTAGATTTAGAAAGTACATAGTCTTTTTTAAAAAAATGAGATTTTGCTTTTAAAAATAAAGCAGCTGGCACAAATTTTGAATCTGGATATTTATCTATAACAATATTACATCTATCTATGGTTTGGTTAAACAAATTAATAATTGTAGGTGAAAAATCTTCTCCATCTTTTAAATCAAGAATTTCAGATTGCGCTTGATCAAAAAATTGGTTTGCATTGTAAAAGTAATTAAAATACGCACAACCAGAAGAAAATATTAAGGCTAAATTTATAATTAAAATGATGCTTTTGTTTTTTATTATCATTAAAAAAAATGTAAATAAACAATTATTTTTATTTAAAACTAAACATAAATTAACCTATAAATCTTAAACTTATGAAAAGTTATTTTGTTTTAGCAATTTTTATTTTCAATATTCTTCTTTCGCAAGAATCAAATTCCTTATCATTTCAAAACAATGATTCAGGCTTTGTTCAAATTAATACAGATTCAATTGGACTCAATTTATATATTGATGATATTTTAGTTGGTCAATCTCCACTAAAAAATCCAATACCAGTAAAGACTGGTTTTCATAATGTTACTTACATTGAACCAAACTATATAATTGCTCTTGAAGAACATTTTACAAGAGATGAAATTAATTTCCTTTTAAAAGAATCAACAAAAAAGATATACGTGTCTTCAAATGAAACAGTTTTTATCAACCTTTGGTGGAAACAATATGAAGACACAATAAAAAATCGAAAAAAAATGAAATGGATTAGGACAAGTCTTAGCGCAATTATTATTTCCATTTTAATTATTTTAAATTCTTAAAATACAACTTTCAGTAGATAATAAATAATTCGTAATTTATAGGCATGACAGAATTTAAAACATTTGATTCACCTATTGAATTTAACCCTGATTATGAATGGCCTGATGAGGACACTGAATTAGATTGTCCAAAATGTGATAATCAACTAACTCTAAATATTAAAAGAAGTGATTATAAAGGAAAACCATGGTGGTGTGGAAAATGTCGCTGGCAGTTTTCAAACGAAGAAGCTACAAAATAGATAATATTTCAATAATTTATTTTGGAGTTAAGTATGCTTAAGATTGGACCATTTAAAGGTTATTATTATAATACTGATGTAATTAAAAATTTATCAGATGTTATAGCACCTCCCTATGACGTAGTAAATAATAAAGAAAGGGAAGTTCTAGCAAGTAAATCTCCATATAACTTTATCAAAATGACACTTCCTTCTAATTATGATCCTAGTAGAAGCTCAAACGAAGAATTTTATGCTGAAGCACAAAAAAGATGGAATAATTGGAAAAAAAATGATATCATTCGTTTATCTAAACCTGCAATATGGTTATTAAAGGAATCATATGTTTCCAAAAATAACGAAAATTTAACTAGATACGGTTTTATGGCATCACTGAATGTTGATGACGATTCAGATAAATTTGTATTAAGACATGAAAGAACACATCAAGCACCAAAAATGGACAGAGTAAATTTATATAAAGCAACTCTGTCAAACCTCAGTCCTTTATTTTTTATTTATCAAGATAATAAAGAAGAAACGAAAAAATTCATTAGTCACTTTAATAAACTAAATGTAAATACTGCTATTTTTAAACATAGAGGAAAAGTAAATTTAGAATTATTAAAAACTTCTGACCTAGATTTTATAAAAGAATTTAGTGATTCATTTGCTGAGAAATATGCATTGATCGCTGATGGTCACCATAGATATGCAGCTTCTAGAATACTTGACCAAGAAAACAACTCCTCAAAAATTGATACATCATCTTTGATGGCATATTTAGTTCCTTCTTCAACTCCAGGCCTAATCGTTGAAGCAACACACCGTGCAGTCTTTGATTTAAATAAATTTAATGAAGAAAAATTTATTGATAATATAAGTGAATACTTTGCTATTGGCTCGGATAAAACTAATTCATCATTTTCAATTCACACCCAAAACAAGGGAGAGTTAAAATTAACACCAACTCAACAAACCATTAAACTTGTTGAGTCAATTGTTAAAAACGAATTTTTATCAAAAATTCCTGTTGTGATATTAGAGGAAATAATTTTAAAAAAAATTACTAAAATGAATTCTCAAGATATTAGTCACAGAAAAAATCTTAAATATTTTCAAGACAAAAGTATTTGCTCCAAAGAATTAAAGAATAATAATTGGAATTATGCAATAACTGTACCACCATTAAGTGTTGATGAAATTTTTAAAGTGACTAAATCAGGTGCAATTTTCCCTCAAAAATCAACTTATTTTTACCCAAAAGCACCAACTGGTCTCGTAATGAGATCTATGGAGAAATAATTATGCAAAAAAAACCTAAACTTTATATTCCAGGACCAACTCATGTTCAAGATAAAGTTTTATCATCTTTAAGCGATTATCCAATTGGACATAGAAGTAAAGATTTTTCAATTCTTTATGATGAAATAATGAAACCATTAAGTGAATTGTTATTTACTACAAATCGAATATATTTAAGTACAAGCTCTGCAACTGGCCTATGGGAAGCAGCAGTAAGAAATTCAGTGCAAAAAAAATGTGTGAACTTTGTATGTGGAGCATTCTCAAAAAAATGGCATGATATCACAATAATGTCGGGTTTAGAAGCTGACATGATTTCAGTTGATTTAGGTAAACCTATCACACCTGAAATTGTAGATGATGCATTATCATCTGGGAAATACGATGTAATGACTTATGTTCATAATGAAACTTCAACAGGACTAATGAACCCCCTTGAAGATGTGGCTGAAGTAATGAAAAAATATCCTGATGTTTTATTTTTAGTTGATGCTGTAAGCTCACTTACGTCTGTCAAAATTGAAGTAGATAAACTTGGAATAGATCTTATTCTTGCCAGTGTTCAAAAAGGATTTTCTCTTCCTCCTGGTTTTTCATTTTGCACAGTTTCTGATAGATTATTAAAAACGAGCAAAAAATGTAAAAATAAAGGTTATTATTTTGACTTTGAAGTTTTTGAAAAATATGCCTTAAAATCTCAAACACCTTCAACTCCTTCGATTCCTCACATGTATGCAATGAAAACGCAACTTGATAAAATATTTGATGAAGGATTAGAGAATAGATTTAATAGACACAAAGAAATGGCTAAAAAAATGAGAGCATGGGCAATTGATAAAGGTTTCGGATTATTTCCTGAAGAAGGTTATTATTCAGAAACACTAACATGCATAAAAAATGATTTAAATATCGATGTGAATGATTTTCAAAAAAAACTTTTAGAAAAAGGTTATATGATTTCAGGTGGGTATGGACCTTTAAAAGGTAAAAATTTTAGAGTTTCTCATATGGGAGATATTCATATGGAAGATGTTAATGAAATTATAGAAGTTATGGACCAAACATTAGAGGAAATATAATGTATAAAGTTTTAGTAACTGACCCAATATCAGATGAAGGAAAAAAAATTCTTTCTGAATCATCTATAGAAGTTATTGATGCATCAAATAAAAATTTAGAGGATATTGATTTAACAGATATAAGTGGTTGGATCATTCGTAGTGGGACTACGATTACAGCCGATTTAATTAAAAAATCAACAAATTTAAAAGTAATTGGAAGAGCAGGTGTTGGTGTTGATAATATTGATATCTCTGCTGCGACAATGAATGGTGTTTTAGTAATGAATACTCCTGATGCAAATACAATTTCTGCAGCTGAACACACTATTGCTTTATTACTATCTTTATCAAGAAATGTTCATGAAGGATATCATGCTATGGTTCATGGAAGATGGGATAGGCACAAATTTATCGGTTCAGAACTACAAAATAAATCTATTGGTGTTGTGGGACTTGGTAAAATTGGAACTGAAGTAATTAAAAGATTACACTCTTTTGATATGAAAATTTTAGGTTATGATCCATATGTTAAAAAAGGAAGCTATGAATTAGATTACGTAGAAATTATTGAAGAACTGGATGAATTATGCAAACAGAGTGATTACATTAGTATTCATATTCCAAGAACTAAGAAAACAACAGGTTTATTCAACTTAAAAAAATTTAAATTAATGAAACCTAGTACTAGAATAATCAATTGTTCTAGGGGAGGCATTATTGATGAAAATGACCTTTATGAAGCTTTAGAAAATAATATAATTGGCGGTGCCGCCCTAGATGTTTTTAATGAGGAGCCAGTCAAAGATATTCCTTTGTTAAAGGCTAAAAATATACTTTACACTCCACATTTAGGTGCTTCAACACAAGAAGCTAAACAGGGAGTTTCAACAACTATTTGCGAAAGTATTAGAGATTATCTAATTGAACAAAAGATTGGTAGTGCTATTAATATTCCAATAACTGATATGAGCATATTAAAATCTTTAGAACCACATTTAAATTTAGCAGAAAAACTTGGAATTTTTATGCAACAACTAGCAAATCCTCCAATTGACACAATGTCTATATCGACAGGTGGTTCATTAAAAGATGTAAATATTATAACATTAGCTTTTTTAAAAGGTTTTTTTAAAAATATTCATGATGAGAATGTAAACTATATTAATGCTTCAGCTGTAGCTGAAAAAGCAGGTATTCTTTTTGATGAAACATATAGTCATAAAAAAATTAATTATGATAATGAAATATATGTAACAATAAATAATTCAATTACAATTAAGGGAAGTTTATTTGATGGTTCTTTACCAAGAATCGTTCAGATAGATGGTTTTGATCTTGATCTTGTTCCAGATGGAAAATTCATACTAATGTATAATAGAGATGTACCTGGTGTTATTGGAAAAGTTGGTTCACTTTTAGGTAAGCTAAACATCAATATTGATGGATATTACAATTCTACAAATAAAAATACGGAAAATAAAAGCGCCATTGGTCTCGTTAAAATTCATTCGAATCCAGACCAATCTATTCTTGATCAGATAATCGCATTCGAAGAAGTAATATCAGCTCATATAATTTCACTTGATTAAAAATTTTCTGATGAAAAATCAGATTGTTTTTTTATTCTTATTTTTTACACCTTTTAATATTTATTCTCAAACTATTCCTGGTATTAACAATCTAATTGACAACAATCTAGATTTATTAAAAAACAAAAACATTGGTTTCATTACAAACCATTCTGGATTAACTAAAGAAGGTGAAAAATCTTGGAAAGCTTTAAATGATTTTAATAATATTACCATAAGTAAACTTTTTTCCCCAGAGCATGGTTTTTTAGGTGAATTTGCTGATGGCGAGAAAATAGATTATGTGAAAATAGATTCATTACCAAAACTTTATAGTCTTTATGGGAAAACAAAAAAGCCAACTTCAGAAATGTTTTCTGACTTAGATTTAATTATTTATGATATTCAAGATATTGGAGCACGTTTTTATACTTACATTTCTACTTTAGGCTATTGTATGGAAAAAGCAGCGGAAATGAATATTGATTTTATTGTTTTAGATAGACCAAATCCACTATCTGGAAATTTAATTTCAGGACCTATTCTTGACATGAACTATTCATCTTTTGTAGGAATGTATCCAATTCCCTCTGTATATGGGCTAACAATCGGAGAATTAGCTAAAATGATAGTTGATATGGGTTGGATAAAAAAAAATCCGAAATTGACCGTTATTCCAATGAAGAATTGGTCAAGAAATTTTTTCTATAATGATACTGAACTTTTATGGGTTCCTCCATCACCTAATATTCCAGATCTAGAAACTGCCATTATTTATCCAGCTACCGTATTATTTGAAGCAACAAATATTTCTGAAGGTCGTGGTACATCAAAACCTTTCAAAACTTTTGGTGCACCTTGGATAGATAATACAAAACTATTAAGAGAGCTAAATAAATTAAACTTAAAATCTGTAAAGTTTAAAAAAACTAACTTTACTCCAATTGAAATTCAAGAAAAAGCCGTTAATCCTAAATATTTAAACAATAAATGTTTTGGAATAGAAATAACTATAACAGATAAATATAATTATAATCCTGTTTTTATTAATTTAAATTTAATAAAAACAATTAATGATTTATTCCCAGATAATGTTATTATAAATGAAAAGAGAATGAGTCAATTACTAGGTTTAAAAAAATTCAATATATTTTCTACAAAAACACAAAGAAATAAACTTATAAAGTTTAAGAATATCTCAAAATCATTTTATATATATTAATCATCAACTTTTGTTTTAGGATTCCTAATCCAAGATCTTCTCTCTTCAAAAACTTTTATTCTTAAATCTGCCCATTCGTTAATTATTTCAGTTATAATGTTTTTTTTATCTTCAGAAAAATTTTTATTTACTTCTTCTAGTAATTCTAATTTTACTTTTTGAACTTCTCCATAAGAAACATATTTTTCATCAGCCCATGATTGTTTTTTTTCTTTTGCTGCTTTTTTTTCTTCATCAATATTTTCAATATTTTTTTTTGTTACAAAATAAAATATCAAAACAAATATTAATAATGGGGTAAATAAATATATTAAATCCATATATTAACCTCCTATATTGATAGATTAATTCCCAAAATTGGAATCCAATAAAATAATATCATTGATATAATTACAATCAATGCCAAAGGCCAAGCTAATGTTGCACCCCTCATAAAATCTTTAGCTCCAAGAAGACCACTGCTATAAACAATAGAACTTGCAGGAGTACCAATAACCAACCAAAAAGCAGCAGATGTAGAAATTGCAAGAGCGATACCAATTAAAGTTGGATTTGTTCCAGAAGCTTCTGCCATTCCAATTATGACAGGACCAATGACTGCAACAGTAGCTCCTGCACTCATTAAATTTGTTAAACTTGCTCCAACCAAAACCACAAGAACAACTAATGGAATACCTGAATCCATACCCAATGGTTCCACCAAACCAATAATTGATGAGGCTAACCACCCAGCAGCACCTGTAGATTTAAAAACTGAACCAAGCGAAATAGCACCTGCATATAAAACTACAACCCCCCAACTTATACCCTCTTCATAATCTTTCCAGGTCGTAAGACCAAGAAGCATATATGTCACAGCTCCTGTAATGGCAATACCACCTAAACCTAATGAGAATCCAAATAAATTTTTTATAACAGTTTTATCAGTTATCCACATAAAAATGACAATCGACATAATAAAAATAACTAACCATTGTTTAAAGGTCATTTTACCATATTTCTCAAGATCTGATCTTAATATAGAAACAGCATTTGAAAGATCACTTACCTCAGGCTTAAATAATAATGGTAAAATTAAAGACATGACTATAATCATAAATAAAGTATAAGAAACTCCCATAGACAGCCATTGAACAAAAGAAACATCAAATCCAGCATCTGATAAAAAACCAATCATGATTGCATTTCTTGCTCCACCAGTTGGAGACATGGGACCTCCTATCATACACCCAAAAGCGATAGTGAGAGTTAATAATTTACCCAAATTAGGACAATTGATTTCTTTGCTTGTCAATGTAAACAAAGCAACTGCGATAGGTAAATACATACCCGCAACAGCATGTTCTCCGATAAATGCTGCAGGAATGGATGTTCCAATTAATAACCCAATTATAATTCTTCTTATACTGGTTCCAGATAAACTTAAAACAAGCATTCCAATTCTTTTATCAATACCATATTTAATAAAAGTAGCACCTAAAGCAAGAGAACCAGCAATAAACCATACAGCGTCATGTGCATATGTTGATACTATTTTAGATGGTTCTGTTACACCAAAAAACAATTGAACTAAACCAATAGATAATGCAACAGCAGGTAATGGGACAGCTTCAGTTGCAAAAAAAATAACACACATAGAAAGAAGTGCTATTATTACTTGAATATTAAATGAAATTTTATCAACCGAAGTATTATTTTGTGCTTCAATAGATAAATTATTAAATACAATAGATGCTTGATCTATCATGGATTGAGGAGTAGGAATAAATATCAAAAATAAAAAAAGAAAGAGTCCTATACCCAACCAAGTAAAATCTGTTTTTTTAGCAAAACCTGTTGCTTTTTTTTCTTTTTCAGACAATTAAATCAATCTTCCATTTTCCAAAATACAATTCCACCTGCTTGTTTACCAATATCTACTTGGTCAATCAATTTCTTATTAATTAAATCAATTACATCCACAGAACCAGGCTCACCACCAATACCCTCCGATGTAACAAATGCAAACTTGCTATCTGGAGAAATTACAACCCCATGAGCAACTTTTCTTGAGTTTTTAATTTTTGCTAATTCCACACCTTTTTTAACATCCCAAATTCCAGTAAATCCATCAGGTTTATATGTAACAGCTAAAAATTTTCCATCTTTAGATATTTCACAATTATATGGACTAATGGATGTTGAAAATTTTCTTTTAATAGACCAGCTTTTAATATCAATTTCCAATACTTCATTAGTACCACTATTAACAACATAAAGTAATTTATCATCTGGGCTAGGATAAACCCATGTAGGACGTGACTTATCCATTATATGTTCAGAGTGATTATGATGCATTTTTGAGTGATGAGATTTATTCATAGATGATGTTTTAAGTTTTCGAGTTATTACCATTTCGATTGCATCTAGCTCAAAAAGCTCACCTGACATCATTGCAACAGAGTAATGTTTTAATCCATTATTGAGCAATCTTGATCCATGAGGCATTACTCCAGTTAGTACTCTTTCAATTTCCACCATTAAATCAGGGTCTACAATTGAAACTGAACTAATTTCATCATGACCACCGTGAAGATTAAAGTTTACTATATATAATAATCCTGTAGATTTTGAAACTTCTAAAGTAGCAGGAAAAAAACCTAATTCAACTTGACCAACAAGTTTGTTGTTTTCAGTTGAATATTTATATAAAATTCCATTTGGAGAACCAACCCCATGAGCCATAGATAAAAACCAATAATCACCATCAGGCGAAATATTAATGCCATGAGGACCCTCTATCTCAACAGGATTAACACCAACTGCAATATTTTCTTCTAAATGAATATTAGAACCGTCAAATCTTAATAATGCAACCTGATCTTCGGATTCAGCTGTTGCATATATGAAATAATTTTTTGAAAAAATTATTGATTGAACTAATAAACAAATTAATATCCATTTATTTATCTTCATCATCATCTTCACTTTTATACTTAACAGCATATAAACCACTGTTCATATCTGAAAAAAAAATTAAATCCTTATATGGCATTGCACCCCAAGCCATTGGAGACCAAGCAACTTTTCCATCAATATGACCAGAATAAAATGAAGCAATTTCTCTACCTTGTTTATATAAATCACCCATTAATTCTCCAGAAATATCAAGAATTCTTAATCCTGCTTGATAATAAGCAGCAATTAAAGTATCACCCTGAATCCAAAAATTATGTGTTCCAGCTTCTGGTACTTGATATATTGCTTCTTCAACAGGATTTGAAGGGTCATCAAAGTTAATAAAATGAAAACCTCCAGACGGATGAGATGGTTCAATGTTAGGTGCACCGATATTTCCAGCTGGAAATTTTTCATCCCCACCAATAATAAAAAATTTACCAGTTGATTTACTTAAAAATGGAAATGCGGCATGATTTCTTTTTGAAGGGTCGCTAAGACTTGCAATTGGTATAGGATTTGAAGGACTTCCTTTGCCAGATAATGATAACAAAGGATGGTTATTTATTGATGAATTATCAATTTCTCCCAAATTAGGTCCTCCGACATCAATTGCATGAACACCATCAAGCCAGTTTGATGAATAGGCAATACCATCTATCACCCAAACGTCATGAATATGATGACCAGCAGTGTTTAATTCATAAACACCAACTCTTTTAGGATTTTTAGGGTCATCAATATTAATTATATCAAATTTTCTTCCATTATTAACTGAATAAACATGATTTTCATAAATAAAAGCGTTATGGACCCCACCAGTCATATCATCATCATATTCATAGTGAATTTTGACATTATATGGATCAACAACATCTAATATTACAAATCCATTTTTTCTATTAGAAGCTCCTTCCCTTGTAATAACTCCAATCTTACCATCAGATGAAATTTTAACATCATTCACAGTTCTAGCATCAACTTTAACTGTATCAATGCAAATAATATTTGAGGGGTCGGATACATCCCAAAAATATGCATGACCATCACCAGACCATGTTCCAGTAACTGCAAAATCCTTACCTTCATGTTCTCCAATTCCAGGCCAAACCCAAAGATCGGATGTAAAGTAATCAGGGACCAAACCAATTCCAACTAGCTCTAAATCAGATTGAATATTTCTGGGAAGAACATTTATGGATGTATATGATGAAATACCACCAGTTGTTGCATAAATTGTATATACACCAGGAGTTTCTGCAACAAATTTACCATTCTGAGAAATTTCAGCTGAAGCAGGCAAACCATAATCTACTGCATCAAATCTATATTCGTCACCCAAAACATTAACTTTTGCAAAATCCTTACCATAGGGAATTTCTGGTGTTCTTGAAAAATGAATTCTTCCATTATATGAAAAAGATATCGGAACATTATCTATTAATTTTTTATTAGCATCAAAAGCTTTAACATTAAAATTTACAACATCACCTGTCTTGACCAACTTTTTGGATGAGGTTAATTCAATTTTGTTGATTGGATTTTTTAATATTTTTAATTTTAATTTTGATTGAATATCATCAGCTATAGCTGTAATAGCTAAATTACCATCTTTTAATATATGTAAATTTCCAAAATCATCTATAGTAGCAATTTTTTTATTATTAGTTTTTAATTTAACAACAATATCTTCCCTTAAGATACCAGCTTTATCGATAACTTTAGGTTTTAAAATTAATGTAGTACCAGAAAACAAAGTTTTAGGTACATTCATTTCAATCCTATCAATTTCAGGAAATGGCACAGTAATTTTTATTTTATCGTATTTTCTATCAGGACGATTAACTGTAATACTTCTAACATTAAGTGTTAAATCACCAGACTTAACTGCATTTATTTTAACATTTACAGAGTGTTCTCCTCCACTCATTCTTGGAGTAGTTTTTAATGAACCTCTATCAAGTCCATATACATAAAATGGATTATTTGAAGGTTCGTTTCTGTTGAAAATTGAAATTTTTACAACCGCTGAGTCACCTACATTCAACACAAGAGAGTCAGGCTCAAATTTAAAATGGAGTGAATCTGAGTTTGTTGATGTGGAATCACTTTTGAAAGCAAAAGAAATATTTAAGTTTAAAAGAAAAAGAACGATAATTAATTTTTTCATATATATAACCTTACTTCTATAATTCATTATAATTAACAATTTATTAAAACTTTTATATTAGTTCATCAAATTTTTTATTGAAAAGTAAATAATATTTTATACATTATTCACCAAATTTGAGGTCTAAATGAATAAATCAATCTATTTTCAAAAAGTTGCTTTAATTAATATTATTGTATTCTTTTTTTTACAATCTTGTTCATCAAATAATTCAAGTTCTACTGAAAATTGGATATCATTATTTAATGGTAAAGATTTAAAAGATTGGACACCAAAATTTACTGGATATGAATTAGGTTTAAATTTAAAATCAACCTTTAGAGTTGAAAATAATTTACTAACCATCAATTATGAAAATTGGGATGAATTTAATGGAGAATTTGGGCATTTATTCTACAAAGATAAATTTTCTCATTATAAAATAAGAGCAAAATATAAATTTTTTGGTAATCAGCTGAAAAACGGTCCAAACTGGGCTTATAGGAACAATGGATTAATGCTTCATTGTCAAGACCCAAAAACTATACTTAATAATCAAGAATTTCCTATTTCAATTGAAGCGCAATTATTAGGTGGAAATGGTGTTGACGATAGAAACACATTAAATTTATGCAGTTGTGGTACAGATGTAATTTATAAGAATCAATTTCATACTGACCATTGCACTAATTCCTCTTCAAAAACATACCATGGAGATGATTGGGTAAAAGTTGAAATTTTAGTTCTTGGTGATTCACTTTTTAAGCATTTTGATGAAAATGGAAATAATGTAATTGAATATTCAAAACCTACAGTTACAGGCGATTATGGATCTCTTGAATATTACCCTGCAGGAAGCAGAGTAATGGATGGATATATAGGAATCCAAGCAGAAACGCATCCAACTCAGTTTGAATACATTGAAGTATTAAATTTATCTGGTTGCATGCATAAAAAAGCCAGTAATTATAAATCTTATTATATAAATCCAATCAATAATGAATGTGAGTATTAAAAACAAAATATTCTTGTTTTGTTTTTGTATTTTTTTATCATGTAATCATGTTTCAACAATAGATTCATTAAATAAAAAAAATGATGATCCTGTTTTTTTAACATCGATTAAAAATAATATACCCCCTACTGAACTACATAAAGACTTTAACTTGTCTTTATGGGCTAATGATTCATTAGCAATGGATCCTATAGCATTGAGCATAGATCAATCTACTGGAAATATTTATTATACTAGAGGCAAAAGAATAACTCATTCTGAGTTTGATATACGAGATCATCCTAACTGGATGACTAAATCCATTTCATGGGAAACAATTGAAGATAGGAAAAAATTTCTTAGAGAAAATTTTTCTAAGGAAAATGAAGAAGCTAGAAAATTTTTAAAAGATTTAAATAATGATGGTACATTAAATTGGAAGGATTTAACCATTGAAAAAGAGCAAGTTTGGGTGGTCTCTGATTCTGACATTGACGGAATAGCAGACAAGTCATTGCTTTATATTGAAGATTTTAATGAAGAAATATCTGATTTGGCTAATGGTGTGGAGTTTTATGACGGTGAAGTATTTATATCAGTTGCCCCTGATATGTGGAG
>MDTE01052399.1_pt1 | contig 36314 bp, 32 predicted proteins | sample 811231 | NCBI WGS metagenome assembly MDTE01 (sample SAMN05326651, study PRJNA326480) | marine metagenome | isolation source: seawater | place: Indian Ocean: Red Sea | collected 2010 | reverse complement strand
TGGGCCGAGTTCGGAACCTCTGCCTGCATGGCCCTCAGCGTTCTGCCAGCGTTGTCCATAGGTGTGTATGAGGTGCTGACCTCTCATGGTCGCGAAGACCTAATCGATTACTTTGCAACCAACTTGGCAACCGGTGAGTGGGCTGGTACGATGTGTCTCACGGAACCTCACGCCGGGACTGATCTGGGCATTATCAACTCCAGAGCCGAACCTCAGTCTGACGGAACCTACAGAATTTCAGGAACCAAGATTTTCATCACCTACGGCGAACATGACATGGCCGACAATATCGTACATCTTGTTCTTGCCAAGGCTCCAGGCGGGCCCGAGGGAACCAAGGGGATCTCTCTTTTCCTCGTGCCCAAATACATGCCATCGGAATGGGACGGAGGTGGCCTAGAGGGAGTTTCAAACAGCCTCAACACAGAGCACAACGGTGTAACTTGCTCAGGTACCGAGGAGAAGATGGGTCTGCACGCGAGCCCCACTTGCGTGATGAATTTCGATGACAGCGTCGGTTGGCTCGTAGGTCCGCTGCACGGCGGAATGCCACTGATGTTTGAGATGATGAACAGAGAGAGAGTGGCCACCGGAATGATGGGTCTCGGCCTCGCCGAGATTGCATACCAGAATGCGCTTGCATGGTCTCTTGAGCGCAGACAGGGGAGGGATCTCAAGGGAGTTAGAGACCCCAACGAACCTGCCGACAACATCCTAGTTCACCCCGATGTCAGACGTATGCTCCTAGAGGCCAAAGTCAACAACGAGGGCTGCAGAGCGCTAGCAGTTTGGACAGGTATCCTGCTCGACCAGATGCACAGTGATGACCCTGAGGTGGCAGAGCATGCAACCGCTCTGGTCGCTCTTTTCACACCTATCATAAAGGCACACTTCACCGATTTGGGTTGCGAGACTGCCAGCACCTGCATGCAGGTTATGGGTGGTGCTGGCTACTGTAGCGAATTCGGTGTCGAGCAGTATTACCGCGATGTCAGAATCTCCAAGATTTGGGAGGGGACCAATGGGATACAAGCCCTTGACCTAGCCGGACGCAAGATTACTCAGGACTTCGGCAAGAACCTCCGCTACCTGATGTGGCCATTGTCCGAGTTCATCGAGGAGAACAGGGATGACCCCGAGATGGCTGAATTCAACAAGCCTCTACACCAAGGAGTCAGAGGACTACAGCAGATTACCCTGCTGATGATTGCCGAGGGAATGGCCAACCCACACTTCCTCGCCGCGGGTGCAACCGATTACTGCCGATACTTCGGCAATATTCTACTCGCATACATGTGGGCGAGGATGGCTAAAATCTGCTTACAGAAGAAAGGCGACCCTTTCTATGATGCCAAACTTGCGAGCGCCCGCTTCTTCTTCAAGCGCATCTTCCCCGAAACAATCAGTCTAGCTGCAAAGATTCAGTCCGGGCCAAAGGCCTTGATGGACTATCCAGTGGAGATGTTATGATGTCTGATGGAAATGCTAGCCGAAGCTTGCGAATGAGATTCGACAGAGCCACCAAGAAGGCCTGGGATTTACCATCCCGCCCATCGAACAAACAACTCTTGGAACTGTACGCCCTATTCAAGCAGGCAACTGAGGGAGACTGCGAGGGGAAGGCTAGGGGCGGTCTCAAGGAACGCGCAAAGTGGAAGGCATGGAACAGTGTCTCGGGCACTACTGAGGCCGAGGCTATGCAGAGGTACTGCGAGCTAGTTGACTCCCTGATGGGGTGAACCATGCCGATCGATGAAGGCAAACTGAAATCCGAGTTCAGAAGCCTACTTGGACCAGTCAAATTCCGACTGTTCTCTCTGGTCTCTATGCCTGCTGCTAGATTCGCAGGCCTGCGCATGGACAATCTCGATGAGATTTCATGCGTGACTTCGATACCCGGGGGCTGGCGCTCGCAGAATCCATTCAAGACGATGTACTGGGCAGTACAGGGAATGGGAGCCGAACTGGCTACCGGGGCAGCACCTTTCGCAATGTCGAGGGCGATGCCCGAGAAACTCAGGATGTTCGTAGTCGGAACTGAGGCAACCTTCACGAAGCGAGCCAAGGGGAGAATTTCGTTCACCTGCGAGGATGTGAGGGCTGCTAGAGAAGCAATCGATTTGAGCGCTTCAACAGGCGAATCGGTGGACTGCGATATGAGGTCTATTGGAACCGACTCTTCGGGAGACATCGTCTCCGAATGGGTATTCAAGTGGAACTTCCTAGTGATGGACTGAGGCGAGACGATGGTCAGAACACGACTGACAGATGATGCGGGAGTCGAGCATCCAATCATCTGCGGAGCGATGTACCCTTGCTCCAACCCAGAACTCGTGGCCGCCGCCGCAGAGGGTGGCGGTTTGGCAATAATGCAACCCGTCTCTATGACGTACGTGCACGGATGGGACCTTCGCGAAGGGATACGCTACATGCGCACCTTAACCGACAAACCAATTGGATTCAACGCTCTCATCGAGAAGGGCAGCAAGAAGTATTTCGAGAAGATGAACGGCTGGATTGACATCGCGCTTGAAGAAGGGATTCGATTTTTCGTTACTTCATTGGGTAAGCCCGATTGGGTGTGTGAGAAGGTCCATGCATACGGGGGAGTCGTATACCACGATGTCACCAATAGAAAGTGGGCAGAGAAGGGTAAGGAATGCGGTGTCGACGGTCTCATTTGCGTCAATGATCGTGCTGGAGGTCATTTGGGAGATATGTCGATGGGAGAGATGTATGAGGAACTCCGTGATATGGAACTTCCACTAATCTGTGCGGGGGGAATTGGTAGTGAGAAGGAACTCAACAGAGCCCTCGAGTTAGGCTATGATGGGGTACAGATGGGAACAAGATTCATCGCAACCACTGAGTGCAACACACCTGAGGATTATAAAATAGCAATCGTGGATGCCGGCGAGGCAGACATAACATGGACCAACAGACTCACAGGAGTACCAATCTCTGTCATCAAGGCCCCTGGATTCAAACAAGATAATTCATGGCTAATGCGCAGACTCCTACGAAGTAGATTCAAGCACACTGCTAGGACGTTACTGAATGCTAATTCATTCATACGACTGAAATATCTCTCTAGAAGCAAGAGCAAAAACACCGCTAATAAGAAGAAATACTACTCTGCTGGCAAGAGCGTCGAGACCGTCCGCAGCATAGAATCAGCCACTACAATCATGAGTAGATTGGGTGAGTCTCTGAACAACAATCCGAATCTAAAAGACCGGACGGATTAGCATGTCTAGTCAGACAACCCCACTGATGCAGGGAATTTTCTCCAACCCCGTATTCAGGACATTCCTGATTTTCTCCATATTCAGGGCATTCTACGGTGCAGCCATTCTAGTAGTGACTTGGTTGTTAGCCACTAGCGAAGAGGCGCCGTGGTGGACTTCAATCATCTTCCTGCTATTCTCGATGGTATTCTCGAGAATGATATTTAGGAGAATTAAACTCAGATGGCCACATCTCTTTGAGACATCAAAGGACCCTACTGTTTAGCTGCTGAGCATCCCCTATGACTCCGAAGCCAAACTCTTCCTCCAACGCCCTCGAAACCAGTCGGAAATCAGAATCCCTAGTGGCCACTAGAACACTCCCAATGTCTGCATGACAAGTTGAGGCTATACTAGCAGCATCAGACATAATGTCTCGATCACCTTTTTCAGGATAGATTTCATCACCATTAATCGAAGTCCTTGCCGGAGCATCCCCTATCCTCCTTTTCTGCTCGTCGATTAGATAGAATACATCCCGGTGCTTGAGCAGAAACTCATCCAATGCCACAAAATCTCCTCCGCTAGCACCCTTCCCCCAAGTATCGAAAGTCGCAAGTATGGCTCTAGCACGTTTCGCAAGGAACTCGCCATTGACTCTATTTTCCCAGACTGATTTATCGATATAAATATCTGAGAACAACTCAAGCACGGATTCCGGACTTCTAGCCCGGTGAATGAATTCCCCTTCAGCTGCCGGAGGGACATGAAGAACCACTCTTCCTTCCTCTGCTCTCCGACGCAGCATCCAGTGGAAAGCCCTCTCTACAGTCCAGTCAAGACTGCCTAGATTATCCACAGAGAGTTCACGCAGCAAATCGTCCTTCAGAGCTTCAATCAATATGTTGGTATCGACGATAATGAGAGGTTTCAGAGAGAGCCCCTTGAGGGTCCTCCTCTCCTTTACTGGGATGATACTGCTATGACTGGCAAATAGGGCCCTCTGACTCTTCTTCAGTGTCTCGGACTGTTTATCCTCAAGCAAACCAGAATATATTGCCTTCTCGAGAACCCTTATCCCTCCGAGCGGGTCCTTCTCTGAGATATCCATTGCCATCTTAGCTACCACCGCAGGGTCTCGTCTCCCTTTGAGTTCAAACAATACCCTCCTCTCAACATCACTCTGCCTGTCAGTCTTAACCCACTCAAGGTCCTTCATCGCGGCCCTCACTCTGCCAATGAATGGCTCAGACGGGAGACCATGCTCTTCTGGATATCTGAGTAGAGTATCCAGTACGATTCCCCTGCCCTCAGAAATAGAAGTCGAACCCTCGCCTTTCGAGACTTGCTGTTCAGCCGCGAAAGCCAGTAATTCAGAACTGGCCCGATCTCTCCTTTTGGCATCATGATGATCACCAGTTCTAAGATATAGTTTGAATCGGTTGGTAACTGTACTTGCTAGGGCGGGATTAGAATCAATAATCGAGACAGCCTCCCTCCATCCAGCCGAATGAGCAAACTCAATCAGAGCCTTACGCATCACCAGTGAGGATTTCTCGAAATCATCCCCGAGTTTTCTCGCCGCGTCCTTGTATGCACGTGCCGCGTTGAGACGATCACCCTTCTCACGCAGTATTGCCGCACGGACGACTTGTAATTCAGGAGACCCATTCGCATGTTGCCTATACCAGCTCTCAAGAGCCGGGACTCCTATGTTGTATTCCACCACTAGGTCTGTTACGGTCCCAACAGTCTTCATCGTCACACCATCCTCCCATGAGAGATTACTCAGCGAGATAATCGCATCCTCAGTCCTCTCCGTAGTGCCGATCTGCAGATTCATAGCGGACCTGTTCAACTGGAGAGATACAATCAGGGCCCCAAACAAACGCCTCTCCAAAGTCGTCAGTGAGGCCTTGCCTAGAGATTCTTGGAGATTGTTGATACTGGTCTCACTTACAACACGGTCACCTTCCACTGACAATGCCCTCCTGACTTCGTTTAGAGACCGTAGACCATCTGAGTCCAGTTTCTCATGAATAGACTCGACTTCTTGGGCCAAACCATCCAACAGGGAAATCAATGCGATTGAAGTTTCACTCAGATACGGATCTTTGGTTGAGTTCCCAATCGAGGATAGAGCAATCTTCCTTAGAGTGGCGAGACTTTTCTGATTGGCCATATCTCCACCAGAATTTAGGTGCCAGCAGAGCAAGATTCTCTGGGGGTATACCTTTGCAAGAGAGGGCGACTCCTGGAAAACCGCCATCATTCCATCTATGTCTGCAGCCTCTACAAACGTGTTGAGCACTGCATCTGTGTGTCTAATCGAATCTCTATTGAGCAGTTCTCTGGCCGCTTTAACTCTAGTATCAATCGAAACCCCTTCTCCAGTGATGACTGATACAACACCCTCTTCACTCATATTAGGGATAGATGACACGACGGCTTCGGATATCGAATCTGATTTACACGAAGAGAGCAGTACTAGTGCAGTAGAGACATGTTCAGGATTCTCGATTTCTACATCTTTGACAATCTCAGCAGCCTCATCAATCCTCTCTTCTAAGACAAGTTTGCCCGCCAACTCCCAAAGTAAGGGATTAGGCAATCGCTCACCAACCTCGCCTATAATCGCCGCACCTCTCAACAATTCTTCAGCAGTCAAATCCCCTCTATAGTGCACAGATTCTTTCCAAGCAGCTAGTCGCATTGCTCTAGAAAGACCATCATCACCATCGCTAAGAGCACAGACTCTCCAGCAAGTCATTTCACCAGAACGAATTCTGATTAGTTGCGCTTGCTGCTCTGCAACCTCTCCTAAACAACCACCTTCAATACTCTCGAATACCTGTAATGCCTGATCGCTTGAGTTGGCTGCTAGTAATATCCCTTCGAGCAGAGCACCCTCTGCTCGCAGACCCCTTAGTGATGGCTTCATCTTCCGCATCCACATTTTCATTCTCGGCTTACCATCAGCCAGATCCCTGCGAATCTCGTGAAGTGCATGGTCCTGTTCGGAGTCAGTCCTGAATGGCAAACCAAGAGACAACCAATCTTTGACATGAAGATGGTCCTGAGGATCAATTCGGGACAACTCAATCCAGCTCTCAGCGTCCATTTCAGGTCCTTTGACTTCAATAACTAGGAACCTACTGAGTTCTGCCAATATCGGCGCTTCTTTAGCTAGAGCTTCCCATACCGGATGGATTCCTGAGGCACACTCTTTTCTCAGACTATCAACATGAGAATCTAGGCTCGACTCCCATTCTTCCCCACGATTGTGATGAACTAGTAACACCGCAAGTCGGTAGGCCGAAGACCACTCAGAGGCCAATGCTTCGGCGGGACTTGACAACCAATTCTCAGTACTCCGAACTCTTCCACGACCCCCTCTCCTACCGATTCTGCTACGCCCCGCATTTCCTCCGACCTCAATTGATGGGGCATCGACGCTGGCTTTGCTAGCTGCCAATAGTGCAAGAGCACGCCATTCGTTAGGAAGAAGGGCCCATGCCTTGGGGCGCTGGACCGCCTTTTTACGCCTCTGCGGGTCGGTTCCTGCTTTGTCAAGCGAATCAATGCACTCGAGAAGGTAATCCTCCAACATATCACTCGTGAGTTCGCCCGATGCACTTCCACTCATCAACACATCGCCTTGCTATGCAAGGCGTTAGAGCGAGAACTCAAGACTCCACAGCCCCAGCAGAGAGCGTGGACCCACTGCGAACCACCATCCTGCTGCTGCATCCAATAGCGGCCATGGGATTAATCTGGATGTTCGTGCGACAACGCAGATGGAGAGAGCAGAGCAGTTTGCTGAGAGGCGATGAGAGGAAGCAAGCTTTGGCAGACCACGAGATCACAGGAGAGTGGGTGGTACGCGCAACTATCGGGGTGATTGGCTTGGCCTTTGCAGCTCAGATTGCTAGGGCAAGTATAGAAGGTGCTGAGTGGAATGAGTATATCGTACCGGATCATTTTCATGGTTGGGTTGGTTTTCTTGGACTGTTCCTGATGCTGATTCTCAGGAAGTACGGCAGAACTACTCGCACCCTGAAAGAATCAGGTATGTCTTTTGCCAGAAGCAAGCAGACACATGGAATGATTAGTGATGTGATGCTATTGCTTATCACTATCCACGGATTCTTGGGGTTCCTATACTTGCTCAAGATTCTCTGACTAACGCTCGGACCACATTGCTAGCCAAACCTCTAGATTCCGATCTATGTCATCAACCACAACCTGCCGTTCTATTTTCTCACCGCTTTCAAGTGGCTGGATTCGGCAACCACACGCGTTGGCATGACCACCACCATCTGGATCGAATCTTGTTGCAAGTCGAGTCAAGTCATAGAACCCTCCTTCCGTATGCAGAAATGAGTTGGTGTAGAAGGAGGCCGAAACAGGGTAGACATCCTCATCACCGAAGGAAGCACCGACATCCCCGTGAATCACCACACAGGCATCACAAGCTTCACCGGCCATTGCTGTTATTCTATACCCGTTGGAGCGCATTCCCTTGTCTTCCATCCTGACGATTGCCAATCTATCGATAATTTCCATGTTCTGTGAGATTGCTGTATTCAAATCGGACTGGCGAATTTTCCTCTCTTCCAAGGCAGACGCCACCACGTCTTCCGAAAGAATCTCTTCGACACCCAAACCCAACTGAAGCGACTCAAGGATGTGCATGGCCAAACCTGACTCAACATCGATTAATCTACCAAGCCAGATTACCGGATGGTCCGAAAGAAACTCCTCTCGAGTAACCCCTCCTCCATCCAACTTGTCAACCCAGTTTAGGAAGTCTGACATGTCGCTGAGATCAACTTCATCTGCCAACAATTCGTAGGCGATTCTAGCCGCCGAGGGAGCATGCCTCCAGATTGAGACTACACCATCTTCATCTCCAATAGGAGCATTGGACTGATGATGATCTATACTCAACCCACACTCAGGGTGTCTTGGTAGATCACATACCGCAGTATGGCGGTCAATACAGTCATCCAGCAGCCCAGCTCGCAATTCTCCTGGGTGCCCGAACACAATCTCAGCACCGGGCCACCACCGCCTGAGGATCGCTCCAGTAACAACACCATCTAGGTCGCTGTCGGTGACGATTCTCCTGATATCCAATGACAACGCCTCGCTAACCATCCATAGACACCGCCCGCCTTCCCCACATTGTGCTTTCGACCCCCGTGCTTGCCTATTTCAACGCATTATCACTGTTAGTATAGGCAATTGAGATATGGATGACCCCCGTGCGGTTTCCTATGGAAACATCCTGCGGCTTTGTTCTAGTCAATTACGACAGCGTACTGCTTCTCCAATACCCCCAGGGGCACTGGAGTTTCCCCAAGGGCCACGTCGAGGATGGTGACGGTAATCACCACATCACCGCCTCTCGAGAATTGACTGAGGAGACTGGAATAGCCGACGTCACCATTGATGATGAATGGAGCTCACGCACCCAATACTCATTCATACGTAAGGGCAAGAGCGTCCCGAAGCAGGTTTTCTGGTACATCGCTGAGACCGAGGAACTAAGCGTCACACTATCAGAAGAGCACACGAATTACATGTGGCTGGATTTTGATGATGCCGAGGCTCAACTCACCTTTGCTCAAGAGAAGGAATTGCTTCGCTCGGCGCGAATGCACATGCAGCAAATGGGTAAGGCAGTCTGATTTCTACAGTTTCAGCCCAACCAACCAACCTATTGCAACCAATAGAATTAGAACGGTAAAAACCATATCAAATATTACTTTGAGCGTTGCTAGAAATTTACCTATTCCTTTTAGAATTGGAGAACGATCTGAATAATCAATACTCTTTATCAGCTCTCTGTAGCCTTCAAAGTATTTTGTAAAGAAAAACACAGCGGATCACTCTTCACGCTTCCCTAATGGAGTCCACAGAACCTCTTTCTCTCCTGTTACCAATGCAATCCATCTAGAGAGAACAAAGAGCCAGTCTGAGAGCCGATTGAGGTAAACAATGACATCATCTCGAACCGAACCTTTTCCTTCCTCATCTCGCAATGAGCAGGCATGCCTCTCGGCTCGCCGTGCAACGGTTCTCGCGACATGTAGGGTAGCAACTGGAGGCGAGCCGGTTGGCATGATGAATGACTCCAAAGGCTCAGTATCTTCCAGCCAAGAATCCATCTCGCCGACCAATCTTTCACACTCAGCATCGCTGATTAGAGATATTTGCTCAGGAAGACCCTCGGGCGGGCAAGAACATTCAGCTCCAACATCAAACAACTCCTGCTGGATTCGCCCGAGCGCATCATCTGCCAATGAGTGAGCGTAGGCCCAGCGTGGTTGCATCTCTCTGGACTCAGGGATTGGAAACCGATTGAGTTCCATTCGTACCATGCCAATCTGTGAGTTTACTTCATCAATAGTTCCGTAAAGCCGCACACGAGGGTGCTGCTTGCCGACCTTGCTACCATCCAGCATGTGAGTCTCACCTCCATCGCCGACTCCGGTATGGACCCTGTTGATGCGAACCATGCTCTCGCGACCGAGTCCTTTCCTATCAATCGTGCCGCGATACGGAACCATCTACATTTAGCAACGCTTCTTCGATAGCCTCTGTCCAAGAACTATCTATCGAATCCCATCCCCCTTCTCTCTCCAGTTCAGCTAGGTGCTCTCTCTCTGACTCGGAATCTCCTGTATGGCGGTGAATCAGAACTAGTGCGGCATGACTCATTGCGTTAATCCAAGGATCTTCCATGTCCCATGATCGCTCAAAGTGCGAAACCGCGCCTCGCGGACCGTGAATCAGACCACGTCGAATCTGTCTGAGACCTGATTTCGACCAAGAAACACCTTTGATTCCTACAACCAAACCTCGGAAAGCTAGGTAGATTTCTAGAGATACAAGAATAGATGCTACGATGAATGAACCAATCTGCTCGAACTGACCCATCCCATCCCATCTTCCAACCATCAGGTCAATTGCTCCTGTGCAAAGAAGTATGCCACTGAACGGAGCCACTATCACATCCTTGTCGGTCAAAGACATCTGAAATACACCATAGAGTATTCCAAGACCACCAACTGCAGTAGCAAGTACTGGTGGAATCCATTCACCTACGTCTCGGGGGGCTGTGCTGGAAAGCCAAAGCAAAGCTGCCAGCATTAACAACAGCCATCCGAATCTACCACTGATTTCAGGAAATGGCTGATGCTGAGAATAGTAGTGAACGGCCAGCCCGAGAGCAGTGAACATAGCAACCCAGAACAGCATTTATTCCTCCTCAGAATGATCTCTCCAACCCGGATTCCAGAAACCCTCGTCGTCCAACCACGCTAGCCATTGCTCACCCTCAGATTCTAGTAATCGCTCGGATCTTCGTTGCAATCCCTTGAATAGAGCTTCATCTATCTCCCCCCTGCGATGAGTTTCCAACCACTCTTCTCTAATTTCACGCACTGCCTGATGACCACTCTCATGATTGTCGTAATGACACTCACAAACTTCTCTGAGTTCTTGGATCCACATTCTAGTGCCTCGAAGATGAGGGTCCTCATCGAGCACCTTCTGCTTACGGCTGAACGGCCACCATCCCATTGTTCTCACACACCCCTCAAGTCGCCTCTATTGATGCTTTGCGAATCGCTAAGTCACGAACCACCTCGGGTCCTCCATGGGCAGAGTGGTGGTACATCTACACGGCTCCTCAAAGAACCCAGCGTTCAAGTCGGCCATAACTGACTACTCAAACAGACTCTCCTCCTCAGGCGTCACCTTAGTTGAACACAGCGACAAAACCTCCTCGAAGGAGTATCTCAAGCAGATTTCACGACACGCTGGTGATACTCAACTTACCCTGTTGATTGAAGCCGGAGATGAGATGGACAGCGTTGCATTCAGCAAATCATTCGCAGAGTGGAGAATGGCCCGCTTCGACACTCATCTTGTAGTCGGACCTTCAGATGGTTTCGGGCAAATCGCAAGTGAGTACCGCGGACTTTCTTTGAGTAAGATGACTATGCAGCACGAACTGGCCGCAGTAGTTCTCCTAGAACAGTTATACCGCGCCGCTGCAATGAACGAAGGCAAACCGTATCACAGAGGATGACTCCAACCAACCACTTACGCACATGATACCGAGATGCCTTCCATGATACGCTCGCGTACGTGCGAAGGGTTCTGTTGATAAGCAATACGAATCTCAGAAAGTACTTCGGGGGTCTTCAGATGGAAGAAGGAATGACAAGAGTAGAACAGAGAAAGAGTAGGAATTCTGCAATTGCTATGGTAGCGCTGATGCTACTGAGCTCGCAAATGTACAGTTTTCAGAATTTTGAGCAGGAAGACCCTGAGGAATCAGTTTGGGGTCCGGTTGCTCAGAGGACGGCATACCAGCAGATGAATCAAGCCTCAGGCCCCGTAGCAGGTGAAGGACAAGCCCAACCAGCCACTTCATTCGACTATGGTCAGGCCCCCTTCACCGATCTGATGTACCACGACCCCGCCTCCATCTACGGTTGGGTATCTGACCCCGCAGCACTAGCTCTAGACCCTGAGTACGGTTTCTTCCTCGAGGAGACCAAGACGGAAGACCACGACAACGATGGAATTGACGATCTAAACGACCTTGATGACGACAATGATGGCATAGTCGACCTGATTGAGAGATTCGATGGTTGTTACGGCACCGACCCATTCGACCACGATAACGATGGCATCCTCGACGAATTCGACTGGGACGATGACAACGACGGTATCCTAGAGGGACCAATCGACTACTCTCAGGGCGCAGACCCTCGAAATGTTAGCTCTGACAGGTATGTTTTACCCTCCACCGTTCACCCATGGACTGGAACCCCAGTAGGTGTCGGTTACCGAGTCGATCAGAATCCAATGGACCACGACAACGATGGCATCACTGATGATGATACTGACGGAAACGGACCCGGTTCTTACGACGAGGATGACGACAATGATGCTCGTATTGACCAGTTCAAGTGGCCTTGCGACTTCGATGGTGACGGAGCACAGGATTACTTCGACCTCGATGATGATAACGACGGCGTCGAGGATCTATGGGATGAGCACCCCTGGGATCCCACCCTTACGTCAAACATCACTACCACAGCTTCACTTTGGTCTGCACCAGTCGAATGGACCGCAGGTGCAACCACTCACAACATCAACATCGGTAGTTCTGGATACTCTCCAAGTAATCTAACAATTAAAGCAGGAGATACTGTAGTTTGGACCAATACAGACAATACAGACCATACTGCCACAGACGACAGTGGGACGTTCGATAGTTTCCCTATTACTCCTGGTGGGACGTTTTCATTCACCTTCACCTCGGCTGGTTCATACAATTACTCCTGCTTATTCCATCCAACGATGAAAGGACAGATTATCGTAACTTCGTCGGGCTCCACTGCCAGCCCATACTCTCAATTTGTTGGAGGAGTGGACTATGTCGAGCGTGAATCTGCATGGCACCCCAGGAACCAGACATTCGACGAGATATTTGACGGAGATCTCGATGGGGATGGAATTCCTAACTTCCTCGACCCAGACAACGACAACGACGGAACCCCAGATTCAGCCGACACCGATGATGACAACGACGGCCTGATGGATATGTACGATGTTGATGATGACAACGATGGGATTCCTGATACATGCCACCAAATCGACACCAATGGTGATGGTGATGGCGACTATCCAATCACATTCACTGAGATTCAAATCCCGGGCATAGACTGCGAGTTGGACTATGACAGAGATTTGGATGACGACAGGTACAGACCTATCGATCAGGATTACGACTTGGTATGGGATTGGTTGGATACCGACATGGGCGGAACTCCAGTTCCAGACAATCCATTGGGTGCCCCTTCCATCGATCCGAACGACTTCCCGTTTGATTTGGACAATGATGGAATCAAGAATGAGGATGATCCATTCATGATTTCAACCTACAATGACGTTCAATCATGGAACTGCCCCAGTCTGACAAACCCAAATCCAGTCAACTCCCACGAGAACTGCATGCTAATGCGAAAGTCGTATACTGGGAACAACGATTGGGACGGAGACGGAATCAATAACTGGGAAGACGTCGATGATGACAACGACGGTATTCTCGACTGGCTCGACATTGACGATAACTGTGATTTAGATGATGACAACGATCTCCATCTTCTCAACGGCTCACTGTATCGTGACGACGGTCCCAACAGCATAGATACCGACATCGATGGTGACGGACTTTCCAATGACTATGATTGGGATGACGACAACGACGGCATCTCAGACTACTATGACCCGGATGACGGGAACTGTGGCATTGTCGACTTGGATTCGACCGATCCGTTCACAAGTTGGTCCTACTCGCATGGAGACGGCGACCCTATTGACGGTTCGGACGACGGGGGAATCTACTCTGCAGATCTAGGTTACCCTATGTATTGGAACATGACTTGGATGTTCAACCCGTTCAGTATCGAGAATAATTTCGTCTTGGACTACAATGGATACTCCAATGTCAACGGCACTCTGACCAACGGAAAAGTCCCCGAGATGTACTGGCATGTCATGATGAAGTGGAGCCCCTACAATGGTGACAACTACTTCGATATCGATATCGATGGAGACTCTCTAATTAATGGAATTGACACAGACCAAGATGGCGACGGTCTTCCTGATTGGTGGGACCAAGACGAAGGCAACGACGGCGTCCTCGATGTCGATGATATCAAGATGGGAGGAACGTTTGACGACGGAACCTGCGGCGCCACTCTGGTTTGGGCAATTCTCCTAGGGCAAGCCGCAGATCACGCATGCGGGTTGGCCTATGCCTGGCTGTACGGCTATCCGTTACAAAGTGCAACACAGACCCAACAAACAATCTACACATCACCGTACAGCACTAGACCCGACCCTGAGTTTGACCAAGGGCCATACAACGGCAGCAACTCACAAGGCCAGTGGACGTGCAACAAGAATTGCTTCTGGTTCGACTTCTTTGGTAATCAAGATGTAGGCCCAAGCGCCGCGGTTAGTTACAACCAAATCAAGGATAACCGCGACCTTTGGGTCGCTTATGTCGGCGTCAATAACGGTCTGTTCTCTTGGAACTCCGATGGAAACGCCAACATGTTCCCCGATGAGGTAGCGGACCTGCTCAATAATGATGTAGATCCAGACGATGACTGTGGCGCGCCTATTGCTGGCAATATGAATCCACAATGTATGTTCAATGACACAGCAGATCTTGACGACGACTTCGATGGTGTCTACGATCACTGGGATGTAGATGATGACAACGACGGTATCTGGGATTACTTCGAAGTCGACAGTAATGACGACTGGGATGATGACGCGAATACCGAACCCGAAGGTTCATTCTTTATTGGCACCAACTGTGAGGATAACGACGACGATGGAACTGACACCGATCCAGACGATGACGGCTGGTTCCAAGCCGTTTGGGACAAGGGCGTACTGGGCCAAGGCCTACTTCATCCAAAGTACTACGATGTGGATAATGACAACGACGGAGTACCCGACGGCGAGGATCCTGATGACGATAATAATGGACTATCAGATGTAGACCAAGAACTCCTTTGTTTCACCGGTGAGGAACAGTCACCTTGGGATCACGATAACGACGGAATTTTGGATTGGGCAGACGATGATTGGGATGCAGACGGACTCGTAAATACACTTGAGCTGGCCTCGGCCACACCGTGGATTACTCCTTGGGACCACGATAACGACGGTCTGAGAGATGATGTCGACGACGATGACGATGCTGACGGAATGAAGGACGAAGACGAAGTCATGCTTTGGCCATCTAGATTTGATTCCGAGAGCACGAATCCTTGGGATCATGACGATTTCGGAAACGGCTCAGGAATCGCCGACCCATCAGACCCCAATACTGGTCCAGATGCCATCGATGAAGATGATGACACAGATGGTAGGGCCGATTTGGATTGGGATCATTTGGAAGAAGGTTGGACAGAAAATTGCACCAATGGGGCCTACTCAAGCGATTGGGATCATGACAATGATTGCATTCTTGATGAGGATGACAAGATACCTACTAGGATCTCAATGACAGTTCCTCCTACCCTCTGGTTAGACAACAGATTCCCAGCCAAATTTAACGGTACAGTCAATTGGCTGGATCCGGTTCAGGGTATGTTCATGCCTGCCCCTAACCTACCGGTTCAGGTGCATATTGAGTGGACTAGGAATGGAACTTCGGCGGTCGAGACCGTCAACGTCCTGACCGACAACGATGGCGACTTTATCGTCGGGCAGTTCTTGTTCCCAGAAGACATTCATGTAGGCGACAACACAACCTATGTTGTCTATGCAGAAGTTACTGAGATGTTCATACATGACGGATCCACAACTGAGCCCGTACCGGTAGAAGTTCGTGCCAACACCACCATTGACTATGTTGCATGGACCTACTTCCGTAGCGACGAACAACCCCTGTTCGTTGACTACAAGGTCCACTATACGGCTGATTGGGAGAGAGGAATCTTCGGCAACAGACTGTCTCATGCCCCCGTTTCGTTCACAATTAGCGGAGGAATCTTCGGCAATAGCACTCACCCAACCGTCTTTGACGGCTATGGATACGGCTACCGCGCTGACTCTGGTGGCTGGATTTCGTTGACTTTCGTTCAGACCAGCGGAGTACAGGGCGCATGGAAACAGGTTCAATGGAATTCCACCATGGATAATGGTCCAGGAAAGGTGCCGGGAGGATACGAGGAGATTGTATGGAATAACTTCTCCAAGACTCATAACGTCGTTGGCCGCTACGACTACACTAACACCAGTCTACCAATTGGCGATTATGCATTCGTCGGATATTCTAGACCGGATCTCGGTGCTGAGTGGCCTTGGCCATATTTGGAAGGCTCAACAACCGACAGCTTCGCCATCAGATCGATGCATAGGATGTATGTGGAGGCGGAGATTATCACCCCCTCAATACGACCTGTGTACTTCTGGGACTCAACTCAGTTCACCGGCTCCTCGTTTGGAGCCTGGAGAGCTATGTTCCATGGCCCATCCCTCGTCAACGCTGGCATCGCTTACTCGGATGCGAAACTAGGCAAGCCATACCCGATGCTCTGGGATGGAACACCAGGAGGGCTGACCGGACAGGCCGCCACACTCCGGCCATTTTTGTCTTCAAACGGTACTCATTGGTTCATTGCAATGCAGAATGGTGGGGATTTCAATGCTCCACCTTGCGGACCTGTTGACCCACTAGATCCTGATAGCGCAGTCCGATGCGAGATTGTTCCTGAGATGTTCACTGGAGAGACTCTGCGAGTAATTGGTACTGTATGGAACCGCACCATGACCCCGTGGCCATTTGACCCCATGGCTCTACAGGTCGACGTAGATCGCAACGGCGTATTCGCTGGATCATCGGAGACTGGCTACGCCCGCGTACCTCAGATGATTAACGGAGAGGCAACATTTGATTACAACTGGACTTGGTACTCCCAGTACTCAGCAGGGGTATTCGGGATTAGGGCCGATTTCACCAACTCGAACTACTACTTCACTGGAAACCAGACCTCTGTACTCGCACCAACTGGGGCTTACGTCAACGTCTCAGTCATAGGCACTACTGACTTCCAATTGAACAACATTCCACGACTCTACCGTGGTCAGAACACAACCATCGAGGCAAGGCTGATAGACAATGCTTACCAGCCGGTGAGAGACGCACCAGTCAACTTCACATGGTCGGCTGATGGCACGAATAGTATCGCTGTAACAGATCATAATGGTGTATTCACAGTCAACCTGACTATAGGCGAGCTGCACGATCTCGGTAACTTCACTCTGAGTTACTCATATCCCGGAGACCCTATCCGTCAAGCAAGCGCATCTGAGATCAACCTCTGGGTTGTATCTAGGACCCTAATTACTCTACAGAGCGCGACTTCGGGGGCTCTGAGCAGCGGCGACATATGGGAAATATCGGCACAAGTCACAGACGACAACAGAACCCCAGACCCTACGCTGTTTGACTCAGGACAGGCCCTGGATGGCTGTGGTGAGAACGGGGGAGAAGTGCTAATCATCTTCGAGGGAACCGACTTCGAGGACCGTACTCACAGGCAAATTGTTGAGACAACATGCCCGAGCGCCGGCTCAATCTACCACGAAATCTCATTGAATCCGCAATTGTTGCGCGATGATCCTGACTCATTCCTTCCTGATGGCTTCGGCCCAGTGAATGTAATCATCAGGTTCGGAGAGAATCTACCTCATGAGGGATGTGAACCAATTGAAGAGGACATGCTTAGGACATCGGGTGCTTGGGATCCATGCTCTCAGATTCTCAACAGTGAGCACTTCCGCAAGGTACTCCAGTTCAATACTCAGGGCTTCTATCTAATCGGCCGCACAAGTCTAGCTGTGGATGACCAAATTGTCTACACATCGGAGATTGACCAGACAACAGGCCAACCCATAGATAAGCCGATGGTAGTCACAGGACAATTGCTTGACGAGTTGGGCAGCAACCTATCCTTCCGGCCGATACGCGTCGAGTATCAGATGCTGAACATGGAAACTGGAAGCCAAGTCTGCATCCCGGGAACCACAGATGCTGACGGCTTCTTCGAGATTATCTGCCCACTGACTGGAGTGGAGGCTGGACAGGCTATGGTAACAGTCTCCTATGACCCATACGAAAGCATGGATAACTGGAGATACAAGCCTTCTAACATCACCAAGATTTTCCCTGTGTTCTCTAACTCGACTATGCTGGTTCAGGAAGTCGGACCATTCAGGACTGATGTTGATTCCTACACTTTCGCTAACGGCTCCGTATTCCCCGTTTTATATCTCAAGGAATCATTCCACCTTGAGGCCTTACTTACTCAGACCAATGGCAATCCAATTGGCGGGAAGTGTCTGAACATATATCTCGACCCCGAGACCAATACAAGGCCAATTGCAACCTCTACCACTATGGATGGAACGGGGGAGATTGACTGGTTCTCAGGAGACCCAGAGGATAATCCAAGCCGAAGAGGAGTCGAGCCCAATGGCGACCAACTGGAAGGATTCAGAACCATCAGAGTAGCCTATGAGCCTGAAAAGGAACTCCCAGGAGGATGTAGGGCTGAGACCACTCCTGTGGTTAATGGTTCATTCATGGATGTCGAGGTACTGGTCCGCAGCAGGGTAGACATACTGCTCAAGGACCACTGGTCTAACTCCGCGGGATATCAGCCGGGTGACGAGATTACCGGAGCCGTGACAATTCTACGAGATCGCTTGGATCTCTCCGTTGAAGGCCAAACCGTGGTCTTCACCTTCCAGTACTGGAATAGTACAGGAGCATGGGTAACGGGATTCCCACCTGAGTATGCTGTAACCAACGAACAGGGTACAGCGAATTTCTCTTTCGTCTATGAGGGAGAGAACATACCCGGTGAGTTGGAATGCGGCTCAACTGGATCCGCACCTTGTGCCATTGATGGGAGATGGAGAGTCCTAGTACACTTCCTCGATACGCAATTCTTCGTCGAAGAATTCCTGAACAGTACCCCGATGATATTCCTTGGCGAGGAGCTGGCGAGTGAGCAGACTAGCTTCTTCACGGCTAGAGTAACGGTTGTGCTACTAATCGCACTGTCATTCGCTCTACTGATTGGCGCCATAATGTATCGCAATTACGCTGAGCGCCGACGCATAGAAGTGATTCGTGGGATTTTGACGGACTCGCTGATGTCATTGAAGGCTTCCAATGACTATATCCAGACCATATTCAACTGCTACAAGGACCTAGTCCGATTCTTCAGAAGTAGGGGAGCAATGAAGAAGGTCTATGAGACCACTAGAGAGTTTGAAGATGCCATCAAATCGATGCTGGGAGGAATCGCTCCACCTGAAGATTTGGACGAGTTCTTCTCCATCTTTGAAGAGGCTCGTTACTCCGACCACAAGATTGGTGCTGACCAGCGCGATAGAGCAATAGCTACGTTGCAGTCAATTGTCAATCATCTGACTGCTTCCCTAGGAGACTCAATGCTAAGCAGATCATCCGTCACTGAATCAGACCTTTACGGGTCGGTGACCAAGGCCGGACAGTTCGTAGACTCTGAGGGAGAGACCAGACTAGCCGGCACTGACGAGGACAGCCAGAACGACGGCTTCCGAATTTGATTAGGGCCCAATATACGGCCTAGGCCCACACCAGCGGAGCCTTTCGCCCCTATGGGGCGTCCCGCAGCATTCATAACACCGACTTAGGTGGCGGCGCTACCCGAGAACGTCGAGGGAGTCATATGAGTAAGAACACGAGAAAGACCAACCAATCCTTAGTCAGCCTGATTGGCGACTTGAAGGATCAAAGCAGGTCATCCGGTTCGGCACTATGGCGAGACGTCGCTGTCAGGCTTGAGAGAAGTCGCAGCAATTGGGCAGAGCCGAACCTAAGCCGTCTGTCAAGGCATGCCGCCGATGAGGACACAATCCTTGTCCCAGGTAAACTTCTAGGCAGCGGAGAGATTTCGGGTAAGCCTAACGTCGCCGCTTACAGTGTCAGCGCCGGGGCCCGCTCAAAGATAGAAGCAGCCGGAGGACGAGTCATGACTATCCGGGAACTGATGAAAGAAAATCCGAATGGAAAGGGGGTGAGAATACTTGGCTGATGCAGGAACACTAGTTTACGATGCTAGAGACAAGATTCTCGGTCGCCTTGCAAGCCAAGTCGCCAAGCAACTGATTTCAGCTCGCAGGGATGGCCGCGAGCAGAGAGTGATTATCTACAACGCTGAGCATGCAATTGTATCCGGCCCTAGGACCCAAGTCCTATCTAGATACGACAAGAAGTACAAACTCAACCACGCAAGGAAGGGGCCTTTCTTCCCTCGCATGCCAGATCAGATCCTCAAGAGAACCGTCCGCGGTATGTTGCCTTACCAGAAGAATAGCAGCGGCAGGGGGGCGCTGCGTGATTTGAGAGTCCTGATTGGCAAGCCGACCAACATCTCTGAGGAAGAGTTGCCCGACGATCATGCATGGGGCGAAACTGATTCTATTGAACGCCCCCTGCCTCTGAAGTTCGTACGGCTGGGTGAGATAAGCTCATCACTGGGTGCCGATGCTTCTCGTTGGGAGGGTGAGTGAATATGCCACGTAAGTCCAAGCGTAAGACTTCGGTAAACACCAGCGGCAAGCGCAAGACGGCAATCGCTCGAGCTACTGTCCGAAAGGGCAAGGGACGAGTAAGAGTCAACAGCAAGCCAATACATATCATGGAACCGGAACTGGCAAGGCGCAAGGCCCTAGAGCCAGTTCAAATCGCAGAGGCAATGAATCGTCTAGGAGATGCCGATGTAGTAGTTGATGTCCAAGGCGGCGGCCAGATGGGGCAAGTTGACGCTATTCGAACAGCGATCGCACGCGGACTAGTGAAGTGGAACGGCGGGGCCGAGGGCGATGATGAGGAACTCCGTGATGAGTACATCAGATTTGACCGCAGTCTGCTGGTAAACGATCCTCGAAGGAAGGAACCCAAGCATCAAATGGGACGCGGTGCTCGCAAGAAGTGGCAGAAGTCGTACAGGTGATTACATGCTGATACCAGTAAGATGTTGGAGTTGTGGAAAAGTAATCGCTCATGTATACGAACAGTACAAGGAAGCCGTAGAGGCCGGCGGAGACTCAGACAAGGTGCTAGATAACCTTGGAATGGAGAGATACTGCTGCAGGAGGATGTTCGTCGGCCACGTCGATCTTGTTGATGAGATCGCTCCTTTCAGTATCGCTAGAGAGATTTGAGGGTCGACAGGGCTTTGACCAGTCCACGACTCGCCAGTGAAGCCCAACGGGCCTGTAGGTTAGCTTGGCCTATACTTCGCGGCTGGGGGCCGCGCGACCCAGGTTCAAATCCTGGCAGGCCCACCACATCCAATTCAGGAGCCCGCAGGGCTCCTATCCGCAGGTTGAAGGCATCTGCTCTACTTGGAGTAGCATGGCAGCGGGGCGCCCGAGCACAGCCAACGAGCAGGCGCTCGTGGAGTGGCTCGCGGAGCAGATTTCTCATCATTCTCATCTCTATTACAACGAGGCTAGACCGGAGATTTCCGACGCTGAGTTCGATACTCTCTGGGATGAACTCAAAACCCTCTCACCCGACCATCCCCAACTACAGAAAGTTGGCTCTGATCCCTCGCCTGGTTCCATTAAGGTCGAGCACCTGTTCCCAATGCTTAGCCTAGACAAGTCGAACACGGAAGACGAAGTCACACACTTTGTTGCAGAGACCACTGCCCAAGGTAGTAGGTTTGTCTGCCAGCCCAAGTTGGATGGATCCGCACTATCGTTGGAGTACCGCAGAGGCAGATTGGTTCGTGCAGCAACTCGCGGCAGTGGAACTAGAGGAGAAGATGTTACTGCAAACGCTCGAAGAATACCGAATGTGCCAGAATCGCTCGCTTGGGACGGAGATTGTCACGTTAGAGGAGAGGTCGTGATGCCGCTTGCTACATTCAGAGACAGTTATTCAGAGGTTGCCCCAAACCCTAGAAATCTCGCAGCAGGATCTCTTAGACAGAAGCACGCCGAAGCCGGTAAGGGCAGAGCAGAAGATCTGATGTTTCTAGCATATGGAGCTGAATTCCCGGATGGCGTTACCAGACATCCAGATAGTCCAGAGCCACCTAAATTCGAATTTGATTCTGAATCCATCACTTGGTTACAGGAGGTTGGCATAGAAGTGGCTGGTAACGAAGTCGTAGGAGGTGACGACACGGAGGCCACCACCACTCAGATTATGTCAGCCGTCAACAGATGGACTGAGAACAGGGAAAGTGCCGATTGGGAAATTGATGGGATAGTAATCAAACTGGACAGACTCAGCAAGAGGGATTTGCTTGGGATGACAGCACATCATCCTCGTTGGGCACTAGCATGGAAATTCCCTCCTGAAGAGGCTATCAGTGTCTTAATCGATGTAGAGTGGCAGACAGGGAGGACTGGCAATGTTACTCCAGTCTCCAAGGTCGCCCCAGTTACAGTTTCCGGAGTCACCGTAGAGAGCACAACATTGCATAACAAGGGAGAAGTGGAGAGACTTGGAATCATGCTTGGTGACCTTGTCAGAGTGGTCAGGAGAGGCGATGTAATCCCGAAGATAACTGAGGTTTTGGGTTCTGCCCAAGAGTCAGATTTGATGGGTAGGAAGCATGCTGATGGCACGCCATTCGATGAACCACTTCCTACCCGAACCCCGGTGACAATTCCCACTCAATGCCCAAGGTGCTCATCGACCCTAGTCGAAGACGGGGCATTCATTAGATGCATGGATCTCAATTGCCCATCCCGACTAGAGCGCACCATCTTGTATTGGTGCCGCCATCTCGAGATGGACGGTATAGGAGAGAAACTAGCCGAGCAGCTTTGCTCGACAGGCATGGTCGCCTCGCTGGCAGATCTCTACACCCTTTCCATACAAGACATAGCCAGCCTAGATAGGATGGCCGAGAAATCCGCGAGCAATGTTATCGCTGAACTGGAAGCAAGCCGCAGCATGACTCTCAGTACATTCCTAGCTGCGCTGGGAATGCCTAGAATAGGTCCTGAGATAGCTAACTCAATCGCCGCCGAGATAGGCAGCCTCGATAATCTGCTTGAGCTTGTGCAACATATGGATGAGGAACCGGGTCAAGACGATGAAGGAAACTCACTCAAGCACAATGAGGCAATATCTCGTCTAGTTTCGATTGAAAGAGTCGGTGAGACTGTTGCAAGGCTGCTCCTTGAGGGGCTATCGGCTCGCTTGGAGGTTGTATCAGCACTCAGTGGAGAATTGGACATCTCAGACGAGGCTCCAGACACCAACAGCGGACCCCTTGATGGTCAGACATTCTGCATCACTGGGACACTTTCTAGACCTAGGAAGGAAATCGCCCTGTCTATCAAGTCCATGGGAGGGAAAGTGGTTTCTTCGGTTTCGGGTAAGTTGGATTACCTTGTAGCCGGCGAGTCGGCTGGCTCCAAACTGGACAAAGCTGAGAGATTAGGTGTCACGGTCCTTAACGAGACAGAAATCTCAGAGATGACCGAAATCGACCCACCAATTGAACGACAGAGCACTCTAGAAGACTTCTAACCGTACATCGAACCCAAAGAATCACCGCTGTCAGTTGGTGGATTCAGGTGAACCGCCATCATATCGCGAATCTCACCTTCAATTCTCTGAGCTTCCTCAAGCAATGGTTCAGGATCAAGATGAACTGCAGGAATCAAATCATCCAAGCACCCGATAATGCGGGCCGCAGCCCTAGCATCAGGAAGACCACCCCCGATTGAGCCGTCCGACTCTGCGAGAATGGCCATCACATCGACTCCTCTACGCCTACTCTCTCCCATCATCACTCCAGTGATTCCTCCAACCACCCCTTGCTTCAAAAGAGGAATTCTTAGACCCTCTAGAGTCTTATGAGATGCTTCGGTAGAACCTATTCCTAGAATAGTCTCATTGGTCTGGTCATCATCGAAGATTGAGTGCTGCTGACCTATTCCTTGTGCATATGAGTCAATCAGTAGAGTTCCTCCGACACCCCCTTCGGTGCACCAGTCAAGAAGGGTGTCAGCCAACGGCAGATTCAATTCAGGCATCACCTGTATTTCCGATGCAATCAGTATGACCTTGTCACACCTCTCCATGTTGCAAACTGGCTCACCAGAGTAGAATCTCATTGGCGGCAGGGGCTTGCCGTCTTGAACTAGACATACCGGAGGTAGTTTGGGGTGTCTGACACCGCCAACCAATTCCAATTCCAACTTATCTACAAGATAGTGGGCTACTATGCTGCTTACGAAACCAATTGAAGGAAAGCAACTGATTACCAGAGCACCACCGGCATCCAATCCAGCATCGACTTCCACCTTGGGCGCGTCTACCATGATGAATGAATAGTTAGACGATGGTGTTAATCGTTGTCACTCTCGGTGCCTCAATCGGGGTGCACGAAATGGACGAGGGATTCACCGCTCACCAATTGTCCCCATCCTCCTGGAATCGCTACGAGGATTGCCCCCGGAAGTACTGGTTATCACGACAACGACTGCCTAGAAAGGCCAGCATGCCTGCTGCAATGGGAACAGCCGTACACAACTCAGTAGAGGATCTGTGCAACCTCGATTTGTCCCCGAGAGATGGGGACGAGTCCGGTTGGCTTCCTCCTACAGCCAAGGCGGTTTTGGACCGCCACTGGGCCGCCGAGAGGGACACATTCCTATCCACGCCACGCCATCCCCGATGGAAGGACGAAATGATCACCAAGGCTCACGACGGCCTTGTTGGGGCACTGAACATACTATTCTCAAAGTCCAACATCGGCAAAGTCACACTATCTGAAGTTACGGTTAATCAGTGGAGAAGTGTGCAGAGCATAGTTCTCGCAAATGAGGGGACTCTCAAATCCGATGATGGCAGACTCATGGGCAGACTCGACTTATTGGTGGCTGACCTCGATGAGAATGGAGACTCCAAGGGTTGGATTGTAGCGGATCTGAAGACTGGAAACCCACCTAAGCAGAAGCTAAACGAGAAGGTCAGCCGGCAGTTGAGATTCTATCGTGACCTACTGAAGGAGAACAACCCTGACCACCCTCCCGTTCACGCCGAGGGCTGGTACTCTTCCAATCAGACAGTTCACCGCGCTGATGGTCCGTCAGTATTGGCTGAGGCGCTTGAGGCATGGGAAGGAATGAGGCCCACTCCAACACCTCTTGAACCGACCCCAGGAGAGATGCAATGTGGTTTCTGTGAATGGAAGGCATGGTGCCCCTCTTGGTGGGTCGCTCGAAGAGACGGATTACTTCCTCCTGGTGCCATGTTCAGAGACGAAGTCGTTAGCACCATCAGATTCGATTCAGAATCGGGTGCAGCGCTGTTCCAGCGTATGCCTCCAGTAGGGGACGAGGGAGAGTTAGCCTCCTCAGATCACAGATTTGGAGCGATATTGCGTGACCAAGCCCTGACTCAGATGCAGGAGTTGATTGATTCAGGATATGAGGGGCCGATTTTCCTAGGTAGTGCTAGAGTGGACGGCAAGATTTTCCACTTGGGAGATTGGTGCGAAGTCCTACCTTGGAAGCCCCTATTAGAATCAATTAGAGAATGAGTCCAGCAAATCATCGACGCTTCCCGAAAAACTGTCAGGATATGTCTGCATCATCCTCCAAAGTAGTAGCAGGGTTGCTCCGGCATCAGCATCGGCCTGATGGGCCCTGCTCATCTCAATTCCGAACCTAGCACATAGGTGTCCCAGAGTGTGCCTACCAGGGACCTTTAGTCTGCGAGCTAGAACCAATGTATCGATGATTCCCCTTGGAATGGGGGTCTCGATTCCAGCACGTACACACTCCACTTCGAGGAAACGCCAGTCAAATTGCAGAACATTGTGTCCTACGATAATTGAATCCTCAATCATCGAACCAATCTCATTGGCATGCTGAGAAAACTCACCCATTTCCCTGACATCATCATTGGTGATGCCATGAACCCTAGTTGTTTCAGGCGGTATATTCACTTTGGGATTGACAAGAGATTGGAGATTGATGTGACTACCATCGGAATCGCTACCCACTAGCGCGTACTGGACTATCCTGTTCTTCCTATGATCGAACCCCGTGGTCTCTAGATCGAACCCCAGAACTCGGTAACCTGCAAGCAGGGCCCCCGACATACCCCTCTACTCATCGCCACCGTCCATGAACTATCGTAATCATCGGGCGACCGCGTTGAACTGCAACAGCCCTATGAGGGGGCAGTTAAGGAGGTCGGACATGGTACCAAGCCCGAGGTGTTTTCCAATTGCACTTGTCGTGATGATACTATCTGCGAACCTAACCGGATGCTCGGGCCTCAGTTCGACAACTCCGAATGCTCAAGTCAGTGCAGATTTGCAGGAAATAAATGTCGGTGAGACCGTGAATTTTGATGCGAGAGAATCATCCTCTCCTGATCCTACATACATCGATGAGTACAGGTGGGAATTCGGAGACGGCGATAGTAGGACAACCAAGCAAGGCATCGTCAGTCATACCTTCAATTCAGCAGGAACCTACGAAGTCGAAGTCACTGTAGTCAATGACAACGGCGAGGTTGACAGAGCCTCGGTCAGCGTATTTGTCAACTCCCCTCCGAATATCGTACTCGAGATGCCCACCTTTGTCAGAGCGGGCGAGGCTGCACGACTCGATGCTAGCTCGTCGACTGACCCAGAGGGAGCAAATGTCGAGTTCCTATGGGATTTCGATCATGGTGTGGATTCTGATGGAGACGGAGACAAGACCAACGATGCTGAGTCATCTTCGGCTTTCGTGGATCTAGTTTACGAGACCTCTGGAAACAGGACAGGTTCGGTATCTGTTATTGACGACAGGGGGGCCATGAACACTCAGATATGGAGCCTGATGGTGATCTCTAGGACATTCATGGTGGTCTGGGAGGAGCAGCACCTAGTGTTGGATTGGTCCGGATATCTAGAGCAGGGTCAGAGCTACGAGTTGAGCCATGAGCCAGGTCTAGGGGCACGAATTATTCAGGTCAATGCAACCCTGACACTTGCGAGAGATTTGCTACCTATCATGTGGCCAGAGGACAACTTCACACTATCTCTAAATGTGCCCGAGACCGGCTGGAACACTTTCGCTTCGACCACTCATGACAACATCACCGAGAATGCCAGTACCAGCATCGACAGGTCAGATATGAATTCAATCCCAGAGAGTGACTATACCATCACTGCAGATTCTTCTGAGGGTTTGGTAGAGGCACTGCTGAACGAGCCCGGGGAGAGATTTGGTCAGGGGACATGGTATTGGACGATAACTGCTGATGAGTGCGACCCTGACTTACCGGTGGATGATGTCGACCCCGATCAAGGGAACGATTGGAAACTGGTAGTTGAATTCGTTATTCTGATACCCAGAGTTAGTGAGATAGGTGTCTAAACCCCCTCTTCCTCGCGTGCGAAGGGCTTTGAACTCGACTCCGATGCCGATGCATGGTCAGGTCAGTCGAGATTACCAAGGTCTCAATTAGAGACAGGCTAATCGTCGATGCAGATGTTCGTATGAATGACCCAAAGGACTACGATTTCTCCCCTAGAGTATCAATCGAAGGAAGCACTCTGAGCCTGCACAATGAGAGCGATGAATCTTCTACTACATCCATCGAACTTGACTCTGAGCAGATGACTACCGCAGAGCGCGACCGACTGCTTGAATTGCGCGTCAAGTTCTCTGTTGAGGGTATGCACGGAGTTCTAACTCACAAGACTAAGAACACGAGAATTGCACCCAATGCGAAGAAGCTAGCAGAACCTCGCTGGAAGACCGTACTCCCGCTTACGATGTGATTTGAAACACCGTCGGGGTTATACAGAAGCCGTTGGTGGAAAACGCGCTGGACCCATAGTGTAGCCTGGATATCACATGAGCTTGCGGAGCTTGTAACCCGTGTTCGAATCGCGGTGGGTCCGCCATCCCCTCCTATCTGCCAATGGCATACGAGACTAGATAACTGAAGCATCTGATTCAGGCGCATGAGAGGAATTGCGTTAGCGACGCTACTCCTATTGTCCCCCGCTCTTGCTGGCTGTTTAGGCGAAGACCGATTAGAGATTACCGAGGACCCCAATCTAATCGAGAAGTTAGACTGCGAAGAACGCGAAGGCTCGTGGGTTGAAGCCACAGATAGAGGAGAAGGGATCTTCTATTGCACAGCAGATTCAGAACAATCGGAGGAATCAAATTCACCCCAAGATGACTGTGAGAGAAGGTTAGGAACTTGGGACGAGCAGACACGTGAGTGTTCCTTTGAAGAAGAAATACCATTGCCTGATTGTGAATTAAACAATAGTTGCTTTGAACCCGAAATTTTCACTGGTTGTATGGACCAAGAAGCCCTCAATTACGATGGCAATGTAACAGAGGATGACGGGTCATGTGAATATGAAGAGCAACAATCCGAACCAACCTACATCCCTCCTTGTAATGTAACCGCCTCACAAGGAATGAACTCTACTGCCAATCCAGAAAATTGGCCAGAATTAAAACCTGGTAAATGGGCAGATATTGAAGGATTGACTCAGATTAGTTACGCTTCTCCAGTTAATGGTGATACTGAGTTGGTAGTAGACACGAGACTGGAATGGATGTGCGGCTACACATACTCAGTTAAGCCACCTAACGATTACAATGATAGTAAACAGTACCCGATTTTCATGTTCCTGCATGGAGGAGTCACTAACGACTGGTTCTTCACTAACTTCCTTACCAACAACTTCCATATCCCCGAGAACGACTCGTACATTATTGTTAGACCATCTAAGTTAGAAATGGATTGGAACCCCAAGAAGGTACTCGATGTACTAGAGGATATCAAGTCCCAAATGAATGTCGATGATGACAGAGTATACTTGACTGGTCTGAGCATGGGAGGAAGAGGCACATTCATTGTGGCCGCAGAATTGCCGGATTACTTCGCTGCGATTATGCCTCTGTCACCTCATCATACCCCCTATTCTTACCTGCCTCTAGCTGAAGATGTTGCTCATCTACCGATATGGATGAGTCATGGAGATTCCGATAACACATCTTCGTACGAGATGGCATCACAGATGGCCCAAGAATTGCAAAACCTAGGTGCTGAGATTGAATTCCACACCGTCATTGACGGCGGGCATGAGGGATGGTTCTCAATCTATACAGATCCTGTTGCTATGGAATGGATACTATCTCATGTTAGGGGCCAATAGATCTCCATAACAGCCTTCAACCGGGGCTTCCCGGGAGTAACATGGCCTTTGTCTCAGAGAGACGCGTTGATTTTCCCATGGTAGATATGGCTAAGATAGTCTACTACCCTAGATTTTGGGACTTAGCTCACCGATTCTACGAAGAGTCTTGGGAGTATTCCTGCGGAATGCACTACAACACCATCCTTTCAGACAACATGATTGCCTTCCCACTGGTACACAGCGACACCCAGTTTTTGCACCCGGTCGCCTATGGTGACACCATACAATGCACCCTGACAGTGCCAAAGATAGGTAACACCTCAATCAGTTGGAGGTACGAGTTCCGCAACCAAGATGGAGTTTTATGCTGGGCTTCTGATCAAGTCACTGTTTGCACCGACATGAGCAAGGTTCAGAGTAAGATGACCGTACCCGACTGGATGCGAGAAGGATTAGCAAAGCTAGCCCCCAAGTGACTATTTCTGCGGCCATTTCTTTGAGAGTGAAGCTCTCAACGAATCGTCAAGTGTAGCATCCCACCAGTTAGCATCTCTCCAAACAGCATACTTGCCTCGTATCCCTCTCATGTCCGCGCCGTCCAGACGCGCGCCCTGAAGGTTGGATAGTCCTAGATTTGCCTTAATCATCCGGGCCCCTCTAAGGTCTGCCCGATCTAGAGCCGCTTTCTTCAGATTGGCTTGCTTGAGTGATGCTCCACGCAGATCGCATCTAGACAAGTCTGCTCCCTCCATATCAGCCCTGTCGAATATAGCACGACGCAAGTCTGTACCAGAGAAGTCAGCCTCTCTGAGATTCTTACCAACATGAGAGGTGTAGGACATATTCTTCTTCATGCAACTCCTCACAGAGACATATTCTCAAGATGATCCATTCCATCACTTGTTAGTACAACGAAACGATTCTTCCGCGACTTTCCTTCAGGATACTCCAACAGCGGAGGTGAACCATCCAGCATCCTGTTAATGTAGAGAGATAGATTCCACTTCTCTATCTCGTCTTCATCCCACTTGCCACTCTGGCCAATGAGTCTCCTAACATCCCTAGGAGGGGTATCACTCTCTTTCTCTACCGATCTGAGGTAATGAATTGCGGCTAGTATGATATCAGACTTCTTATCTACTCCACAAGTGTCAAGCAGCCGCCTGAAGGCAGAACCCCTCTCCGGAATTCCAGATTTTACCACTATTTCCATGGCCTTGTTAATCGCCTCTTGACGAGCCATCCTGATTCTGGAAAGAGTAGACTGCCAAGTATCCTGCTTGGTGATATTGAGCCAATTATCGCTGACTTCTCTCGCTGATCCAGAGAGATCAATCTCCTCACTACCCGCTTTGATGTAGATTCTTCCAATTCCACTGCTCCCTGTCTCGCTCACAGGTCCCGCAACGCTTCATCGGTGTTAATTTGTCGCTACATTCCTTAACTAATGTAGGCACGAATCTCTATGATTACCTAACTCCCTTGTCGTGGGTTTCAATAATCCCCGATTAAGGGGCACCCTCATGGAGGAGTATACGAGCGGCGCTTACCCACTCGTTCTGCATGCCGACGCGGACCCCTCTAGATTGGGTGGTACCGCAATCTGCGGATTCTCTACTGTTGGCTCAGTTGGCGTAATTGCCACCTCACATCTAATCAAGACTCTGAACCTCGCTCCTATGGGGACTGTAATGCATCCCAAATTCCCGGCAATTGCTCTGATTCATGACTCAGTCCCGAAACACCCTGTCAGAGTGTATCAAGGAGAAGGCCTTGGAGTATTCACCTCGGAGATTCAGTTCCCAAGTGAGAATGATGTATACTTTGGAGAGACCGTCATGGAGTGGTTCACTAAGGGAGGGTTTGATCGCCTCATTGTCATTGATGGGGTGGTTAGCAACGAACTCGGAATCAAGGAGGAAAGTGATCTATGGGGGGTCGCCTCTACCAGTACTAGTAGGAATCAACTCGACGATGCTGGTATTCAGCAGATACAGCAGGGCATCGTCGCAGGAATTGCGGGTTATCTGATTGCAGAGGGAGAGCGAAGAGGTCTGGATGTTACCGCCTTGCTAGCCGAGTGTAATCCGATGTATCCAGATGCGAGAGCAGCGCTAATCGCAGTTGAAGGATTGACTGAGTTGATGGACAGAGAGATCCCAATCCAAGGTCTTCTCGATGATGCCCGAAACATCGAGGAGAGAGTCAGAGAGGCGTTTGAGAGAGCTCACTCGATGGCTCTTCCTGCGCCCGACTCAGACGATGACGAAGACGATGTGCCAATGGTCTTCTAATCAGTAGAACGGGTTCGTACCCGCTTCATGGTCAGTGGCGTCTATCACCTCTGAGATGCCAGGAACATTGTCCTTAATCATGACCTCGACGCCCTGCTTGAGAGTCACATCGACCATTCCACAACCCTGACAGCCACCACCAAAGGCGATGATAGCCTTGTTATCGTCTACTCCAATCAAGTCGACATGACCTCCGTGAGAAGCAACTACGGGATTGACCTCACTGGCAATAATATCGGCTACTGCCTTCGACAAATCATCCACCCAAAGAGGGTTGGGGTTATCGAAACTGAACCCCCCTCCCATCAGAGTCTCCTTGTAGTCTAGAGTAGTACCCTCCAGATACTGAACGCTCCTAGCTGCGACGAGGACTGGCATGCCATTCACATCCAATTCGATGTCATCCCCCTTACTGTCATCACGGCTGACGAACTGCAGGTCATACTGGAAGCCCTTGGGTCCCCTACCGACAATTTCGACTCTAAGAATCAACGCAACTCCCTCATCCGCAGATTCTGCGAACTCATCAAGCATCTCCTGCGCCTTCTCAGTGATTGTAAGCATCTCTCTCAGTGCATCGAGAGATACCCTCTATTTTCAACCTGTCCGAGTGTAAGCAAGCCTCATCATCGATGCTCTACACGCGAGAGTGTGACAGATTCAGTAGTGGATACCCACGGAAGGCCTCTGAGGGACCTTAGAATATCAGTCACAGACAGATGCAACTTCAGATGCAGGTACTGCATGCCGAGAGAAAGATTCGGAGAGGACCACACTTTCCTACCGCGCAGGGCCTACCTCACATTCGAAGAGATTCAGAAAGTTGTGGATGCCTGCAAGCCATTGGGATTAGAGAAGGTCAGGATTACTGGAGGCGAACCACTGCTGAGACCCAACCTCGCCGAGTTGATTGCTAGACTGAAGAGTTGCGGCGTCGAAGTGGCCCTGACCACAAATGCATCGCTGCTATCTGGTCAGGCACAGAAACTTGCCGAGGCGGGGCTGGATAGAGTCACCGTGAGCCTAGATGCACTGGACCCAAAGATCCATGCTGAGATGACAGACAGTAGCATCCCAATAGAGACAGTATTGGAAGGAATACAGGCGGCCGTCAGTTCAGGTCTCTCCCCTGTGAAGGTCAACTGTGTAATCCAAAAGGGAGTGAATGAGGATCAGGTCGTCCCGCTAGTCGAGCAATTCAGAGGCACGGGAGTAACTGTGCGCTTCATTGAGTACATGGATGTTGGAAGGACAAACGGTTGGCAATTAACCCAAGTGGTTCCTTCTGCCAAAATCTTAGAATTTCTCCAAGAGAGATTTGAACTGAGCCCTGTGGACCCCACCAACCCGAGTGATGTTGCTAGACGCTGGGCCCATTCCGACGGCTCGGGAGAAGTCGGCTTCATCTCATCGGTCAGCGAACCATTCTGTGGAGACTGTGTACGCGCACGGCTGTCTGCGGACGGCAGACTCCATACCTGTCTATTCGCTTCTGGAGGGCACGAACTCAGAGCGTTAATTGACACCGAGGGCGAACAAACTCTGTCTGATGCAATATCTGCAATCTGGTCTAGACGAGATGATAGATACAGCGAGATAAGATCTCTTGAAACCTCATTCCTGCCCCGAGTAGAGATGTCATACATTGGTGGCTGAGATTATCTCATCCCATGGTGCATCCGTCCTGAACGCCGGCTTTCCATATCTAGAAACTGCCGCTCTGTAACCTTCATTCTGAAGTTTCTCGACCATCACACTTGGACTCACTGGAGAGCCTGAGCCCAGCCAACTTGCCAAATCATCAACGAGAATCAAGTGAGTAGCATCAATCACCGACGCTTCTCCTGAGATATGCCTTACGCTACGCACAACACTCCTCCTTTCACTCTCACACTCTCGCTTGGACCATCCTAGGACATCATCATCATCATACTCGGGACTACAGATCTCAATAGCCCTCTCTTCACTCATTGATAACATCGCATCAGTATCTCCAATTGGTCCTGTCCACAATGGTCCAGACACACGGTTGTCAGTACGGTCAATTGGGTGATTGAGAGGCAAGAAGCAGTGCATAGGGAGTGTCTCTGAATCGAGAGAAGCATCTGGATGCAGGCCAGCAGAAATTGAAGCATCAACCTCAGACTCTGTTGGGGCAGCCACCCTCCAACCAAGAGATTCCTCTACTCGATTGGCTCCCTCAACACCTCTTTTGACTAGAGCAGATACTCTCAGGTGATGAGAGTCCCATACCGATAGCAATGGTGTCACCGAACGCTCATGCCTAGCCGCAGTTCTAGATAGACTCGCAAGCAGTACTCTGAGCCCTGAGTCATGCGCCAAACCATCAGTCTTGACTCGCGCCCCATAGCGTCTTAGTAATGCGCTTTTGGAAGATCCAGTCAGGGCTGCACTATCAGTCGCGCTGACTTCAAGCACGCCCCTTCTTGCAAGCGACTGGACTGCAGGGTCTAGGAATGGCAGGGGTGACCCATACGGGTCTATGTCAACCCAGTGTCTTCCGTGCTCCAACACACTCTTTCGTAAATCACCGAGATGGGCCAGCAACTCCCCCTCTCCATGTTCAGGAGGAAACTCCTCGTGACACAGCATGGCCCAATCTAGAGCCGCTGGATCCATGTCGCCCATAGTCGCACTGATTCGACTCGCACTCTGTGAGGGTAATTCGTTCAACCATCTACGTGCTCTGATTCCGGATGCAGATAGTCCGTCTATGGCGTAGATTGTACCATTTCCCAAGATCTCCGCCTCAATGCAATGCTGGAGAAGAAGCACACTTCTGGTTCTGCTGCCCGCGACTGCCGGATTATGAAATACGACTCCCCGGCCCTTGGCAGCCGGTCCCGCCCCAGATTCTTCTGGGTCGTGAGGCAGTCTGCAAAGGGTACGCCCCTCTCGATGCAGTACCCCAGGCCACCCCCTGGGCTCGGTTGTATCCATGCTGGGGGGAGAACGCTATTGCACAAGGCATTGACTACTACAAATTCACTCAGTAATGGTCGAAGAATACACCAGAATCTGCATGTGTCACCTTTCCTGAATCCGTGATTGAACCAACTCTACGTGTACCCGCAAGCCTCTCAGAAAGCCACAGCTCAACATCGTCCGAAACACCGTCTGAAACTGCAACTACCATACCCATGCCCATGTTGAATGTCCTATGCATTTCTTTGGTATCTACTGAGCCCACCTCGGCTATCCAAGAGAACTCAGGATGCACCGTCAGAGGATTGTCGATATGCCAACCTAGAGTCTGATGCAATCGCAACAGGTTCGACAGACCTCCACCAGTGATGTGGGCGATTGCCTTGATGTCCTCAGACGAGCACGGACCAGTACCTTCTCTGCAAGCAAGCACTAGGTCGATTACAGGGTTGACATAGATCATCGTAGGGTTGAGTAGCACTTCACCTATTGTTACTTCACCCTCGGTCCACCTGACTATCCTGTCACCACCCGCATCGAAGGGTGCAGCATCATCTAAGGATAGTCCAGATCTCTTGAGAACGGCCCTCACTAGAGTGTATCCGTTTGAGTGGATGCCATTACTGGGAAGGCCAATCACCGAATCCCCGGGCTCTAATCTCTCACCGGTGATTTCACCACCTTTCGGGAACCAACCTAGAGCAGTTCCCGAAAGGTCCAACTCGGTCACGATTCCAGGCAGCGTTGCAGTCTCGCCACCAGCTAGAGTCACTCGGGCTTGACGACAACCCTCTGACAGCGACCGACCCAATTCTGCATGCACTTCGGGCTCGGTCTTTGGGACCGCGATATAGTCAACGAATGCTATCGGTTCAGCACCCACACAAATCAAATCATTCACATTCATCGCTATGCAGTCGATACCCACCCCCCTCAACCAACCACTCTGGCTTGCCAACTGCAGTTTTGAGCCCACACCATCGGTCGCCAACACCAGTCTAGATTCTCCGAATTCGACGATTCCTCCGAACCCTCCAGGAAGAGGAACAGGGGCGCCCTTCTGCCCTGCCGTTCTCACGGGGCCTCCTAGGGCATCAATCAAGCTTGATATGGCCTTACCTTCAGCATCGATATCTACTCCACTAGAGGCGTAGTCCATCGGCTCGCCGCCCATGATAGCCGGAAAGGCACTCACTCAATGATACTCACTATCGAAATAAGGAAAATATCATACCAAATATCTTCGAAAATTGAGGAATTTGAGGGTTTTTCATACCCCAAACGGTTTACCTACGGTAAAAATACCGAATCTCTATAACTACTACACATCGTCGTGGACGCACTGGAGCGTGATTACGCTATGGAAAACAGAAAAATAATTGCAATGATGCTTACCCTGAGTATGCTAGCGGCAGCGTTCGCTGGTTGCCTAGGGGGAGATGATGAGGAACCTGAGCCTGAGGTAGTAATGGGTTGTATGGACGCTACGGCGAACAACTACAATGCAGATGCTACCGAAGACGACGGGTCGTGCACACACGACCCAACTTGGTCCATCACCCTGGCGCCTGATGTAGGCCCGGTGTGGGTGGAATCTGGCTGGGACCCCATTATCCCCAACCTGAATGCCGGCGAGATGTGCGAAGCTATCATCTCGGCGATGACGAAGACGGATGAGAGAGACCAAGTGGTCGACTTCACTAGGGCTTACTACACAAGTAGCCAAGGTGTAATCGGTGGATCTGGTTCTGCATCTATCTCCGACGTGAGCGACCTGAATGCTGCTGGAACCATCATTGGTGTCCAATCCGGAACAACCTCGGATTTGTACGCTAATGAGAACCTTCCAGATGCAACAACCACCGCTTACGAGGACTTCCCTTCAGTCATTGCCGCTTTGAACAACGGTGACGTACACTACGCCATGGGAGACGCACCTGTTCTGTCTCTAGAGGGCGACTTAATGGTCACCTTCTCGGATGAGAACTTCGGTCTAGCCGTCCGTGAGGACTCCGGAGAGCTTCTTGCTGCTCTGGATGTCG
>MDTE01063458.1_pt1 | contig 36323 bp, 25 predicted proteins | sample 811231 | NCBI WGS metagenome assembly MDTE01 (sample SAMN05326651, study PRJNA326480) | marine metagenome | isolation source: seawater | place: Indian Ocean: Red Sea | collected 2010 | reverse complement strand
TGGGATTACCACTGCACGTGGCGAGTTGCTAGTCTGTGGCGTCGCGTGATTCGAGATGGACAGGGAGAAGCGGTGATGTCGAAGCGATTCCTTTGTGGCGGAGGTCTTGTCCTGGTTGGGTTGCTGGCGATGTGTGCCGAGACGCTGGTGGCGGCTCCACCGGGCTGGCCCAGTTGGAGGGGACCTCGGGGCGACGGACATTCGACCGAAACCAATCTGCCCACCCGGTGGTCCAACGACTCGATCAAGTGGTCGGTCGCCCTGCCCGGCCAGGGCCAGTCGTCTCCGACGATCTGGGGCAAACGGATTTTCCTGACGACGGCTCTGGAGAAGGGCAAGCGACGGGTGGTGTTGTGCGTGGACCGGGAGACGCACAAGATCGTCTGGCAGCACACCGCGTTCACCGGGCCCGCCCTGCCGACCCACAACATGAACGGGTACGCGTCGGCCAGTTGTGTGACCGACGGCGAATTTGTCTACGCCTTTTTCGGTGAGGGTGGCGGGATTCACTGTTACCGGGTTGATGGGTCCCCGGCCTGGCAGAAACCGATTGGAGTTTTCGACAATCGCTGGGGGTCGGCATCGTGCCCGGTGCTGGTGGGCAACTCGGTGATTCAACTGGTCGATTCGGACAAGGAGGCCTACATCGCCGCGTTTGACCGGAAAACCGGTCGGCCGCTGTGGAAAACCGATCGGGACAACTTTCGCGGCTGGAGCACCCCGGTACTGATCCGGGCTGGGGGCCACGACGAACTGGTCGTCAACGGGCACGCGGCCGTGTGTGCGTACGACCCGGCGACCGGCAAGGAACTGTGGCGGGTCAAGAACCCGTCGGGGCGTGGCACTCCCACGGTCACTCCTGCCGGAGGGCTGTTGTTTTCGACCAACGGGACCAGGCCGTTTCTGACGGCCATCCGCCCCGGTGGCAGCGGAGACGTGACTGGCAGCCACGTGGCATGGCAGGTCAAGCGGCAGGGCCGTGACATCCCCTCGCCCATTGTCGTGGGCGAGCATGTGCTGGTGGTCGGCCTGCGGGGCGGCATCCTGGGCTGTTACGACACCAAGACCGGCAAGCAGCACTGGCTCGAACGGCTTGGCACAAACTTCTCGGCTTCGCCGGTCGCCTGGAGCGGGCTGGCGTTTTTCCTCAACGAGGCGGGAGAGACCTTCGTGGTCAAGCCTGGTCCCAAGCCGCAGGTCGTGGCAAAAAACCGGATCAAGGCACCCGCGGAGGCGACATTCCGGGCGTCGATCACACCGCTCGAAGGTCAGCTCTATTTCCGCTCGACCAACCGGCTGTACTGCGTCGGTTCCGCAGCCGCTGGCCCCTAGCGGAATTCTCAGCGACCGGGGGATTGCTGGGATCGGGTCCGTGTGGGCAGAAGCCCGACCAGCATCCCGGTGGCCAGGCCGAAAGTGTGGGCCCAGTTGGCGATTGGTCCCGCCAGCCCGGTCCAGCAGAATACGAACCAGCCGATCATCCAGAGGGCGGTACTGGGGGGCAGAGACATTCCGGAGGACGGTTCGTATCTCTCCTTCATCCACAGATAACCAAAGACGCCATAGACCACTCCTGACATGCCTCCAAACACCGGCGAGCCGTTGACAGCGTATTGTCCGACGTTCGAGACGACCGCGATCAGCAAGACCAGGCCCAGGTAACGGGGACCTCCTCGCCGTGCTTCGATCTCGCAGCCCATCATTCTCATCCACATCAAGTTGAACACGATGTGAAAGATGCCGAAGTGCAGGAAGATCGGCGTCACCAGTCTCCAGTACTCGCCGCGGACGATTCTGCCCACACCGTGATCGGGCAACTGGTAGGCCTGCCCCTGGCTGATTGAATCACGGAGGTGAGTCCAGGCCCGCGAGAGGTTGTAGGTGGGGACCCAGAGTTCGTCGCCCCGCTGCTCGACCTCAACGATCAGCAACCGGCTCAACACCGGCTCGTAGTTCATGTCGAAGTCCATGCCTCCGTTCTTCAGACCGCGGACGCACACGGCAGTCAGGAGAACCGAGAGAACGATCAGGGCCACCGTGACCGGGCATTGTCTCCACGGGGTTATTGTCCAGTGACGCGGATCACGGCGAGGCGTCGGCCGCCTGCGGCGGGGCGGCCTCGCCTCGGCCCGCTGCTGTTGTTTCACAGCCTGTTCGGCCAGGCGGTACCGTTCGGCGTCCGGGTCGCTGTTGAACGTCAGGAATTCTTCCCTGGCCGCGTCGATGTGGTCTTCGTCGTGGATCCAGACACTCCACTGACCGTCCTCGGCTTCGACGTCACAGGCCATGTCACGGGTGAGCAGCCAGGCTTTGAGCCTCACCGCGGTGGCCTGGTCGGGGAGGAATCCGATATGTCTCATCTGGGCGTGGCCATGTCAGTTGGGTCGGGTCAGACGTGCAGTTCAACGAGATCCTTGTCAGACAGAACGTGTTCGCGTCCGACACTCTGGCCGTCGTGAACACCCTCGCCCCAGATCCGGGCGAACTTCAGGTTGGTGGCCAGTTCGCGGTGAACCTGCAAGGCCAGGTCTTCGATCGTTCCCTCCCGGGGCACAGTGAATGGTGCTTCGAAGTCAGCCGGCTTTCCCGGAGGCTTGGTGTAGACGCGGACGACCTCAAGAGTGTTGTAGATGGTGTCGCGAAGCGATTCGCACGAAGTGTCGTCGTCGAGTTCGACACGGATCACATCGAATGTCCGTCCGGCTGATTCCTCGAGCAACTCCAGTCTCAGGTCGGCATCGGGATCGGAAGCGCGGGTCAGGACCAGCAGTGTCCGGACGTGCACGATGCTGAAGTCGTCTTCGTCAAACCCGGTCCGATCCGAGAAGAGCGTTTTTCGTTGTGAGAACTGTTCGATGACGGCGGCCGTGTCGTCCGGGGCATCGTCGCTGCTGCCGTCGACAACCAGCAGGGCCAGGTCAGCGGCTCGGACCATTCCGGTCAGGTAGGACTCGACGTGCGTGTCGGTCACCGGGGGCGTGTCGACCAACTGCACGGTGACATCTTCCCAGGGCATCATTGCGGGGAGCGGTTCTCGAGTGCTGAACGGGTAGTCAGCCACGTCGGGACTGGCATTGGTCAATTCCTGGACGACGCGGCTCTTGCCGGCGTTGGGGCCGCCGACAAGGATGACCTGTCCGGCTCCCTGCCGCGGAATCTTGTAACTCTGGCTCTTTTTTCGCGAGGACTTTTCCTCGGCGAATTCGCTGCGGGTCTCCTTCAACCGCTTACGGAGGTCGGCTTGCAGTCTGTCGGTCCCCTTGTGCTTGGGGATGATCGAAAGCATCTCCTCCAGGCAGTTGATTCGCTCCTCGGCTGTCGCTGCCCGGCGGTAGGCGTCTTCGGCCTTCTGGTACTGCGGGGTGAGATTGGCGGGCATGGTGTGAGGTGACCAGGCTTCGAGAGACTCGACTGCCGGGCGGCGCCCAGCGGTCGACGGCGGCTCATTGTACCGCTGAGGTGTCCTGGCGGAAATGACCGAGGACGAGGACCGGCCAGCGGCTGACGCCGGAAACGAAACCCAGGTCGCTTTGGCGGTGGACCAGGACCAGTCCCTGGGAGTCCGGAAGTGATGAGAGGTCGACGTCCCCGGGATGCCGCCATTCTTCCTCGCGAGTCCAGTTCATTGGGTGTCGTCCTTGCGATCCTGTCGGTTGTTCGAACGGGTCGTCGCCTCGCAGGTCACCGGGAAGCCGGTAAACGACCGGGCGGGCTCCACGAGCAGCCAGCCAGTCTCGAGAAATCGCCAGTCCGTAAGGTTCGAAGTCCCATCGGCCGCGGTGACCGCGGAAGACACGTCGGGTGACAAGCTCTTCGAGAGGGCTGGCCGAGAAGCTGACCGCCGGAGGAAATCCGCGGACCGGTCGTGATACTGCCCTCAGCCGTCGCTCGACCAGAATCTTCCGCAACGTGGCCTGCACCGAGTGATCCGATGCGGAGCGGCCCAGGATCAGGTCGTCGAGATACTGGTCCTGTGACTGACCGGGCCATCGCCCGTCGCACTCGCGGGTGCAGTGCACCAGCCAGTCGCCGGACTTGACCATCCGGTTGGTGGCCAGGTGGACCGTCGCTTCCACGATCGGTGGATCCGAACGTCGGCGGCTGGCGGGATCGAATGGACGTGCTCCCAGTGTCGTCCACTTCTCGGTGATCTCGCGTGAAACCAGCGAAGTTGAGCGGGCAAACCACACCGGGGGACGGCCTTCCGATGGAGTCTCCAACACTTGCTGGATCAATGTCCGGGTTCGACTGCGGTTGCCAACGGCCAGCGCGATGATCACGTCGGCGTTGAAGACGGACAGTTGGTCGCGGTCTCCACGTGATACCCCTGTCGAATCGAGTGTTTCGACCCTGTGGCCGAACAATTCTCCACAACGGGTGAGGTACGGTGCCGTCGTGGTGCCGGCCACGAGCAGCAGCCGGCTGTTCTCATCAAGCAACTGGTTGCAGGCGGTCGACAGTGCAGCAAACCAGTCGGTGCGACGATGTGGCCAGCGACCCAGATGTGAACTGACGAACGCGACCCGAGGAAACGGGCGGACGCGAGAATCGTGAGGGAGCGACGAACCGGGCATCGGCTGTCTCGCGGACGGATGGCGATCGCCTCCCCTGCTCCCGTCTGACCATGGCGCGAGATGTTAATATAGCGAATCTGGTCGTCGAGATGTTCACGGTCTCCGAGTTGGACGATCGGGACAGCTTGTTGAGACTCTGTCACGGCGAGGGTATTATCGAGCCAACACGACGGATCAACCTCGAGTGATGTGTTGTCGCCTCGTTGAAGAATTCGTGTTGCGACGTGACAGCACACTGACATGAGGGGATGTTGAGTATGCGAGGCCGAGGAGAAGGCCGGCTGATGGCCGCGAAACTGGTTTGCGGGCTGTTGGCGGTGTTGTTGCTGGTGTCGAGTGGGCTGGCCCAGAAGACCGATGCCGAGAAGGCGGCTACCCGTGACTACGTCGTGGCGCAGGGGTTCCAGAAGAAACGTCTCTACGCCAATGCCGTGACGCATTGGAAGACGTTCCTGGCAGCTCATCCCAAGAGTGTCCGGGTGCCGGCGGTGCGGTTGAATCTCGCCGTCTGCCAATTGCAGCTCAAGCAGTATCCCGAGTCGGTTGCGACGTTGAAGCAGTTGCTGAAGTTGCATCCCCAGTACAAGCTGGCCGACCGGGTCCAATTCAACCTGGGGCTGGCGACCGAGAGGCTTGCCGGGGCCTCGGGTAAGGCGGCGGACTTCGAGGCGGCTGCTGTCGAGTACGGGAGGGTGCCCGAGCGATTCCCGAAGAGTCCTTTTGCGATCCAGGGACGGTTTCTCCAGGCCGAATGCCTGTTTTCGGCTGAGAAGCTTCAACCGGCCATTGCTGCCTATGGCAGCGCGTTGGCCCTGAAGCCTCCAGCGAGTCTCGAACCTGACATCCTGTACGGATTGGGGACGGCCCAGGAACAGTTCGAGAAGCACGCCGAAGCGGCGGTGACCTACCAGAGGTTCCTCAAGACACACGCCAAGCACCCCGACGCGACAGAGATCACGTTGCGATTGGGGCTGTGCCTGTTCCGGCAGAAAAAGTATGCCGAGTCGCAACCGCTGTTTGCCCGGGCCGCTGCGGTTGCCAACTTTGCCCAGGCCGACCTGGCCCTGTTGCAGCAGGGACATGCGATGCGGCAGCAGCAGAAACTGGCCGAAGCGGCGGCGGGGTTCGAATCGCTTCCCAAGAAGTTCGCCAAGAGCGCGTTTGTTGCCGAATCGCGGGTGGCCGCGGGCAAGTGCCGGTTCGGCGTCAAGGAGTATGTGAAAGCCCAGCAGGTGCTGGCTCCGGTGGCGGCCGATCCGAAGGCGGTCGAGGGGGCCGAGGCGTCGGCCTGGCTGGGCCGTGCCCTGGTGAAGTTGAAGAAGCCGGCCGATGCGGTGGTGGTCTACGACAAGGCGATCGCAGCTCACGCCAAGAGTCCCCGGTTGCCCGAACTGGTGCATTTCCGGAACGAGGCGCTGTACGCCCAGCCGACGAAGCGAGTCGAATCGGCTGCCGGATTCCTGGCCTTTACGGGCAAGTATCCCGATCACGAACTGGCGGCCTCCGCGTTGTACATGTCGGCACTGTCGCACCTGCAGATCGAGAAGCCCGCCTTGTCGCTTTCATCAGCCGAGAAGTTCCTTGGCAACGCCAAGCTGGCCAAGCACGAGTTGCGTCCCGAGGTGTTCTACGTCGGGGGCCAGGCCTGCCTGTTGGGAGAAAAGCCCGACTGGGCCAAGGGCGAGACATTGTTTCGCGGGTTGATTGCCGGTTTCCCGAAACATGAGCATGTTCCAGCGGCCACGGTACGAATTGGCTACTGCCTGTACCGGGCTGAGAAATTTGAACCGGCTGTCGCACATCTGACAGCTGGAATTCCCCGCCTGGCTGACGTGTCACTGAAAGCCGAGGCGGGCTTGTTGCTGGGCCGTTCCCACCAGGCGGCCAAACGGTCGCCGCAGGCGATCGCCGCTTTCCGGGCCGCACTGGCCGCTGCACCCAAGTGGGAACGAGCCGACGAACTGTTGTACGTCCTCGGTGCGGCATTGAAGGACGACGGCAAACTCACCGAGGCGTCGGCAGAATTGACCAAGCTGCAGAGACAGTTCGCCAAGAGCGTGTTCCGGGACCGAACTCTCTATGAACTGGGTGACATTGCCCGGTTGCAGAAGAAACCCGATCCGGCCGTGGCACTGTTCCGACAGGTTGTGACCGGTTTCCCCAAGAGCGACGTGGCGCCGCTGGCCCAGTTTGGCATGGGAGCCGCGTTGTACGAGAAAGCGGATTTCAAGGCGGCTGCGGCCTCCCTGAAACAACTGGTCGACAAGTATCCCAAGCATGTGATTGTCGCGCAGGGACGACGCTTGCAGGGGTCGTGCCTGAGGGAGTTGAAGGACTTTGCCGCCGCGGCCGTGGTCCTGCAGGCCTACCTGGCCACCAAGCCGGCACCATCGGCCGAACTGGCGGCCGACGCGCGGTTTGAACTGGCGCTGTGCCAGGTCGGTCTCAAGCAGCACAAGCCGGCCATCACGACCTTCAATGCGGTGCTGCAGGCCCAGCCCAAGTTCGCCCAGAAGGACAACTTGCTCTACGAACTCGCCTTTGCCTACCAGGCCACCGATCAGCTTCCACAGGCCCTGGCCGCCTACCGGCGACTTGTCGCCGAGGTGCCCACCAGCCCGCTGGTGGCCGAGTCCTGGTTCCGGATCGGACAGGCCGTGGAAAAATCCGGAGACCAGAAGCTCCTTCCGGAGGCAGAGAAGGCCTACACCGAAGGACTCAAGACGGTCAAGAAACCGGCTGTCCGCGAGAGCCTCCTGTACCAGCTCGGCTGGGTCCAGTACCGGCAGGAACGGTACCCCGAGGCGGTCGCACAACTTGGCATACTGCTCAAGGAGTTCCCCAAGGGGGACCAGCGGGGCGAGGCGCTGTTGCTCTGCGGCGAGTGCCAGTACCTGGCCAAGAACTGGAAGGAAGCGGTGGTCCACTTCGAGCAAGTGGTGGGTGATCCCAAGGCGACCGAGCGGGCACGGGCCCTCTACCGTGCCGGAACCTGCCACCTGAACCTGCAGAGTTGGCCATTGGCCCAGCAGCGGTTTGAGACCCTGGTCAAGGACTTCGCCAAGTACCCGCAACTTCCGGCTGCCCGTTACGGTCTGGGATTGGCGTTGCAGAAGCAAAACCAACTGGACCGGGCTGTGCCGGTTTTCGAGCAGGTCACCAAGGAGACAAATACCGAGGCGGCGGCCAAGGCGAGGTTCATGATCGGTGAGATCGCCTTCTCGAGAAAACAGTACAAGGTGGCCTACGAGAACTTCCTTGTCGCGGCGTTCAAGTACCCGTACGAGGAATGGCAGGCGAAGGGGTATCTGGAGGCCGGCCGCTGCTTCAAGGAACTCAAGGACAACGACAAGGCTCGGGAGATGCTGGGGACGGTGATCAAGAAATTCCCGAAGCGGTCGGAAGCGAAGTCGGCCGCACAGGTGTTGGCCACCCTGCCGAAGTCGAAGTCGAAGTCGAAGTCGAAGTGAACCGGCGACGTTCGGACAGCACACAGACGACTACGAATGGGGATGAGGATGCAGGTGACAGAACGTGAGGCGGGTATCGGTCGGCAGGTGCTGCTGTGGATGGCACTGGTCGTGTTGATGGCTTCTCCGGTGTCGTTGATGGCCCAGGACGATGTGGCCAAGGATGCGGTCGAATTGGTGGCCGATGGACCGGAGGCAGATGACGAAAAAGACGAGTCTCTGTTGACGTTGATTGTCGGTACAGGTCCGACCGGCTGGTTGTTCATGGGGCTCCTGCTGGTCTTCTCGTTCTTCAGCGTCACCGTGGCGATCGAGCGAGCTGTGGCGACGCGACGGATCAACGTTCTCCCCGATGATTTTCTGTCCGGGATGGAAGAACTCACCTCGGCCTCGCGTCCCAGCCTGAAGGTGTTTCGCGAACTCTGTGGCACCTGCGATGCCCCGGTGGCCCGTGTCGTCGAAGCGGGCCTGGAGCGATGTGGACGACCGTTGCCGGAGATCGAGAAGTCGATGGAGGACAGGGCCGCGCGAGAGATCGCAAAATTGCGTGGCGGAATCCGCCCGCTGCAGACGGTTGGCAGCATTGCTCCGCTGATTGGGTTGCTGGGAACCGTCGTCGGCATGATCGTCGCCTTTCGCACGGCCAGCCAGGCGGGATTGGGGCGAGGAGAACGGATGGCCGAGGGCATTTACCTGGCTCTGACAACCACGGCTGCCGGGTTGACCATTGCCATTCCCACGCTGTTGCTCTCGGCGGTGTTCACCGCACGTGTCGAGAGGTTCTTTCGCGAGATGGCCGAGAAACTCGCACCGACGATCCTTTGTCTCGAGAACATCTCCTCCGATGGCGGCTCGCCGTCAGCCGGAAAGACCACCGAGACCACTCCCAAAGAATCGAGCGGATGAGCCGATGAGATTGCCGGAAGAAAACACGGGGAATGACGGCCCGGACCTGACGCCGGTCATTGATGTCGTGTTCCTGCTGCTGATTTTCTTCCTGGTGGCCACCGAGTACCACCAGGAGGAACGCGAGCTGGAAGTGGTGCTGCCGGAAGTGACTCAGGCACAGCCGCTGGCGATGTCCAAGGAGCTGATCGTCAACATCACCAAGGCGGGGATCTTCAAGGTCGCCGGCCGCGACTACAATGAACAGCAGCTCTACCAGGTCATTCGCGAGGCCAAGGAGAACAACCCGCAGATGACGGCCCTGATTCGGGGAGACGGCGAGAGTGCCCTGCGGTACGCGGTGCGGGTGATGGGGATGTGCAACAAGGTGGAGATGAAGTACCGGATTGCGGCACTTCAGGTCGCAGGAGGTGGATCATGACCGGGGTGGTGTACCGATGACCGTCTGGCGTGAATGGGCGGTGAATGCACGCGAGTGGTTCCGGGGTCCCCGGGGACTGTGGGCTACCGGTATCGTGGTCGTGTTGCTCCTGATGTTGTGGCTGATGCCACAACGTGTTTCCCGCCTGGTGACCATCGACGGGCAAGATATTGGTCCGGCACCGGCTGGATCTCCGACGCGGCAGGTGGGCTGGGAGCCGGCTGGGCCGATCGACGTCGAGGCTCCTGGTGGAGGGGAGGGAGTTGATCTGATTGCTCCGCGGCTGGTCGGTGACGGGCAACTGCTGTACCTCACTCGCCGTGGTCCCGACGGGAAAACGGACATCTTTCGCAGCCGATTGAGCGAAGGGAGCTGGAGCCCGGCCGTCCCGGTGGCAGAGATCAATTCCGATGCCGACGATATCGGCCCGGTTGTCTCCACCGACGGACTCACGCTGTATTTCTTCTCGAATCGTGCCGGGGGTTTCGGCGGGTATGACCTCTACGCCAGTCGGCGAGACGGGTCGAACTGGACCTCGCCGAAGAATCTCGGTGATGAGGTCAATTCGCCTGCCAACGAATTCGATCCGGCTGTGGCTCCGGATGGATTGGACCTGTTCTTCGCCTCGGACCGGGCCGGTGCCAATCCCGACCGGTTGCCAGGATGGACAGCGACGATCCGTCGACCGCTTGAAGGTCCGGACTTCGATCTTTATCGCGCCAGTCGCGGGTCGCTGGAGGATGCCTTCTCATCGGTAAGTCCACTGGATGAGCTCAATCGGTCTGACAGCCACGAGGGGGCCCCGTTTGTTTCACCCGACGGCGCGTTCCTGTACTTCGCCTCCAATCGTCCCGCCCGTCCGGGCGAAGAGGCCAATCTCGACCTCTTCCGCGCGCGGTGGAAGACCGACCGTTTCGGCGGGCCGGTGAATCTGGGGCCGATGATCAATACCGACAGCGACGAGACGGAGCCGGGGCTGTCGGCTGAGGGGTTCCGGCTGGTGTTTGCCACCAACCGGGATGGCCGGGAACGTCTCTACCAGAGTGTGGCTCGGGAGATCGAGTTGCGGGAGGAGTGGGATTCGAGCCGGTGGGATGGTCTGTGGCTGAGTGTTCGGGATCTCTGGGCCCGGGCTCTGCTGATCACCCTGATTGTGGCCGGGCTGGTGGCCGCGTTGCTGTGGAGCCGCGGTTGGCTTTGGCGAAGGGCGACGGCTTCCCGGTTTGTTTTCGGCAGCCTGGTGTTTCACGGGGTTGTGTTGCTGGCACTGTTCATGTGGAAACTTGATGTGGTGGTCGAGGTGCTGGCCGAGGTGGTCCAGGACTGGGAGGCTTCGACCGACCTGGCCGATGACAACCAGCACCAGTCGCACGAGGACGGCCGCGAGTCGTACGAGAAGGTGGACGAGCTGCAGTCGCTGGACGATTCGCCGACACCCGCGGTGACTCGCCAGGTGACCGAGGCGATGAGCGTTCCGCTGCGGTCCGAATCGGTGTTGCCCCAGATCTCGATGAGCCGGGCCCGGACACTTCCTCCAGAGATGGTATTGAGGGTCGCTCCGCAGGCGGCGCCGACCGAGACCCCGTCGAAACCGCTGGAATCGCTCAGCCGCCGCCAGCGGGCCCGCCCCGAATTGATGGCGAACCTGCCCGAGGCGCTGCGGGAGGAAACTCTGCCACCGGCCGAGACGGCGCCGCCGGAGAAGCAGTTGACGGTCCAGGACACGACGGTCACTCGCCAGGCATCACGCCGCGTGCTGCGACGAACCAGGTCGGCTGCTGCTCCCGCACCGGCGACCGAATCGGCGGCCGAAGCCCCTATGGCGGTCAGCAAGACACCGAGCCTTCCCGATTCGGCTCCTCGTGACGTGCGGGTTGATCGCAACAACCGAGTGGCCTCGGCCACCTCGGTTCCGGCGACGGTGGTCGGGACCGCCGAGACTCCCGAAGCGGTGGCGGCACCACAGGAACAGAGGCTGGTTGCTCCTGATGGCCAGTTGCCGAGGGAATCGACAACCGTGCAGACCCAGGGGCTGACCGGTCAGAAGGTCGATCGTCCGGCGGCCCGGATGGCCGAGGCCCCGATGACCGACCAGGCGATCCGGGCGATTGCCGCGACACCGAAGGTGGCGACAGCCCCCCCTCGTCGCAAGGTCCAGTCCAAGCGCAGCCGCCTGCTGGCCAGCAGGACCGCCGCCGGTGTCGAGAGCGATGTGGCATTGGACAAGTCCACGACGGCGAAATCGGTGGCCGACAGTGGTGTGCAGGTGGCGGACGCATCGTTGTCCAGGAATGTTCCTCGTCGCCGCCGTCGCGTGGCGGCTGCGGTTCCCGGGGCCGATGCCCCGGACACCTCGACGCCCAGTCCCGACGGGATTGCCGCGGCCGAGTCCACCGACGTGACCGCTTCGGTCTCCAGGAGTCGGACGACTACGCGGTCGGTGGATCGCCGTCGCCGCCGTCCGGCCGGGGCGACCTCCGAAGTCGCACCGGGTGCCGAGTCTCTCGACCAGGCTCCGGCTGGTGAACAGGCCGTCGCCGTCGGAAACCTGCAGGCCTCCAACACTCGGCCGCTGGATCGGGCATCTCCCGCCGCGGCGGTGGCGGTCCGCACTCCCAGGTCCGTATCCGGGCCGGTTCGTCGAGTGCCCGACCGTGTGATCATTGGTGAGCGGGGACCGGTCGAGAACAACAAGGCACCCGATTTCGGTCCACTTGTTTCGCGACTGGATCGTCGCCGTGCCCGTGCGCCGCGGGTAGCATTGGCCGAGGACAACGTCGGTCTCAGGGCCCTGTTCACGTTGCGGCAGGGAGATACCCGCCGAAAATACATCAAGCTGTTTGGTGGCAGCGACAAGAGCGAGGAAGCGGTCAACCGGGGGCTGGTCTGGCTGGCGGCTCACCAGTCCCTCGACGGGCACTGGAGCCTCAACGGATTCCACGAACGCTGCAAGGGTCAGCACCCCAATTGCACGGGGACAGGCTCGGTGGTGTCCAACACCGCGGGCACCGGGTTGGCTCTGATGCCGTTCCTGGCCGCTGGCCACACGCACCAGTCAGGACGTCACAAGGAGGTGGTGGCCAAGGCGATCCAGTGGCTGGTCAAACAACAAAAACCCAACGGCGACCTGCTGAGTCCCGGCGACTCGGCCCATGCCCACATGTACAGCCACGGCATCGCGGCGATTTCTCTCTGCGAGGCGTATGGGATGACCGAGGATCCCGCCCTGAAGGCCGCGGCGGAAAAAGCCCTTGGCTACATCATCAACGCCCAGCACAAGTCGACCGGAGGCTGGAGGTACCAGCCCGGTGAAACCGGAGACACCTCGGTGGTTGGCTGGCAGATGATGGCCCTGAAGAGCGGCGAGATGGCCGGGCTGGCGATTCCCCCCAGGACCATCACCCTGCTCGACACGTGGTTGCGGAGTGTCGAAGCGAATCAACCGACCGGTGGACTGTTCGGGTACAACAATCGCGCCGTCAAGCCGGCCATGACGGCCGAGGGCCTGCTGTGCCTGCAGTTCATGGGAGTCAATCGGAATGATCCACGGATGCGAGCCGGGGCCGACTACCTGATGAAGAACCTGCCGAACCGCAACCAGCAGAAGACGTCCTACTACTGGTACTACGCCACCCAGGTGATGTACCACATGCAGGGCAAGTACTGGGCGGCCTGGAACGAGCCGCTGCGGGAGACACTGGTGTCGACCCAGGTCAATTCGGGCCAGATGGCCGGCACGTGGAATCCGGCAGACAACTGGGAGAGATCGGGCGGGCGGATCTACGCCACGGCGATCAAGCTGCTGGTGCTGGAGGTGTATTACCGGCACCTGCCGTTGTACGACCAGTTGGACGACGAGTAACCAGCGGCGCTGTCTAGCCGAAGAGTTCGCCGTACATCTCGTCGCTGTACCCGACTACCAGCGTCTTGCCGCGACGGAGAGTTGGAGCCCGCAACGTACCGCTGCGGCCGGTGACCAGTCCGGTCAACTCGGCGTTGCTCAGGCGTTCGGACTTCATGTTGACGTGTCGGAACGTGCGACCACGGGCGATGTAGAGGTGCGAGGACTGGCGGGCCAGCGTCACGGCGTGACGGGCGTCGACGGTCTCGGTGCGAGCATCGGCCTGCTCGCGGACCTGGGCTTCGTTCTTGGCAAGGAACCCTTGCGCTTTGACGCAGCTGGTTCACCCCTTGCGGTGGTAGTACCAGTCGATCCGTGCAGCCATGTCGCGTGATTCCTGTTGCTCGTCTTTGTGGTATGCCGTCGGAGGGCAATTCGCCGTGCGTTGGCCGTCAACCGCCCTCCACAGTATGCTCACCTTCTCCAAGTGTTGACGAGACTGCAACCGTACAGCGACGGAGATGAGAGACCGATGAAAGGAACACTCTTCGATATCACCGGCCGTGTGGCACTGGTCACCGGCGGCAGCAAGGGGCTGGGCCTGGCGATGGCCCGGGGATTTGCCGAGGCCGGTGCGGACGTGGTCATCTCCAGCCGTCACCAGGACGAGCTGGATGTTGCCCTGGCCCAGATCACCGATGGGCTCGACGTGAAAGGGCTGACCGTGGTGGCCGACATGACCAGCCGGGATGATGTCAAGCGGCTGGCCGAAACGGCCCTTTCGGAAATGGGACGCGTCGACGTGCTGGTCAACAATGCCGGGTCCAACGTCCCCGAAGAGATCGACGAGATCACCAACGAGAACTGGGATCGGATCATCGAATTGAATCTCAGCAGCTGCATGGCCCTGACGCGCGAGCTTGTGCCGCAGATGAAGGAACGTGGCTGGGGCCGAGTGATCCACATCTCGTCGATCATGGGACTGGTCAGCAAGGAAGGTCGCAACGCCTACTCGGCGACCAAGAGCGGGCTGCTGGGCCTGACCCGGGCCAGTGCACTGGACCTGGGCGGCAGCGGCATCACCGTCAACGCGATCTGTCCCGGGCCGTTCCTGACCGATCTGCCGCAGAGCGTGCTGAGCGCCGAGCAGGTCGCGTTCTTTGCCGAGCGGACCGCGTTGGGCCGCTGGGGCGATCCTCGCGAACTGGTCGGCACGGCGCTTCTGCTGGGCACCGACGCGGGGAGTTACATCACCGGGGCGGAGATCACCGTCGACGGTGGAACCGTCGTCAAGTCGTTCTAGCCGCCATTCCCCGACACCCCTTCAAGGACCCTCATCATGGCCGGACGCGTTGTCTATTTCAGTGGTGATTTTGTTCCCGAACGCGATGCAAACGTCTCGATCTTCGACTGTGCCCTGATGTATGGAGACATGGCCTTCGAGATGACTCGCACGTTCGGCGGGCAGCCGTTCAAGCTCCGTGAACACCTCGACCGGCTTTACGGGTCGTTGCGACTGCTCGAAATCGACTGCGGGTTGAGCCAGGAGGAGATGGAGGAGCAGACGCTTTTGACGCTCGAGAAGAACCGGGCGACCGAGGAAGAGGGGATGGACTGGTGGGTGATGCACGACGTGTCGCGCGGGCCGTTGCCGGTTTACGGGTCGCTGTGGCCGGAGGGCACCAGGCCGACGGTGACGATCAGTACCTGGCCGCTCATCACGCACATGGGCACGTTTTCCGACAAGTACGACCACGGTGTCGACATTGTCGTTCCCGCCCAGCAGGCTTTGCCGGCCCACCTGGTTGACGCCAAGGCCAAGACCCGGAGCCGGATGCATTACAAGATGGCCGAACTGCAGGGACAACGAATCGGCGAAGGGGCCTGGCCGGTGCTGTTCGATCCCGACGGGTTCATGGCCGAGGGGCCCGGCTGGAACATCTTCCTGGTCAAAGACGGGACCATCTTTACGCCCGAACCGCGGAACATCCTGCAGGGAGTCAGTCGCGGGACTGTGTTCGAACTGGCCGAACAGGAGGGCATCCCGATGGTCGAGGCGAACCTGGGACGGTACGAGGCTCTGCAGGCTGATGAGATCTTCTGTACGTCGACCTCCTACTGCATCGTGCACGGCCGGTCATTCGAAGGCCAGGTGGTCGGTGACGGCCAACGGGGCCCGGTGGTCGAGCGATTGACCGAGGCCTGGCGGCAGCGAGTGGGGGTCGACATGGTCGCCCAGGCACGGGAATACGCCGAGGCGTTGCCGGGGTGGCTGGAGCAGGAGGTCGAGGCCAACAAGGCAGCGGTGGCGACTACCTGATCGGGTCGTCCTGCTTCCACGGAGCCGGGACGATCTCGTCGATCCGCGCGAAGTGTTCGCAGGGGATCTCGAGGTCGGCCGCGGCGACCGCGTCAGCCACCTGCTCGGATCGCTTGGCCCCGACCACCAGCGAGGACATCGCCGGTTGGGCCAGTGTCCAGGCCAGGGCGTAACGGGCCGGAGTGGTGTCGATCTCGGCGGCCAGGGCTTCCAGGGCCTCGAGCTTGTCGAACATCGCGTCGTCGCGAGCCCAGACCCACTCGGGCTTCTCGGCCGCGCGAGATCCCGAGGGCGGCTCTTCGCCACGACGGTACTTGCCGGTCAGCAGTCCTCCCTGCAGCGACTGGTAAGGAGTGACACCGATCGAGAATTCTTCGCAGAACGGCAGGTCGTGCTGGAACGCGCGTCGCAGGAAGCTGAAAGGGATCTGCGACGAGACCGGGCGGACCCAGTCGTGCTTCTCGGCCAGCCACAGCAACTGGCACAGCTGGGCCGCCGAATGGTTCGAGACGCCGATGTAGCGGGCCTTGCCCTGGCGAACGACCCGGTCGAGGGCTTCGAGTGTCGATTCCAGCGGGGTATGGCGATCGGGCCAGTGGATGATGTAGAGATCGATGACATCGGTCCCCAGCCGCTTCAGGCTGGCTTCGATCTCGCGTTCGATGTGCAGTGGCGAGAGTCCCCGATCCTGGGGACCGGACCCCAGTGGGGCACCGACCTTGGTGGCCAGCACCACGCTGTCACGCCGGTCGGCAATCGCCTTGCCGGTGATCTCCTCTGCCACGCCACCGGCACTGCCCAGCACGCGGTCGTAACCCTCGTAGACGTTGGCGGTGTCGATGAAGTTGATCCCCATGTCGATCGACTCGTGGACCAGCCGGATCGCATCCGCTTCGGGGACCGGGGTGCCGAATGTCATCGTGCCGAGACAGATGGGGGAAACCAGCAGGCCGCTGGAGCCCAGGGGGCGCAGTTCCATGATGTGGTTCTCTGATGCTGGGGTCGATAGGGGAGCCGGTCGGGCCGGAATCGAGACACCCCGCGAGGAGTCTCTAGGCCAGGATGTCGTGGACCGGCTCGCCGTGCTGGGCGATGGGAAACGGGCGGTCGGCGGGGTCGTAGATCGACATCGTGGTGTCCAGGCCCATCGCGGCATAGACGGTCGAGATGAACGCTTCGGGACCGACCGGCCGATCGCTGGGGTAAGCTCCGATCCGGTCCGAACTGCCGTGGACGTATCCGTGTTTCACCCCGGCCCCGGTCATCAGGATGTTGCTGCAGTAGGACCAGTGGTCGCGGCCGCCCTTGGCGTTGATCTTGGGCGTCCGGCCCATCTCACCCATCACCAGCAGCAGGGTGTCGTCGAGCAGGCCGCGGTTGTCCAGGTCCTCGCAGAGTGCCGAATAGGCCTGGTCGAAGACCGGCAGGCGATGGTCACGGAGAATGTTGAAGTTGCGCTGGTGAGTGTCCCACCCGTCGTGATCGATATTGGCCTTCTCGAACACCTCCCACGTCACTGTCACGAATCTCACGCCCGACTCGACCAGCCGTCGGGCGGTGAGCATCGAGTGCCCGTAGAGATTGTCGCCGTAGCGAGCCTGCAGCCCGGGGGATTCCGACGAGACGTCAAAGGCCCGCCATGGGCTGTTGGGACGGTTGCTTGCGGTCAGCAGGTCAAACGCCCGACGCGTGTTGCGGTCAAATGCTTCGACGGCACCAGATTGTTCCAAACGGTTCACCTCTCGACCGAATTGTTCGGACAGGCTGCGGCGCCTGTTGAGACGGTCGAGTGTGAGTTGTTCGGGCAGAGTGACCTCGGGCAGCAGTACCTCACCCTTGACCCGCTCGGGGTACGCGTACTTGGCTTCCTTGCCGTGGACCCGGCACTTGGTGATGAAAGGATCGTACTGCCGTCCAAGAAATCCGCCGTAAAGGCCCGGACGGATCGAACTCTGCCCCCATCCTGTGTAGCAGGGCATCCAGACCGAGGCGGGCAGTTCACGTTGTTCGTGTCGCGAGAGGTACTCGATGACCGAGTTCATGCTCGGAGCCTGGGTCGGCAGGACGGGCACGGCTGGCTGGACCTTTGCGGCCGGTTTGCCGGTCATCGTGTAAAGCAGGCCGGCCGAATGGTCGTTGGTGTGGTGGCGGGCTGAGCGGATCAGGGTCGAGCGGCCCATCCATTTGGAAACCTGCGGGAGCAGATCACAGAAGTGGACACCCGGGACATCGGTTGACGTCGCTCCGAATTCGCCGCGGATCTCCTTCGGAGCACCGAACTTGGGATCGAAGGTGTCGTGCAGCGGCGGGCCACCGAAGAGGTAGACCAGGATCACGTTCTTGGCCGGACCCTGGCCAGGGAACCCGGCGGGCTGTCGCGATTCGGCTCCGACCAGTTCTGGCAACGACATGCCCAGCAGAGAAAGCCCACCGGCGGTGATCGCATCACGCCGTGTCACGCCGTTACAGGATCGCTTGCGGTTGCCGAGGACGTTGAGCATGTGTGTCGTTCCGTTGTGCGCTGTCGGTACAGACATCGTATCGGCGTCACGGGGCACGGATCAACAGCGGCTAATGTTGTCGCTCGGTGCGCAAAACCGTTCGCGGGGTTTTGCTCACATCATCCTGCGGTAAACGAATCCCCCCAGGGTGAAGCCGGTGGCAACGTCCCGGTCATCGATCTCGAAGACTGCCACCTCTCCAGCTCCGCGGCCGCCCCGGATCCGGAAGGCCAGCGGATTGTCAGTCGGCTCCAGCACGCCGCCGGTGTGCAACGGGTAGGGCCACAACGGCGAGATCTCCAGTCGCAACTGGCCTGCGCGGACCGCCACGTGGACCGGGACCCCCGGCTCGGCCACGTAGAGGCCGGCTCGGTCGTCGGTGCCATTTTCGGCATCGGCTGCGACGGGGCGTGAGGAATCGTGATCTGTCGGATTGAGTGCGGGCGGAGTCAGCGGCGGCGGATCGGGATTGCCCAGCAGCCGTTCCAGGATTCGCACGGTCAACGACTGGATCATGGGATAGGGCCAGAGATTGGCCAGGACGATGGCACCGATCCGGTGCGGACGGGAAAAGAGGATCTGGGAAGCGAACCCGAAGATCCCTCCACCGTGGCCGTGATAGACATTTTCGCCCACGCGGAGTGATCGCCATCCCAGGCATTGCGCCGCCGACCAGTCGGGTTCGGAGTACCGGGGCTGGTGGAAGTTGTCGAGAGTGTTCGGGGCGAGGACGTCGTTGGGAATGGCGTGTTCGCCGACGCGGAACTGCAACGAGATCCAGCGGGCGAGGTCCGCGACGCTCGAGTGCAACTGGCCACAGGCGGCGACACCTCCCAGGCCGACGTAAGGGGCCGGCTTCAGGCCGTCCCGGTACAGGTCGGGCGAATAGCCCACCGCCATCCGGTGCCGTTGGTCCTCGGGCAACCAGTACACGCTGTCGGTCATCCCGAGAGGTCCGAGCAGGTGCTCGGCGACATAGTCAAAGTAATCCTGGCCCGAGGCGCGGGTGATCACTTCGCCGAGCAGGCCGAAAGCGAGGTTCGAGTACTTGAAGGCATGGTCGGCCGGCAGCACGATCTCGGTCTGGGGCAGGGCCGCGAGCACTTCGTCCCGGGTGGGAAACTCTTCGGTCGACCATGTCGGCAACGGGGTTTCGGTGACCAGTCCGGCCCGGTGTGTCAGCAGTCTCAGCAGCGTGACCTGGTCCCGTTGTCCGGCAACTTCCCTGGCCTCGGCGAACTCGGGCAGGTGCCGTTCCAACGGATCTTCCAGGGACAGCTTGCCACGATCCCGCAATTGCAGCACCGCCGCGGTGGTCAGGGTCTTGGTGATCGAGGCCACACGGTGCAGCGTGTGCTCGTCGGCGGGTTCGCCGGTGGCCAGATCACGGGTGCCCAGGCCTCGCGACCAGGACAGTTCCTGGTCGACGACAATGCCGACACTCAGGCCTGGCAGTCGTTCGTCCTGGAGGACCTGTTCGAGTTCGTTCTCGATATCGGCGAGGATGTCGTTGCGTGATCGGCAGGATGTCATGTTCTAGGGTTCCAGTCGTCGTCCCTGTTCAAAGATCGTGTGCAGGAAAATGCCGGCCGCGACCGAGACATTGATCGAGTCGACCAGTCCGGTCATCGGAATGGTCCAGCGGTGATCACACAGGCCGGTCAACTCGTCGCTGAGTCCGCTGGTTTCGTTTCCCAGCATCAGGATCAATCGTCCCGGCCGCTTGACCTCCGACAGCGGGATCGCCGTCGTGTCCAGTATCGCACCGGCGGTCTCAAATCCCCACTCTCGTCGGAGTCGGTCGATGTCGGCGGCGAGGTCTTCGCAGTGCCGGATCGGCAACTTGAGAGCCGAACCGGTTGAAACGCGGAGTGCCCGCCTGGAGAACGGGTCGGCCGTGGCGTTGTCGGCCAGCAGTCCGTCGGCACCGAAGGCGGTTGCCAGGCGGACGATCACTCCCAGGTTCTGGGGGTCGGTGACGCCCGGGCACGCCACAAGGGTCTGCACCGCCCGGTCACTGTCGACGAGTTCGTCGAGCAGCGGTGAGGGAGGGCGGAGTGCACATCCCAGTAATCCGGCGTGAAAATCGAAGCCAACCAGTTGGCTGGCGTCGCTTTCGGAGAGCACGTAAACAGGCAGGTCGCGGGGGATCCAGCCAGTGCACTTCTCGAGCTTTCGGTCACTGACCAGCAGCGAGACCATCTCGCACTCGCTGTCGATCATCCGCCGCACCACCCGGTCGCTCTCGGCGACCATCATCCCCAGGTCGCGCGTGCGGTTGGTTGACCGGAGATTGCGGTAGATCTCGATCCGTGGGTCATCCAGCGATTCCACCGGGAAGACGGGCATCGGATCAGAAGGCAAGTACCCGCTGAGGGTTCTCCACCAGCATCGTGTGGATTTGCTTGTCGGTGATGCCCAGTTTCTTCATCTCCTGAACCAGTCCCGTGGTCACCACCGTGTAGTCGCTCTCGGTGATCTTCCACTCCTTGCCGGTGCCCTTGGCACCCGTGTAGTCGTCGTTGAAGTAGGGCCCGTTGTCGTGGCTGAAGTAGACCTGCTTGACGTGTCCCGAATCGACCAGGGCCTTGACCTGCCGGGCGATCTTCTTGTTGCCGTACTTCTCGGCGTGACCCACGCGGTCGAACTGGACGTTGCAGCCCATGCCGACCAGTCGCCGATGGTACTCGTGGGATTCGCTCTCGGTGCGGTCATCGAGGTTGCCCTGGTGGCCGATGATGACCTTGCCGGGCTGGGCCCGGTGCTTGAGGAACAACTGGGCTTCTTCCAGGCCACCCCCGTCGGTGGTGTGCGTGGTGATCGGGCATCCGGTTTCGCGGCTGGCGATCGCCGCGGCGATGTGGCACCGCCGTTCGCTCGGACGCAGGTAGGTGCTGGTGGCACACTTGATGATTCCCACCGGAACTTTGGTGAAGTCCTCTCCCCAGTCGCCGTACGGATCCTCCATTCCCCGGGTGATCTCGCGGATATACAGCCTGGCGATCCGTTTGATTCCGTCCCGCTTGCGACCCAGGGCCAGTGCCCACGGGTGCTGCGGGGCCATGGCCTCGCACCAGAATCCCGTACAGGCGATCACGTGAACGGGAGTTTTCTTGGCGAGTTCGACCAGCAGTTTCGGGTACCGGCCGACCCGGATCGGCGTGCATTCGACGATCGCCCCGGGGCCCTGTCCGGTGCCCAGCGTCTGGTGGAAGCGATCCAGCAGTTTGACGGTGAAATCCAGCATCTGCTTGCGGACCGGTGCGATCGGGTTCGGGTCGATCTCGAACAACTCGGCCCAGTCGATGGCCGGGGCGTGCTCGTGCATCAACGTCACTCCCAGCTCGGAGGCGTCGACGGGGCCGAGCACCGTTCGCACCTTCGGTCCCGACTTGGGCTTGGCCGCCCCGGTGGTGGCGGTGACTGCGGTGGTGGCCGCGGCCACGGTCGAAGCCTGGAGAAACCGGCGGCGGGTGAGGGCGTTGTCAGATGCTGGTGACATGGTTGAAGCTCTTGGAGTGAGTAACCGGAGATGGTATGCGCCAAGTCGGCCGCACAGCTACAATGGTGCCGTGATGAAAACCGTCCTGCAAGCTGCCGCCTTGTGTTCGATCGTGCTGACGGTGTTCTGCATGTCGGTCCAGGCCGAGGAATCGAAGCGGGCAACCGGTCGGTCGGGTTCCCAGTCGTTGACCTGGTCTTTGGGACGGCAACTGCGGGCGGAAAAGGGATCGAAGAATCCCCAGCCGGATCTCTTCGGGCACTTGGCGGTCTGGCACTTGCTGCGGACCACTCGTTCGACCGGCCCGATTGCTTCACGGACTTGGCATCGTGACGGTCGGTATGCGCTGCTGAAGCTCCGAGGTGACCGGCTGTTCGATGCTCCGATCCACGCGTGGACCTTCAAGCTGAGACCTGCATTGGCACCGTTTGCCGGTCGCTACACAGCGGCCCAGAACGTCGGAGTCGAATTCCGGTCCGGTGACGTGGTTATCGCACCCGGTCCGGACCACGCGATTGTCATCGGCTGGCGAAGCCCCGTGTCGGGCCGACTGGAGATACGCGGTGAGTTTCAGCATGCCCAGACCTGCTGCGGCAAGAATTCCCAGATCAACTGGTATGTGCAGCGAGGAACGGCGCCGGATCTCGTGACGGGGTTCAAGGGCGTGTCGTTGGCCCATGGGCGATCGGACTTCGGGACTCCCAGCGAACACGGCCGGTTTCATCTCAAGGACCTGGTGGTCCGGCCAGGGGATTTCGTCTATTTCATCGCCGATTCGCTGGCCGACGGTTCCGGCACTCCGCACCACGGTGACGCCACGCGGCTGGTTGCCAACCTGACCGTTCACGGCGCCAAGGTGCCCGACGCGCCGAGTTACGAGAAGTCGATTCGGCCGTTGCTGGCGAAGCATTGTGTTGGCTGCCATGGCAAGGACTCGCCCGAATCTCGCCTCGATCTGCGGACACTGGCCGGTTTGCTCGCCGGCGGCGAGAGCGGACCGGCGATCGTCCGTGGGAAGCCGGAATTGAGCTTCCTGATGCACTTGGTCGATTCGGGTGAGATGCCTCCCAAGGGGGAAAAGAAACTGAGTGACACCGAGCGGGCGATGCTCAGGAGCTGGATTCTGTTCGGTGCGCCGGCCGACGTGGATCCCGGGGATGTGGCACCGCTGAGCCTGGTGACCGATGAAGACCGGAAGCACTGGGCGTTCCGGAAACCCAAACGGAGTCGGCCGCCGCAGGTGAAGGCTGCCCACCGTGTCCGGTCGCCGGTCGATGCGTTCGTCCTGGGCCGGCTCGAAGCCAGGCGGTTGGGGTTCGCCGACGATGCCGAAAAGTCGGCGTTGCTGCGACGTGCCAGTTTGGACCTGCTGGGGCTGCCGCCATCACCGCAAATGCTGCAGTCGTTCCTCTCCGATGATCGCCCCGGGGCGTTTGCCCGGTTGATCGACCGACTCCTGGCTCATCCCCAGTACGGCGAACGGTGGGGACGTCATTGGATGGACGCGGCCGGTTACGTGGACGTGCGACTCTTCGACGGGGATGCGGCGACGATCTACTTCAACGAGGGCATGTGGCGGTACCGGGATTACTGCATCTCGGCTCACAACCTGGACATGCCCTGGGACCAGTTCGTCACCGAGCAACTTGCCGGTGATGAACTGGTGGCGTGGGACAAGTTGAAGCGGTGGACGCCCGAGGTGCAGCAGAAATTGATCGCGACCGGGTTTCTCCGCAACGTCGAGGATCCGACCAGCGAGGCACAGTACGGGGTCAAGGAACGCTACGACGTCCTGTTTGACGTGATGAAAACCGTGTCCTCGAGCCTGTTGGGATTGACCCTGGAATGTGCTCGGTGTCACAGCCACAAGTATGACCCGATTCCGCAGCGTGATTTCTATCGCTTCATGGCCTGTTTCGAGCCCGCGATGAATGTCCACGACTGGAAGAAGCCCCAGGACCGGTTCCTGAACACGGTTTCGAGTGCGGAGAAGACCGAGATCGACACTCACAACGCGTCGGTCGCCGCTCGGCTCAAGGTGCTTGGCGACACGTTGAAGGGCGCCGAGGCGGCTGCGAAGAAGAGCCCCGGTCAGGCCGATGTGGTCGCTCGCGTGGCTGACTTGAAGCGGCAGGTGGCCGAACTGGGTGTGACCCGGAAGAGTTACGGGAAGATCCAGGCCCTGTGGGATGTGGGCACGGACTCGCCGTCGAGGATGTTGCGGCGGGGTGAGTGGAACAAGCCGGGGATATCGATCGTTCCGGGATTCCTCGAGGTGTTGTCGACCGACCGGGCCGAGTCAGCGACCCGTCCGAAGGATGCCCGATCGGGCAGCAGTGGCCGCCGACTGTCGCTGGCTCGCTGGATGACCCGCCCGGATCACCCGTTGACGGCTCGGGTGATCGTCAACCGTGCGTGGCACCACCACTTCGGTACCGGCATTGTCGCGACTCCGGGCAATTTCGGGCTCAATGGCGATCGACCCAGTCACCCGGAGTTGCTCGACTGGCTGAGCGTCGATTTCGTTGAGCACGGCTGGAGTCTCAAGCACCTGCACCGTCGCATCATGACGTCGACAACCTACCGCCAGGCGTCGTTCCGCGATCCGACCGATGAAGGCCGTGCGGTGGCCGTGGATCCGGCCAATCGTCTGTTGTGGAGAGCCAACCTGCGGCGGATCGAGGCGGAGATTGTTCGGGATTCGGTGCTGGCGGTTTCGGGCCGGCTCGATCCGACTCCGGGAGGCAAGCCGGTGATGCTGACGACTCCCACCAACGGCCTGTCGACGGTCAAGCCGGGGCCGATGCCGACCAGCGTCAACCGTCGCAGCGTCTACCTGCTGGCCCGCCGGGTCTACCCACTGAGGTTCCTGGAACTGTTCGATTCCCCGGTGGTTCCGGTCAATTGCACCAAGCGGCCCCAGTCGGCGACGGTGTTGCAGTCGCTGGCCCTGCTCAACAGCCAGTTCGTGGTCGACCAGGCCGCGGCCATGGCCGACAGGGTCCGACGACAGTCGAAGGGTGATCCCGTCGCGCAGATCCGTTGGGCTTATCGGTTGGCGTTGTCTCGCGAACCGGATGGCGGAGAACGGGATGCCTGCCGTCGTTTCCTGGCCGAGCAGTCGGCCGATGAGAGCGGAAAGGACGCATTACGAGATCTCTGTCAGATGCTGCTGTGCACCAACGAATTTCTGTATGTTCCCTGACCCCCTGTTGCTGCCAGGTTGTGGCGACCAAGCCGGAAGAAAGAGTGGTTCGATGGAGACGGCCGTGAGTGATTCACCGTCCTTGCCAGCCGTCCCGGGAACACGGCGGCGTATGCTGGCTGAAGCGGGGGCCGGTTTCGGCACCCTGGCCCTGGCCGGGATGCTGGATCGGGACGGGTTGCTGGCTGCCGGGGATGAACCCCGGGACCTGGTTCCTCGCCCGGGACACGCCCAACCCAGGGCCCGTGCGGTGATCCAGCTGTTCCAGAACGGGGGTCCGTCCCAGATGGACCTCTTCGACGAGAAGCCGGAACTGACCCGCCAGCACGGCAAGGTCCCCAGCCAGGAGATCGAGACCTTCCAACTGGACAACAACAACGTCCTGTTGAAATCGCCGTATGCGTTTTACGAGGCGGGGGAGTGCGGGATGCGGCTGGGCGAGCTGATTCCACACACCTCCTCGATCGCCGACGACATCTGCCTGGTCCGTTCGATGCACACCGGGCACAACAACCACCCGTTTGCGATCAACATGTTCCAGACAGGGAAGACCTTTCCCGGGCGACCGGCGATGGGGTCGTGGATTTGCTACGGACTGGGTACCGAACGGGATGACCTGCCCGGCTACGTCGTGCTGAGGAGTCCCAAGGGCTACAACACGTCCGGAAAGATGGTCTGGTCCAGCGGCTGGCTGCCGGCGGTTTACCAGGGAACCGAGTTCAACAGCACCGGTGACGTGGTGCATTACCTGTCCCCGCAGTCCGGAACCAGCCCGTCGGGTCGACGTCGTTCGCTGGATCTGTTGGCGAAGCTGAACCGCCGTCACCAGCGACGCTATCCCCGAGAGAGTGAACTGGAGGCGAGGATCCAGAATTATGAACTGGCCGCCAGGATGCAGTTGGCCGCTTCCTCGGCACTGGACCTGAAGCAGGAGTCACAGGAGACACGGTCGTTGTACGGCCTGGACAACCCGGTCACCGCGGCCTACGGATCGCGGGTGCTGATGGCCCGGCGGTTGGTCGAGGCCGGTGTCCGGTTCGTGCAGGTGTTTCCGCCGGTCTCTCCCAGTTTCCAGCCGTGGGACAACCACAACAACCTGCCCAGGGACCTGCCCAGCATCTGCCGACAGACCGACCAGCCCAGCGCGGCGCTGGTCAAGGACCTGAAGCGGCGAGGGCTGCTCGATGACGTGATCGTGATGTGGGCCGGCGAGTTTGGTCGGTTGCCGATCTCGGAGGCGAAGGACGGGCGGGACCACAACCGGAACGCGTTCAGCCTGTGGATGGCCGGCGGCGGATTTCGCGGCGGTCACGTTCACGGCGGGACCGACGACTTCGGGTACGCGGCGGTCGAGGATCGTGTCAGCGTGGCTGACCTGCATGCGACCGTGTTGCAACAGCTGGGCCTGGATCACCATCGTCTCACGTTTCGTCACAGCGGACGTCCCGAGCGACTGACCGATCCGGAAGTGACCGGGGCTCGCGTGGTGGACGAACTGCTGTCCTAGCCAGGGGGCAGGTCAGCATCTCGGACATCACGTTGCCGTGCGGCACGGTCCGCCGCTGATCAGGCCCGTGGCGGAATCGCCATGTCGGGTTCCTCGCAGGTGATGAACTCGAGCAACGCCGGTTGTCCTTCCCGTGTGGCCGCGATGGCTCGTTCGTAGGCCGCACGGATGTCGCCGGGCTGCTCGACCCGTTCTCCGTGGGCCCCCAGTGACCGGGCGAGGTCGGCGTAGTCACCGGTCAGGTACTTGGTGCCGTATTTCTCGACCGAGATCGGGATGTGTTTCTCGTAGTTGCCCATCGCCGAATTCTTCAGCACCACCGTCAGGATCGGGATCTCCTCGCGAACGGCCGTCTCGATGTCCATCCCCACCATCCCGATCGCCGCGTCGCCCATGAAGTTGGCGCAGAGCTTTCCGGGTTCAGCCAGCTTGGCGCCCATGATTGCTCCGAGCCCGAATCCCAGTTGGGTCGAGTGACCCCAGCCCAGGTAGCCGCGGGGGGTGGTCGACTTGTAGATCGGCATCAGCTGATCACGGGGGTTGCCCGAATCGTGAGTGACGATCGTCTGGGCCGGATCGGTGACCGCGATGAAATCGGCCATCACCCGGTAGGGGTTCAGCGGGGTGTCGTCGGTGGTGAACTTTGCGGCGTAACGAGCGTCCCAGGCGGCGGTCGTTCCCGCCACGTGCGCTTCGACCTCGGCACGTTCGGGTCGTCCGTCCTCGTTGCCCAACTGGCTCTTGAGTTCTTCGAGCAGGGCGACGGCCGCCAGTCGGCAGTCTCCCAGCAGCGGAACATCGGCGATGTAGTGCTTGTTGAGGTCCCGGGGATCGACCGTGTTGTGGACGATTCGCTTGCCGGTCGGGATGTCTGGGGCAAAGACCGAGCGTGTGAGGCTGCTGCCCAGGGCCAGGATCGCGTCACAGCGATCCAGGTAGTCCAGCGACATGTCGGTGCAACTGTGGGACCCGGCACCCAGTGCCAGGGGATGGGTCTCGTCGAAAGCACTTTTGCCCAGCAGGGTGGTCATCACCGGTGCGCCCAGGAACTCGGCCACGGCGGTCATTTCCGTGGTCGCCTCGCCATAGAGCACGCCCTGTCCGGCCCAGATCATCGGTCTCTCGGCAGCCAGCAGCAACTTCGCCGCATCGCGAACCGCGTCAGGATCGACACCGGCCCGGGCCGCGGGGACGGGAGTGTAGTCGAGTTCGCCGGAGATCTCCTCGACGGCCACGTCGGTGGGGATCTCGAGCATCACGGGGCCCGGCCGTCCGGTTCTCAGCGCGGTGAACGCCCGCCGCATGCGTTGTGTCAGCGAATCGGCCGTCAGCAGCTGGTCGGCCCACTTGGTGGTGGCCTGGAAATTGGGAACGGCGTTGAAGCTGGGAGGTGTCCCCGACTCCATTCTGTTCATGCCGCCGGGCAGAAACAGGACGGGGCTCGAATCGGTGTAGGCGTGAGCGATGCCGGCGAACGCGTTCTCGGCTCCGGCGGCCTGCTGCACGGTGATCGTGCCGATCTTCTTTCCGTTGCTGACCCGCGAGAATCCGTCGGCCATGTTCTCGGCCACCCGTTCCTGTCGGGCGACGATCGGACGGATGCCGGCTTCCGAAACGGCCTCGAGAATGGGTGTGAAGGGGAACAGGAAAATCTGTTCAACGCCCTCGCGCTTGAGGATCTCGGCGATGGCCTGGTCGACTCGCATGATGGTGGATTCCTGTTGAGGGGACGAGCACCCGTACGGTTTGCCGGGTGTCGGCACGTGCTGTTTCTGTCAATTGTGGTCCCGGCAGGCATTCTCACGTGATCCGTCGTCGATCTCAACGCAGCGGGCATTCGTATCCCCGGCGCAGACCGATTTTGACTTTCAAGCCACGAGGCGTTACAAAGTGGCATCGTTGTGGCCGCGGGATCACCAGGAGCGGTCAGACGCCAAATCGGGAGGAGGTCATTCGATGACCATGATGCTGAATATCGTGCCCAACCGGTGCACCGGTTGTATGCAGTGCGAACTCGCCTGTTCGTGGGTCCAGACCGGGACGTTTCAACCGTCGCGGTCGTTGATTCGCGTCAACGTGTTCGATGAAGAGGCCAGCTACGCTCCGTTCACCTGCCTGCAGTGTGATGAGGCGTGGTGCATGAACGCCTGCCCGGTCAATGCGATCGGGGTCGATGGGGACAGCGGTGCAAAGATCATCAGCGAGTCCCTGTGTATCGGTTGCCACCTGTGCACGATCGCCTGTCCGTTCGGCACCGTTTACACGCTGCCGGTGACCGACACGGCCAGCAAGTGCAATCTCTGCGGCGGCCAACCTGCCTGTGAGGCGGCCTGTCCGACAGCGGCGATCGAGTTTGTCGATGCTGACCAGGGCGGCGAATGGCTCGAACCGTGGGCGGAAACGGTCAATTCGAAATACGTCGCGGCGTCGAGCTAGGCGTTCCGGTTCACGGATTCAGATTACCACGACGCCTGCGGGCGTTTTCACGAGCGGAGAGAAGACGATGGGTGGTTGGACTGGCAAGTTGCTGCGAGTCGACATGACGGCCGGCACGGCGGCGTCCGAGGACATTCCCCAGGAGTGGATGGAGGACTACATTGGCGGCCGCGGGCTCGCCGACCGGTACCTCTACGAGGAAATGGATCCCACCGTCGATCCACTTTCCCCGGACAACGTCCTGATCTTCGCCGCCGGTCCTTTGACGGGCACCTGTGCTCCGTGTGGGTCGCGGTACATGGTGATCACCAAGGGGGCGTTGACCAACTGCATCACCACGTCCAACTCGGGAGGGTTCTGGGGTCCGGAGTTGAAGTTCGCCGGCTATGACATGGTGCTGATCAAGGGCGCGTCCGAGACACCCAAATACCTGTTCATCTACGACGACCGCGTTGAATTGCGAGACGCCTCGCACCTGTGGGGCAAGACCGTGGGTGACACCGAGGACGGATTGCGAGAGGAACTGGGCATCCCCGGGCTGCGGACCTGCTGCATTGGTCCGGCCGGTGAGAATCTGGTGAAGTTCGCCTGCATCATGAACGACAAACACCGTGCCGCCGGACGCAGCGGAGTGGGCACGGTGATGGGATCCAAGGGGCTCAAGGCGATCGCGGTGCGTGGCACCGGTGGCGTTGAACTCTCCGACGGCGACGCTTTCATGAAGGCGCTGTGGGACATGCGGGGCGAGATGGTCGTCAACCCGACCTACGAGGCCTTCGGCATGTTCGGGACCGCCTCGACGATCGACCTGACCCAGACCTTTGGCGGACTGCCGACCCGCAACTTCCAGCAGGGGCAGTTCGAGGAAGCCGAGAACCTCAATGGGAACACCATCCGGGACACGCGGTTGACGACCAACAAGGCGTGCTTCGCCTGCACGATCGCCTGCGGTCGTGTCTGCGAACTGGGGGAACACTCCGACAAGTTCCTGGTCAACACGCACCCGAAGAACTGGAAACAGGCCGGCGAGGGGCCCGAGTACGAAGCGGCGTGGGCACTGGGAGCCGACACCGGTGTCGGTGATCTCGACGCAGTGCTGAAAGCCAACTGGCTCTGCAACGACCTGGGCATGGATCCGATCTCGATGGGATCGACGCTGGCCAGTGCGATGGAGTTGTACCAGGAGGGGACGGTGACCGACGAGCATGTCGAGATGCCCCTGGAGTTCGGATCGGCTGAGGCGCTGGTGCGGATGACCGAGGCGACCGCCTACCGCGAAGGCTTCGGTGACGACCTGGCCGAAGGGGCCAAGTTGATGGGTGAGAAATGGGAAAACCCCGACGTGTTCATGGGGGTCAAGGGACAGGAATTCCCGGCCTACGACCCGCGCGGCTTCGTTGGCATGGGCGTGGCTTATGCCACCTGCAACCGCGGCGCCTGTCACCTCAGGGCCTGGACACCCGGATTCGAGACATCGGAAAGCACGCCGCACACGACCGATGGCAAGAGCGAGTGGGTGGTGCACGAACAGCACCGTTCGACCGCTCACGATGCCACCGGGTTGTGCCTGTTCACCGGATTTGCCGGTGGCGTTCTCGAGACGTTTGTTCCGCTGGTTGCCGCCGCCACGGGGGTTGACTACACGGTGGACGACTTCGAGACGATTGGCGAAAAGACCTGGAACCTCGAGCGGTTGTGGAATCTCAAGGCCGGCCTGACCAAGGCCGACGACAACCTGCCCAAACGACTGCTCAGTGAACCTCACACCGACGGACCTTCAGCGGGCGTGACCGTGGACCTGGACGCGATGTTGCCGGTCTACTACAGCGAACGAGGCTGGGACGAAGAGGGTGTGCCGACCGAGGAGAAGCTGGCCGAACTCGGCCTGGCGTCGATGTAAGGCCCGCCGGGCCGACAGACACCGGCGGCCGTGAGGGTCGCCGCGAGCAAGGAAACGACTGACCATGACGAAGCATGTCATCATCGGCGGTGGCCCGGTGGCCACCAACGCGATCGAGACGATCCGGCAGTACGGGGACGGCGAAGCGTCGATCACGCTGATCAGCGACGAGCCGGCCCATTCGCGGATGGCCCTGCCCTACTGGCTGGCGGGCAAGGTTCCCCGCGAACACACTCACACCGCCGATGACGATTACTTCGGCCGGTTGGGTGTCGATGCGAAGATCGGCCAGCGGGCCAGCGGAATCGACACTGCTGCCCGCACCGTGACATTGGCCGACGGCAGCACGGTCGAATACGACAACCTGCTGATTGCCACCGGTGCCGCTCCCGCCGGGCTGCCGGTGCCTGGCGCGGACCTGCCCGGTGTTCAGCCGCTGTGGACCCTCGAACACACCGCCAGCCTGCTGGCCGCTGCCGAAGGGAACGAGTCGCCCCGGGTGACCATGATCGGAGCCGGGTTTATCGGTTTCATCATGCTCAACGCGATGCACAAGCGGGGCTGGAACCTGACAGTCGTCGAACGGGAAGACCACGTGCTGCCACGGATGCTCGATGCCAACGCCGCCGGCCTGGTCGAGAGTTGGCTGGCCGCGAAGGGCGTCACCGTGCATGCCGGGGCAGGGGTCGAATCGATCGCCGACGGCGAGGGGGGCAAGATCGTGTCCCTGAGCGGCGGGGCAACCGTCGATGCCGACGTGGTGATCGTGGCGACCGGGATCCGTCCCAACACCGACCTGGCGTCGGAGGCGGGGATCGAGACCGACCAGGGGATCATTGTCAACTCGCGGTGCCAGACAAGTGCCGAGGGCGTCTACGCCGGCGGCGATGTGGCCCAGGGGCCGGTGCTCGGAGGCGGTGCCAACGAGATCCATTCGATCCAGCCGACGGCCGTCGACCATGGACGGATCGCCGGGGCGAACATGGCCGGGCACGACGCCGAATATCCCGGCAGCCTGTCGCTGAACATCCTGGATGTCTGCGGCCTGCAGAATGCGAGCTTCGGCAACTGGGGTGACACGTCCGAGGATGCCGTGACGATCTCCAACGCCGCCGATCACATCTACCGCAAGTTCATCTTTACCGGCGACCAGATGACCGGTGCGGTCTTTGTCGGTGAGGCGAATGACCTGGGAATGCTGACCGACGTCGGCATGGTCAAGGGGATCATGCAGACCGAGACCGACCTCGGGGCCTGGAAGGGATTCCTCAAGGAGAACCCCTTCGATGTCCGCCGCGCCTACATCGCCACCGGCGTGGCGGCGACGCTGGCCAAGACAACGCTGCTGGGACAGAAGGCTCAGCCTCGCGGATTCCACTTCGGCGGCCAGGCTCCGCAATCCGCCGTCGACGGCTCGCACGCGCAGCTGGTCTCTCCCAAGGCCGCCGCAATGGAAAAGGCGGCCGAGGTGGCCAGGGCCATGGCCGCGGAGGCCGAGGCAGCCGGCAACGATGGCGCTGCGGAAGCGGAGTCAGCTGAGTGATGCGAATTCGCGTGAAGCTGATGGCAGCGTTGAAGGAAAAGTCGCCCGAGGGGGACGTGTTGGAGCTCTCCGAGGGGGCGACGATCAACGAGGCGTTGGCCGCGATGAAGGTGCCGGGCAACTTCGTCCACCTGGTGATGGTCAACAACCAGATGGAACGGGACCGCGCTCGCGAACTGGTCGACGACGACGAACTGATGGTGATGCCGCCGGTTGGTGCCGGCTAGCACCTACGCCAGCATTCCCTCGATCGGATTGCCGTGATAAACGGCGTGCGGCCGCTTGAGGTTGTCGTCCCAGGTGGCATGTCGGTCGATGCCCAGGGCGTCGTAAATCGTTGCCGCCATGCTCTCGGGCGTCTGCTTGTTGTCCTTGGGCTGTCCGCCGTCGGCGTCGGAGGATCCAATCACCTTGCCGCCGCTGGCACCGGCCCCGGCAAAGAAGACACTCTGCACGGCTCCCCAGTGGTCTCGCCCGGGCAGTTCGTAGTACTGGGGCAGGTTGAACACCCGCGGGGTGCGGCCGAACTCGCCGGCCGCGACGACCAGCGTGTCTTCCAGCAGGCCCCGCTCGTCCAGGTCGTCCAGCAGAGCCGAGAGAGCCTGGTCGGTGGGTGGCAGCATGAGATTCTTGAGATGGTCGAAGGCGTTGCCGTGGGTGTCGAAGCCACCACGTCCGAGGTTGACCTGCACCATGCTGACTCCGACCTCGACCAGCCGGGCAGCCATCAGCAGCGAGTAGCCGAAGAGATTGCGACCATAGCGGTCCAGCGCTTTCGGGTCCGCGTTCTCGATGTCGAACGCCCGGCGGACACGCCCGGAGGTCAGCAGGCTGAGTGCCCCGGTGCGGTAGCGGTCCAGGCTGTTGACCGTGGCGTAGCCATCCAGGAACTGCTGCTGGCGTTCGATGGTTCCCAGCAGGGCCTTGCGGTTGTCGATCCGGCCCTGCGAGAGGCCGTCGGCGAGTGTGAGGTTGGGAGCGCGGAAGACCGGGTAGCCGGTGTGCCGCGCCTCGGGACGTCGTTGGTGATCCCAGCAGTTGGGGCAGGCGCCCGACCACTTGCAGTTGCTGGCCGCGTTGAGCATCCAGGGGTCGAACCGGGGACCCATTCTCCCGGCCAGGGTTCCGGGTTGCTTGATCGGGTAGGGCAGGACGGCCGCGCCGGGCAGGCCGTTGCGGCCCGGCGCCATGCGTCCACCCATCGCCGTGATGCCCGGGAAGTCCGACGGCTTGGGCGTGTTGCTGAAACTGGGGGGCAACTGGCTGCGGCCGGTCAGCATCAGGCAGGTGCCCTGCGAGTGCTCGTTCCAGCTGTGCGAGACGCTGCGGCACAGGGCCCACTTGTCGCTGCGATCGGCCAGCAGCGGCAGGTGCTCGCAGATCTGCAATCCGGGGGTGCGGGTGGGAATCGGGGTGAACTCGCCCCGAACGTTCTCGGTGGCATTCGGCTTGGGATCAAAGCTCTCGTGCTGGGCCAACCCGCCGGTCAGGAAGACGTAGATGACCGCACGGGGACGACGGAGCGAACCCGACTCGGCTCGCAGCCGCTCGACGTCGGACATCGACAGGCCCATCAATCCCAGTGTGCCTGCCTGGAGGATCTCGCGACGAGACCAGCCGGAGTGGTGGAGTGTGGGAGGGCCGGTTGGGGACATGGAGGAAGCCTCAAACGCCGGTGCGTGGCAGGAGACCGCTTTCGCAGGGTTATCCTAGCACGTTATATTCCGGTCAGCCAACTTTGATGTGTCGGTTGCTTCCTGGAAGTCCAATGAAGACCAAAACCGCTTTGTTCCTGGTGGTCCTGTCGGCCAATCTGGTGGCCCAGGCTCCCAAGCCGATCGAGTTTTCCGGGCACACCAACAGCGTGTCCCAGGTTGCGATTGCTCCCGGCGGTGGACAGTTGGCCAGTGGGGGCTGGGACGAGACGGTCCGGCTGTGGAATCCGACCGGTGGTCCGGCTCGACTGACACTGACCGGCCACACCGACTGGGTGCTGGCCATCCGGTTCACACCCGATGGCAAGACCTTGCTGACAGCCAGCCAGCGGAGCGTGAAGGCCTGGGATCCGACGACGGGCCAATTGCAGCAGTCTTGGGATGGTTTGCCCGGTCAGCGGATCAGCATGGTGACGATTTCTCCCGACGGCCGCCAACTGGGGTGCGGATTTCGGGACGGTGGTGTGCGGTTGTACCGCCTGGACAAGACTGCCGGGTCGAAACTGGTGGCCACACGAAAGTGGCCGGGACACAAGAGCTGGATCGACACGATCGTTTTCGACCGCAGCGGTCGCCGGTTGGCAACCGGCTGTCGTACCGGTGAGATCACCATCTGGGATACCGCAACTGCCAAGGCGGTGTCGAAACCGGCCGGCCACGGAGGCCAGCAGGTCTCGGCGCTGGCCTTTGCGCCCAAGGGTGATCGGCTGGCTTCCGGCGGGTTCGATACGATCGTGAGGACCTGGTCGGTCACGGACGGCAAGCCACAGGCAGTCCTCAAGGGGCACAAGGGACTGGTGCTGTCGCTGGGCTATTCGCCCGACGGTCTGCTGCTGGCCTCAGGAGAACGCCACGGTCCGATCAAGCTCTGGTCGACCACCGACGGAGCCCTCAAGACGACCCTGCCGGGGCACTCGGGTGGGCAACTGGGTTTCAGCGTTCATTCGCTCGAATTCTCTACCGACGGCAAACGGCTGGCCTCGGCCGGACGTGACAAGAAAGTCCGGCTGTGGCAGGTGCCCGACTGAATCGGGGCTGGTGTTTCCGGAAAACGTCGTCGGCGATCAGTGGGGAACCGCAGTTCGGGCAATCGCTGAGATTCGGCTTGCATCCAGGCGGCGAGTCGATTGAATGAACCGTGTAACCTGCTCGGGACTTGGTCGCCGGTTTTGACCGTCGTTCCGGTTATGTGGTTTGTCGCAGTTGTCAGTGTGGCTGTTTGTCCGTTCCTTAATACCAGTATCCTGCAGCGTTCAATTGGGGGAGTGTCATGCGGTTCAGTTCCTGGCTGAAGACGGTTCGTACTCACCTTGGTCGATCTCACCGTCGCGGAATCCAGCGGCTGCGTCGTCGCACGATGCGTCCCGCCGTCGAACCACTCGAATCCCGAACGCTGTTGAGTGTCACGTCGGTCTTCAATCCGATGACCGGTGATTTGGACATCGATTCGGACGCTGCCGATACGATCGTCGTGTCGATGGATGCCGAGACCACCGAGGTGCTGGTCAATGATGCGGTGGTCGACGACCAGCAGGGCGGTACGGTGACCGCAGACGAGTTGACCTCGGTTACCATCGAAGCCGGTCCTGCCGATGACGTGGTGGACCTGTCGGCCCTGGATCCCGGAACCTTTCCCGATTTGATCGACACCGACATTTCGGTCAACGGAGGTGACGGAAACGACCTGATCACCGGAAGCGGCCTCGACGACCAGATCGTGGGAGATGCGGGCGACGACACGTTGATCGGTCGACAGGGTGACGACACGATCCACGGCGCCTCGGGTGATGACAAGCTCAACGGCGGCGGTGGTGACGACCACATGCTCGGTGGCGACGACAACGACACGCTCAGCGGTGGAGGTGGGGCCGACTTCCTGGGTGGCGAGCAGGGCGACGACATGCTCCGAGGCCAGGGCAGCAGCGGGGACACCCTCAGCGGTGGATCTGGCAACGACGAACTGGATGGTGGCGATGGTCACGACATGCTGTGGGAGAGTGGCGACGCTGACTACACGCTCGACGACACGACGCTGGTTTCCCAAGAGGATGGCTCGAGTGAAACCGACCAGTTGAGCAACCTGCAGGAAGCGACTCTCTACGGTGGATCCACCGCCAACACGATCGACGGTTCCGACTGGTCGGGCCGGTTGCATGCCAACGGGGCTGGAGGGCATGACACGATCATTGGTGGTGACGCCGCCGACAGGCTCTATGGCGGAGCGGGCCAGGACGACATCAGTGGTGGCGGCGGAAACGACGTGTTGCGCGGCCAGGGTGGAAACAACGACGTGCTCGTTGGCGGTGACGGAAACGACAAGCTCGATGGCGGCATCGGAAATGACAACCTCGATGGCGGGGCCGGTGACGATCGACTGACCGGCGGCATCGGCAATGACGTGCTCGACGGTGGCGACGGCACCGATGTGATCTACGAGCGGGGCGACGGGGACTTCGATCTCGGTGACTCCCAGTTGGTTGCC